>Ga0116153_10000052_pt1 | contig 185897 bp, 139 predicted proteins | sample AD_UKC028_MetaG_FD_89896 | JGI IMG/M metagenome (GOLD analysis project Ga0116153, IMG submission 89896) | Active sludge microbial communities of municipal wastewater-treating anaerobic digesters from USA - AD_UKC028_MetaG | ecosystem: Engineered > Bioreactor > Anaerobic > Digestate | place...
ACTGCTTTTGCCTCTGCCGTCGTCTCATCGCCATCGTCGCTTGCCTCCATACCGGAAAATAACCTCTCTTCAATAATATATTACCACATGTGTCAAGGCCCCCTTTTTCAACAGGCTGCTAGGTGGGCGGCGATGATCTTCGCCCTCGGGTTAGCAGCATCAACCTTACGCAGATAATCCGGACGAAGAACTCTATGACTGATAACACAGACAATGCCGCTTGAGCGTTGCCTTCCAAAAGGAAATGCGAAGCCGATAAATCAATAGTCGAACCGGGATAATACACGGATGCAGCGCGACATGGAATTGTTCATAGGGGCGCGATTTCCGGAGACTTCGTCAATCGAGTCGCGCGCCGTTATACATTTTGTTACTTAACTTCCGCTTCGACGTCTCTGATTTCTTCCGGCCCCTCGGGATCATAACTTCCTGCCTCATATACAGGAGGGACTATTGGAGCGATCTTGAAATGCTTTTGCGCCCAGAGCTTTATCCATGCCCGCGCCAGCGTCCTCGTCGGGGGGATCAGAAGCAGAATCCCAAGCGCGTCGGTGAGCACGCCTGGCGTGAGCAGCAGAATCGCCCCGGCAAGGATTATCATGCCATCAAGGATTCTGTCCGTCGGAAGCCTTCCCGTCGCCAGGTCCTCCTGAATCAGGCGTATGGTCCTCAACCCCTGATTCTTCGCAAGCCACGCGCCCGCCGCCCCCGTGAGCAGCACAATGCCGACCGACACCCACACGCTGCCGGACCACTGCGCTATCTTGACGAGCAGGACAAGCTCGACAACTGGAACCAGCGTCATCAGCAATATCAGCTTCAACAGCATCCGATTGCTCTTTCAGGTTTTGCTCGTTACCTTCTCACCCGTTTTCGGCGGAAGATTTCCTGAATTTATCGCTCCCTTGTGAAACGTCCAACGCAACAGCAACGCCATGAAGGCGACACCGGCAAGCGCCCCGGTCGCGTCCGCCTTCCAGTCGGCGAGACTTGTGAATCTTCCGGGAATGAAACCCTGACGCCATTCGTCAAACGCGCCGAATCCCAGGCAGAATGCCCACGCGACGACCGCGAACCTGAACAATCTCCATGTCCCGGGAAATGACAGTTCCCATCCGGACATGACCCAGAGCGTCAACCCGGCCAGCGTCATGTAGGCGAGGAAGTGCAGTTGCAGGTCCCTCCCGGATAGTCTTTCCGGAAGGCGCAGCCGCGGAATGCCGGTCAGGTAAAGCAGCAGCATGACGTACCCGTCAAGCGCCGCGATCCTGAGCCATTCCGGGAGGGCCGGAATGCGACCGACTGCTGGTGTCCCCCGCGCTTTCGGGCTTGCCGCCAATTCGTGTCATCTCTTTCTATTGTCCGGGGGTTTGGAAAAGATGTTTTTCCACATCTGTACCTCTGCCGGATTTGATACCTCGGAATACTTCTCGTGCGGCTCCCCCGGAGCGCCGCTCCCTTCGGAATCCAGCAGCGCCTGAACCTGGTCGAAGAACCCGCGCGGCTCGACGACGACGCAGCCGATCTTCCCGCAGAGGTCGCCCAGCGCAGGATGCGATGCCACGAGCATCACGCCGTTCGGATTGGCGCTTGATGCCGCCATCCGCTCGATCTCCTTCCACGCCTTCCGGCGGTCGCGCGTCAAGATGACCGTCGCTGGGCCGACCCGTGTCTCGGCGGGAAGCTTGTCCGTCTTGTCGTCGCCCTCGTAGACGACCGACATCCGACATTGCCTGTATGCGGCGTATCGCGCCAGTAGGCCGCTCAGGTCCGATCTGGCGCGCTCGTCGCGGGCGGCCTTCAGACCGCAATCGCGTTTCAACCCCCTGAACATGAGTTCGTATCCGTCAACGATTATCCATTCGGGATGCATTTCGATCTCCGGTCAATTCCGGCTTACGCCTCCCAGACAATCCGTCCGGAGACGATTGTGAGAATGGCCCGTCCGCTGACGCGCCGCCCGTCGTACGGGCAGTTACGGCTCTTGCTCGCAAAGGCCGAGGAGTCAATCGTCCACTGCGCGTCCGGATCAATGACTACGATATCCCCCGGGGCGCCGGGCCTCAGCGCCGCTGGCTCAAGGCGGAAGATGCGGCGCGGGGCGGCGGACATCAGTTCCGCCATCCGCATCGGGGTAATCCGGCCCGTCTTCACGAAACCGGTGATGATGAGCGCCAGGCTGCATTCAAGACCGATAAGCCCCCGCGCTCCGGCCTTTTTCTCGTCTGCGGCATGAGGCGCGTGATCGGTCGCGATTGCGTCAATCAGCCCGTCCTCAAGGGCGCGGCCGAGCGTGGCTACGTCCCCGGCCGGACGCAACGGAGGGTTCACGAGCGGCATCGCGCCGCCGATCCTGCACGAAGAATCCAGGAGCAGATGATGCGGCGCGGCCTCGCACGTCACCGCAAGCCCATTAACCTTCGCGCGCCGGATCATCTCCAGGCTTGCCGCGAGGCTGACGTGGGAGATATGAAGCGCGGCGCCCGCGGCCTCCGCGCATTCGATGTCCCGGCGGATGAAGCGATCTTCGTTCGTGAAAGGTTCTCTTCCCGCGAACTCGCAATCCGGCATCGCGAGACAGTCGGCCAGCGAACGCTCGGAGTCCTCGCAGTGCGGGCTGACCGGCAGGCCGCATCTCGCCGCAAGCCGGCACGCCTCCGCCGCCACGTCCCGCCGGATGATCGGATTGCCGTCGTCGCTGACGGCCGCGACGATGGGATTTCGCGCAAGCGGAGCAGGATCAATCGCCTTGTCCCCGCGCTGCCCCTCTGTCATGCAGACCTTGACGCGAAGCTTCACAAGGCTGTCGCGCGCGGCGATTCGGGCAACCTCCTCGACGACCGCTATGTTGTCAATAGGGGGTTTCGTGTTCGGCTCGCAGACGACCGACGTGTAGCCTCCGCGGGCCGCCGCCGCTGAACCCGTGGCGATGGTTTCCTTGTGCTCGAAGCCCGGTTGACGGAAGTGAACGTGCGCGTCGCACAAGCCGGGCATGACCCAGCAGCCGGGCAGTTCGATGGCCCTTGCGCCGGTGGGATGGCTTGTAATCTTTCCGACCTCGGCTATGCGTCCGTCGGCAATGGATATGTCGCCGGCGGCGTCCATTCCGGACGCCGGATCAATCAGTCGGGCGCCTTTCAGTACAATGGCGTTCATTAGTTCAAAGGGATGAATGTCGGATCAACGCGCCGGAGAAACATCCATCAGGATTTAGACGGTTGGGCAAGCTGCTCGCGTATGTAGCGCGCCCTGACGCAGTCCCTGCGCTCCGGATCGAGTTCCCTGCCTTCGAGTTTCTGCATGTGCGCCGGCAAAGTCCAGAGGAATATTTCGTTCAGGCGGGCCACGCTCAGGCCGGAAATCACGCCCATATTGACGCCCATGCGAACCTTGGAGAGATGCTTGAGCGCCTCCTCGCTGTTTATGGTCCGGGCGTGGGCCAGCAGCCCGAAACTGCGCCACGCGCAATCCTCCATCGCCGTCCGGTTCCGCTCCATAATGGCCTCGCGTATCCGGCGCTCGTAGTCCGCGATCATCATCACGACGCCGCTGATCTCCCCGATTAATTCATCTTCCCTTACCCCCAGCGTCGCCTGATTGGAAATCTGGTAAAGATCGCCGACGGCCTGCGTCCCCTCCCCGTAGAACCCGCGCACGGTGAACCGCGTGGCCATCAGGCTCCGGAGCGCGCGTTGTATTTCGTCCGTGACGACCAGCGCCGGCAGGTGCATCAGAACGCTGACCCGCATGCCGGTGCCGACGTTGGTTGGGCACGCCGTCAGGTAGCCGTACTTGTCTGAGAACGCGTAATCCACCCGCGATTCCAGCGCTGTGTCAAGCTCGTCAATGGACGCCCAGAGCTTTTCCATCTCCAGACCGGAGGAGAGCATCTGTATCCGCAGGTGGTCCTCCTCGTTGACCATCAGGCTGGCGCGCTCGCTGCGGGTCAGCGCCACGCCGCGCTGCCATTCGGCCCCGGCGTGCTCGCGGCTTATCAGGTGGCGCTCGACCAGAAACTGCCTGTCAATCGGCTCGACCTTCGCGAGGTTCAGATACAGCATGTCCTCAAGGAGGCCTGTGTCCCGAATCGCATCGCGCAGCAGGACTTCAAGCTCGGTCCGTTCCTCGTCTGACGCCCGGTTGACGAAGCGGCGTCCCGCGACGTTCCGGGCCAGCCGGATGCGACTGCTGATAACGATGTCGCTCTGATTGCCTACGCCTTTGAGCCATTCGCCGGTGCTGCTTTTCAGGTCGTCAACATTCATGTTCGGAGCCTGTCATTTCTCGTATCTTGTCGCGAAGTTTCGCGGCCGACTCGTAATCCTCGGCCGCGACGGCCTCGGTCAGCAGTTGCTTCATGTGTTGCAGCCTCTTCCGCGACGCTGCCGCCGCGGGATCGGCGCTTGGCCGCTTGCCGACATGCGCCGTGGAGACATGTACCCTGTCCAGGATGCCTTCCAGTCCCGGCTCGAATAGCTCATAGTCCTTCGGGCATCCCAGCCGCCCCGCGCTCTGAAACTCCAGGAACGTGATGCCGCATTCCGGGCACTTTCGCCCCGCCAGATCCTTGAGCTCCGGGCTGGCCTGCATCAACAGTTTGGCCAGCATCTCGATGGGCGAAGGCTTTATCTTCGTCCCCTTGCGGGCGCAGGACTCGCAGAGGTGATGCGTGTTCATCTTACCCCCGGCAATCTCGGTCACGTGGCAAGTGGCCGGTCTGCCGCATTTCTCGCAATTCTGGCCTTGTTCCATGTATGGTCGCTTTCCCGGCGAATGTCAGTCCCGTTCGTACCTCGCCCCGCACCCGTCCGTCTCCCACGCGGTGACGTGTCTAACGTGCGCGGGGGCCGGCAACCGTCTGGCAAGCTCATCGAAAACGTATTTTGCAATGTTCTCCGTCGTTGGGTTGATCTCGGTGAATGGCGGGCGATCGTTGAGGATGTAATGATCGAAATCGGCGAAGATTTCCTTCAGATGGCGCTTCAGGTCGCGGAAGTCAATGACCATTCCCATCTCATCAAGGTCTGGACGGGCGACAGCCACCTCGATCCTCCAGTTGTGCCCGTGCATGCGCTCGCAGTTGCCGTCATACTCGCGCAGACGGTGCGCGGAGGAAAATGAGCTTTCAAGGATGACTTCGAACATCGCGCGAACCCCGCTTCAAGGAACAGAACGCCCGTCGCCTTGCCTAAAGCGTTGATCCCTGGGTCAGGAAACCCCACCACATTCGAATTCTATCGGTTACCCGTAATCGCGTCAAGCCGGGCATCGGCTGGGCCGGGCAAGGGGGCGGAAGCGGCGCAAGATTGTATTTTCCTCTGTCCTGCTCTGTCTGCGTGACGCGGATACTGCCATCCAAGATTTGCTTTGATGTTGATTGTCATATTAAATTTAAAAAGCGCTCGAAGGACGCGCCACAACCCATATGCGTCATGCCGACTATCCGGTCCGCACGACGGCAATATATCCCCTGAATTCTTGATTGCGCTCTGGAGTTTTCGGTTATAATTCCGTCGGGCTTGTTGTTGGAACGCAAAGGAGAAAACATGGAACTGCAACCGGAAAATAGCCCAAATATCAGTAACCCGACGGCGGAGCAGATACGAAAGACTCTTTCTGCGCTGGGCGACACCGATACGTTTTTCAGCCTCAGGGACGACAAGGATCGCTTCGTACAGATCTACGGCGATAAGGAATCCGGCTGCACGCTGGAATACTGCGTAGAGGCTGAGAAGGTCTTCCAGTCCGTCAGCGGCAACGTCCCGCTTGAAACCGGCATCAATGTATTTGAAAAATTCGCCGCCGGGGACGACTCCTGGATCAAGACCGTCGAATGGAGATCACTGGACGAAGTCGAGCCGCCGCCGTCGCCGGTTGACGACGCTCCAGGGGAACGGGAAATGAGCCGCAAGGAAGTGATGGATACATATATGAAGGCGGCTACCGGCAGTAAAAGAGGGCCGGGGTGTTCCCCGGTAATCGTCCTGGCGCTGCTTGCGTTGCTGGGGCTTGTGATGCTGGCCTGAGACCTCTGAGTGACGTGTCCCGGCGCCGATTCAAGGAATGCCCATGAGATTTCGCGTTGTCATTCCACGTTTGGCCGCCGCCCTTATTCTCTCCGCCGTCTGCGTGGCTTTTCCGGCGGGGTGCGCCATATCCCGTCCGGTTGAAAAACCGTCGGAGCTTCCCGCCGCTCCCTCCGTTGAACCGGCGCCGATGCCAATCCGGGTCGGACAGTTTTCCGGAACATGGCATGACTGGCGTCCGATCTTCAAAGGAATCGAATACTCATGGGCCGAGGCCCAGGGACCGCGCCCGCTGAAGGTTCACGCCGTCAGGATTGACCTGCTGGAACCGACGATCAGCTTCTTTGCAACCCCGTCCAACGGCGACGCGCCACTGGAAACCTCCAGTATGTTCACCAGCACGTTCCTTGTGAAGTACGGCTGCCAAATAGCCGTGAACGCGTCGCCCTTCAACCCCGTCGTCCCGCTCGAAGGCAGGCCGCAGGACGTTCTGGGCGTCAGCGTCTCTCAGGGTGATGCCTTTTCCCGTGAACAGGACGGCTACGGCGCAGTCCTGATTACGCGGGATAATAAAGTCAAAATCGGAATCCCCCCCTTCGATTTGAGCGGCGTCTGGAACGCTGTTGGAGGATTCGGTCTGCTGCTCAAGGACGGGCTGAACGTTGGAGATGGCGGGGCGATTCATCCCCGCACGGCGATCGGCTTGACGCGGGACGAGCGATATTTCATCATCCTCGTTACTGACGGACGCCAGCAAGGTTACAGCGAGGGCACGACTACTGCGGAGACAGCCGACTGGCTGGCGGCGCTGGGGGCCTGGCAGGCTTTGAATCTTGACGGCGGCGGATCAACCGCCCTCGTCATATCGGATTGCAGGGGGGGATGGAAGACCCTCAACCGCCCGATAAACATGAATATCCCGGGGATGCAGAGGGCCGTTGCCAATCATCTCGGTGTTCGCGCTGCGGCTCTGGAATAACGGCGCAAACAAATTCCCGAAGGTCGCGTTGTCGCGCAACCTTCGGGAATCGGTAAGGATCGGCTTTCAGAAAGACGCGGTACCTATTGCTCGCGCCCGCTGAACTCGCCGGTGCGCGTGTCAATCTTGAGCCTGTCGCCCTTGTTGATGTGGGCCGGAACCTTTACAACCAGGCCGGTTTCAAGCGTGGCTGGCTTGGTGACGTTGCTGACTGTGTCGCCTATCGCCGCCTGTTCCGTCTCAATAACCTCCAGCACGACGGTCGGGGCCAGTTCAATGCCGATCGGCTTGCCGTCGCAGATGGATATTTTGGCTCGTGAGTTGAAGGCCATATACGGGAGCGAGTCGGCAATCAGACCGCCGTCAATGAATGTCTGCTCGTTTGTCTCGACGTCCATGAAGACGTAGTTCGTCCCGTCCTGGTAGAGATACTCCATCAGGCGCTGTTCGCTGTAAACGTCATCAACCACGTCCACGGATCGGAAGCGACGGCTGACGTTGTTGCCCTTCATCAGATTCTTGAGCTTGCACTGGACGTACCCGCGCCAGTTGCCGGGCGTGATGTGTTGCGCGTCGGTAACGAGCCATAGCTCACCATCCACGCGGATTACGCTGCCTTTTCGCAATTCATTTGCCTTCGCCACGTCTGTTTCCTCCATGTCCAATCAGGCGGTTTTCTTCTTTTATTGTCCGCCGGGACGAAAAATAATACCATTAATCCTCCCGGAATGCCGCAAGAAAAACATGAAAGGTTGAACATTGAACATGGAATACGGAAAAACCATTGCGGTCGCTGCGTTGGCAGGAATCCTTGGAATGGCTGGTTGCGCCGGAGCGGATAAGGCGTCCGAACCTGCGACGCCCGCGCCAGGAACAGCGCCTTTCGCTTTTACAGAAGTCCTTTCATTCCCCGGCCGCAAATCGGAATGGCGCGGTTTCGCGCGATGGGATTTCCTGCTGGACGGATGCGAGACACTGATCGTCCTGCCGAAGGCGGAGGCCCCGGGCAGGCCCTGGATCTGGCGGGCTGAGTTCTTCGATCACCAGCCCGGCCTTGACGTCGCGCTCCTCTCGCGCGGTTTCCACCTCGTGTACATGAACGTAGGCAACACGTTCGGCTGTCCCGACGCCCTGGCGCATTGGGCCGTCTTATACTCGCTGCTGACCGAAAAATATGGCTTCTCCCCCAAACCAGCCCTTGAGGGACTCAGCAGGGGCGGTCTTTACGTCTACAACTGGGCATCAGCCAATCCGGACAAGGTCGGCTGCATCTACGGCGATAATCCGGTCTGTGACTTCAAGAGCTGGCCCGGCGGTAAGGGAAAAGGGCCGGGAAGCCCCGGGGACTGGGCGAAGCTGATCAGCGATTATCATTTCGCGGACGAACGGGAGGCTCTTGCGTATGACGGCAATCCCGTTGACAGGCTGGAACCGTTGGCCACGGCGGGAATCCCCTTGATTCACGTCTGCGGGGATGCCGATGAGGTGGTGCCTTATGAAGAAAACACGGTTGTCTTGAAGGAGCGTTACGAGAAACTCGGCGGCTCCATCACGGTTATCGTAAAGCCTGGTTTCAAGCATCATCCGCACGGTCTTGAGGACCCCGCCCCGGTAACTGATTTCGTCATAAAACACGCAGGATCAAGGACATCCGGTCAGTAGTTCATCCCCTTTCGCGCATTATAAACAACACCGTCGCCGTCTGCATACTCTCTAAGAACCTGAACAGCCTCCGCCCGCAATACGCCGCAGGAGACAGCAATTCCGCGCTTCTCGAATTCGGCAATCCAGTTGTCGGGTTTCACCCCTTCGTCGAAGCCGATCTCCCTTGCGTCGGCGTCCCCGGCCCCGCATACGATGCGCCTGACGCCGGACCAGAGCGCCGTCCCCATGCACATCATGCACGGCTCGGTTGAAGTGACAAGCTCATAATTACCTGTCCCGCGCGCGCTGAGATCATATGACTTGAAAATCTGCTGCGCGACGGCAAGAGCGACTACCTCGGCATGGGCAATTGAATGATTGGATGAAATGACCAGGTTGACGCCGGGGGAGATCAGCCTTCCGGTTTCCATTTCGAAAACGCAGGCTCCGAATGGCCCGCCGGTTCTGTTGCGCATATTCAAACGCCCCAGCTCGACTGCCATTCGCATTTTCCCCTCGTCGGACTTCAGAAACAGCGGCTCATCCCCCGCCGTCTTCCGGAGCCATTCCGGCAATTTCAGGCAGATATCCGGCCAGGACATTGCTTGTCTCCTCTACTTTTTGGCATACGGCATATTGCGCATGGTTATTCCGGGATGTTCCATCGCTCCTTGAGCTTCAGCGTCCCCTCCCATATGCCGACTATCATGTCCTTTGACTCCCGGCAGTGCCTGATGACCTGCTCGATATCATGCCCCTGAATTTCGCAGACTATCGGACCTTCATAGCCGATCTCTCTCAGGCGCTCATACGTTCCCTGAAAGTCAATCATGTTGTTCATGTGTGGGGGCTGATGCTCCATGTATCGTCCCCAATAATGATTAACACCGTTGTGATGGATTTCCGCTATCCGCCCCGCAAATTCGTCAATGTATGCAAAGAATCCGGCGTCTGATCCGGCGCTCATGTAAGCATGGCCGATATCAAGGTTGATGCCCCAGCCGTTGACGCGATCCGCCACGTACTTAAGGAAAGGAAGATCCCCGGCTTCGTATCCCACGGGCATTCCCGCCTCTGCGGCTTTCGGCATGAGGCCGGCGGCGTATTGAAGATTCAAGTCCCAGATTGTTTCACGGGAGCGGATGTACCCGACGGTTTCGCCCCCGGCATGGTAGGTCATAGCCAGAGCGCCGAGCCTGACGGCAAGATCGAAACATCGGTCATAAAGCTCCCGCGTCATGTTGCGGAGGTGGTGGTTGGCGCTTGCAAGGTTCCAGTCAAGGTGCGGGGAATGCACAGTCACCCAGTCAAAAACGCCGAGGGCGTCAGCCAGCCTGTCAATGTCTTGCGGCGAAGCATCTATAAGATCAATCCCGACGTTCGGAAAGTTTTCCGGAAAGCCGAGTTGAGCCTGATCCTGCGTCGGGACAATCTCGAAGCCTTTGAATCCAGCCTCGAAGACCATGCGGATGGCGTCGAAGACATCCTCCCCATGTGTCGAAGGCAGGAAATGGGTTGATATGCCGATTCTATCAGCGATTGATTTCATGAAAGGTTCTCCGGCAGGATGTCACCTTGCATCGGAAAAAACATTGTACTCGTGAAATAATCGCACGGCAGGGGATGGGATGCAACGTAAAAAACATGCTTGATGGGAATGCGGCGTGATCTGTGACGTTCCGCACGTTTCAGAAAAATAAATGGTTGTCAACAGCATGGATGGGGTGGTAGACTGCATTCGTGAAATTAATAACGAAGCAGGATTTTGCAGGCATCATCACGATGCAACCATGAAAGTTGAAGGCTGAGATTGTGAAACAACCGGCAGGGGATGTAAAAATGGATTCGGATTCCAGAACGCAGGAACCTAAGGAACTGGACTTGCGGCATGTAATGGTGGAGCGCCTGATGCACTACTATCATTTCATAGCCAGCCTTTCAAACAATACTGCCGGAGATTCAGTAACCAGCACGCAGATTGCCCGGCTGATGCACATTGACGACAGCCTGGTGCGCAAGGACCTGGCGGAGATCGGCGTGCGCGGGCACAGCGGGCACGGATTCCGATGCGAGGATGTGCTTGAGGCAATAAGGCGGACTCTCGGCTTTTCAAAAAGACTGCGGGCGGTAATAATCGGCGCAGGAAGGCTTGGCGGCGCTTTGGCATCTTACGGCTCTTTCCAGCAGTATGGCGTGGAAATATGCGGCGTCTTCGATATTGCCCCGCACAAGGTCCGCTTGATGTTCGGGGGTTACCAGATACAGCCCATGACATCGCTTCCTATTGTTGTGAAACAGATGGGAGTCTGCATCGCGATTCTGACCGTTCCGCCGGAGGCCGCCCAGGATGCCGCCAACCGCGCGCTGGACGCTGGCGTAAGGGGAATCTGGAATTTTTCAAATGCCAGCCTGGAAGTCCCTGAAGGCGTGGTTGTGCGAAATGAGCATATGTCAATCGGTCTGGCAGAGCTTGGATATCGCCTGAGGCGCGGCAGAATGGGGCACGACACCTGATGAAATCCCGGAAATTTCTTGATTTTCTACCGATATGATGTTGAATATGGACATGGCATGTGATACGATTCACAAATCTTGTTGGTCATGGATGACACAACAGGATTGTTTTTGCTCTGGCGTGAGTTGCACGTCAAATGAATTCCCGTGCTGTCTTTCACGAAGTTTTTGCGTCTGTGGAGGCAAGGAGGAATGACAGAGAACTACTCAGAGATCATCAATGAGGTCGTCGAGCAGTTCGGTAAGGACCGATCGCGCCTGATGGACATAACGCGAGCGGTTCACGCAAAGCTGGGCTACCTGCCCGAGGAGGCGATCGGCCTGATACCGAAAGCCTTGGGCATACACCGGGTTGAAGTCCGGGACATGGCCAGCTTTTACGCGTTCTTTTCCAGGGAGCCGCAGGGCAGGACGGTCATCCGTCTGTGCAATTCTGTGGTCGAGCGCATGAAAGGCGCCGACGCCGTGGCGAAAGCCTTCGAAAAAGCGGCTGGCATCAAGTTCGGCCAGACAACGGCTGATGGGATGCTGACGCTTGAATACACGGCATGCATCGGGCTGAGCGACCAGGCCCCGGCGGCGCTGGTCAACGGGACACCTTTGACCAACCTGTGTCCGGCGGACGTGCCGGCCATCGTTCAGGCGCTCAAGGCAGGCAAGAGTCCCAGGGAATTGCCGCAGGCAAGGGTTGACCTAAATCTGCGGCAGCCCGGCCCGGTCATCTTCGCGCCCATGCAGCGCGGAGCGGCAGTGCGCAGGGCGTTGAACATGTCGCCTGAGGAAGTCATCAAGGAGATGAACGCCTCAAGGGTGCGCGGCCGCGGCGGCGCAGGTTTCCCGACTGCCATGAAGTGGGACTTCTGCCGCAAGGCCGAGGGCGGCGCTCATTACATCGTCTGCAACGCGGACGAAGGCGAGCCGGGGACCTTCAAGGACAGGGTCATCCTGGCCCAGTGTCCGGACCTGGTCTTCGAAGGAATGACCGTGGCCGGTTACGCGCTGGGCGCCGTTGAAGGCCTCGTCTACCTCAGAGCCGAATACGAATACCTGCTTCCGTCGTTGGAGCAGTGCCTGGCCAAGCGCAGAAGCCTCGGGCTGCTGGGCGAGAACATCTGCGGTCTGGAAGGCTTCAACTTTGACATACGGATACAGCTCGGCGCCGGCGCGTACGTCTGCGGCGAGGAATCCGCCCTGATCGAGAGTCTGGAAGGCAAACGCGGCGCCCCAAGGGATCGCCCACCGTTCCCGGTTCAGAAGGGCTACAAAAACGAGCCGACTGCCGTCAACAACGTCGAAACCCTATGCTGCGCGGCCCGGATCATGGAAAAAGGCGCGGCATGGTTCAACGCGATCGGCACGAAGGATTCCACCGGAACGAAGCTTGTAAGCGTATCCGGCGACTGCGAAAAGCCGGGCGTCTACGAAATCCAGTACGGCATGTCCGTTGACGCGCTCCTGCAGCTCGTCGGCGGGCAGAACGCCCAGGCCGTGCAGATGGCCGGTCCCTCCGGCCAGTGCCTTGCGCCGAAGGATTTTGGGCGCAGCATCTGCTTCGAGGACCTGCCCACCGGCGGCTCGGTCATCGTGTTCGGGCCGCAGCGCGACGTGCTTGAGTGCATGCACCAGTTCCTGGAGTTCTTCGTCGAGGAATCCTGCGGATGGTGCGCTCCATGCCGCGCGGGCACGACCCTCATGTGCAAGATGGTTGAGAAAGTTCTGGAAGGTAAGGGCACGCGAAACGATCTGCGGCAGATCGAGACGCTCGGCAATACGATCAAGACGATGAGCCGGTGCGGACTCGGGCAGACGGCGGCCAATCCAATCCTGACGACGCTCAGGAACTTCTCCAACCTCTGGGACGCGAAGGTCCGCAGCGAGGACTACGTCGCGCCGTTCGACCTGAAGAAGGCTCTTCAAGAGGCTTGCGCAGTCACGGGCCAGAAGCCCCATGCTGAGGAGTAGCAACGATGAGTCAGCAACTGAAGATAGTCATAGACGGAAAGGAAATATCGGCCGGCCCCGGCCAGACGATAATGGAGGCAGCCGACGCGGCGGGAATCTACATCCCCCGGTTGTGTTTCCATGAGGGACTGCCTCCCGGCGGACACTGTCGGCTCTGCACCGTGAAGGTGAACGGACGGCCCGTCAGCGCCTGCACCTTCCCCGTTGCGGAAGGACAGGTCATCGAAAACGCCTCCGAGGAAATGACAGCCCTTCGGCGCAAGATCGTCGAAATGCTGTTCTGCGAAGGCAATCATTACTGCCCATCCTGCGAGGCCAGCGGAAACTGCGAACTACAGGCCATGGCCTACCGCCTCGGACTGCTCAATCCGCAGTTGCCCTACCTTCGCAAGCCCAGGGAGCTGGACGCATCGCACAAGGACATTTACGTTGACCGCAACAGGTGCATCCTGTGCGGGCGGTGCGTGCGCGCTTCAAAACTCCTGGACGGCAAGACGGTCTTCGGTTTCGAGGGCCGCGGAATAAACAAGCGTGTCGCCGTGGACGCCGAACGTTCCCTCAACGAGACGCCGTTTTCGGTGACGGACCAGGCGGCGAAAATATGTCCGACCGGGTGCCTGACGCTCAAACGCAAGGGCTGGGCGATTCCAGTCGGCCAACGGGCCTTCGACAAGGGGCCTATTGGCGCGGACATCGAACGGAAATAGTCAGCCGACTGAAAGCAGAAAGGGTTCAGACACATGGCAAAACCACTTGTAGCGACGGCTCCGTTCACGGGCTGTTTCGGCTGCCACATGTCTCTGCTGGACATTGACGACCGCATCCTCAAACTGGTCGAGCTGGTTGAGTTCGACAAGTCGCCGATAAATGACATCAAGGTGTTCACGCGTCCAGTGGACGTGGGACTGCTTGAGGGCGGAATCAGCAATGACGAGAACGTGGAGTGGCTGATCAAGTTCCGTGAGAACTGCAAAATCCTGGTCGCGGTCGGCCAGTGCGCGCTGACCGGCGGCGTTCCCGCAATGCGGAACACCGTCCCCCTGAAGGAGTGCCTGGAAGAGGCATACTTGAAAGGCCCGACAGTGATTGACGGGAAGATTCCGAACGACCCGGAAATCCCCATCCTGCTGGACAAGGTCTACCCGTGCCACGAGATAGTCAAGATTGACTATTTCCTGCCCGGCTGCCCTCCGTCGGCGGACACGCTCTGGGCGGCGCTGACGGCGCTGCTCACCGGCAAGAACGTCGGCCTGCCCTACGAGCTGATCAAGTACGACTGATCTTCACGGAGACATAACCATGGCTGATAACGGCAAGCGTAAAATTGTCATTAATCCGGTGACCAGGATTGAAGGCCACGGCAAGGTCACCATCCACATGGACGCGGCCAACAACGTCGAACAGGCGCGGTTTCATATCATCGAGTTCCGTGGATTTGAGCGCTTCATCCAGGGGCGTTTCTACTGGGAGGCCCCGGTAGCAGTGCAGCGCCTTTGCGGCATCTGCCCGGTGAGCCATCACCTCTGCGGCGCCAAGGCCACGGACGTGATCGTCGGCGTGGACAAACTCCCGCCGACCGCCGAAAAGATGCGCCGCCTGATGCATTACGGGCAGACCTACCAGTCCCACGCAATGCATTTCTATCACCTGGCTTCGCCGGACCTGCTCTTCGGGTTTGACGCGCCGGTGGCCAAGCGCAACGTCATCGGGGTAATACAGGAGTTCCCCGAGGCGGCGACGAAGGCCGTTCTGATGCGGCGCTTCGGCCAGGAAATCATCAAGGCGACCGCCGGCAAGAAAGTCCATGGCACGGGCGCCATCCCCGGCGGAATCAATAAGAACCTGTCCGTCGAAGAGCGCGATTCCCTGAAAAAGGACGCCGACAAGATGCTCGAATGGGCCGTCGAGGCCCTCGAACTGGCCAAAAAGGTGACCAAGGCAGGCGGACAGAGCCTGCTGGAGTTCGGCAGTTTCCCGTCCAATCACCTGAGCATCGTGCGCCCGGACGGGTGTATGGACCTTTACGACGGCGTGCTTCGCGCAAAGACCAGCGACGGCAAAATCATCCTCGACCAGGTGAAACCCGCCGATTACCTCGACTACATCCGCGAGGAAGTCCGCCCGTGGAGCTACATGAAGTTCCCCTTCATCACCTCCATCGGACAGGAAAACGGCTGGTACAGGGTCGGGCCTCTGTCGCGCATCAACTGCTGCGATTTCATTGACACGCCGGTCGCCGAAAAGGAGCGCCAGGAGTTCATGGCCCTCGGCGGCGGCAAGCCGATCAACTCTACGATGGCCTACCACTGGGCTAGGATGATCGAGCTTGTGCATTCGGCGGAGAAGATCGTGGAGCTTCTGGACGATCCGGACCTGCAAGGAACCAACCTTGTGGCTGTCGGCAAGAAGCGTCCGCGCGGCGTGGCGTGGATAGAGGCCCCCCGCGGTACCCTTTTCCACCACTACGAGATCAATCCGGAAACGGATCAAATCCGCGTGGCCAACCTCATCGTCTCCACGACCAACAACAACGAAGCCATGAACAGGTGCGTACAGGTGGTCGCCAACCAGCACCTGAAGGGCAAGGCGGAGATCACGGAAGGTCTGCTCAACCACATCGAAGTCGGTATCAGAGCCTACGATCCGTGCCTGAGCTGCGCCACTCACGCTCTGGGCCGGATGAGGCTTCAAGTGCAACTGGTCGGGCCGGACGGTTCGATCATTGAGGAAAAACTTCGCGGATGAGCGGCAGTCGCGTCCTGATCCTGGGATATGGCAACCCGGGGAGAGAGGATGACGGGCTTGGCCCTGCGCTTGCGGAAAGGTGCGGGGCGCTCGGCCTGCCGGGCGTGACGGTTGACTCGGACTATCAACTTAACATCGAGCATGCGGCGGACCTGTCCGGCTATGACGCGGTCATCTTCGCCGATGCGAGCGTTGACGCCCGGGAGCCGTTCTCATTCGGGCCGACGAAGGCCGCCGAAACGATTGCCTTCACGACCCACTCCGTCTCTCCCGAAGCGGTCCTGGCGATATGCCAGGACAGTTTTGGCCCGCCGCCCGAGGCATGGGTTCTGGCGATACGAGGCTACAGCTTCGAATTCGCCGAGGGGCTGACCGACAAGGCCCGCGAGAACCTTGACAGAGCAGTCGCGTTCGTCAAGTCGAAGATAACGTCGCGGAAGGAGCAACAAATGGGTTCATGCAGCGCCAGCAAAAAGACGATTCTGATCATAGACGACGATCCGGACATTCGCGCCGCCGTCCGCATCATCCTTGAGGCGGAAGGCTATTCCGTCGGCGAGGCGGCAGGCGGAGAAGAAGGCCTTAAAGTCGCCGAAAAGATCAAACCGGACGCCATTATCATTGACCTGATGATGGAGGAGGTTGACACCGGCGCCCAGGTGGCCCGGAAGCTGAAGGACGAGGAGTTCGCCGGACCGATCTGGATGCTCAGCGCGGCCGGCGACACCGTCCAGTACAACCTTGACCAGCGCGAGCTGGGTCTGGCCGGCATCTTCCAAAAGCCGGTTGACCCCGCAAGACTGGTCAAGACGCTGAAGTCCAAACTAGCCGGCGGCTGACAAAATAATTCATCCGGCTATAATCGGGCCTGGGAACATCGCCCGGGAGGCATGAGACCCCCGGCAGCGTTCCCTGGCCCGGGCCGGATTCTCATCGCGCCGAAAGGGCGGTTCGGCCTCGCGGGCCGGACCCCGCCGTTTCGGTTTTCTGTTTTAATGGAGCGCATTTGCCGGTACGATTTCAGATAAGGATTGCCGGAGCCGTGCAGGGCGTCGGCTTCCGCCCGTTCGTCTATTCCTTGGCGGCAAGGCTTGGGCTGTACGGCCATGTCGCCAACGACCCCGCCGGCGTCATAACAGAGATCGAAGGCGAACAGGAAGCGACCGAGCGCTTTCTGGACGCGCTGCGTTCCTCCCCCCCGCCGATGGCGCGCGTCGCCTCAATCACTTTCCGTGAAATCCCTCCAACCGGAGAAACCGGCTTCTCGGTCCGCCTCAGCGCGCAGCATGGCGCAAGAACAACGCTCATTCTGCCCGACATGGCAACCTGCGGCGACTGCCTGCGCGAAATGAGCGCCCCCGACGACAGGCGCTATCGCTACGCCTTCATCAACTGCACGAACTGCGGACCACGATACACGATCATCCGCGACCTCCCGTACGACCGATCGCGCACGACGATGTCGCCCTTCGAGATGTGCCCGGACTGCCGCCGTGAATACGAGGACCCGGCCAACCGCAGGTTCCACGCGGAGCCGACCTGCTGCCCCGCTTGCGGCCCGAGGCTCCGGCTGCTCTCCTCTGACGGGACTGAAATAGCCTGCGATGATCCGCTTGAGGAGACCATCCGGAGAATCCGCGCGGGCCGGATCGCAGCCGTCAAAGGTCTAGGCGGATTCCACCTTGCCTGCGACGCCGCCAACCAGGAGGCGGTCGCGCTGCTACGCCGCAGAAAGCATCGTGATCACAAGCCATTCGCAATCATGGTTCGGGATGTCCGCGCCGCCGCCCGAATCTGCCGGATCGGACCCGAGGAAGAAGCGCTGCTCTCAAGCCCGGAGCGTCCGATAGTCCTGATCGAGAAACGCGAAGGTAACGGCCTTGCGGAAGGCGTTGCCCCGCGCAGCGCCTCCTTCGGCGTCATGCTGCCCTACACCCCCCTGCATCACATGCTCATGGCCGAAGATTTCACGGCGCTCATAATGACAAGCGGGAACTTCTCGGACGAACCCATCGCACATTCCAATGAGGACGCCCGGGTGCGCTTGTCCGGGCTGGCGGACTGCTTCCTGCTTCACGATCGCAGCATCCATATCCGCACTGACGACTCGGTCGTCCAGGTCATCGCGCAACGCTCCCGTTTCTTGCGCCGCTCAAGAGGTTATGCGCCCGCGCCAGTTAAACTGCCCTGCGATATCTCCGGGGGGGAGATACTTGCTGTCGGCCCGGAACTGAACAACACAATATGCGTCACTCGCAGCGGCAACGCCTTCCTCAGCCATCATGTCGGCGACCTTCAGAACGTCCCGGCCTATGAGTCCTTCATCCAGGCCGTCCGCCACATGGAGGACATCCTTGCGGTCAAACCCTCGGTCGTTGCGCGGGACATGCATCCCGGCTACCTCTCGACCCGTTACGCAATGGAGCGCGGTCTGCCGATCGAGCCTGTTCAGCATCATCACGCCCATATCGCGTCCGTCATGGCCGAGGCGGGGCGGACGGACAGGGTCATCGGAGTTTCATTCGACGGCATGGGGTGGGGCAGGGACGGCGGTCTTTGGGGCGGCGAATTCATGCTCTGCGACCTGGCGGACTTCGAGCGGTTCGGCAGCTTGGAGGCCGTGCCTCAGCCCGGGGGCGACGTCGCTTCAAAGGACACCCGCCGCATGGCCTATGCCTTCCTGCGCGCGGCGTTCGGGCGAGATGCGGACGCGCTAGCCTGTGAAATGCTGCCCGGTTTCGCGGGAGAGGAATTGCGGATAATCTCCCGGATGATCGAAAAACGGGTCAATTGCCCGCTGACCTCCAGCATGGGGCGGCTGTTTGACGCCGTCGCCGCCCTGCTCGGCATTTGCGGGTTCAACAGCTTCCACGCACAGGCGCCGATGGAACTCGAGGCGAAGGCGCGGGAGGCGAAGGGCGAGGACGGTTTCTACGAGGCCGGGCGCGCGAGGTTGCTTGACGGAATGATCGAAGTCCGAACGTCAGACATTGTGCGCGGGTTGGTCTCCGACGCTCGCGGGGGGGCCGGTGTCGCCGTCTGCGCGGCCAGATTTCACAACAGCATCGCCCGTCTTGCGCTGGACATGTGTCTGGAAGCGCGGAAGAATACGTGCGTCGAAACCGTAGCGTTGTCCGGCGGCGTCATGGCCAACGCCTGTCTGTTGGAAAGATTGCTCGCAATGCTGGAGAAGGATGGTTTCGAGGTTTTGCTCAACGCTGACGTCCCGCCGGGAGACGGCGGGGTCAGCTTCGGCCAGGCGGCGGTGGCCGCATGGAGGCGCAGATGTGCCTTGCAGTGCCGGCTCGAATAATTGAAGCGTCCGGGAACAGGGGAAGGATGGAACTTGAGGGCAACACCCGCGAGGTTGACCTCAGTTTCATCGATAACCCGCAGGTTGGGGACTGGATACTGGTTCACGCGGGATTCGCCATTGAGAAGCTCGATCCGGCGGAAGCCGCCGAAACGCTCAGAATATTTGAGGAAATGAGAGGGGGGGCCGATGCGTCCGGAGAAGGCTGAGGAATATCTGCGGCGCATCAGGCTCGCGGGCGACGAGGCCGGGCGCGTCGTCAGGCTCATGGAAGTCTGCGGAACACACACGCACGCGATCGGCAGGGGGGGGCTGCGCGCCGTGCTTCCGGCGACTGTCGAACTCGTCTCGGGACCGGGTTGCCCCGTGTGCGTCACCTCTCAGCGCGACGTTGAGCGGATGCTCCTGCTGGCGCGGATCCCCGGCGTCACAGTCTGCACGTTCGGCGACATGCTGCGGGTTCCCGGCGTATCCTCCTCCCTTGAGAAGGAAAGGGCGCGCGGCGCGGACGTGCGCGTGGTCTATTCCCCGCTGGATGCCCTTGAAACCGCGCGGCGGGAGCCGGGGCAACAGGTCGCATTCCTTGCGGTCGGATTTGAGACAACCGCCCCGGGGGTGGCGGCGGTCATGCTCAGGGCGCGCGATGAGCGCGTCGGAAACTTCAGCGCAATCGTGACGCACAAGCTCATCCTCCCCGCGATGGAGGCCGTGCTGGACGGCGGGTCGAACATTGACGGATTCCTGACCCCCGGGCACGTGTCCGTCATCATCGGCGCAGACGCCTACGAGGAGCTTGCCGGGCGCAGGGGAATCCCGTGCGTGGCGACGGGCTTCGAGCCGATTGACGTGCTGGAAGGGATCGCAATGCTCCTGGAGCTGATCGGCCAGGGCCGTGGCGGATCCTTCATCCAGTACCGCCGCGCCGTGAAACGCAAGGGCAACGAAAAGGCCTGGGGCGCGATGATGGAGGCGTTCCGCATAACTGACGGCGAATGGCGCGGAATCGGGGTCATCCCCGGCAGCGGATTGAAACTCAGGGATGAACTCTCGGAATTGGACGCCGAAAAGCGTTTCAATCTTCCCGAACTGGAGCCTGTGGAATTGAGGGGCTGCCGGTGCGGGGAGGTGCTCAAGGGCATGATCCATCCCCCCGAATGCCCGCTCTTCGGAAAGGTCTGCACCCCCGCGTCTCCCGTAGGGCCGTGCATGGTGTCGTCCGAAGGCTCATGCGCCGCGAGGTACCGGTATGGCTGATGAAAAAATCGTCCTGGCGCACGGCGGCGGCGGAACGCTCACGCGCGGATTGATCGAGAAGGTCATCATCCCTGCGCTTGGAGGCGATGCCGGCGGACTGCCGGACGCCGCGCCTGTTCCTGGCACAGCCGGCCTGGTCCTCACCACCGACTCATTCGTCGTCAAGCCTCTGGAATTCAAGGGGGGGGATATCGGCAGTCTGAGCGTTCACGGAACGGTCAACGATCTGGCCGTCTCCGGGGCTGAGCCGCTTGCTCTCTCGATGGGGCTGATCATTGAGGAAGGCCTTGATATTGAAGTTCTCAGGCGCGTCCTCGTCTCTGCTGCGGCTGCGGCGCGGGTGTGCGGCGTTCGGATCATCACCGGCGACACGAAGGTCGTGGCAAGGGGGGAGGCGGATCAGCTTTTCGTGAATACGGCAGGTGTCGGCGTCAGGAGGATCACGTCCGACCCGCGCGGATTGAAGCCGGGGGACTGCGTTCTCATCAACGGCCCGATTGCCGATCACGGAGTCGCGGTCATGAGCCAGAGGGAGGGGATAGATTTCCGGACGACTGTGGAGTCCGACTCCGCCCCGGTCTGGCCGTTCGTGAGGGCGTTGATCGAGGTCGGCGTCGAGGTCCACGCAATGCGCGACCCCACGCGCGGCGGGGTTGCGGCCTGCTGCGTGGAAATGGCCGAGGGCAGCGGCGTCACAGTCGAACTTGACGAAGGCGCTCTGCCTGTGCGCCGCCAGGTCAGGGCCGCGTGCGAAATGTTGGGGCTGGACCCGCTGACAGTGGCCAACGAGGGCAAGATCATCGCCTTCATTCCAGAAAAGGATTCCGCCCGCGCGCTGGAGGCCTTCAGAAAAATCCCAAGTGGGGAGAACGCGGCGATCATCGGGCGCGTGGTCGAGAGACGCAGATTCCCGGCAAGCATGAAGACCTGCCTCGGCGGGGAGCGCATTGTCGAGATGCCCTATGGCGAGGAATTGCCGCGGATATGCTGAGGACGGATCGCCCTACGACTAGACGGACGTTATAATTCGGACATCATGACATAGCCCGCTTCCCAACGGAGACAGCCATGCCGGATTCAAATGTCAAACAGGTAAAAGCGCCGTCTGAAAATCTCCACGCCCGGATTCGCCCCGAGATGAGTGAGCAATCAATTGCCTGGCGCGGGAAGGGGATGTCTCCGGATAACCTGCGCCGAATCCGCAAGGCTCTGCTGACACTTCATACCCTTGAGACCATGGCGGTGGAGATATATCGTTTCCAGATCACACGGGAAGATTCGGAATTGAACCGCTATCTGATAATCGCCATGTGTAACGAGATGACGCACATTCAGGATTTCCAGGTCAAACTCTTTGAATACGGATTCCGCCCGACGCCGCTGCGCTGGGCGTATTGGGTTGTCGGGTTCGTATTCGGTTTCACGTCCCGCATTCGCGGACACCGGGCTATTCTAAAGACCGGTGTCTGGGTGGAATCCAAGGCGGTTCACCATTACGGTCAACTCCTGAATGCCGCTGATTGGGATCATGACACGCGGGCGGTCATTGAGCGCGACCGTTTCGACGAACACGGCCATATCGAGCGCTGGCAGACACTGCTTGATGAGTTGGGATGACCAACCCGGGAGCAATCATCCCTATCATCATAAGCTTCGAATGGTATACACGACGTCTATCGTCGTGTACGCGCGGGATAACCTCGTTACATTGTCTTTCTCCCCATGATACAATGCGGCCATGGGAAATGATCAACGGATGCGGGACCTGACAGATGTCGGCGAATCGGAGGTGACACAGGTGGAGAAGATCAGGCTTGGTTCAAGCGAGTTGATGGTTACGCCGATATGCTTCGGTTGCTGGCAGATGGGCCAGACTTTCTGGGGCAAGCAGCCGAAGGACACGCTGGTCGAGGCCGTGCATAAGGCGCTGGAACTCGGAGTCAATTTCTTCGATACGGCCGACGCCTACGGCGATGGGGAAGCGGAACGCATCCTGGGCGAGGGTCTGAAAGGCGCCAGACGCGAGCGCGTAGTCGTAGCCACAAAGGTCTTCCATCACTTCTATGAGGACGGATCGCGCCACCCGGACCTTTCCCGCGATTACATCCTCTGGGAGTGCGAGCAGTCGCTGAAACGCCTGAACCTCGACTACATTGACCTCTATCAGTGCCATTCCTTCGATCCTTATACACACCCCGGCGATGTTGCGTCCGCGATGGAAAAACTCAAGGAATCCGGCAAGATCAAGGCCTACGGGGTCAGCAACTTCAGCATAGAGCAGTTCCGACTGGCGCGGACTTTCGGGAATTTCACGACCGTTCAGCCCTTCTACAACCTGATCGAGCCGAAGGGCGAGACGGACCTGCTGCCTTACTGCCTGGCCGAAGACATCGGCGTTCTGGTTTATTCACCCCTCATGCGCGGGCTTCTGACCGGAAAATTCACAGGCGAGGAAAAGTTCGAGGACCTGAGGGGCAACGATGATCGCTTCAAGGGGGAGAAGTTCAAGGAGCTTGCCGGGCGCGTCCGCAACCTTAAACCCATAGCCGACAGGCTCGGGCTGACTATCGCTCAGCTATCGCTCGCTGCGACGCTCATGCACCCGGCGATACACGTAGTCATAGTCGGCACCAAGAACGCGAAGCAGATCGAAGAGGCGGTCGGCGCGGCAGGAAAGCGGCTTAACATCGCTGATTACCATGCCGTCCGCAAGGCGCTGGGGACGTGAACCTTCTGCTGGATGCCGTATTCTGCAGGCTTGAAATGCCATGAACCGGCATTCTGTCCGATCCAGGTCATGATTGACATTTCCCCGGTCGGGGGATAGCTTGTCCCCGAATCAGGTAGGCGCGGGATTCCAGACAGCCGCGCCGCATTTCACACGATAAAACGATAACCCCTTGCGAGACTTACAAATGGGCAGAGAACTGATTGACCAACTGGTCGTGGATAACCCGAAGGAAGCCACGAAGATAATCTTTCTGGTTATGGACGGCGCTTCCGGGATACCGTTTCCGGGCGTGGGCAAGACGGCGCTTCAGGCCGCGAAGAAGCCGAACATGGACGCGCTGGCGAAGAAAGGCGTCACCGGCCTCATGGATCCGGTGGCCCCCGGCATCGCCCCCGGCTCAGGTCCCGGCCATCTGGCCGTATTCGGCTACGACCCCGTCGCCGAAAACATGGGGCGCGGGGTTCTGGAGGCGCTGGGCATCGGTCTTGAACTGACCGAGCGCCATATCGCCGCGCGATGCAACTTCGCAACCGTCAACAGCAGCGGTATCCTTATTGATCGCCGGGCCGGACGCCTGCCAACTCCGGACTGCAAGAAGATATGCGCCATTCTGCAGAACGAGATTGACATGTCCGACGAGGGCGTCAAAGTGACCATCGCCCCGGTCAAGGAACACAGGTTCGCCCTGCTGCTGGAAGGCGAGGGGCTTTCCCCGGAAATCGAGGACACCGACCCGAACGAGACCGGCTATCCCTGCAAGGAATTCTCGGTTGTAAAGGCTGAAAGGGCATCGCTCAGGACAGTCCACGTCCTGCGGAAGCTGGACTCCCGGCTGAGGCCGATTCTTGCCAGGGAATCTGCCGCGTATCCCGAAGCGACGCGCCCGAACGCGGCCCTCTATCGCGGATTCTCCAAGTTCAGGAAGTATCGCTCGATGTATGACCGGTACGGCCTGAAGGCTCTTGCCGTGGCCAACTACCCCATGTACCGCGGCGTGTCAAAGCTCCTCGGCATGGAATTGAACCCTATCACGGCGGATTTCAAGAGCCAGTGCGAGGCCGTGCGCGACCGCTGGAACGACTTCAGCTTCTTCTTCGTGCATTACAAGAATACGGACAAGTTCGGCGAGGACGGCGATTTCGAGAACAAGGTGAAGGCGGTTGAGGAGGTTGACGCCAACCTGCCCATCCTTACCGCGCTGAATCCGAACGTCATCGTGGTAACGAGCGATCATTCGACGCCGGCAGCGCTCATGAAGCACTCATGGCATCCGGTCGCGACGATGCTTTTCGCGCATCACAACGTGAAGACGAAGAAGGGCGCGGTTGATACGGTTACGTCCATGCCCGACGCCGCTCAGACCTATGACGAGATGGCGTGCGCATCGGGCGGGCTGGGCCGTCAGCCGCTGATGAACCTGATGGGCATCGCCCTGGCCCATGCGGGACGGCTTGAGAAATACGGCGCATAAAATCCTGAGCATGAAACAGACATCAAAGACGCAGACCATCCTGGTCACAGGCGGCGCCGGATTCATCGGCAGCCATTTCGCGCGGCTGGCTGCGCGGCGCGGCATGCGCGTCATCGTTCTGGACAAGCTGACCTATGCCGGGAATCCGGAAAACCTTGAAGACATCCGTCGCGGCAGGAAGACAGCCGGTCTGCTTGAGTTCTACCGTGGGGACATCTGCAACGCGGAGATGGTCGAGCACGTCTTCGCGCGCGAGGGCATTGACTTCGTCGTCAACTTTGCGGCTGAGACGCATGTTGACCGCAGCCTTCTGGGCGCGGGATCGTTCATTGACACTGACGTGCGCGGCGTCCATGTTCTGCTTGAGGCCTGCCTGCGCCACAAGACGGCGCGTTTCATACAGGTGTCAACCGACGAGGTCTACGGCAGCGTCGCCGAAGGCTCATCAAAGGAGAGCGACACGTTGAGTCCGCGCAATCCCTATTCCGCCGCAAAGACGGGCGGGGAACTGCTTGCGCGTAGTTACTGGACCAGCCACGGGCTTCCGGTGATCGTCACGCGCGGGAGCAACACCTACGGGCCGAATCAGTACCCGGAAAAGCTGCTGCCCCTCTTCGCCACAAATGCCATTGACGGCCAACCGCTTCCCCTTTACGGCGACGGGCTCCAGGTTCGGGACTGGCTCCATGCGACCGACCACTGCTCGGCCATATTCTTCCTGATGGAAAAGGGCGAACCGGGCGAGGCCTACAATGTTCCCGGAGGCAATGAGAGAACGAACCTTGAGATGACGCGCGTGATTCTTGATGAACTTGGCAGGCCGGAGAGCTTGATCCGTCGTGTCGAGGACCGCCCCGGGCACGACCGGAGATACTCCATTGACGGATCGAAGCTGCGCGCCCTCGGATGGCGTCCCGCGGTTCTTTGGGAGCAGGGGGTGAGGAAGACCGTCCGATGGTACGCGGAGAATGGGTCATGGTGGCGCCCGCTCAGGAGCGGCGAATTCCTGGAATACTACAAGAGACAATACGGAAAGCGACTTGGGATCTGATACGGACCTCCCGGAATGCGGCAAGACATGAGGAACATGCTTCTAATTACTGCGGCGATCATGATAGCCGCGCTGACCGGATGCGCCGGCATCGGGCAGTATGAGCAGGAGAAATACGTCCTCCTCGGGATTCAAAAGGACGAGGTCCGGGCAGCCGCTCTGAAGGTCTTGAAAGAGGACATGAAGATTCCGCTGGTTGAGGAAGACAAGGAAGGCGGGACGATAAGCACCGGATGGATACGACCCTACTTCCCGCCGGACATGGCCTTCCCGAATCAGACGCTGGGCGCGACTGTCCTCGTTACCATAGGCGAGCAGGCGGACGGCTGCTGGTTCTGGGTGGAGGTGGAGGAGGACTTCAAACTCTCGACCCGGGCATCCGACCGCATGGTTGACTTCCGAAGGCCGGGATTCCTTCAGCAACAGATCAATCCGGGCTACGTCGTCGCGCAGAGAAACAATCCGGCCATCGAAGCGGACATAACGAGGAAGATGATCTCCCGCCTGCGGGAGGCCCGGGGGGGCGAACCGCTGCCCAAATCCCCCGAAGGCTCAATCCCCTTGCCCGATGAAAAGACCGAGTGAAAGAAAGCGCGGCGTCCGCGCCGCGCCCGATCCTTAGTCATGGTCAGCATAACCCTGAAAAACCTCACCAAGCGTTTCGGCTCCGTGACGGCCGTTGACCGGTTGAACGTGCGGATAGCCGCCGGAGAGCTGTTCTTCCTGCTTGGCCCGTCCGGCTGCGGGAAGACGACCGTCCTGCGCTGCATCGCCGGGTTCAACATTCCGGACGAGGGGGAGATACTCTTCGACGACAAACCCGTCGCCCGGCTCGCGCCGCAGGCGCGGAACGCGGCGATGGTCTTTCAGAATTACGCGCTCTGGCCGCACATGACCGTAGGAGACAACGTCGCCTACGGGTTGGAAGTCCGCAAGGTCGGCAAGACCGAACTGAAGTACCGCGTCGCAAAGGCCCTCCAGATGGTCAAAATGGAGAAATACGCCGAAAGATTTCCCAACGAACTTTCCGGCGGTCAGCAGCAGCGCGTGGCCGTCGCCCGCGCGCTGGTGGTGGAGCCGGACGTGGTCCTGCTGGACGAACCGCTCAGCAACCTGGACGCCAAACTCCGCCTGGAGATGCGCTCGGAAATACGCCGTATTCACGAAACCGTGGGCGTTACGATGGTCTACGTCACGCACGATCAGAAGGAGGCGCTCAGCATGGCCGACCGCCTCATCCTGATGAACGACGGGCGGCTTGAGCAGGAGGGCGCTCCCTGGGAGGTCTACAACAATCCCGCGACGCCTTTTGCGGCGGAATTCATCGGCGAGACGAATTTCATAAAGTGCCGGATCAGGAAAATCAGCGGCGGAGCGATGCTTCAGGCGGCATTCGGCGAGATACAGGCGGCAGGCGCAGGTTCTGCGTCCGATGGGGCTGATGTGATTTGTTCGATCAGACCCGAGCACGTTGAACTTGTCGCCCCCGATGGCGGAGACGCGCCCAACACGTTCGCCGCGAAGGTTCTGTCCGTGACATATCTCGGCGAGACGGAGCAGGCGCTTCTTGACGCGGGCGGGGAACGGCTTAAGATGTTACGGCTCAGCCCGCGTGGAAGACCGCTCCACGCAGGCGACGAGGCGAAAATCCGCATCGCGCCGGAATCCCCGGTCGTTTTCCCGAAGTGAGGACAGTCCCGCGATGCGGATCATAGCGCTTTCCGGCAGGCCGAACGTCCACGCGAACAAACGCCTGCGGGAGGCCGCCCGGCAGAGGGGGCATCAGTTGCGAGTCATGGCCCCGTTCAAGTGCGTCTGCCGGATCGAATCCGGAAGCGCGACGATCTACTACTACGGGAGACGGATCAAGACGCTTGACGTGGCGATACCGCGCATTTCCGTGCAGAGCACGGATTACGGCGTGGCCGTTATGCGCCACTTCAAGCTTGCCGGATTCACGATGGTCAATGATCCCGGCGCGGTGGCTCTCTCGCGGGACAAGATGCGGAGCCTGCAGGAGCTGCTGGCGGCAGGGCTTCCCGTGCCAAGAACTTTCACGACGCGCAGCAGTCTGAGTCTGGACGAGGCGCTCGTCTATCTCGGCGGATGGCCGGTGGTCGTGAAGGTCCTGCGCGGAACGCAGGGAGTCGGTGTCGCGCTCATTGACTCGCGCGAAACCCTTGAGTCGTTCCTCCAGACTGTCTGGAGCTACGGGGACAATTCGCTGATTCAGGAGTACATCCCTGAATCGCTCGGATCGGACGTGAGAGTCGTGGTAGTCGGCGGGAAGGCCGTCGCCGCCATTCGCCGCAAGGCGCGGCTGGGCGATTTCCGCAGCAACTACCACCGCGGCGGGGATGCCGAGCCGGTGGAACTGACGCCTGTGATCGAGGACCTCGCCCTGCGGTCGGCCGGCGCAGTGGGATTGGACGTCGCCGGGGTGGACCTGCTTGAGTCGCGCCGCGGGCTGCTTGTCAACGAGGTGAACAGCTCGCCCGGATTTGAGGCGGCGGAGGCCGCCACCGGGATTGACGTGGCCGGAGCAATCATCGAATACGCCGAAAGGCTTCATGCCGACGCGCTCACCCGGGCGCGTTGATTGAACGGAGATTCGCGCAATGGACTCAGCGCTGAAGGAACTGATCGAGATTTCACGCCAGGTTGGAAGCGATCCGGCCCTCGTGCAGGGGGGCGGCGGCAATACCTCCGTCAAGACGGCTGACGGGCGCAGGATGTACGTAAAAGCCAGCGGCACCCCGCTGGCAGAGATGTCCGAGGGCAAGGGTTACAGGATGGTTGATGTCGCCATGTGCGTCGAGATGCTGCGCGACCGGTCCATCCAGAATCTGCCCCCCCAGCGCCGCGAGGAAGTCGTGCTGACGCGCTTGAAGGAGGCGTGTCTTGACGACCTGCCCGGCCGTCCGTCGGTGGAAACATCGCTGCACGCGCTTCTGCCCAAGGCTGTGGTCCATACGCACCCCGCCGTGCTCAATGGTCTGCTCTGTTGCGTTCGTGACCGCGAACTGCTTGACGAGTTATTCGGCCCGAAGTCGGGGCTGCCGCCCTTTATGTTCGTCCCCTACGGCGATCCGGGGTATCCGCTGGCTGTGAAGATGCTGGAGGCCATCGAGTCCTACCGAAAAGAGCACGGGCGCGATCCGGAGATTGCGTTCCTGGCCAACCACGGCGTCTTCGTAGCAAAGCCCTCCACCCAGGAAGCGCTGGAAGTCACCCGCGACTTGAACCGCAGGGCGGAAGAATACTGGCGGGCAGAACGCCCTCAGCGCAAACCCATCGCTCCTCTTGCAGAGGACGTGAAACGCAAGACCGTCCAACTGGCCTGCGCCAAGCTCAGAGCGCTCTACTCGGACATTTATGGCGCGAAGGCGCTTGTCAGATTCTCCGAATCCAACGATGTTGCCGACTTCATGTCGCATCCTTCCGGCATGGCGATCTGCGCCAAAGCGCCGAGCATGCCGGACCATTACGTCTACGCCGTGAAGTACCCGATTCTGGTCAAGATGCCGGCAAACGCGGACCGCCTCCCGCAGTTGATCGAGAAAAATGTCGCGGCCGCCCGGAAGAAGGCCCAAGCCGGGCTGGTTCCGGCCTGCGTTCTCGTCCAGGGTCTAGGCCTCTTCTCCTGCGGCTCCACGTGGAGCCTTGCGCAGGACGCTGAGACTGTCACGCACTGCGCGATGCGCTCGGCGGTCATCGCAGAAGACCTCGGCGGCTTCCGCTGCATGACGAAGCGTCAGGTAGACTACTTGGGCGAGTGGGAGGTCGAGCGGTTCCGCAAGGCGCTGGCCGCTGCCCGGGACGCGAAACTCCCCCTTGCCGGGCGCGTGGCGCTTGTAACAGGCGCGGGCAGCGGGCTTGGGCGCGGAATATCAATTCACCTGGCAAAGGCCGGCGCGTACCTCATCCTCGCTGACGTTGATGAACAGGCCGCAGCCGAAACCGCCGAAATCATCAAGAAGGACGGAAGCCCGAAAGCGACTCCGATGAAGGCGGACGTGACGGACGAGAGCAGCGTCGCCGACCTGTTCTACCAGGCGGTCTGCAAGCTGGGCGGGCTGGACATCCTCGTCAACGCCGCCGGCATCGCTCCGGCGCACGCGCTGACGGATTTCCCCCTCGCGCAATGGAAGAAAACCCTGGATATCAACCTTACGGGGTACTTCCTGATGGGGCGCGAGGCCGCCCGCGTCTTCACGCGGCAAAACAGCGGCGGCAACATTGTCAATGTCGCCAGCAAGACCGGGCTTGACGCCTCGAAATCAAATTCCGCATATAACGCGACGAAGGCGGGGGAGATTCACCTTGCGCGCGGGTGGGCGCTGGAGCTTGCCCCGCGCGGCATACGCGTCAACTGCGTCGCTCCCGGCAACGTCTTCCAGGGGTCAAAAATATGGAACCCGGAATACATCAAGATGTGCGCCGCCAAGCGCGGAATCAAGCCGGAGGAAGTGATCCCCTACTACATCAGCCTCTCGCCCCTGAACAAGGAAATCACGTGGGAGGACGTCGGCAACGCAGTGGTATTCCTTTGTTCGGACAACGCGTCGAAGATTACCGGACAGGTGCTGCTGGTTGACGGCGGCCAGGTGATGGTTCGATAGCGAGTCAAGTTTTTTGCACACCCCGCATGAGCGAGACACGCCGCGCCCGGACCTTATCCAGGGGAATGAGATGAAAGCTAAAAGTCTATTCCTTCTCTGGCTGCTTCGTTTCCTCTCGTTCTTCGGATAGTGTTTTGAGCATCCCGAGCGGGGACAGCACCAACCAGATTAGCGGGAACACCCAGACCCCCAGCGCCGCGTATGCCCACGGCCCCATCCGGGCCGACAGGCTCTCTGCCGAACCGCGCAAACGCCCCGGGGAGAAAAAGGCGAATATCAGCGCCGCGCCTGCCGGGAGTAGATAAATCGCCGCCGCCGCGTTGGCCCGGCTTCGCGCCCGTCCGGCGCAGCCGTCCTCGCGCTGGATGCCGACGATCTCAGCGACAATCACCAGAAACACAAACGCCCCCGCAAGCTCGATCACTGCCATCATTAGCGCGCTCACCGTCCCGCTGTTGCGCAATGACGACTGCAATGACGGCCCCTGGCTGCGCACGCTTTTCAGTGCCTTCTCCGTCCGGCTTTCAAGTTCCGGGTTTGCGGCGCCCTGCGGTGGCGCGGCGGACGCCGAGTCCCCATCCGAACGCAGAATCGAAAGCGCGACCGCCTGCGCGCCGACGTAGACAACAAAGACACCCAGGCAGAGCGTCAGCAGCAGGGCGGACAACTTGCGCAGTCTTCCGGGGCGGATATATTCCGTCAGCGCGCCTGCTGCCAGCCCGCACGACGCCCAACCCAGAACGGTCGTTATCCCGCCCGCAGGCCCGACTGTGAATTGCCTCAGGACGTGTCCCACGATCGTCAGCGCCATCCCCAGAGACAACCCCGCGAAGATGACGCGAACCGTTGCCGGTGAGACCGAGTATAAGACTTCCTTGTCCTTCCCCTGACTCATGGCAATCAGGATAGCCTCAGCAACAGCAGGTTGGCAAGAGCGAAATGATTCTTGAAGAATCCATGATTAGGCCCGACTTCGACAACTTATGCCCACGTAAACAGTCTCCGCCCCTCTCTGTCTCCTGCGATCTCTCACTCTCCCCCTCGCGGCAGTGACGCGGGGGGCGAGCAGCGATTACGCATTGCCTCCTCGGTAGCGCATCGGGCGATGCGGGTGGCGATCAAGCCGTCCTCGCCCGAGGGCAGGTCGCCGGGATCGCCCGTTCGCATGGCGCGGGCAAAGGCTTCGTACATGATGGCGAAGCCTTTCTCGTCATGGACCGGAAAGCGCGTTGTCCCAGCCGACGTTCTCATCTCGAAAACGCGCCTCTCCCGGTCGAAGATGATGACGCCGTCCGGGCCGATCAGGTGATACACGAAGCTGTGAACCGGCTCCTTCGCGGTCATGCAGAACGAGTAGCTCATCTCAACGAAGCTGTGCGCGCCGCACTTGTGCTCCATATGCAGAAAGACGTGATCCGGCGCATCGAAGCGGTCCGCCCACGCCCCGAATGCCCTCTGCTCCGCGACCTCGGAGCCTGTCCACCACCGAGCGAGGTCAATCTGATGCACACCGCAGTCAATCATCGGCCCGCCCTCGAGCATCCGGCCGACGCGGCGCTCCCGGAGCCTTCGGTTGCCGGACTCGTCAGTCTCATAAAGGCCGTGCAGGTTCCAGATGTATATAAGACGCAGTATGCGTGTTTCTCCAATGGCTTTTTCGGCCACCAACTGCCGTATCCGCTGGGAAACCGGGCTGAACCGATATGTCAGTCCGGTGTAAAGGCCGCAGCCGGCCCGGCGCGCCGCTTCGATCATCTCCTCCGCGTCGTTTTCGGTCAACGCCAGCGGCTTCTCGCACAGGACGTGGCCGACGCGCCCGACGGCGGCAAGGACGTTATCCCTGTGGCAGTGTGCCGGGGAGGTTATGCAGACGCCGTCCAACCCTGACGAGAAGAAGTCATCCTGATTCGTGAACGCCCCCGGGATGTCGAAGCGTTTCTGCGCGGCTTCCAGGCGCTCCCGGTCGGGATCGTAGATAGATGCAAGCTCGATGCCCGGCGTGGCTTTGATTGCCGGAATGTGCCCATAGTTCGCAACTGTTCCGCAACCCATAAGCCCGATTCGTTTCATTATCACATCCTCCATTACACAAAATGAGGATTCAGTATTACCTGATGTGCGGCGTCATTCCGTCCAGAACTTTTTGAAGTCCGGCCCTGGCGGCGCGGGCTTCCTCGCCGAGATCGCTCTTCGCCAGGTCCTTCTGCTCGAAAGGATCGGCAGGAACATCGTAAAAGCGCCCGTCAATGTAGAGCTTGTGGCGCTGATTGCGGGCGAACTCACCCTTCTTGTCATCGCCAAGCTTCTGCCGTGCCTCATACCAGCAATATACCCACTCTCGCGGGTTGCCCTTCGCCCCCCTCATTTGCGGGGCGAAGCTGTGCCCGTCAATGCCGACTCCAGACGGTAGGGATGCGCCGGCGGCCTCGGCCAGCGTGGGCAGGAAGTCGGTGAAGTCCACGAGGTCCTGCGTGACACGGCCGCCGGGGATCATGCCGGGGCAGTTGCAGATTAGCGGGACATGAGTTCCGCCGTCAGTGGTGAACGACTTTTCCCCCGGAACGTCCCGCCCTTTGAATCGCGAGACAATGCCGCGGCCCGTTCCGTTGTCGCCGGTGAATAGAATAAGGGTTTTTTCCCGCAATCCGAGTTTCTCAAGATGGGATACGACACGTCCGACGATCTTATCCATGTAGGAAACCATGTCGCCGAAGTATTTATTTTTGCCGCCCTTTTCCTGGTCGCTTTCCCGCTCCGGATGCCAGTCGGGGCCATCCGGCGTGGGAACGTATGGCGCGTGTGTCAGCATCATCGGGTAATAGATGAGGAACGGTCTGGCGCCGTTGCGGCTGATGAAGTCCGTTGCGAAGTCGCATACGATGTCCGGCCCGAATCTTCCGGGAAAGGCATGAACCTTGCCGTTGATGGTGAGGGTGGGATTGGCGTATCGTTGCCCGCGAATGGCAAGCTGCCAGAGGCAATACTCGTCGAAGCCGAAGTGCCCCGGCGCCTCGTTCTCCCCGGAAAGCTGCCACTTGCCGGCCGCGCACGTGGCGTAACCGGCGTCGCGCAGCATGTTGCCAAACGTCTTTTCCTTCCAGTCAAGCAGTCCGAAGCGAACGTAATTACGGTTGTTGTAGCGTCCTGTGAGAATCTGGACGCGCGATGGCGTGCAGAGCGGTTGAGAGTAGCAGTGCTCGAAACGGATGCCGGTCTGCGCCAGAGTATCCAGATTGGGCGTTTTGTAGGATTCTCCGCCATTGGCGCCGATGCACTCGTAGCCCAGATCATCGGCCAGAAAGACGATGATGTTTGGTCGGTCGGATTTCGCGGCGTCATCTGCTGCGGAAGCAACCGATGAGGGAAGCGCGGCCGCAGCCGCGCCGGCTGCGCACGTCTGAAGGAACCGGCGGCGATTGATCGGATTCGACATCGGACATTACTCCTGGAATTTGCGGGTCATCCTGCGGAGCGGCCCGGAGCCGGCTCGCAATGAGCGATATTCTATATGAGAATCCCGATCCGGATGCAATCCCGCGCAAGCTCTTGAACGGATACGGCATTTGCCGGATGTGCCCATCTATCCGGATATGAACATCGCCGGTTTCTGCCCCCCTTCGGCCTCTTCGAGTCCACTTCCCCCCATTATTCGCGCAGAGGCGAAAATGGGTGGAAGATGTCGCTTTAGCGACAGAAGGGAGGCATTGACTGCATCTTTATAGGTGGCGTCTACGAAGCATATCAATCTCCTTGGACATACCAATTATCTCAGGCTCCGGGAAATCCAATCCGGCTTTTCACTGCGGCAGGTTACAATGCGCGGGCCTTCAAGGTTGCCGGAAAAATCATGCGCATCGCGCCTTGATTACGATTTCTCCATCATTACAGGATCGGCGATTTACTGATGTTCGCACAATTTCGAGACACATTCCTTGCTTGGAACATGACCGAAACGGTAATTTCGTTGCAGTTTGTTGATGCCCTATTGTGCGAGCATCAGTAGGCGTTCGAACACAAGGACGGAGACTGGAGATGCAGACATACGGAGTCGGATTTTACGGATTCGGTTTCATCGGCAAGGTTCATGCATACGGTTATCTGAACCTGCCGATCTACTACAACCCCGCCCCCGTCAAGGCGAAACTGGTAGGCGTGTGTACTTCCAGCCGGCAAACGGCGGAGGCGTCGCGCGACCTGCTGGGTTTCGACTTCGGGACGACCGATTACAGGGAACTGCTGAACAGGGACGACATACAGATCGTGCATTGCTGCGCGCCCAACAACCTGCATCACGACTTCGTGGCCGACGCGATGCGCGCGGGCAAGCATATCTATTGCGACAAGCCCCTTGCGTTGAATGCGGATGAGGCCAGGGACCTGCTCAACATCGCCGAACGTACAGGCTACAGGGGCAAGTTCCAGATGACCTTCCAGTATCGCTTCTTCCCCGCTACGATGCGGGCGAAACAGCTTATTGACGAAGGATTCCTGGGGCGTGTTTTCGGCTTCCGGGCGGAGTACCTCCACGCGGGATACATTGACCCGACCCGCCCGATGACGTGGCGGCTTGACGCCGCGCAATCCGGCTGCGGCGCGCTGGGCGACCTCGGTTCGCACGCGCTCGATCTTATCTACGGTCTTCTCGGTCCATACGCGAAGGTGAACGCCTCGCTGGAGACGATGATAAAGGAAAGACCGCTGAAGGACGGATCGGGAAAGGCAAAGGTCGGGGTGGATGACGTTGCAATTCTGAACATGAAGATGCCTGACGGAGCGGTCGGAACGATCGAGGCGTGGCGGCTGGCGACGGGGGCGGAGGACGAACTGCGCTTCGAGATTCACGGCGAGAGGGGCGCGCTTCGCTTCAACCTTATGGATCCGAACTGGCTGGAGGCGTATGACGCGCGGGAGGCCGAGAAGCCGCTCGGCGGCGAGCGCGGCTGGAAGCGCATCGCCTGTGTGCATCGCTTCGATCCGCCGGGCGGATTCCCCGGACCGAAGAACACTATCGGCTGGATGCGCGGGCACGTCCACTGCCTGTATAACTTCCTTGATGCGATAACGAAGGACGAGAATCCACGCCCGTCGCTCAGAGACGGGGCCTATATCCAGCAGGTCATGGACTCCGCAATCCGATCCTCGCAGGATGGTTGCTGGGTTGATATCCCCGGAGTCTGAAGATGATTTCGGAATACGAGAGATGCGATGCGGAAGGTTTCATCCCTTTCCGTTTTCATCTTCATAGAATCTTGAGAATCGTCTCCATTTCAGCAGTTTCCCGTTGCAGTCGCATATCGCCAGCACGCGCGTGTAGCTGGTCGCGGCGGACAGGAACAATCGGTCGCGCGTTCGGGCGCACCGCCATCCCTGCAGTCTGAGCAGGAATTCGGGCATTCTGCCCTCCGTGTTGATCGTATCCAGCAATTCCTGCTCGGCGAAGGGGGCGCGGCCGCCGGCTATTTCCCTGCATGGGACGCACAGCCCCTTTTCCGTCGCGCAGAACGGGCAGACGGTTTCCTGGCACAACGGGCACGTCGTCATAAGGCTGTTGAGCGCGAGCCGCCCGCACCTGGGGCACTCCGAGGCGTGGGCCGCGCAGACGAATTCCTCACTCACGCCGCACCTGATGAAGTGCGATTCGCAACCCCGCCTGCCGCATTCCTTGCAGGAAACAAGGTGCGCGTCGCAGACGCGCTTTCCGCATGACGCGCAGGACGACGCACACTTGTCGCAGACCTCCTGTCCGCACAGTTCGCATGAAATCCTGTGCCTGCGGCAGACCGTTCCGCCGCAGCGCGGGCACTTCGCGGAACAGTCCGGGCAGACGCGCCCGCCGCATCGGGCACAGGCCACCATGTGGCTTGCGCAGATCGTCTTCCCGCAATCCGAACACGGCGCGGCGCACCGGTCACAAACCTGCCCGCCGCAGATCTGGCAGGTCTTCAGATGGTCGGCGCACGCGATCTCGTTGCAGGCGGCGCATCGTTTCATACATTCGCGGCAGACCTCCCTGACGCATATGTGGCACTTTCCGGCCAGACAGCTCCGGCACATGGTCTTGCCGCATTTTTCGCACAACCCCACGCAGTCGGAGCAGACGGTATGCCCACAATCGCCGAGAACCGTCTCCGGTTTCTCCGCCCCGCAATGTCCACATTTAAGGCCGGTCAGCTTCCCGGAATAAAGGTCGAATTCGAGCGACAGGTCCGCTGTCGCCCGGCTGGAGCGCAATCCAACCTCCACCGTCTGAACCGTACGCCGCAGGACCATGACGTTGACAAGGTGAAACGTTACCAGAAGGCGGTGTCGCTCTATCTCCGCCGCGATCTTGTCCTGACGTTCGTCCGTGACTTCCTGTGCCAAGTTCCTGTCGCCGGCGTCAAACTCGGCGTTCAATTCCGCCAGTTGCTGCGCGTAGTAACTTCTCAGGCGTGTGACTGCCGCGTGCGCGCGCGCGACAAGCTCCTCCCGAATCTGAGTCGTGCGCGGGCGAAGGAAGTCAGCCAGCGCGCGGCGGGCTGCTGCGAAGTCCTCCTTCATTTCCTCCGCCGTCCGGGGCGGCGCCGCAACCTGCTCCGGGGGAGCGTCATCATCCCACGGTAGCATGGCGACAATCTGCGTCTTGCCGTCGCGGTCAACCAGAACGGTGTGAATCTCCTCGGATTTCTCATCGCTCAGGAAGATGACCTTGATCGTGAAATACGTGTCCGCCACCTTACGCCTCGGCCCCTTTTTCATGCTCGCCGCGCAGTTGCCGAAGCGTAACGCGCCGAGAGTCTGGTCGGCTTCGCGCCTGGGAGTAAGCTCTGCGAAAAGCTTCTGCCCCCGCTCCTGCAGAAAGTCGTGTATGCGGTCCATCACCGGACTGCCCGGCGTCACCAGGTCTGATTCTTCGTCAAGCTCGCGTGTTGAGAAAACGAGTTTGAATTCCGGCTGGCCGAATACCTGCGCAAGCTCTTCCGTGAGCTTTATCTTCAGGCCGCCGTCCGCCTCGGCAACCTCAGCTTCGTAGTTCCGGAAGAAGTCCTGAATAAAATGCCTCATGCCGCTGTTTCCCGCGCTCAGACGTCCATCAGATTAGAAAGCGTCTTCTCATTCTCCTTGAGTTTCGCGAAACGTTCGCGGGCCTTTACGATTCTCTCCCCAAGCTCCTGGAAGCGCTTCTCCGCCACGGCGGTTGATTCGCTGGCCAGCCAGATGTCCGTCACAAGTTGTTCGAAAGTGCTCTCAAGCTCCATCGCGCCCAGTATCAGGTCAAGCTCGCCGATGATGGTTTCGAACATCTTTATTTTTGTGGCCAGCAGCTCGATGATCCGGTTCTCAATGGTGTCCTCGACGGCAAGGTTGAAGACGTTGACCTCCTGCGTCTGGCCGATTCGGTGGATGCGGCCGATCCGCTGCTCCAGCCGCATCGGGTTCCACGGAAGGTCGTAATTCAGCACCTGCCGGCAGAACTGGAAATTCAATCCCTCGCCGCCGGCCTGCGTGCTGACCAGCACAGCCGACGCGTCGCCGCGGAAGGTCTCCACAGCCTCCCGCCGCTGACTCATCGAAAGCCCCCCGTGAAATTCGATCACATTGGCGCGCCTTCCCCGCAAATGCTCCGCAAGATGCCTGAGCGTTCCGAGGAAATCCGTGTAGATGATCAGCCGCCCCGGGAATCTCTCGACAATTTCGACCGTCGCCGCCGTTTTGCGGGGGACGGGGATCGCCCTGCACGTTTCGGCGAACATGAACAGCCGATTGCGAACCTCCTGGGGGTAATCGCTGTGTCTCGAGAGCTTCCGCAGTGTCTCCTCAGCGGCCTGCGGACTGCTGCATATCTCCTTCTGCAGCGTAACCAGTGAAAGTCTGGCCTTCTTATCCTGCCTGAGCTTGCGGAACTCCGTTCGCACATATTCAGACACGCCTTCGTATAGCTGCCGTTCCATCGGGGAAAATGCGAGGTGATATATCGCAGCCCTGCGCGCCGGGAGGGTGATGCCGACGCTGCCGCGCCGGTTCCTGATCATTACCTCGCCGAGCATTTTTTTGAGGTGTCCCTCGTTAGCGGGCTTTCGCGGGTCCATGGGGTCAACAAACTGCCGCTTGAATCCCCGAATCGTCCCTAACAATCCTGGCTTTACAAGGGTGATCAGCGAATAAAGCTCCGTAAGCTCGTTGTGAACAGGCGTTGCAGTCAGGAAAAGGGCATATTTCTTGCGTATCCTGTTGACGAACCTGTATGCCTGGGTGCGCCTGTTTTTCAGGTGGTGCGCCTCGTCAATGACGAGCATGTCCCACGGGCGCTCCAGCGCCGCTTCGGAATTACCCGAACGCTTTGCAGAATCTATACTTGCGACTACGTGCTGCTCCTTGAAATGTTCCGCCCGCCGTCCTTCGATGAAGCGTTCCCCAAACTTGTGCAGAAGCTCCTCCCGCCACTGGCTGACGAGGGACGCCGGGGTAAGAATCAAGATTCTCCGCGCCAGCCCTCTCAGCGCCAGCTCCTTGATGATGATTCCTGCTTCGATGGTTTTTCCCAAGCCGACCTCATCGCCAAGAATAACTTGTCCCCGCATTTTGTTTAGGGCGGTTCGCGCGGCTTCAAGCTGATATGAGTATTGGTCTATGTCTATGTCATTCAAGGAGATAAGAGTATCGAAGCCCCGCACGAGGCTGAGTTCCTCAGCGCGGCAGCGCAGCTTCCAGTCCGTCACAGTCGCCTTCTGCCGAGATGCTATCAGCTTGTCGAAATCAGCCTCATAGCAGAACTCGACATCCGGGAATTCATGCCCGTCGCTGCGCAGCGAATCTTCTGCAAAAGTCCGCGTAGTGTAATCGTAACCGCAGCGGAAGCATTCATCTGCAATGATGGAATCAAGCCATCCGCAACGCGGGCATTTCTTCGTGGAGTAATCCTTTGCCGACGCGCGTTTTTCGGGCTTATTGTCTTGCCAGTCGGGGACTTGCAACCATTCGAAGCGTTCTCCGAATTTCGCCATATCCGACCTCCAATCCAGAGCATAGCATATAATCTCCCCTCCCACGCAGGGAGTTACGAAGTTCGCGCAGAATATATCAAATCCGTCACAATTGTCAAATTATATTTCGACATGAAATCGAAAAAGAGCGTAAAGGATTTGAAATAGGCCCGTTGCGACAAGAGACAAAAAGGATCCGTCAATCCGGCTTTATTTGCTCGTTTCCGCATCCTCAGCGCGCAGTCTTTGCGATTCCCTGACGAATTCGTTGACAAGCTCGTTGCCGATGTTTGCGGCATAATCAGTATAAAGCTTCTTCTGAATTTCCCGGAACGGCGCGGTCTGTTCGCGCGTGAGCCTGTTGACCGCCATGTGCTGTTTCAACCATTCGAGGTGGTCCTTCTCATTCGCGGCAACCGTCTCCCTTTGCTGCTTCATGGCCCCTATCGCTGCCTTCCTGAACATCTCGCGATCCGCCGCCGGGACGGAATTGAAGAAATCAGCGTTCATGCACAAAACCAGCGGATCATATGAATAATCCAGCAGCGTCAGGTATTTCTGCATCTCCCAGAGCCGCGTCGTCCTGATCACATGCAGGGGATTCTCCTGCCCGTCCATCGCGCCTGTCTGAATCGCCTGCAGTAATTCTCCGAAATCCATCTGGCTGGGATCGGCCCCGAAGTTGCGGAAAAGATCAATGTACATGCTTATCGCCGGAACGCGGACCTTCAGCCCTTTGAAGTCCTCCGGCGCGGCGATGGGGCGGCGGTTGTTAGTCAGTTGTCGGAATCCGTTTGTTCCGTATGCCAGCCCAGTCAGCTTCACACTCTCCAATCGCTTGAGCATTGTGGCGCCCAGAGGGCCGTCGCACACCCGCGCGGCGTGTTCGTAATCGTCGAAAAGCCACGGCAGACTGAACGCGGAAAAGGCCTTGTCAAGGGTCGAAAGCAGGATGGTGGATTCCAGGGACGCATGGAGGACGCCGCTCTGAACCATCTCAAGCTCGGCGCTCTGCTTTCCGCCGGAAAGCGAGGCGCGAGGCGCAATCTTCACCGTGTAACGCCCGCCGCTCTCCGCCTCCACGATCTCCTTCCACCTGGCCGCTCCGATGTGCCATTCGGACTTCTCGTCCAGTATCAGGCTCAGGTGAAGCGTCCCGCCGGTCTGTCCGCTCCGCCTGCAACCGGCCGTAGCAAGGCAGATCATGCCCGTTGAAACTGCAACGCCTGCCAGAATCAGGCGGATCAGCTTGCCGCGCATGGCCGTACCATCCTCGCGCTACCAGTTCGAGTAGCTCTTGTGCCTTTTCTTCTGCCCCTTGTGCGAGAATCCCAGGTTGAAGGATACGTCGCTCGTTCCTGCGTTATACTGTATGTCGAATTCAGCAATCCACATGTGCAAAATCCTGTGAACCCCAATTCTTGAGCGAATATTTCTGCTGTGTTTGTCCGCGTCGCGGTCATATGAATCGAAATCGTAGGTCTCCTGCAGGAGCAGACGCCACCGGGGATTCATCAGCCATTCCAAAGCGGTTATCACTGAAGACGTGACATTCTTTTCATAACGATACCCCGTGAAGACGCTCCAGTCCGGCAGGAAGTCGTAGGACACGCCTGCCCCAGCGTCCGTCAGGCCCTCATCGCCCATGCCAACCCGGTTCTCCTCGCTTTGTATCGCGATCTCGTCCGTCAACTGGTTGGCGAAGTCGGCCTGAACGTAACCGTCCCGCCGGGCGTTCATGCCGGCGCTGCCGGGGAATCCGTAATATTCAAGGTCGAGCATCATCCAATCAACCGTCCGGGGGTTGATCGAGGGGCCGCGCTTGGTCTGCCATCGCTGCCTTACGGCCATGCGCGTCGCAAGCTCGTCGTCAATCATGTCAAGCTCGTCGAACTGGATAAAGTCGTCCGCCGTTCCCCACACTTTCGGCGTGTAACGCGTGCCTACCTCAGGGGTTACGATGTGCCTCAGCCGGTTGATCTTGAGGAGTTCGCTCTGCGTATCATATACGCGCCACGTGCTCGTCGCGGCGTCCGTCCCAACGGCGTAGGCAACCCGGTCATGGCCGTCTGTGTAGCGAACGTCCCACGGATTCGGTCCTATCCTCTCCTGCCCGTCGCTTGCGGTTGTGGCGGCCAGTTCCTGATAGGGGTCAACGTGGACGGGGCCGACGCTGAACGGCGCGCTGACCTTGTGCTGCGTGTGCAGGCGGGCTGTCACCGGCGTATCGGTCGGGACGTTCAACTCGTCGCCGTAGCGGATTCTGTAAGCCCCCGCCTCGTTGCGGGCGCTGTAGTTCAGAATGCCGCCGGCTACAGGTTCGCCAAGAACGTCCCATCGCATGAGGGGGAAGTGCTCCACCTGCGTCTGCCAACTGTTCACTCGCGCCTTTACCACGACACCCGTCAGCGAGGTGTCCTCCCTGTAACGGGCGTAAAGATCGGTCTCCTGCTCCTTGCCCTCGTAATACTCGTCTCGGTAATACTCCCTCAGGAATCCGCGATCGGTCAGGTAAGAGAACTCGGCGTCGGTGCGGAACTGCTCGCTCCATTGCGACCGGTGACGCCAGAGCATGCGGCCGCGGTCGTGATCCGTGAACACCCAGTCGTTGCTGTCCTGGTTCTCGTTGTCGTGGATGTAATAGGACTCGGTCCGTCCGAAGTGTTTCTGCTTCTGGAACTCCTTGGCATATTCGGCGTCAAGCCCCACGCCCGGCCCGCGCTCGGAGAGATAGTCAAGGTTCAGCACCGGGGTTATCCATCCCCAACCCAGGCCGATGTCGGACAGGTCCCAGTCGGTCCTGACATAAGGTCCGAACGCGCTTGAACTGCCGACGCTGGCGCTCTTGAGCAGGAAGCTCTTGCGGGAAAGATTCTTGCTCACAAAAGGTATGTAAAGAGCCGGGCGGTCAAGCACCTCCAGCGTCATGTTCCGGGCTGAGAGGATTCTTTCCTCGCCGACTCGAACGAGCCGCACGTTGCGCCCCTTGAAACGATAATGCGCTTCGCCGTAGTCGCAGGTGGTGAATGAAGCCTCCGGGGCGGCGTATGTATCCGTGTTGAATATCTGCAAGACCTTCGCCTCAAGAATGACTGGGAAATCTCCCCTGAGATCGCTGCTGCGGGCCGCGCATTCCTTGATAAGCCCGCATTCGCTCTGCGCGTGGAAGTAAATCTCATCGCATTCCAGAAGGTCAAGGTTTCGGAGGAACTGCATCACATTCTTCTGCGAGGTGTCGCTGTCAAGCTCCGCGGTTATCTCGTCTTCCATCACGAGCGATTTCAGCTCCTGCGGGCGGGCCGCGCTGACGTTGCCGCTGGCGTATATCTCATACGGGATCGTCCTGGGATTCTTGTCATACTCCGCCTTGTCAAACCACAGCACGACGTTATCGGCCCTGACCTGAATGTTGCGATACCGCAGCCTGACGTTGCCCAGGAAAACGAAGGCCATCATGCCGGGATCATTCGGATCCGGGAACGGGCCATGCACCTCCTCGAAAAGCACCTCAAGGGAGGGTTTCTTCGGTGCGGCGGCGGGGGGGACTTCGGTAACTTCGTCGCTAAGGTAGTCCTCCGGCTCCTTCGCCTCGACGATTCTGGCTTTTGCGTAAATCGGATACGTCGCTTCCGGCGCGGCCATCTCAATCGGCTTGAAATGCCAGAGAACCCCCTGAAGGCTGCGAAGGTGGGCATAGATCGAGCGCTTTGAAACGACGCGCTCCCGCTCGACAACTACGACCTTCTCCTCAGCGTAGATCGTCAGGACGAGGTCGCGCGTCTGGATTGCCTCCGCCTTGTCGAACCAGACGGCCATCTTGTCCGCCGAAATGCGGGTGTCCCCCTGCCTGATGACCATGCCGTCCTGAGTGCAGAAGGTCTTGAGGTTGCCGTCCTCCCATGAGTAGACGCGGCCATAGGCCTCAATCTCGATTGGGCGTCCGCCGTAATCACCTTCAAATATCACGTCCGAAGCGGGAAAACTGCTTGAGATCGTCGCAAATAAAAGCGCTATGAATGCGATTAACCTGAACAATCCGCCCGGCGGCAATGGCGGGAGAAGCCGCCCGGCGACCATTCGGGCCGCTGACGGACGCACTCCTTGTATTCTATTCAAACTCATTCGGGATGGTCTTGGAGCGTAATCGTGCCGCGCAGCGAAGTCAAGCCGCGAATCCCCCGCGCACGGTTTTGGACTGCGGCGACTGCGCGCTTGAAAAGCGCGGCGCCGCTTTCAGCGGGCGAGGCACGACTCGCCCGCCCCCATCCAACATGAAATGGCGCGCTACAGGTTCTGCCTCGCCGCCTCGATAAGCCGTCGCAGATTGGCCGTCGTCTCCGCCGTCCCGTTGGAGCCGTCCGGGTGTTTCCAATGCGTCTCGACCGTGACGCCGCCCTCGTATCCGTCGCGCATCAGGGCGCGCAGTTGTCCGAGCGCGTCAAGATCGCCGTGTCCGATACAGGCCCATTCGTTTTCGCCTGTTTTCCGGTCCTTGATCCGCGCGTCCTTGAAGTGAACGTCCCGGATGAAGGGCTTCACGGCTTCGTAGCCGTCCGGATACCCCACGCCGCCGCTCGCGTTATCGTTTGCAGGGTCCCAGATTGCGCCCAGGTTCTCCCTTCCGACTGCGGAGATTATCGCCGCCTGATTGCGTCCCGTGTTGCCGAAGCAGGATCGCACATTCTCAAGACCGAGTTGCGCGCCTTCGCCGGCGGCCATGTCGCAGGCGATCCTCAGCCCCGCCGCGACAGTCTTCAATTCCTCCGCGCTCAGAGGATCCTTGAGCGGCCACGTCCGCCCGTTATTGCAACTGAAGACGCGCAGCAGCCCCGCGCCGAAAAACCTTGCCGCCGCGATGCCCCTGCGATGTGTTTCCATGTGCCGGGCGAATTCCTCGCTCTTCGTAATGGTCTGCGGATTCATGCCGCTTATCGAAAGGCTCTTCAGTGTCGGCGTCAGGAGCGTCCTGACGGGCATGCCGTATTGTTCAAGAAGACCCTTTGCGCGCTTCTGAGTCTCCAAGTCGTGATTGAGCGTCTCAACGCCCCAGAAACGGTAGAGTTCGACGTAATCGAAGCCGATTTCCTTCGCCTGCCTGAGAGCGGACTCCAGATCATCGGACAATTCGTCAAGAACGACTCCAAGTTTGAACACGCCGGTTCCCTCCGACAGTTTTTTACCCATCATGCTTGACCTGAGAAGCCTGAACGCGGATTATAATCCCGAACGGAAAGCTCCGGTAGTGGCAGGTTTCAAACCCGCCCTGTGAGGCATTTGCGGCGCGCCGCATAATCAGCATTGGAGACACACACAATGGGAATGACCATCACCGAAAAAATAATCGCCGCGCATTCCGGCGTTGATTCCATCAGGCCCGGCCAATTCGTCTACGCCGACGTGGACGTCTGCCTGGGCAACGACATCACCGCCCCCATCGCCATCGAGGAATTCGAGAAAGCCGGATTGAAGAAGGTCTATGACCGAACGCGCGTCTGCCTTGTGCCGGATCACTTCACTCCGAACAAGGACATCAAGGCCGCCGCGCTTGCGGCGCAGCTTCGCCGTTTCGCGCGGCAGCAGGGGCTGACGCATTACTGGGAGGTCGGGCGCGTCGGCGTGGAACACGCGCTCCTTCCGGAGCAAGGCGTCGTCGGCCCCGGGGACCTTATCATCGGCGCGGATTCGCATACCTGCACCTACGGCGCGCTGGGCGCGTTCTCAACCGGCGTCGGCAGCACCGATCTGGCCGCCTGCATGGCGCTGGGCAAGACGTGGCTGAAGGTCCCGGAATCGCTCAAATTCGTCTTCAAAGGCGCGCTGCCGAAATGGGTCGGCGGGAAGGACCTTATACTTTATACGATCGGGCGCATCGGCGTCTCCGGCGCCCTCTACAAGGCGATGGAGTTCTGCGGCTCGGCCATCGAGTCCCTGCCCATGGACGACCGCTTCGCCATGTGCAACATGGCCATTGAGGCCGGCGGCAAGAACGGGATCATCAGGCCGGACGCCATCACGGAAGACTACGCGCGGGGGCGGACGGAGCGGCCTTACAAGCTTTATTCCAGCGACGACGACGCGGAATACGCCGAAGTCCACGAATACGATTGTTCGCGGATTGAGCCGCAGGTCTCCATGCCCAGCCTTCCGGAAAACGCGCGAAACGCCCGTGATGTCGGCGAGGTCTTGATTGACCAGGTGGTCATCGGATCATGCACGAACGGGCGCATAAGCGATATGCGGATCGCGGCGGGAATCCTGAAGGGGCGAAAGGTCGCGCCTACAGTACGTTGCCTCGTCATCCCCGCCACGCAGTCCGTGGTGAAACAGATGATGGACGAGGGGCTGACGGACATCTTCCTTGCGGCGGAATGCGCCGTCAGCACGCCGACCTGCGGACCCTGCCTGGGCGGGCACATGGGCATCCTGGACAAGGGGGAGAAGGCCCTTGCGACCACCAACCGGAACTTCGTGGGCCGCATGGGCCACCCGGAGAGCTTCGTCTACCTCAGCAGCCCCGCCGTAGCCGCCGCCAGCGCCGTCGCGGGGAAAATCATACATCCGGATGACCTGTAGGACCGTCCATAACTGCCGATATCCCAACACAACGACACTGCAAACGCGACGAGAAGCTTGTCTGCAAATCGAGAACGGTTCTCACCACAAAGTCTCAAAGACACGAAGAACGGCAGAAATTGGAGAGGGGAAAAGCGGTTGTGTGAAATCGAGGATTATGCGTTCACGTGATAGTTGTAAGATTCCATTCTCTGCATGTGTAAATTGCTTCGAAAGTCGCCCACTCTACCAAGTGCTGGGGCCACCCACACGCTACCGTGGGTGACGGTATTTTTTACTGATCCGCGTTCATCTGCGATTTCATCTCCCGGATAATTCCGCCAACCCGACTTGACCCGCCGCCCATTCCGCGATTGAATACGCGCGGTGGGGCGGCATTGACTCCGCTCGCTAACGATCCCAAATGCCTCACCCCGGCGATATCGCTGAACGCGCGTTGCGAACGCCTGCCGTCGCCGAACTGCTCAGTATGCTGTCGCGCCGGCGCCTTGCGCGGGTTCATCCCGTGTGGCAAAGCGCGGCGGCGCTGATACTGGCAGCCGCGCGGCGGGAGGCGCAGGGGGATATTCTTGCCATTACTTCGACCATTGACGAGGGGGACGAAATGGCCGAGGACCTGGAGCTTTTCGTCCCGGGCAGCGTCCTGCACTTCCCTGCCTCTGAGGAACTTCCCGGAGAGGAAAGCGAATCCGTCGCCCCCGGCCGCGCGCGGCAACTCCAGATTCTGACCCTTCTGCGGGACAGACCCGCCGGAAACATCGGGCGCGTCATCGTCGCCCCCGTCCAGGCCGTCCTCCAGCCCATGCTTGCCCCGGCGGAGCTTGAAAGGGCCACCCTTCCTCTCAGGATAGGCGGCGCCGCGTCCCAGGACGAGACCGTCGCCTGGCTGGAGAGCAACGGCTTCAAGCGCGTCGGCATCGTCGCGGCCCAGGGCGAGTTCGGCGTCAGGGGCGGCATCGTGGACGTCTTCTCCCCCGCGTCGGACTTCCCGGCGCGCGTAGAGTTCTTCGGCGACCGGATCGAGTCTCTGCGCGAGTTCGACGCCATACAGCAGACCTCCCGCCGGATGCTGTCCGAATACAGAATCGTCGCGCCCGTCGCTCCGGAGCGAAAACCGCAGAAAGCCTCCATCCTTCTCGATTACCTGCCGGATGAAACCATCTGCGCTCTCTGCGAGCCGGAGGACCTGGAATCCAACGTCGGAGCCATTCTCCTGGGCATCGAGGATAGCTCCGCGCCGGATTGGGAGCAGTTGAGCAATGCAGTGGCGCGCTTCCGCCGGCTGCTCCTCTATCGCAATCCCCCCCCGGATGGGACTGAGGATGCTCTGCATATTCCGATCGCCTACGCGGACAGCTTCGGCCCGGACCAGGACTCCGCGATGAAGCAGCTTGAGCGCATCTGCGAGGAATCGCGGCGCGTGACCGTCTTCTGCAACAACGACGCGGAGAAAGCGCGATTCGAGAAGGTTGCGGCGGGTTATGCCTCGATGCCGAAGGACAAGTTAAGCGTTGAGGTCGGGCGTCTCAATCATGGCTTCCGTCTGGTCGAGACGGGATGCGCGTTCATCCCGAACCATCGCATATTCCGCCGCTACAAGCAGAGGCGCGAACCTAAACAACCGACGCCGGCGCGCGGGCTTGACGCCTTCTTCGAACTTGAGAACGGCGACTACGTCGTCCACGCCGCCCACGGCATCGCCCGCTTCCTGGGCGTGAAGCGCATGGAGGACCGCGTCACCGGCGAGCGCCGGGAATACCTTGTTCTCGAGTTCGCCAACAGCGCGCGACTTCACGTCCCCACAACCAAGATCGAGGTCGTGCAGAAGTACCTTGCCGGCGGGCGCCACGCCAAGCCGGAACTGAGCCGCATCGGAAGCCGCGCGTGGGAGTCCCGCAAGCTGAAGGTCCAGGAGGCGTGCGAAGACCTGGCCTCGCGACTCCTGAGCATCCAGGCCTCGCGCGAAGTCGTGCCGGGATTCGCCTATCCCCCGGACAGCCAGTGGCAGCAGGAATTCGAGGCCGAGTTCATCTACGAGGAAACCGGCGACCAGCTTGACACCATTGCATGCGTCAAGGCGGACCTGGAATCCCCCCGCCCGATGGACCGCCTCATCTGCGGCGACGTGGGATTCGGCAAGACGGAGATCGCCATCCGCGCCGCCTTCAAGACCGTCCTGAGCGGCAAGCAGGTGGCCGTCCTCGTGCCGACGACCGTGCTGGCCCAGCAGCACTTCATCACATTCCAGGAGCGCACGGCGGACTACCCCGTCAACATCGAGGTCCTCAGCCGTTTCCGCACGCCCGGCGAGGCCAAAACCGTCATCGAACAACTCCGCGCAGGCAAGATTGACGTCCTGATCGGAACCCACCGCATCATTCAGAAGGACGTCGTCTTCCGCGACCTCGGCCTGGTCATCATTGACGAGGAGCAGCGCTTCGGCGTGGACCACAAGGAGCGCCTGAAACGCCTCAAACCGAACGTTGACGTTCTGACGCTCACGGCCACGCCCATCCCGCGCACGATGCACATGACGCTGCTGGGGCTGCGCGACGTATCCTCCCTGACCACCCCGCCGCAGGACCGCCTAGCGATTGAGACGCGACTGATGCGCTTCAACCTTGAGGCCATACGCCACGCCATCCTGCGTGAAATGGCCCGGCAGGGCCAGGTCTTCTTCGTCCACAACCGCATCCACAACATCGAACACGTCGCCGCGCAGATCAAGCAGGCCGTCCCCGAAGCCCGCATCGCCATCGGCCACGGGCGCATGGGCGAGCGCGAACTGGCCCAGACGATGCGGGCCTTCATTGACAAACAATACGACATCCTCGTCTGCACGACGATCATCGAATCCGGGCTTGACATCCCGAACGCCAACACGATCTTCATCAATCAGGCCGACCGCTTCGGCCTGGCGGAGCTGCACCAGTTGCGCGGGCGCGTCGGACGCTACAAGCACCGCGCCTACTGCTACCTCGTCGTCCCGGACAGACGCCCCGTCACGCCGGAAGCCGAGGAGCGCCTGAAGGCGATCCGCGAATTCGCCGAGCTTGGGGCCGGATTCCAGATCGCCCTGCGGGACCTTGAAATTCGCGGCGCAGGCAACCTGCTCGGCGCGGAGCAGTCCGGCCACATCGCCGCCGTCGGCTATGACATGTATTGCCGCCTGCTGGAAATCGCCGTCGCCAAGGCGAAAGGCGCGGAGGTCCAACAGCAACAGGCCGAGGTGGACATCAACATCGGTCTGGACTGCGCCGTCCCGGAGGATTACATCCCGGACGTGCAGTCAAGGTTGCGCCTCTATCGCCGACTTCACAGAACGAGCGATCCGGAGGAGGTCGAGCATATCGTCGAGGAGATGATAGACCGCTTCGGCAAGCCGCCGCTGGAGGTTCTGGCGCTGGCCGGGGAGGCGAAACTCAGGATTCTAAGCCAGCGCAACGGCATCCGCTCCATCCTCCGCAAGGACAGGATGGCAATCCTCGAAATAGGCAGTTGGGACAAGCTCGCCGACCTGAAATCGCGCAGCCCCGCGCCGGTGCGGATAATTGACGATAAGACCGTCCACGTCCATTATCCGAATCCAAAGGCCGGGCCTTTCGACGCGTTGGAGTTTCTGCTGAAACTTCTGAGGTAGGCTATGCAGTTGTTTCACGGGCGCAATTCCGGCAGTCTTGCGCGCCTTGCAGCCAAATGCCCGAACGCATCCCATGGAATCCGGCGTGTGAACTGCGCTCGGTGAGCGGCGCCCGGCGAGCGGCGTTGACACCCCGTTCCTGTGAAGATAATATCTGCGCCATCCGGCTTGGAACGGCCCGTCCGACGGAGTGAAAGCTATGCTCAACGACGAGAGAATACTGGCGACTTTTCTTGAGCTGGTCCGCATTCATGGCCCCAGCGGAAGGGAGAGGGCAGTCGCGGACTATGTGAAGACGAAACTGTCGGAGATCAATCCGGGGATTGAGATTTCAGAGGATTCCGCCGGGATAGCCACCGGCGGGGACTGTGGAAACATCATCGCCCGCGTCCCGGCCTGCGGGCGCGACGTTCCGCCCCTGCTATTCGCGGCGCACATGGATACCGTCCCCTTGTCCGAGCCGGTCAGACCGGCAGTCGAGAACGGAATAGTCAGATCGGCGGGGGCGACGATCCTGGGGGCGGATGACAGATCGGGCGTGACCGTCCTGCTGGAGGGCGTCCGGGCATTGCGCGAGATGGAGCTTCAGCACGGCCCGCTGGAACTCGTTTTCACCGTCTCTGAGGAAACCGAACTGGCCGGGGCGAAGAACCTGGATTTCGACTCCCTGAAGTCAACAGAGGGCTACGTCTTCGACAACTCCGAGCCATTCCGGATCGTCTGCGGAGCGCCCAGCAAGAATGCCGTGACATTCAAAGTGCTCGGACGGGGCGGGCACGCCGCCGCCGCGCAAAAGGCCATCAACCCCATTGTCATCGCGGCCCGGGGGATCGCCGCAATGCCCGTAGGCGCGCCATACGAGGATACCACGTGCAGTGTTGGCGTCATCCGCGCCGGAACGGCCGTCAACGTGATCCCCGACGTCGCCGAGGTCTTTTGCGAGGTGCGCAGCCACAGCGAGGACAGGCTGCGCGAGATTACCAAGAAGGTCGTCTCGTCCGTCACCGACGCGATATCCGAGGCGGAGCAGCCGGAGTCCGGCGGCGGGGAGCCTCCCGCGCGGGTGGACGTCGAGGTGCGGCGATGTTACTCGAGCTACCGCGTGAGGGAGGACGAGCCGGCGCTTGCCCGTGCGCGCGCCGCAATGAAGACGCTGGGCCTTGAGCCGGTGACGCACGTCGGCCAGGGCGCGCAGGACGCGAACGTGTTCAACCTTCACGGCGTGCGATCCGTCGCCCTCGGCGCGGGCGCGTATCGCCCCCATTCCGAGGACGAATACCTGAAGGTCGAGGAACTCGTCCAGGGTGTTGAGCTTTTCGTGGCTCTGACACAGATTGCCTGAGAGCGTGTATGAAAAGGGCGCCAACAGGTAGGGCGGGTTCTTTGAACCCGCGCGGGCCATGCGCGAAAGCGGCATGGGTTCGTGCTTGAAATGTCAAGCGCGAACTTTCCTGCCCCTTTTCATACATTCTCGGAGAATCAGTGCCTGCTGGCGCTTTAAGCGACAGAAGGCAGCCCCGTCGCCGAATCCTTTCCATTCAGACTGGCTGATATGTACAGGTTCTACATAGGTCTGGTTCTTCTGCCCCTCGCGATATGCGCGCTGAGCTTCAGCCTGGCATCCCGCGATACCGACAGCGATTTCAGCTTCCGCAACGGGCCGGAGCCTCAGACCTGCGATCCGGGCATAGCGACGGACATGGCCGGCCATCGCATCGCCCGGGCGCTGTTCGAGGGATTGACCGTCTTCAACCCGCGCACGCTGGAGCCTGAGCCGGGCATCGCCGAACGTTGGGAGGTCTCCGAAGACGGCAGGCAATACACCTTCTTCCTGCGCAGAAGCCTCTGGAGCGACGGCAGATCCTGCACTGCGCATGATTTCCGGTACGGCTGGCTGCGCGTGCTCTCCCCGGAGACAGGCTCGGAATACATCAACCTGCTCTACTACATACGCAATGCAAAGGCATATGCAAAGAACGAATGCCGCGCCGAAGACGTGGGCCTGAAGGTGATTGACGATCATACGTTCCGCGTCGAGCTTGAGAAGCCCGTGCCCTTCTTCCTGTCATTGGCCGCCTTTGCCACGTATTTTCCGGAGCCTTCATGGGCGATTGAGAAGCACGGGCGCAACTGGGTGCGCCCCGAAAACATCGTCTGTAACGGCCCATACGTCCTGAAGAAATGGGCGTTGAACGACCACCTGCTTTTCGAGAAGAATCCCCTTTACTGGGATGCCGCGAACGTCAGCCTGAAAAAGATACTCGCGTTGAGCGTTGAAAGCTCCAACACGGGGTTGAATCTTTACGAGACCGGACAGTGCGACCTGCTGCTTGACCTCCCGCCGGAACTGATTCACGTGCTGCGGGATCGCAGGGACTACACCTCAATCCCCTCTCTGTCCTGCACTTACTACCGCTTCAACGTCACCAAGCCGCCGCTGAATGACGCAAGGGTCAGGCTGGCGCTGAGCCTTGCCATTGACAGGAAGTCAATCGCACAGCGAGTCCTGATGGCGGGGGAGGTTCCGGCCCGCAGCTTCGTTCCGCCCGGAATGCCGGGTTACGCCTCCGCTCCGTGTTTCGAGGAGGACGTGGAGCGGGCGCGCGCGCTGCTTGCCGAGGCCGGTTTTCCCGGGGGCAACGGCTTCCCGAAACTCACGCTGGTCTACAACACGAGCATGACGCACAAGGCCGTCGCAGAGGCCGTCCAGCAGATGTGGAAGGAGCGGCTGAACGTGTCCATAGGCCTTGAAAACGTAGAGTGGAAGACCCTTCTGCACCGCATGACAAAGCTGGAATACGAGATTTGCAGGGCAGCGTGGATCGGAGACTACGTTGACCCGACGACGTTTCTGGAAATCATGCGCACGGGCGACGGCAACAACAGGACGGGGTGGTCCAACGCCGAATACGACGCATTGCTTGACGTGATTGCGATGGAGGCCAACCCGGAGCGCAGAAACGAGATCATGCATCAGGCGGAGCAACTCTTAATCGCCCGCGAATCCCCGATCGCCCCGATCTATTTCGGCGTGAACCAGTTGATGCACCGGGGCAAGGTCAACGGGCTTTGGCCCAATGCGTTGGGCCTGATTTCCTTCAAACATCTCTCGCCCGCCGGGCCGGATGCCCGCGCGGACTAAGCGCGGACGCAGCGTCAGGAGATCGGATGTTCCGAAAGATAGCGCACAGGCTGCTCTGGGCGATTCCCACGCTGTGGGCCATCGGCTCCATCTCCTTCTTCATCATCCGCCTGGCTCCGGGCGGGCCGTTCGAGCGGGAACGAGCGCTTGACCCGCTGGTTATCGCAAGCCTTGAGCGCGAATACGGCATCGCCCCCGCCCCTCCGATGCCCCCCGGCGCGGGACTCGGGGCCAGGGCTGCAAATCAAACAAAACATCTTGCCCGGCAGTACCTCCGCTACATGGGCGGACTATGCCGGGGCGACATGGGGCCGTCGCTCTACTATCCGGGGCTGAAGGTGAGTGAAATCCTGCTGAATTCGCTCAGGACGTCGTTTGTTCTGGGCGCGGCGGCTCTCAGCATCGCCTTTCTGTTCGGTATTGTCGCCGGGACGCTGGCGGCATGGAAGCGGGACACCGCGCTTGACCACGGCGCGCGGGCCTTCGCCGTTGCGGGCATCTCCCTGCCCAACTTCGTCATCGGGGAGATGTTCCTCCTCGTCTTCGGGCTTTGGTTGAAAGTCCTGCCTGCCGGCGGGTGGGGGCGTCCGGCGTGCCTGATACTGCCGGCGCTGACGCTTGCGCTTCCGCTCTCGGCCTACATAGCCCGCATCTACCGCGCCAGCCTCATCGAAGTCCTCGGCCAGGACTACATCCGAACCGCCCGCGCGATGGGAACCGGATGGTTCCGTGTGCTCTTCGGCATGGCCGTCAGGAACGCGATACTGCCGGTAATCAGCTTCATGGGTCCCGCCGCTGCGGCCGTAGTTACCGGCAGCGTCGTTGTCGAACGGCTTTTCGCCATTCCCGGCATGGGAACGCATTTCGTCAATGGCGCGCTGAATCGGGATTACACGCTCGTGCTCGGAGCCGTGATGGTCTACGGCGCTCTGCTCATTCTCTGCAACATCCTGGTTGACGTGGCTTACACGCTGATTGATCCGAGGATAAGGCTCTGAACGCATCGGGCGGGCGAGAAATGACGGAACAAACCATCAAGGAAACGCAGAACGCGAGACTGGAAAAACCCGCCGGATTCTGGAATCGGGGTCTTCGTCGCCTGGCGTCCGACCGCGCCGCGCTTGTCGCGTCCGTCTTCCTGATCGTTGTCATCGCCGCGTGCCTGATCGGCCCCTCCCTCTCCGGCTACGCGTATTCGGAGCAGGATTTGACATCCACCTACCAGGCCCCGACGAAGGCGCACCTGATGGGCACGGACAACCTCGGGCGCGATCTGATGACACGCGTCCTGCGCGGCGGCCGCGTCTCCCTCCTCGTAGGCATCGTCGGCACTCTTATAAGCGTCGCCATCGGCGTCGTCTACGGCGGCATCGCGGGATACCTTGGCGGGCGCGCGGACATGATCATGATGCGCATTGTGGACGTCCTTTACGGAATGCCGTTTATGTTCGTCGTCATCCTCCTGATGACGGTCTTCGGCAGGAGCCTGCTGCTCCTGTTCATCGCGCTGGGCGCGGTCGAGTGGCTCACCATCGCACGGGTCGTGCGCGGGCAGGTGCTTGAGGTCAAGGAGCGCGACTTCGTCGAAGGCGCGCGCGCGCTGGGGACGCTGACGCCGGACATCCTCCGCAGGCACATACTACCCAACGTCATGGGAACGATTGTCGTCTACGCCACCCTCAACGTGCCGTCCGTCATGTTGCGGGAGGCATTTCTGAGTTTTCTGGGATTCGGCGTCCAGCCGCCCGACGCCAGTTGGGGCAGCCTGGCGGCGGACGCGCTGACGGCCATCAATCCCGCCCGGATATGCTGGTGGCTGGTCCTGTTTCCGTGCATGGCGCTCAGCGCGACTCTGCTTGCCCTGAACTTCCTGGGGGACGGCCTGCGTGACGCGCTTGACCCCCGTTTTGTGAACAGATAGACTTCATATCTGTCGGTTTTTGACCGCATTTGCAGGCAAACCTTCGCGATTAATCAAAACTTCTGGCATAAGGATGGCAAAAGGCGCTCTGATCGTTCTGTCGGGGATTGACGGAAGCGGCAAGACCGTCCAGACCCGGCTCCTGACGGAAAGGCTGGAACGCGAAGGTTTCCCATGCGCGCGGGTTGACTATCCGCGTTATGGGAAAGGCTTCTTCGCGGACGCGGCCAAGTCCTATCTTGAGGGAGCTTACGGACCAAATCCCGATGCCATAGACCCGCACCTTGCGGCGATGATCTTCGCCTGCGACCGCTGGGAATCAAGGCAACAGCTTGCCGATGATCTCGCTGCCGGCCTGGTCGTTGTAGCGAATCGTTACGTCTCGGCGAACATGGCGCATCAGGGCGCGAAGATCAGGAGAAGCAACAAACGCCTCGCCTTTTTTGATTGGGTGGGGGAGATGGAATACGGCGTCTTCGGCCTGCCGCAACCGGATGCCGAGATTCTGCTGGACATGCCGCCCGGCGTGGCGCAGGCGCTTGTCAGGTCCGGAACCGGCGCGTCGCTTCGCAATGACGCCGGCAGGCCGGGGCGTGACATCCACGAGGAGAGCCTTGCGCACCTGAATGCAGCGTCCCGGACACATCGCGAACTGGCGCGCATTTTCAGCTGGTCGCGGATTGCTTGCGCCCGCCGCGGCAAGCCGCTTCCGCCGGAAATGATTGCCGACAGAGTCTGGGAGACCGTTTCAGAGATTTTGAGTATGCTCGGAATAACAGCGAGGCACGCATGAGAGTAACAAAGAAGTTCCTGCCGGCCGCGCTGGCGGCTCTTCTTCCCGCGCTGCTGCTGCCGGCGGGCTGCCGGGAAACCAGGGACGAGCCGATCCGATTCGTCGAGGAAAAACCCGAAGACCCGGACAAAATGTTCGATGGTTGGGTTCCTAAGGTCCAGAACGACCGGGTCAAACGCTACGAAGCGTCAAATGCCCCATCCAGGAAACGCCTCCCTCTGGAAACGCTGATGGGCGAGAAACTTGAATTCGATCCCGCCAACACCGGCGGGCGAGTCAGAATGATACTGTTCTGGACCGGCGTGACGCAGCAGAGCCTCGATTATCTCGTCTTCGCCGACAATCTTGAGCGCCAGTATGGGCAATACGGCCTGCAGGCCATCACGATCGTCGTCTCGCCGTCCGACCCCAGAGCCGCAAGAATGCAGGGCCAGCCGCCCCCGCCGTCGGTTGCGGAATTCCTGACGCACCTGGACATCCGTTGCGGTTGCCTTGTGGACAGAACCGGGGATGCGCTTCAGCAGGTCGGAATGGAATCCGAAATCAAGGAGGACTGGCGGGCGATCCCGCGGATTCTGCTTTTTGACGCACAGGGCAGACTGCGGATGGAGCAGGTCGGCCTGCGCGTGGTCTCCGTCGCGCATCCGCCCGAAGACCCCAGGAAAACGCTTGAATCAAAGAAGTCCGGCGAGGCCCCGAGGGAAAAGAATGTCTACCGTCCGGACGGCGTTGCCGAGGACGTGCCGTTCGAGCAATCAATACTAAAAACCATCTACCAGCTTCTCGACGAACTGCCCCAGAACAAGGACAGACGACGGCAGGAACAGAAAGGAACCGAGCAATGATGACCTTGCGCGAGCGATTCCGCAGGACGATGTTCTACCAGAAGCCCGATTACCTTCCCAACTACGAGTTCGGCTACTGGGCCGAGACGCTTCCCCTCTGGCACGAGCAGGGACTGCCGAAAGAGATCAACGATGAGGGTAAGGCATATGACTACTTCGGCATCGAGGCTCACGCCGGCGCGCCGGTCAACAACGGCTCCATCGCGGGTTTCGAGCACAAGGTTCTCGAGGACACCGACGAATACACCATCTACATTGACGGCGGGACCGGCTCGACCGCCAAGATCAACAAGAAGGGTTACAGGTCAATCCCGCACTTCATCGGCTTCCCGCTCAAGGACCGAAAGAGCTGGGAGGAGATCAAGTGGCGCTTTGATCCCGACAAAGGGGAACGGTATCCGAAGGAGTGGGACAAATGGGCGCAGGCCCAGCTACGGCGCGATTATCCCCTCGTCATCGGCATAGGCAGCATGCTGGGCGTCCCGCGCAACTTCATCGGCTTTGAGAATACGGCCCTCATGGCCTATGACGATCCGGATCTGCTGGACGACATTGTCGAGACTATGTGCAACTGCGTCGTGAAGACCATCGAGCGGGCCGTGAAGGACGTTGAGTTCGACGCCGGCGCGGGATGGGAGGACATCTGCTTCAACAGCGGACCGCTCATCAGCCCGACGATGTTCGAAAAGCTGGTGACGCCCCGCTATCGCCGCATCGCCGACCTTCTGAACCTTCACGGCTGCCATATCCTTTACACCGATTGCGACGGGGATATCACCCCCATCGTGCCGCAATTCCTCAAGGGCGGGATCAACTGCATGTTCCCGGTCGAGGTGAACGCCGGCTCCGATCCGGTCAACCTTCGCGACAAGTTCGGGCGCGAGCTGCGCATGATGGGCGGGGTCTGCAAACGCAAGCTCGCCGCCGGGCCGAAGGCCATCGAGAAGGAACTCAAGCGCATCGAACCGGTCGTGCGCGACGGCGGCTTCATTCCGCACGTTGATCACCGCTGCCCGGCGGACGTGACGCTTGAGAACTACAGATTTTACATGAAGCTCAAGCGCGAGATGTTCGGCTGCACGGCAAAAGAGCCGCAATGCAAGCTGTAGCCGGATAAACGGTCCCGCGACGGGCGCGGATTGTGGCGCAGGCGTCTCGCCTGCCGGGATTTTTTGCAGTCGGGACGGCTGCGCTACAATAGACGCGTCCTTTACCGGTTACGATGGAGGCGCGATTCCATGTCCTGCGTTCTGCCCCTTAGCGCCGCAGTGGTCGTATCTTCCTGCCTTCTCTGCTCCTGCGCTCTCGGCGCTCTGTCCGCCGAGGTCAAGGACGTGAACGGCGCACCGACATTGCTCATTGACGGCAAGCCGGTTCCGCCTCTGATCTTCTTCGGATCGAGGGTTGGGCGCGTTCCGACAATGCAGGTCTCCGGACAATGGCGTGAATACCACGCGACTTTCGTCGCCCCGGAGGACGAAAATGGAGATGTCTCATTCCATATCCGCTTCGGCGACGCGAAGGGCGACCTCTGGATTGACGACGTTCGCCTGTATCCCGGAGAACCAGCCGATAAACCGACCGGCGACATGATCAAAGGCGGAAGATTCGACGACGGGTTGGCCGGATTCAAAGACTGCTGGAACCTGTTCGTAAAGACGGAAATCGGCGCCTCCGCCGAGCCTGAGATAGTCGTTGACCCTGAGAATCCCGGAAATAAATGCCTGCGCGTCGGCGTCTCAAGGCCGGGGGATTCATACTGGCACGTCCACCTCTATCAGGCCGGAATGAACATCCGCAAGGGACAGGCATATACCTTGTCCGCCAGGCTTCGCGCCGCTCCCGATCGCAAGGTCGAGTTCCTATGTGTGCATCAGGGCGAACCCTGGACGCACTACAACACCGAGATGGCTGTCTGGCACGAGATCACAATGGCGGCGCGGCGCGGTTTCCACATCCACTCCGTCGAAATCTCGACCCCTTGGCCGCCAGACGGCCAGATGCCGGACTATTCCCCCGTTGATGACGTCATGCGGAAGGTCCTCGCAAGCGATCCCGACGCGCTGGTCATCCCCCGGCTCGGAATGGCTGCGCCAGGTTGGTGGATGGGTAAAAATCCGGACGACGTGATGCGCTACGAGGATGGCACGACCATCCAGAACAGCGTTGCATCGGAAAAATGGCGCAGGGACGCCTGCGCCGTGCTGCGGGGACTGGTGCGGCACATGGAAACGCGCTGGGGCGGCCACGTCATCGGCTACCACCCCTGCGGGCAGAACACGGGGGAGTGGTTCTATGAGGCAAGCTGGGAACCGAAGTTCTCCGGCTTCTGCCCGGCCATGGAGATAGGCTTCCGGAAATGGATACGGGAGGTTTGTAATAATGATATTCAGATATTGAATAAACGATGGTTAGTGAGCTATGATAGTTTTGATCAGGTGCGGGTTCCCGCCCGCGCGGAGCGCATGGAGGCTGCATTCGGCGAGTTCCACAATCCGCATAAAGAATGTCTTAGCATAGACTTCTGCCGATATCAGCAGATCGCCATGGTCGAGCCTCTGGAGGCCTTCGCCAGAACGATAAAGGAGGAAACGCGAGGGCGGAAACTCACCGTTTTCTTCTACGGCTACATTTACGACATGTCCGGACTGCCACTGGGACCGAAGATAAGCGGGCATCTGGAACTCCGTCGTTTCCTTCGCAGCCCGGATGTTGACATTGTCTGCTCGCCGATCTCCTATTTTGACCGCGAATCCGGCGGAAGCGGCCCGTTCATGTCGGCGATTGATTCGGTCCGGCTTGCCGGAAAATTATGGCTCAACGAGGATGATACAAGGACGCACATCTCAGAACCGGACGCCGGTTTCGGACGTGTTGCGACGGCGGATGAAACCCGATGGGTGCATCAGAGAAACTTCGGCAATATCTTCGTTCGGCGCAGTTCCTGCTGGTACATGGATTTGTCCGGCACAGGATGGCTTGAGAGCGAAACTATTTGGAATGATCTTCATAAACTGAGAAATATTTGCGAAACCGAAATGAGCAAGAATCCGGTATACAGACCGGAGGTAGCGATAATTGTTGATGAGGAAAGCCTGCTGTATCTCAAGCCCGGACGCAAGGTCGCGCTGCCGCTGATTTATGAATTCCGGAGGCAGGTCAACCGCATGGGCGCGTCAACCGGCATCTATCTTCTGGAGGACCTTCTTGCCGGAACCGTGCCCGCGGCAAAGGCTTACCTGTTTCTGAACGCATTCAAACTTACTCAAAAAGAGCGAACCAGGTTGCGGGGAATTCTGGAGGACTGCGGAGGGACAGCCTTCTGGTTCTACGCCCCGGGATATCTGGATGATGAAACAGCTGATGTCGGATTCATGAAGGAGTTGACCGGTTTTGACTTCGAGATATTGGACAAGCCCATACAGCCCGTCCTCAAACCTGATGACGGGGAAAAGAGCCTTCGCGAACGTCTGGGAAATTCGCGGCTCATCGGCGTTGAAGTTGAGAACGGGTTGTCGCCGATCTTCGCCGTAAAGCAGAACGAAGACGTGAGAGTATTGGCGCGATATTGTCAGAACAACCTTCCGGGCATGGCTTTGCGCGAGAACGGCAAGTGGCGTTCGATATATGTCGGCTCGCCCGATGCCCCGGCGACAGTTCTCCGCTGCCTTCTCTCCGAATGTGGTGTTCACGTGTGGCTTGATTCCGATGACGTCGTGGCGACGAATGGTGAGTTCCTCTTTGTTCACGCATCTTCGTCAGGAATGAAGGAAATCCATTTTCCGCAAAACTGCGACGTTCATGACGCGTTGACGGAAGAAATTATCGCCAAAAGCGCCGTCGCGATACGTCTGGAGATGGTCAAGGGGGAGACCCGGATGCTGCGCCTTTCGGACGGAAGACGTTGATTTCTTCCAATCGTAGGTTATCGTAATACCATAAAAACGTATCTACCAGCTCGCGCGGCATCATGCAAACATTATGGAACCGGGGCAGCATCCTTGATCCTGGCCAGAATCTGCGGCGCAGTGCCCATTGCATCATCCGCCATGATGCGGTCGCGACTTGCTTCAAGCATTGTGACGCCGTAACGAAGCTTTCCGCTCAGAAAACGCTCTGCGAAGGATGAGACGACCCATTCTCTTATTTGCCCGGCCGCTTTCCGGTATCTCCCGGAAAGCGCCACGCCGTCAAGCCCTCCCATCGCCGCCGCGCCTGCTCCGCATGCCTGAAGCAGCCTGTAAAGGAAATAATCACGGGCTGCGTTCAGGCTTGGATCATCAACCGTAAGAATTTCGTCCAAGTCGGTCATTCTTCCGGCCAGCGCGCTTAAACCACTCTCCTTTGTGAGCAATTCGTCCACCCGCTCAGGTCCAAGCTCCCTGCGCATCAGAAGTCCTGGAAGACTCGGGTCCAGGTCCCCGCAGCTTGTCCGCCCGGGTAATCCCTCCAGCGGCGTCGAACCGCTCGTTACGTAGACGGGCCTGATTCCGACAACCGCCGCAACCTCCGGCTTGGGTTCGAGGCAGATGGACAGAATCCTCAAAGGGCTGGCGGGCGCCTCTCTGTTCGCTGCTTTGTGCGCCGCCTCATGGCATGCGGCGCGATGGTAAATGCCGTGGTAGCCGTAACGCCTGAGCCGCAAGGCAGCCGACAGGCCGGGATCAATCGCGTAGACCGTCTCCCGCTCGGGCAAGCCTGCGAAGAACGCCGTCTCAAAGTCCAGAACCACCGGAATTTCCGGCCGGCAACGCATCACCGCCCGGACGGTCTCAATCGCGCGCGGCAGATGCAGAGGCGATTGCGGGATCATTTCATGTAGCCTTTCCAGAACCAGCCAGTCCGCGATCGCGCAAGTCTTGAATGCTTCACCGCCGAAGACAACCCGAACAACGCACAGTCCGATCTCTCCGTAATTCAAAGCAGAGCCGACCGCATCCGCAACCGCGTCGGCCGGATCGGCTGTCATATCCGGCTCTGGAACATGGCCAGTAATAATCGGTTTCCGCTCCGCGTCTCGGAACAGACTGTAATCAAGCCGTACCCTTCCGGGGTCAAACGCAAGTATATTCATTGTCAACCATCCTGGCAGACCGCAAGCGCCTGCCGAGTCAAGAAGCGATGGACAGTCCTTGCTATGGACATTTCTTCGTCAGTCTTGACGACCAGTATCCTGATCCGGCTTTCGTCAGTCGCGACATCCGCCGGAAGCGCGGAAATCTTCTCATTGCGCCCCCGGTCAATTGCCAGTCCGAAATCTTCCATCCCGGCGCAGACGGCATATCGTATCGGGGGGACTTCCTCGCCGACCGTATCGGTGAAGATCACGGCGTCAGCCCGCCCGACGACGGCAAGGTACGCGCCAAGGTGTTTGCGGATGCGCCATGCGTAGGCGTCGGCAACTGCCCTGGCCCTTTCGCTTTCCGGACCGTCTCCGACGGCTGCGGCCAGCGCGTCTCGAATGTCTGAGGACGAGCCGGAAAGTCCCAGGACGCCGCTCTTTTTGTTAAGCAGATCTTCAACACCCGTCCCATTACACCCCAGATGGTGGAAAAGGCGCAGGGGCACGGAGGGATCAAGGCTCCCCGACCTGGTGCTCATTATCAGCCCCTGCAAGGGGGAATAGCCCATCGTGTTGTCAACCGACAACCCATTCACCACCGCGCAGAGGCTTGCGCCTCCGCTTCCGAGGTGGCAACTGACGGCGTTAAACTTCGCTGTTGCAATTCCGAGAAACCGGGCGGCCTCCGTTGTCACATATTCGTGGCTGATCCCATGAAAGCCGTATTTCCTGACGCCTATCTCCTCCCGCATCCAGCCGGGTATTGCGTAGTTGCGCGCATACTCCGGTATCCCGGAATGAAAGGCCGTGTCGAAAACGACAACCTCGGGAAGCTCCGGGCGCAGCCGCGCACAGGATTTGACCAGGGAAATCGCCGGGGGGTTGTGCAACGGGGCCAGCACGGACGTTTCCTCAAGCCCTGCTATGACCGCCTCATCCACCAGAGCGCAGTCCGCGAATCGCCCGCCGCCGTGGACCATGCGATGGCCGATTGCGTCAATCTCCGCCAGACCGTCGCGCTCCAACAGTTGCATCACGTTCGAAAACGCCGCGCCGTGGTCAGGCATCGGATGGTAATGCGTTGTCGTAATCCCGTTGACGCGATGGACGACGTGCGCCGGTTCTGCTGTGCGGGGGCCGATGCGCCGGGCTTCGCCGCCTGCAAGCTCCGCCTCTCCCGGCAGTCGCAGCAGGCGGTACTTCAGCGATGAGCTGCCGCAGTTGAAGACAAGGATGTTCATGGCCTTCCTCAAATCTCGTCCGAAGTCCAGCCGTAGACCGGAACGCCGACCAGCGCGTGGGCGATGACGGCCGTGCCGAGGGTGGCCTCGGCGATCGCGTCGGTCTCCGCGTATTCATCCGGGCCGTGCGCGACATCTTCGTCACCCGGGCCGTATCCGATGGCCGGAACGCTGAAATCCCTCATCAGAACGCCGCCCGCTGTTCCCATGCCGGCCTTTCCGAGCCGCCATTTGCCGGGTTTGGCCTCCAGACCCGCGGCGGAAAGCGCGTGGCGCGTTCGTTCCATCAACGGGCAGAACGGATCGGTCTCCCATGCGCTGAGGACGTGGCGCGCAACCGTGGTATGACCCGTGTAAAGCATCTGACTTTCCTCGTGAACCGCCACGTCCACCGCGACCGCGCCTGTTGAGGTGGCGACCTCAAGCGCGTCGCTCTTGACCTGCTCAAGAACACGGGCGACGTTTTCCGGAACGCTCAGCCGACGGGCCATCCGTATGGTTGCCCTGCGAAGCCCTTCGCTCTGGGCGTACGACAGATTCTGCACATGAAATTCGGCGGATTTACCGCCCTCTGCCGCCCACGGACGGGAACCGAGCCGACGTGCGACGGCTTCCGCAGCGTCTCCAACGTGGAATGGATTGGCCCCGCGAATGCAGGCGTCAATCTCCATCCACCCGTCGTGGCCATAATAGATGCCCAAACCGGTCGGTTCGCCGAGTACCGCATACGCAGGCTCCAGACCAAGCGCGGGCAATGTCCGTTGCATGAGTGCGCGGACGCCAATGCTGCCCCACTTCTCTTCGGCAACCGTGGCTGCGACGATGAGACTGCCCTGGAGCGGCAGGATCGCGCGCCTCAGCAACGCCGCGGCGAAAATCTGAGCCGCGAGACCGCCCTTGCAGTCAGACGCGCTCAATCCCCACAGCCTGCCATCCGAAATCTCGCCGGAGAACGGATGCCGCTTCCACGCAGAGGCGTCATGCGGGCAGCTATCCATGTGACTGAGGAGAAGAAGGTTCGGCCCGTTTTCACGCCCGTACATCACCCCGATAACGTTTCCAGCGTCGTCCGTGAAGATATTGTCAAAACCCGCCGACTTCATTCCGGCCTCCACAATGGCGGCAACTCCGCGCTCCTGGAAGCTCGGACTTGGCGTTCTGACAAGCTCCTGAGCGAATCCCACGACATCATCTTTCATCGCGTCTCTTCTGGCTTTCAGCATTCTGTACATTGCATTTTTCCTCCTGAGTTGAATGTTGATTTATCCGCCTGAATAATACGCAATACCCATGCCATTTATCAGCTATTGTCATAACACCAGCTATTACAACAACATGCGGTAATATCAAATTGATTGCAATGGGTGGCGGAATATTTCATAATGAGTGAATGGTGTTTCATTATGAAGGAGACCGGCATGAAAGCCGAAGACCTGAAACTGAACGAACTCTTCGACTTCTCCGAAGGAGCCATCAGTCTTCACGGACGTCGCCTCGTCCTGCATTCCATCAACGCCTTCGCCCAATTCCGCAAAGACCTTATCGGCATGCTAGGCATGGACCAGGCCCGCCGGGTACTGACGCGCTTCGGTTACTTCTGGGGCCAGGCTGACGCCGCAGCAATGAAGCGCATCTTCCAATGGGACAGCCCGATGGAGTGGCTGAAGGCCGGTCCCCGCATGCATCAGCTTCAAGGTGCCGCCCTCGTCAAGGTTAAGAATGTCGAGTTCGACCCGCCAGCCGGAAAGTTCGCCATGGAAGTCATCTGGCGCGATTCCGGCGAGGCCGAGGAGCACATGCTCGAATTCGGCGGCACGGTTCATCCCGTCTGCTGGATGCTGACCGGCTACGCCAGCGGTTACGCCTCCTTCTGCCTCGGCAAGAACGTCTACTTCGCTGAAATCGCCTGCCGCTGCGCCGGGGATGAAGTCTGCCGCGCCATCGGCAAGGACTGCGATTCCTGGGGCGAGGAGGCGCAGTCCCATGCCGCCTACTTCCAGGCTGAAGACATTCAGGGAAAGGTGCTAAGGCTGTCCGAGGAGATACGCCGCAAAACTCTTGAACTGGCAAGCCGGAACAAGCGGATCAGCGTCCTGGAAAGGGAACTCCATCCCGACCTCGTGGAGGCCCGCAGCGAGTCGCTCAGGCGGGTCCTGCATCTTGCCTCGCGCGTTGCGCGGTTTGACACCTCCATCTTGATTACCGGCGAAAGCGGCGTAGGCAAGGAGGTCATGGCCCGGCACATTCACGGTTTGTCCAGTCGCGCTGAAGGCCCCTTTGTGGTGGTCAACTGCGGCGCGCTGCCCGAAACGCTGCTGGAGAGCGAGCTATTCGGGCACAAGGCCGGCGCATTCACCGGCGCGGTGAGCGACCGGACCGGGCTGCTCGAAGAAGCTGCCGGCGGGACAGCCTTCATTGACGAAATCGGCGACGTCTCGCCCGCCGTTCAGATCAAGCTGCTGCGATTCCTTCAGGAGAAGGAAATCACGCGCGTCGGCGAGACCCGGACGCGCAAGATTGACACCCGCATAATCTCCGCGACAAACCGAGATCTCTCGCTGGCCGCGCGGGCCGGCGACTTCCGCGAGGACCTTTTCTATCGCCTGAGCGTCATCGAGGTTCATATCCCCCCCCTGCGCGAGAGGCGGGAGGACATACTGCCGCTCTCGCGCCACTTCGTCGAGCGTTTTGCAAAAAAGCTTGGCATACCCGGATTGAGACTGCACGCCACGACGCTTAACCATCTACAGGCATATGAATGGCCGGGAAACACGCGGGAACTGGAGAACGCGCTGGAACGCGCAGCGGTGCTTTCAAGCGGCGGCGTAATCCGCCCGGAAGACCTTCCGCCGTCCGTGACCGGCTCAGCCCCGCCAACGCTGGAAAGACCCCGCGCCGCTATGATGCGTCCCCTTGCCGACGTCGAGAAGGAGCATATCCTTTCTGTGCTGGAGCGCGCAGGCGGCAATCGAACGCGCGCGGCGCAGGTCCTCGGCATCAGCCAGGCCACCCTCTGGCGGAAGCTGAAGAGTTACGAAGTCTGAGGACTCTCAGGTTTCACGATCCTGAATCCACCTTGAAATCAATCCTAAGGGATTTTACCGCAAACATGATTAATTGCGATTTACATCCTGCTTGCATGATCCGGCCGGATTGATTTGAGAGCCGATCCTCTCATAGAATGCGGCGGAGATGGCGCAAAAGCGATGTTGGCCATCGCCTCAGACAGTATGCAGGGAACAAGTGTACGCAAAAATTCACAGCATAGCCGTTGACGGCATTGACGCCTTCCCGGTGGAGGTGGAGGTCTTCCTCACTCAGAGTCAGTTGCCTAGCACGATGATCGTCGGCCTGCCGGACCTGGCGGTGAAGGAGAGCAAGGAGCGCGTCAAGGCCGCCATGCGCAACAGCGGTTTCTCCTTCCCCGTCAAGGTCGTCACCATCAACCTCGCGCCAGCCGATCGCCGAAAGGAAGGTCCGGCGTTCGATCTCCCGATGGCGCTGGCGCTGCTGGCGGCGGACGGACCGCTTGAGACCGGCCTGCTCGCGGAATACGCAATCACCGGCGAGTTGGGCCTGGACGGGATAGTCAGGCCGGTGCGCGGCGTTCTCTCCATGACGCTTGAGGCCAGAAAGCATAACATGCGGGGGATCATTGTCCCGGAGGCCAATGCGCGGGAAGCCGCCGTGGTCGAAGGCATTGACGTCATCCCCGTCCGCGACCTGGGAGGCGCCCTGAGCTTCCTGGACGGCTCCGTGAAAGTCGCCCCATTCCGCGTTGACATCAGCGAGGTCTTTCGCGCCGCGTCAAGCTATGACATTGATTTCGCCGACGTGCGCGGGCAGGAGAACGTCAAGCGCGCCCTTGAGGTCGCCGCGTCCGGCGGGCATAACGTCCTCATGATCGGCCCTCCAGGCGCTGGAAAGTCAATGCTCTCCCAGCGCCTGCCGACCATACTGCCTGATCTGAGCATTGACGAATCGCTCGAGACAACGCGCATTTACAGCGTGGCCGGCATGCTCAAACCGGAGGAATCGCTCCTTGCCAACCGCCCCTTCCGCGCCCCGCATCACACGATCAGCACGGCGGGTCTGATCGGCGGCGGCAGTCATCCCGGCCCCGGAGAGGTAAGCCTGGCGCACAACGGCGTTCTCTTCCTTGACGAGTTGCCTGAGTTCGAGCGGCGCACGCTCGAGGTGATGCGCCAGCCGATGGAGGACGGCTGCGTTACCATCAGCCGCGCCTCCGGCAGCGTGACCTTTCCCTCCCGATTCATGCTTGTCTGCGCCCAGAATCCGTGCCCGTGCGGATATTGGGGAGACCGCCGCAGGGTCTGCCGCTGCACCCCGTTCCAGATTCAGAAATACAAGCAACGCATAAGCGGCCCGCTGCTGGACAGGATTGACATTCACGTCAACGTTCCAGCCGTCCCCTTCGAGGAGCTTGCGGGGCATTCGGCGGGAGAGTCAAGCGAAGACATACGCCGTCGCGTCGTGCGGTGCAGGCTCATGCAGCATGAAAGATTCGCTTCGGAAAAGGGGAAAAGACGCGTCTACACCAATTCGCAGATGACGCCAAAAATGGTAAGGAAATACTGCCGGCTGGACGGTGACGCCGAAATGGTGCTGCATCAGGCGATGAACGCCATGGGGCTGTCCGCCAGGGCCTATACGAAGATACTCAAGCTGGCCCGCACCATTGCGGATCTTGACGAAAGGAAGGACATCGGGGCGATGCACGTCAGCGAGGCCGTGCAGTACCGCAACCTTGACCAGCATCAGGAAATATGAAATCCTGAAGCAACGGGGGCATGGCAATGTAACCGGATATGAAAGCCGTCATTTATGATGGCAACCGACTCCTCCTTCAAGGCCCTCAGCCTCTCCCCGAAGAACGACCATGAACCCGATCTTTTCATGCCTTCAGACGCCTTTCAGTTCGCCTTCCATAGGATACATTCACAGATGACTTTCATGCGTCGTTTTCCCGGCCCGAAGGGCGTTTGATGGCAGCCACGAGGCGCCAGCCCGTGGATGGAATCACACACCCATTCCCAAGTCCCGCCAGGGACGATTGACGACTTGCAGACATTCAAGCGCCCGCCTGGGCGGGTGAATCTCGCGGGTTTGCGGCTTGACGGGCGGATCAGTCAGCGGATTGCGCCCGAGGCTGTCGCCGGACGCCGCAAGCGACCATGCCTGCGCGCCCATATCGAGTCCGCCTCCCCCCGCCCCGGCAATGAAATCCTGAGATTCAGAGAAGTTTATGGGGCGGTGGGAGGATGTCGCGGAGCGACAGGAGGGGGGCTGCCCCTGGGTGGAAAGGTCGTAAGGCCTGTTCGCCGGGCGACTTCCGTGAAGGGCATACCCGCCAGCATCGCCACATTCCGCCGCGGCATGAGGAAAATTTTCTTAATAAAAGGCTTGACAATACAGAACGGGGGGGGGGTACTATATCATTGAGTAAATCGGCAGATGCGCGGTCGGTCGCGGGCGCGTCTCCCTGGAGTGCGGCGGCTTGCCGCCGCCTTGTCGTTGGCCGGAGCTTGCTCCGGCACGGAACGGCTTGTTTCGGCCTTTGGTGCGTAACAGCGGCAGGCAAGCCTGCCGCCAGAAGGCGCAAGCAAGCGCTTCAGTAAAGCGGACGAACGCAATCCGAGTAACCGCGCCCGTCACTGACCGATTTCATCGGCAGGCATTTTGACGTTAAGATCCGTCCGGCTTGCGTATATAATACTTATATGCGCTGTCGGACGAGCCAGACCGTTTGTTGGAGACAGAGTGATGAAGATGAAAAGAACCGCCCGGGGCCTCGGCCAGTCCAAACGTTATTCCCTCACCTCCGTCGAGAGGCTGGAAGATCGCCTCCTCCTCACCGCCATCGTTGACATTGACCTCCAGCCCGGAAGCGACACGGGAGCGTCAAATACTGACAATATAACCAACGACAACACGCCAACCTATGACGTGACGGTTAATGGACCGGGGGACATTGAACTGGATTACGACGGTGACGGGAATGTTGACGACTCCCTTGCCGTCGGGGCTGCGGGAACTTACGCCTTCACATGTGTGCCCCCGACTGGGGACCTGTTGCCTTACTATTATGATGCGGACCTTGACGCGCAGTGCGTCGCCGATTTCAATGGCGATGGAAATCTTGACGTGGGCGGCGGATGGAAGGTGGCATTGGGCAATGGCGACGGCACGTTCGGCGGGCCGATTGTTCACGACCCGGCCTGGGAGGCGACCGCGGGGGATATCAACAATGACGCCATCGTGGATCTGGTGATAAGCAACTATATGCTTCGCATGTCAGTCTCGGTCCTGCTAGGCAACGGGGACGGGACAATGCAGGCGGAGACACAATATCCCTGCGACACGGGATCCAGCGGCATCGAGATGGCGGATTTCAACAGGGATGGCAATCTTGACGTTGTCACAACCTGCTGGAACGACTGGTCCGTTTGCGTCTTGCTCGGTAACGGCGATGGAACTCTCCAACCTTACACGTCATATCCGATGGTTGAGGGGCCGATGGGACTGGCCGTGGCTGATTTCAACGGCGACGGCTGGGACGATATCGCCGCGGCGATAACCGCCGTAATGGACATCACGAATCAAGTCGCAATCCTTATTAACGATGGCGACGGCACATTCACACCCGGCACGACCTGCATCGTCGGAATGTATCCTTATTGTCTGGAAAGTGCTGACCTCAACGGTGACGGTGCGGCGGATATGGTTGTTGGCCAAAACCCATTATCAGTCGTTCTTGGGAATGGCGACGGAACTTTCCAGGTCGCGCAGACGTATCCGGTCCCTTCCTTCTCGCGTGGATTGGCAGTGGTTGATATGAACGCGGACGGGAACCTAGATATCGTCGCCCCCAATACGGAGGATTACCTGTTCAGCGTACTCTTCTCCAACGGTGATGGAACCTTCGGCGCGGCGGATAGCTATACGTTGGCGGGGCGGCCGAATAACGCCATGGTGGGGGATTTCAACAATGATGGCACGCCCGATGTCGTCTGCCCGTCGTTTGAAGCGCCGCTCGCGGTTTTGTTGAACACGTCCGGATCCCTCGCTGACGGCGTCCATCCGGCTGAGGTTAGCTTTACAGACTTGTACGAATCGGTTGCCACTGACAGCGATCCGACAACGATTGACACCGCCGGACCGCAGGTGTCAGGCATGGTCCCGGCTTCAGTAACGAATACGGCGATTGACCGGATCGTGGCCGCCTTCGATGAAGCGCTGGACGTAGCAACGGCGCAGGACGCTGCGAATTACGATCTGACCGCCAGCGGCGCTGACGGCAGCTTCGGCGACGGAGACGAGATTCTGCTCAATTCGAGCATACAGAGCATCATCTACAGCGACGGCGGCGGGGCCGGGCCTTTCACAGTCACGCTTACTCTCAATCCCGTTCTTGGCGACGAGAGTTACCAGTTGACGATTGACGGCGATACGTCAGTCAAGGACATTGCAGGAAATTCGCTCAACGGCGGCGACGATGAGGTTCGCGCGTTTATCGTTAACACGAACGTTCCGACGGTCTCGATTGACCTTCAGGCCGCCAGCGACAGCGGAGCGTCGAATTCAGACAACATAACGAATGACAGCACACCGACGTTTGACGTTACGGTCAACAGAGCCGGGACGATTGAGATTGACTGGGACGGTAATGGGACGACGGATGATCTGCTGGAAGCGTCCGCAGCGGGGACATATGAGTTTACGGCGGAACTCCCGAACGGCGCCCTGCTTGCGAAGCAGGATTACGTATCAGGCGACGGCCCCAGGCGTTTGGCGTTCGCTGATTTGAACGAAGACGGCGTATTGGACCTTGTGGCGAACAACTGGAATTCAGACAACGCCTCAGTCTACATCGGCAACGGCGACGGGACGTTCAAATCCCACGTGACCTATTCCGCAGGCGATACACCGTATGACGGCACAATCAGCGATTTCAACGGCGATGCCAACGCCGACCTGGCGTTTGTCAACTACAACGCCAATACGATTTCGATCCTTCGGGGGAACGGAAACGGCACGTTCCAGGCGCGTCAGTCATTTGCTGTCCAGTCCCGGCCGCTTGACCTGGCTTCGGCGGACTTCAACAGAGACGGAATTACCGACCTGGCGCTTACTTGCGACAGCTACAGCTACATCCTGATCCTAAAGGGAAACGGCGACGGAACTTTCCAATCCCCTCAGAGTTATCTTGCAGGAACAAGGGCGGTAATTGGCACAAATCCGGTTGATCTGAACGGCGACGGCTTTCTTGACATATTTGCCACCAGTCGAGACGACGACACGCTCTCAGTTCATCTCGGCAACGGCAACGGGACGTTTCAATCGCGTCTTGTATACGCGGCTGGCGACTATCCGTGCAGTTCAGTGGCGGCGGACATCAATGGTGATGGAAAGATAGACATCGCCGCAACCGCATACAACGAGGATAAATTATCGGTCTTTATCGGGAATGGAGACGGGACTTTTGCGGATCAAGTGAAATACGCGATCGGCGACGCGCCGTCAAGAATCCAAGCCGGGGATATCAATAACGACGGCTATCCGGACCTGGCGACATCAAATCAGAATTCAGGTAATGTATCCGTATGCATCAATAAGGGGGACGGCTCCTTCGAGACTGCCGTCGCATATGCCTCAGGTTCGTCAACGCAGGACGTGATTATTGCCGACTTCAACGGAGATCGCGCTGATGACATTGCCGCTGTGAATTTCAACAGCGACCGGATGTCCGTATTCCATGCCGCACAGCGACCGTTGGAGGATGGAGCATATGGCGTAAACATCACGTTCACCGACGCGGCAAGCGGCGTGGCCGCCGACAGTGATCCGACGACGATTGACACGGTTCCGCCGGTGGTCGTCGCTATGACTCCGCAGGGCGGGATTCCGATTTTGGTCGCGCAGATTGTGGCGACGTTCGATGAGGCGCTGGACGTTGCGACGGCGCAGGACTCCGCCAATTACGATCTGATCGCCAGTGGCGGGGACGGCACATTCGGCGACGGGAACGAGATTAGTTTGAATTCCCGCATACAAAGCATCGTCTATGCAGACGGCGGCGGGGCCAAGCCTTTCACAGTCACGCTTACTCTCAATCCCGTTCTTGGCGATGAGAGCTACCAGTTGACGATTGACGGCCATTCGTCCGTTAAAGATCTTGCGGGCAATCTTCTCAAAGGCGGAAGCGACGAGGTCCGCGCGTTCATGGTTGACACGATTGCCCCTGTCGTCACGATTGACCTTCAGGCGGAAAGCGACAGCGGCGCGTCGAACGCAGACAACATAACAAATGACAATACCCCGACTTTTAACATAACTGTCAGCGAAGCCGGGACGATACGCATTGATTATGACGGGGATGGGATTGTTGACCGGACCGTGGCTGTCGGCTCTGCCGGGACCTACGAAGTCGGCACGGTGGGCGACGGTGAGAGGTTTATTACCTACGACAGCTACCTGGCCGGTTCGAACCCCGAAAAAGTCGAAGGCACGGACCTCAACGGCGACGGTTGGCTGGACCTTGTCTCAACCGACTACGGCAGCAATCAGATATCCGTATTTCTCGCTATTGGTGACGGGACTTTTGCACCGCGCGCGGCCTACGCGGCAGGCAGTTCACCGAACGGAGTGTCCGTCGGAGACGTCAACGGCGATGGAAAGGTGGACGTTGTGGTTGGAGCATACGTCTCGTCGCAGGCCAGAGCCTGCGTTTTTCTCGGCAATGGAGACGGAACGCTTCAACCCTACCAATCCTACACGATCGGCGGCAGCGAGGCCGGTGACGTTTTTCTCAATGATTTCAACGCCGACGGCAATCTCGATATCGCCGGGACAAACTTTTTCGGCGATCAGGTTGCCGTCCTTCGCGGCAACGGAGACGGGACGTTCCAGACGGCGCAGCCTTTCGCCGTAGGGGACGAGCCATACTGCGTCTTCAGCACGGATCTCAACGGGGACTCGGTCGCCGACATTGTCACGGCAAACAGCTACAGCAGCAACCTGTCGGTGTTGTTCGGTAACGGCGATGGAACCTTCCAGACTCAACAGACATACTCGACCGGCCTGCTGCCGAGGTGGGTACGCGGAGCCGATCTTGACGGGGATTCGGACACCGACCTGGTCTCCGCCAATTCAACGGGCGATTCGGTTTCCGTCCTCCTGAACAATGGAAATGGAACTTTCCAGGCCAAGACGGATTACCCCGCTGGCGACCGCCCGCTCGGACTTGTAATAAGCGATCTAAATGGCGACGGACTGCCGGATGTCGTGGTCAGCGACCGAAGCGCGTCAAGCCTCTCGCTTCTGACTGGAAACGGGGACGGAACGCTTGCCGCCACCGAAACGTTGGGGGCCGGGGCCGCTCCGACCGGACTGTATGCCGGAGACCTCGACGGCGATTCGCATGTAGACCTGGCTGTCGCTTGTGCGGGCGACAGCGATGAAATCGCCGTGCTTCTGAGCGAAGGAACGCCCGATCTCCGCACGAATACACGGATTCCCATGAATGGCACATACGCCGAGATTGTTGCCGTTGACCTGAACATGGACGGCATTCTCGACCTGGCCGGAGTCAACTCAGATAATGGCGCCGCAATGGTTCTTCTGGGCAACGGCGACGGCTCGTTCGATGCGCCGACTCAGTTCCCTATAACTGTGGGATTGTCCTATGGAATTCTCTGCGCAGATCTTAATAACGACGCGCTGCCGGACCTCGCGGCGACTGATTACGACTACAATACTGTCTCGGTCGTCTTGGGCAACGGCGACGGTTCATTCCAGACATGTCAAACCAGCGCCGTTGCCAGTTGTCCCATCGGGCTATGTAGTGATGATCTCGATGGCGACGGCAATCAGGATATTGTCGTGGCGAATACGGGTTACGAATTTGATGGAACCACAGTCTCAGTTCTTTTCGGGAATGGAGACGGCACATTTCAACCGCGATTGTCGCTCACAGTCGGCATGGCGCCTACAGGGGTTGTTGCCGGCGATTTCGATAACGACGGCAATTCCGACATAGTATCCTGCAATTTCATCGGGATGAGCATCTCCTTGCTGCGCGGCAATGGCGACAGAACATTCCAGACGGCCCTCACATATTCCATGCCATCCGCCGTTGGCTTCGGTTGCTATGCCTCTGACTTCAACGGGGACGGAATCCTTGACCTTGCAACGGCAGGTCAGCAACTCTACGTGCTATTGGGGAACGGCGATGGGACGTTTCAGCCCGAAACATCTCTGTGTAGTGAGGTCATTGATGTTACGGGCGCCGACGTTGACGGCGACGGCGATACGGACCTTCTTGCTTCGGAGTCCCCGATTTCGTCGTCGCACCCGGCCTCGATGATATTCCTCATGCGAGGCAACGGCGACGGAACGTTCGATCCGCCCGAGGCCTACCCCGCCGGCAGCCACTTCTTCTTATCCACAGGCGATCTCAACGGCGACGGCAGGATTGACGTGCTTACCGGCGTCGACAGCATCGGGATCCTCTTTGCGGAAACCGGCCCGTTGGCGGACGGCGTTTATCCCATGAACGTGACCTTCACCGATGTGGCCGGGCACATTGCCACCGACAGCGACCCGACCACCATTGACACCGTCAGCCCGGAGGTCGCCGCGACGGACGGCTGGCAGATTGCTGCAACGCACGGCGGCGGGGTTGGTGAACTTGTCACGACAATCGCCAACGGCTACGTCGAGTCGCGCTATCAGGGCATCAAGAAACTCGTCATCAACATGGACGAGGCGATGAACCCCGGCAGCGTGAGCGTTTCCGACCTGAGCATCGTCGGCGTGTCGCACGGCGACCAGAGTTCCCTTATCACCAGCGCCGTAGTCGCGGGCAACAAGATAACAATCGGCCTCTCCGCCGCGCTTCCGGACATTGACACATACACGGTAACACTAGGCAGCGCGGTGGAAGACCTTGCGGGCAACTCCGCCTCCGGCATTTCTCAGATAACCGTCAAAGCCCTTCGCGGGGACGCCAATGGCGACGGACAGGTCAACAGTTTCGACCTGTTGAACATCCGCGCATTTGTCGGCCAGGCGGTAACCGCCGCCAATGCCCGGCGCGACATCAACGGCGACGGGGTCATCAACTCCTTCGACCAGCTCATGGCCCGCGTCTACGTCGGAAACAAGATAACGTAGGATTCGCTTAGCCACAGATGAACGCGGATGGGCGCGGATGCTTTTAGGGGGGGGGATAAGAAGCGCTCACGGCTTGTGGTTTCCTTATCCATCTGCGCGCAGAAAGGTATTCAATAAACAACTTTCCAGGATAGTTCACGCGTCTGTATCGGAGTTTCCCATGCAAACTTCCCGCGAGTTACTACTTCTTCATGATCTTCTCAATGGCCGCCTCCGCCGCCTTTCTCACGTGCATGCTCTCGTCCTGGGTCGCGCGCTTCAGCAGCGGCAGGCTTCGCCGCGTGCCGATCTCGCCCAGCGCCTCGCAGACGCTCTTGCGCACGTTCCACTCCGGACTGTTCATCTGCTCGCAAACCGCCTTTTCAGCCTTCGTCCCGAGCCTGTTGAGATAATGCCGCGTCTCGCCTGAGAAATCCTTTATCCCTTCCGCCACGATGGGTATAACCTTCGGCTCGTCAAGATCAATCAGGAGATTTATCGCCCAGTCCCTGACGCCGGGATTGGCGTGGACGGCGCATTTCAGAATAACGGGCGATTCCTTGCGCGTGGCCCACTTTGCCATTGCCTTGCGGACCTCCTGATTAGGATGCGGCGCGTCAAGGATCAAGGGGGCCAATGCCTTTATCACGTCTGCTCGTTTGGCGGCAGAAGGCTCGCTTTCGGAAAGGAATCGGATGGCAGTCTCGGCTTTCTTGTCATCCTGCAAATCAAGCAGACACTGGGCGGCGATCTCGTCCGGCGGGGTCTTGTAGGCCTTCAGGAGCTTGCGGGCAGACTCCCTGACGCCGCCGTCCTGGTGATTGACATATGGCAGGACTGCCGGCTGCGCGCTCTTGCCGAGTGCGGCAAGAGCTTTCTCGGCTTTCTCGCGCTGGAAGAACTCCTCCAGCAGGGCCGCGAGAGCCTGCGCGCTGCGGGGATCCTTCAACCGCTCCAATGCTTCAAGGGCCAGTTTTGCCGTGCCGTCATTCGGACGGCCGGCGAGGTATTCGGCCAACGCCGGGACGCAATCCGCCGTCCCCCAGGCGGCGAGGGCGCGCAACGCATCCTCCCGTTCTTCTCTGCGTTCAATGCACGGGAGCACGGCCAGCGTGGCCTCGGAAGCGCGTTTCCCATCCGGCGGATTCTCGGTCAGCAGGCGCAATGCCCTTTGTCTCTGCGCGGTCTGATCGGACTTGAGAAGCGCAAGCAGGTCATCCAGGGACGCCGGCTGCGGTTCTGTGGCTGGCTGTTCTGGCTCCTGTCGGACTTCCTGCGACGCGGTTTTATCCGGCTCGACCGACGGTTCGGGCTTTTCCGGTTCAGGGAAAGGAGCTTCATCCTTCGCCATGTCGTCAAGCGTCTGCTCCGACTTGCCCTTCGCCGGCGGTTTGAATTCCAGCGACCGCAAGGCCTCGATCAGCATCTTGAAGTGCGACTCGTCCGTGTAGGACATGATGAAACCGAGCGCGTAATCATTCCGCACCGTCGAAAGATATTTCTGCCTGACGACCAGCTTGCGCCCCATGAAGGGGACTTCCGCGCTGCCGTCCATCGTGGCGAATATCTCCCCTCCGATGGCGAACTCTCCGAATGTCTCGGAAAACTTGAACGGCATGTTCGTCTTCGTCATGCCTTTGCGGGTATGTTCGAGGTACGTCTTGCCGGAGGCTACTCCCGGAAAGGCTCCGACGTCTTCTGCGATGAGGATGAGCGAAGGGTTAAAGCCGCGCATGTAAGTTCCGATCGGTTTCTCAGACACAAGCAGAAGCGACTTGGTCCTTGCCTTGGACGCCGACGCATTCATCTTCCCGAACGGATCGGTTGCCGCAACCTGGCCGAAAGCCTGTTCAAGGAGTTTCGCCCGGGTTTTCTCGTCGGCAATCGCCCATCCTTCAGGGATGTCGAAGGTCATGCCCAGGAAGGCATTGGAGTATCTTTGTCCATCCTGTGTTGCGGTCTGGATATCAGGTTCAGCCGCGGCAAGCTCCGCTGCCATGCAAAGCGCCGCTACTATAAGGCCCGCCAGCAGTCGTATTGTTGTTCTCAAGGCGGTCATCTCCGATCTAATGGTCTTGTTCAGAAACTTCCACGTTCCAGCGCAAACGGCAAGCGGCGCAAACCCCGGTCCAGCGATCGCCCCATTTCACATTGTAGATTATAAACGACATACGGTTGAGTGGCAAAGGAAGCCCGGCTCGCAATCATGATATTCGGCATTCAGCGCCTGTTTCATATTCCACGATCGCAGTTGCCGACGCCTGCATCGGAAGGAGCCTTCCCCGCGCGCAGTTCCTGCCATATCCGCCTGACTTCCGAAGGGGTGTAATCATGGATGATGAAATCCGCCCTCAGCGATTCAGCGCCGGCTTCGCCAAGTTCTGTCAACCGCGACGCCAGGCAATATGGGGCGCAGGCTGTAATCGTCACACGGCAGTTGCGGATTGCCGTTTCCAGCCTCTGGTCGAAATCGGATAACAATTCCATGCCTTCGAACCCGCATCTTCCAATGCCCCGGCATTTTCCGACAGAGAGATTGGCGCGCGGGCATGATTCTGAAATGAGAAGCGGAGTGTCCTGATAAATAATTACAACGGCCTTCGCCCCGAACTCGCCAAGCAACACGCGCATATTCCGCAACCCATCCTCCGGAGAGAGCGTGAAGCGCGTGACGCCCATATCCAGTAATTGCAGCGCGGCAGCGCGATTCATCACATAAAGCGGCCAGTCGGCGGAGAGATCGAGGCGTGGTCGTTCTTCCATGCGCGATAACGAAACGCCCTCACGCTCCAGAAACTTCCATGCGGACAGGTTCGATGCCTCCCACTTCTGCCAACCGCCGCCCAGCAGACTCGCGACTTTGCGATTGAGTTCATCCGATTCCCATTGCCGCGTCAGGACCGGCAAAGCCAGGCGGATTTTATCCCGACCAGCGTCCGCCGCCAGGCGGGCAAGCCCTCGCTCAAAGTCGTCCAGTCCGTCACGGCCAATATCAATCACGATCTCTTCCATATCGCGCAACTCGTCAGCCCGCATCGCGTCAAGCAGGCTGATGCGATCAACCTTGAGCGACCAGCCGAACGCTCCCGGCTTTCTGCGCTGAGGCGTTGATTGCATGGCCGGCGCGCGGGGAGCTGCAGGAGCAGTCAGCGCATCCTCCATGATCCTGGCCATGCAATCCTCGCGCTCAGTCCGCCTTGCGTCCTCAAGCTTCCTGATGGCCTCGCGGCGGAGTTCGTTGAAGACGGAAACCGGGACGAATAAGCCGTCCGGATTGCTCATCGCAAATGCTCCGAGGACAAATGGCGTATTGCCCAGTTTCTCGAAGGCTGTCCGCGCGCCGGTTTCGACTATGGAGACGTCGCGGGCGGCGGTGAAGTTTCCGCTGATTGAAGCTGTAATCTCAACGCGCCCAGCGGCTCTATCGCCTTGTAACGACGCCGTCGCTTCAGCGTGATTCGCGCACAGTGTGACGGACACCGAGAAAGATTTCTTTACGCGCATTTGCGCGGGAACCGACTTGAGTTTGTAACTTTCTTTGACGGCTTGTGACGCGGAACAGCAGACCGTCGCGCCCTTCGGAATCCAGGGATGGCGCTCCGGTAATTCCGTCTCCACGAACGAGCCGGGCGGGACTTCAAATACATTTTTCCATTTTCCGCCTTTTCCTGGTTGGAATATCCGGAGCCGGTCCGCCGGGAAACCGAAGGGGGGCTGCGGGGCGGACAATTCAATCTGAAGGCCGTCGCGCACCTCAAGCCTTCGCGATGTCATGAAGCGCAGGCGCGATTTCCCCGACTTTGACGGGATAATCTCCGCGACTTTTCCGACGGGCGCGCCGCGATGCCCCGCCGTATCTCTGTCGGCGATATCCCTGTTGTGCCGGGATTTAAGGTAGAGTTGCGTCCACTGGCGGCTGAAAATTGTCTTCATGTCTTCTTCGAGCGCCGGCCTTTCATCAGGCGCTATCCCGCCGTCCAGCAGTTTTCGGTAATAATTTGTTGTCGCCGCGACGTAGAGCGCGTTCTTCATGCGCCCCTCGATCTTCAGCCCGGCGACTCCCGCGCCGGCCACTGCGCGGACATCCTCCAGCAGAGCAAGGTCTTTCATGGAAAAAGGAAGCCCGCGCCCCCTCATTCCGGGCGGCCCCCCATCGCCGAACCGGACATCCTTGACGGCGTAAGGATTTCGGCAAAGGTGGGCGCATTTCCCGCGGTTGCCGCTGCGTCCGGTCAGATGAGAAGACAACAGGCAGAGTCCGCTGTATCCGTAACAGAGCGCCCCGTGGATGAAGACCTCCGTCTCGATGCCGGGCAGGGCGGATATCTCCCGTATTTCCTCCAGTGTCAGTTCTCGCGCAAGAATGACCCGCTTGAATCCCATGTCTCGCAGTTGCGCCGCGCCCTCGCGGTTGTGAACTGCAAGCTGAGTGCTGGCATGAAGCCTGAGGCCGGGGAAATGCCGCCGCGCAACCCGGCAGACCCCCAGATCCTGGATCACCGCCGCATCAGCCCCGATGTCCGATATCACGCCGAGGATTTCGACAAGCTCAGGCAGTTCATCCTGAAGGATGAGGGTGTTCAGCGCGACATAGACCCGCCGCCCCGGCCGCATGGAATGCGCTGAGGCGACGATCTCATCCAATTCTTCCGCCGTGAAGTTTTCAGCGTCGGAGCGGGCGGAGAAACTCCTCATTCCCAGATAGAATGCGTCCGCCCCATATTGCATGGCAGCGCGCGCGGCGTCCATGCCGCCGGCAGGGGCTATGAGTTCGGCGCGCGCGGCTACAGAATTATCATCGCCATGATTCATCATGTCATGGATTTTATCTTGGACTGACGGCATTGCATAATATCGCCGGAGTTAAATCAGTATGATGTCACCGGACCCCACTGACGGGCGCGGATTGCGGGGATGTGGAGTGCGGTGGCTTGCCACCGCCTTGCCGTTGGCCGGAGCTTGCTCCGGCACGGTAAAGATTATTTCGGCCTACGGTGGGCAACGGGGGCAGGCAAGCCTGCCGCCCGAAGGCGCAAGCAAGCTTGCGCACTCCAGGGAGACGCGCCCGGCAGTGACCCATTACGAAAAAAAGTCGGGATTTTGTTCACCATGAAGGCACAAAGACACGAAGAACGGCGGGGCTGGGATGGGGGATTTCGATGGGCGTGGCATAGTAAAAATATTTCGTGATCGGATTTCGGGGGCGGTTTCCGATGCGGACAATCCAGGGCAGGTTTCCGGGCCTGGCCGGAATCCTTCTCCCTCGGGAGAAGGTGGCGGCCCGTAGGGCAACCGCCCTACGGGTTGACGGATGAGGGGCGCACAAACGGCGTTATCTTGGTTCTCCCCCTCACCCGTCACCGCTTCGCGGCGACACCCTCTCCCCAAGGAGAGGGAAGGATATGAAGAGGAACAGACGTTCCTCCCCGAAAATACGCCTTGAACCCTAAAAAATACGGGTTGTGGGTTGGCGCCGGTGAAAAAAAAACATCCCGATTTTCCTAATAGCGTAACGTCCCCAATTATTGACCCAAAGAACCCACCCTACCGGCTATTGCTCGAACCTGTTAGTACGGTGCCACGATAAATATTCTTGATCGGGCCAATACTTAGGATCGGCAGGCAATATTATCTTCCGCCCAATAAAATCAGCTAGACATTGACCCGGAATGCCTTTTTCCGAAAACTTATTATGATTCACTATGACACGATAATCCTCTGTTATTGACCATAATCCGCGGTCAAATTGCCAATGCGCATTCTTTGAAAGGGCTAAACCATTGCGCGGGTCATTGTTCCGACTATCACTGAATGGGTGAATATGGGCAGCATCAACTATACTTTCCATCCCTTTGGTATCGAGCGTTGTCATTCTGTAACCTGTAAGCGCGCATGTATGTCTGTATGCTACAACCACAACCTCAATGCGAAAACGAGCGTCACGACCTCTCTCAGCAGGTATCTTGAAGACCTCGCCTTCATCCTCCACGCAGTTTGATTCCTTCGGCATAATATGAAGCATGGCGTATAATGCGGCACGTTCGTCTGCATTAAAATACGGCGCTGTTTCGATCAATATCCTCTTTGCCTTCTCTCTGAAAGTCTTATCTTGAAGACAATTATTAAATGCTCCATCGAGACGAACTTTTACAGTCAAATTCCTGTGTGGAGAAGGACTGCCGTCAGCCATCAATGGCTGCCAGATACCCGATGTTTTTAAGTGGTGGAATGGAAGGCGAATATCAAGTAATGGCCTCTGTCGTGCAGAGATAATTGAGTTAAAAAGGCTGAAGCGAAATGCAAGGTTCGGTGATAATGGGAGTTCATGTGCTTCAATCTCACCATGTTCGACCATTTCAATAATCATTAACAGTAGAAATGGTTTATGCGGAGCTGGATCGCCACTAGCACGATCAACTTTTAGATTTGCTAACTTGTGTAACCAGTATGTTTGGTCTTTGGCAAAATTAATTCCCATGGTCTTTATCACTGTAGCGAGAACATCATTCAAAGTATATGCCCTTCGTATTTCACACCGATCAGCCCGAAGTTTATGCTCAAAAATTCCTCACCCCCGCCCCGCCGTTCTTCGTGTCTTGGCGTCTTTGTGGTGAAGGAAGACCGTGCGTTCTCAGTAAATCTCCGCCTCCCACAGCCGGGTGATGTTGCCATGAACGCGCCTGACCAGCAGCCGGGCGCGCGCGGCCTTCACGGGCTTGAACTGCGCGCTCCAGTCGTTCGCCGTGTTGCCCTCGACGACCGTTTCCGGGATCGCCCGCCATTCGGTCCCGTCGTGATATTGAAGCTCGAAATCCTGAATCGCGGCCGACAGCGCGCCGCTCTCGCCGCGATAACCTGAGATGATGCGCGCGGCGCGCAGGGTCTGCGGGGCGTCCCACGCGAATTCCACCCAGTTCGGAACGCCCTCCCTGCTGAGCCAGCGCCCGCCCTCGTCCATCGTGTCAATGCGCGCGTCGTTGATCGCGGAAACCGGATTCCCGACGGGATCGCGGTCGCCTGAAGTCGTCACCCGCGCCTTCATCGCAAGATTCGGCCCAGCGTCCTTCAGCCACTCCGGCGGGGCCAGCCCCTCGCAGGGCGGATTTCTTCCGGCCCCCTGTTTCATAAGCTCCTTCAGCGAGTCGAGGTGATCGGCGCAGACGCCGCGCGGGTCCGCGTTCTTCCGAACGCAGACGGCCGCCGCCATGCCGACGATCTCGCCCATCATGCCGGTCGTCCGCATCACGCGAACGGTTCCGAGCGCCTCATGCGTCACGCTGATGTTGCGCCCCGCCATGAAGAGGTTGGGCACGTTGCGCGAGTAGAGGCAGCGATACGGAACCCAGTACGGCCGGGGATACTGCGTGAAATCGGCCTTCGATATGAAGGCGTCCTTCCCGAAATCGCTTTCGTATCGCGCGTCGGGCAGGTGCAGGTCAATGGTCCAGCTTGTCGGCACGCAGCCGTCATCATAGGCGCGCGAGTTCATGAGGTCGTCCTTCGTGAGAACGACGTCGCCCATCAGGCGGCGCGATTCGCGCTTGCCGGCGACGAAGGCGGCCCACTCCAGCTTGTGATTCGGCAGCTTTCCCTTCGCATTCTTCAGCGCGTCCCACGCGCCGTACATCGCGCGGAAGTTGTTGTCGCGGATTCGCTCCGCGTCCGCTATCGGGTCCTGGAAAAATCCGCTTTCCCAGAACCACTTTCCAAGTTTCTCCGGCTCCTCGGGGAACGGCTTCCCGCTCAGGTCATACGCCCAGGGACACGGGGGGAAGGATGAGGGGCTTCCAACGTCCTTGACGCGCCAGAGATTTGTCGGCCCCATGTGGCCGTCAAGCGTGGTTTCCGAATCGGCGCCCGCCAGGAATCCGACGCAGGCGTCGCCGGTGCAGTCGCTGAACAGCCGCGCGTTGAACCTGAGCCGCCGCGCCGTTCGCGTGTGCTGCGCGATCAGGGCGGCGATGCGCCCGCCGTCCATGGCGACCTCGTTGACGCGGTAGTCGAGGAAGAGGGCGATGTTCCGCTCCCGCGCCACAAGGTCGAGCTTTCTGTCGTCAGCGTATGCCGCGGCCGGAGCGGGGCATTCGGGGGGCTTTGTGTCCATTTCGCGGACAATGTCCCCGACGCGCGGATACGGCTGGTGCGTCGTCTTCCCGCCCAGCCACACCCTGACCTCGGAGCTGTTGTTGCCGCCCAGCACGGGGCGGTCCTGAATGAGCGCGACGCGGGCGCCCAGCCGCGCGGCGGCAAGCGCGGCGCACGTCCCGGCCATGCCGCCGCCCGCGACCACGAGATCGAAGGTTCCGGCGTCGTCCGGCTCATCCGGAAGTCCCAGCAGTTTTTTGCGAAAATCCTTCAGTTCCGCCTGCCCGTTCGGCGGCGTGAAGTCCGTTTCCGCAGTGAATAAGATCGTGTCGCATCGCCCCTCGAAGCCCGTGAGATCGTGAAGCGACACGGGCAGCGTCCGCCGGGTGATCTCGACGATCCCGCCGTCCTGCCAGCCCCACTCCGCGCCGTTCGTTCCGAACTCGGCTGCAAGGGCTTCCCCGTCAATGAGAATCTGGAAGCGCCCCGGGGAGCCGGAAACCTTCCAGGATGCGGTCCAGTCCTTCGTCCGCGCCCAGACGCGGTATTTCCCGCCGGAGGGGAACGTGACCCAGGTGACAGCGTCGGCCACCGGCGTTCCAAGCCCGTGCGCAAGCAGATAGGGCGATCCCATCTGGTCCATGAACTGCTGATCAAGGACCCATCCGCCGGGGTTCATGAACGCCTCGGCCTCGACAAGAACTCCTCCCGTCGCAGAAGGTTCGAGGGTTGCCTTCCCTGCACAGGAAAAACAGGCGAAGACCATGATCGCCGCGATTGCTGACGTCTTCATGTTCCGAGTCTCCATCCGGTCTGAACTGCATGATCCATTGTTTGTCTGATTCGCAATTCAATCGCTGAGTAGAGCATAACTATGATTTGGAATAGCCACAAGCGGCATCCGGACACATTGGAATGGCGCATGGCATTTGGTTTTGAATGGCGCAGTTGCCCGATGACGGCATCGTAATGTAGGATGCGTTCTCCAAACCCGCGACGGAGCGCTCATCCAACTTTTACGCATGAGGAACGGATGACATGGAAGACAGGCGCGAAGAACGTCCGAATATTATCTTCATCCTGAGCGACGATCAGGGGCCGTGGGCGATGGGCTGCGCGGGAAACCGGGAAATCCGCACGCCCAACCTCGACCGGCTTGCGGCGTCGGGGACGCGATTCAGCAACTTCTTCTGCGCGTCGCCCGTGTGTTCTCCGAGCCGGGCGACATACCTCACCGGCCGCATGCCCTCCCAGCACGGCATTCACGACTGGCTGCGCGGGGGCAACGTCGGCGACGACGCGGCGCAATACCTCAGGGGCGAGGTTGCCTATACCGACGTCATGGCACGGCACGGCTACGCCTGCGGAATCAGCGGGAAATGGCACATGGGCGACAGCCTGCGCCCGCAGCACGGCTTCAGCCACTGGTTCGTCCATCAGAAGGGCGGCGGCGACTACAACAACGCCCCAATGGTCCGCGACGGACGACTGACCGACGAGCCGGGATATGTGACGGACGTCATCACTGACGACGCGCTCCGCTTCATCGAAACCAATCGGGAAAAACTCTTCTACCTCAGCGTCCACTACACCGCCCCGCACGCCCCCTGGACAGGCCATCCGGCGGAAATCGTGAAATCCTATGACGATTGCCCGTTCGAGAGTTGCCCGCAGGAGAAGCGCCATCCGAACGCGATCAGCCTGACGGACAAGTGCCTGGGCAATCGCGAGATGCTGAAGGGCTACTTCGCTGCCGTGACGGCGATGGACGCGGCCATCGGACGCATCATTGACCGCGTCGAACGACTCGGCCTGCGCTCCAGGACGCTGATCGTTTTCGCGAGCGACAACGGCTTCAGTTGCGGACATCACGGATTTTGGGGAAAGGGGAACGGGACGCTGCCGCTGAACATGTATGAGAATTCGATCAAGGTCCCGCTGATTTTCAGCCACACCGGGCGCGTCGCGGAGGGGCGGGTTGAGGACGCGATGTTCAGCGGATACGACTTTATGCCGACGCTGCTCGATTACAGCGACCTGCCTCTGCCGGAGGGGCGCAACCTGCCCGGCATCAGCTTCATGCCCGCGCTGGAGGGCAACAAAATCTCCTGCCGCGAGTCGGTCATCGTCTACGATGAATACGGCCCCGTCCGCATGGCGCGGACAAAAGACTGGAAATATGTCCAACGCCACCCGGACGGTCCGAACGAGTTGTTCTGCCTGCGCGAGGACCCGAACGAGCGGCGCGACCTGATCGCCGATCCGGCATACGCCGGCAGGATCAGGGAGATGAGGGGATTGATCGAGGACTGGTTCGCCAGGCACGTCGTGCCGGAGATGGACGGGCTGAAGCAGGCCGTCAACGGCGGAGGGCAGGAGCGCCCGGTCTGGAAGTCTGCCGGAAAGGAATGAACCGATGAGGATTGAAGCAATCGCGGTGGTTGTCGCGGCGGGATCGTTGCTGCTTGGATGCGCATGCGCGGGCGACGCGGGAAGCAATGGCGCGTTGCAACGCGCCCCGGCGGAGGAAGGCGCGCCAGCCGAGAAGTCGGTCGCGTCCCCCGCGATGTTCCCCCACGCGGGATTCATGGGCGTCTGCCATGGAAGCGTCGAGCAGTTGAAGGAACTTAACGCGCACTGGACTCGCTTCCAGATCCGCTGGGAGCAGGCGGAGAAGGACAGGCGCGGCAACTACGACTTCGCGCCGTTCGTCGAGAAGGTGAAGGCCCTCCGCGCGAACGGCATTTATGTTCTGTGCCTGCTGACGGTCGAGGACCTCATCCCCCTCTACCAGTCCGGCAAGGACAACAAGGACGTCGTGATCGAAGGCGCGGCGCGGTTCATGGAAGCCGCCGCAAAAGCGTTGAAGGGCATTGACGGCGTGATCTACGAGTTATCGAACGAGCCGGAATGCTTCCCGATGGGCGGTTACTGGAACAACCCCGTCACATATACGCGCTTCGCCCGTCGGGCTGCCGCGCTGATGAAACAGGCAGACCCCGACTGCCTCATCGCGACGGCAGGGACCGCGTGGATGGACAAGGGATTTCTGACAAGGTGCATGGAGGAGGGCATCCTCGCCGACGGCGACATTGACGCGGTATCGTTCCACGGCTACCACCGGCACGTCCTTCTGCCGGAGAGCGGGTTGAAGGAGGATATCCAATGGCTGCGCGGCAAAATCGCGGAGCACAAGCCGCAGGGCAAGAACGTGATCGTGATTGACACGGAGCGCGGCTACTGCATCGTTGACAAGTTCCTTGAGAAGAAGCACAAGGACTCATGGCGCAACATCGTCTATACGGAATCCGAGCAGTCCGCATACCTAGCGCGGCATTATCTTACCGAGGCGGCGGCGGGGATCGAGATCGCGATATGGTACGTCATCGGCCCGCACGACGAGTTCGGGCTTTACAGCTATCGCAGCAAGGGCATGTCGCGGTCGGGGCGCGTTTTCCGCAATCTTGCCGCCCTGCTTGATCGGAATCCGATGATGATGGAGACCGGCGCGGTTGACGCGAAGCTTTCCCTTCCGAAGGATTGCGCCCTCCCGCGCGAACGCGCAATGAAATTGATGGCGGAGAGTTGCCCGGTGGAGACGTTCAGACTCCCGGGGCCGCGGGGGAAGCTTGTTGTGGCAAGCTGGATGCAGGTCGAGGCCTTCGACGGGCGCATACTGCATTGGCGCGACAGGATAGGCGATTTCTACTACGAGGCGTGGCGCGCCGTCAGCCCCGAGGACATAGTCGAGCTTCCGGCGGACATCGTCATCTCCGGCCTGAAGGCCAGGCCGGCGTCCGTGTGCCGCTGGGACCTTGAAGCAGCGAAGGATGAGGACAGGCGCAAAGAGGTCGCGTTCGATTACGAGAACGGACGGTTGACGATACGGAAGGAAATACTGAAGCCGATGCCGTCGGTTTATGTCGTGGAGTGATGCCGGATACGTAGGGAATACGACAAGGATTGGACTGAAGACCGGAATGGCATTATAATTAAATTTAGATTTGATGCGGAAGGATTGAGACCTGACCGGCAGGCGGCCAATATGACAATCACAGATCGCATAGAAATTAACCCGGATGTAATGATGGGCAAGCCTGTTATTCTCGGGACACGAGTGACGGTCGAGCTTGTCCTGCGAAAATTGGCAGAAGGGGCAACACAATCCGATCTGCTGGAAGCCTATCCAAGATTGACGATGGAGGATATTCGAGCCGCGATAGGTTACGCAGGAAAGTAGGATGAGTGCTTTGCGCCAATACTATATCCTCGGCGCGCAATGATTCCGCGTGGGTTCGGAGAAAACTACATCTGCATGGCGCGTTCTCGCTTGCGACGTTTCATCGCCCCTACGCCTCGTCGCGCTCGCTCGGAAGCGCCCTACATTTTCTTTAGGTTCCGCGTGGGTTCAAAGAACCCACCCTACATCTTCTTCAGCACCACGCAATCCAACCCCGCCATGTAGCTCGACGATTTCTCGTTCTTCCCGGTAACGGTTATTCGCAGGACGTTCTTGCCCTCTTTCAGTTCCACGACGCCGAGGCTGACCGGGCCGCTGGCCTTCACGCCCTCGTTGTAGGCGTCGAACGGCTTGCCGACCTTCGCGCCGTTGACCTCGAATTCCGCTATGCCGTAGTCACCGGCCATGGTCAGGTAGACCGTCATCTCATACTTGCCTGCCTCTTTGGCCTTCAACTCCAGGTCCACCCACTTGCCTGCCTCCTGCGGCCTCATCCAGCGATGGGTGTTCTGCGACCACTTGCCGTCGAAGCCCTCAAGATTCTGCGGCCCAACCTCCCCCATCGTCTGCTCTATGACCTTCATCTTCTCGCCCTCGATTGCGCCGGGGATGGCGAAGGACTTTATCTCCGCCATGCCGTGAACGTGACGACGCTCGGGCGGGACCGGGACTTCGAAGAAGTCCGTCGTCTCCGGCGTGGCGTACCAATAAGTAACACAGCAGTAGTCCACGTCCTTCGCGTAGTTTTCAATGGTCATTCGGTAGGTCTTCTGGAACGGGATGTTGTCCGCGACGTGCCAGCGGTTGACGCTTGAGTGGTTCGCGTTGCCGGGGCCTTCGCAGAGCGGCTGGTTGTGCAGCGCGTGGACGAACGGCTCATTGCAGCACCACGCGTAGCCGAAGTAGTCCTCGCTGCCCGTGCCGAACCAGCTTGGGAACTTCTCGCCATCCGCCCAGACCTTCTCGTCGCCCTCGCCCCACCAGCCCTTGCGCGGGTTCCAGACGTTCATCGAAACGCCGACGTAACGCCCGCGCCCGACCGCGTCAAGGAACGGCCAGTCGAATGTCGGATTGGGATCGTCGCGGCGCCACTTGGCGTGGAAATACATGATCGGATCGGACGGTATGGCTGAGACGGATTCGATCTCCCATTTCGTCTGCACGGCCTCGCCGCGCGGGTTCTCGACCTTGATGACGGCTTCCTTCGCGTAGGGCATCCGCCAGTAGCAATAGAAGCCGTCCTTCGTCATGCCGAGGGGGAGGGACTTGTAGAGATTGGCGCCCGGCCCCGTGCCGAAGAAGTCGCCCAGCGGGGCGGAGACCTGCGGCTTCTCGGCCCCGTCGAACGTGATTGTCAGCCAGAGCGAGCGCAGGATTTCGCGCGCGGCCTTCTCGTCCTCGGTGACAACCTTTCCGATGACCTCCGGCAGGAGGGGGACGGTCGGCGCGGCGGCTGCGGCATTCTGATCGCCGGGGAGGTCAATCTTTACCTTCAGAATCGTAATCCTGCCGGGACCGGAGAGCTTCGTGATTTCGGTCGTTTTCCCGGCCTCAAGGGCGACGGCGGCGGATTTCTTCGCGGCGGGAAGGAGAGACGGGGGAGCCAAGTCAGGGGCGGTCAGCCTGGCGCAGACCGTGGCCAGAACCGCGGCCTGTTTGTCCGAGAGCGGCCACTTGAAGGATTCGACCTGCGTATCCGCCGGATAGGTCCAGTAATCAACGTAGTAGTACATCCGTTCCGGCTGGGGATTGCCCGCGCACGTCACGCGGCACTTCTTCTGATAGGGCATCGGCAGCCAGCAGTTGGCCCCGCGCGCGTGGAATCCTACGAGCGGCTCCGGAACGCCGGCGACCTTTCCGCCGCAGAGGTCGGCGAACGGAACATCAAGAACGGGTTCCGCCGCGTCATCAATGTAGACGCGCAGATTGCCGCCCGGGTTGGCCGACCAGACGCGGACGATCGCGCCGGGGCCTTCCATCTCCGCCATGACGCATTCCTTGCCGCTCTCTTCTATGCGTATGTAGTTGCCGAAGTCCTTGTTCGCCCCCCACTGGAGGAACTGGCCGGTGGGGTCAATCGTGGACATGCGGTCGTAGCTTGAATGCTGTTTGCACGTCGCGCCGGGGACTGGCGGTTCCGTGAGCTTGTCGAGGTCCACGACGTCCATCAGGAACGCCTCATACGGCCTTACCGCCGGAGCCGGAATCGCAACTGGCGGCACAACCGCCGGCGCAGCCGGTGCTTCAGGAACCGACGCGGCGACGGGCGGCGGCGTGTCAATCACGACCTGCTGCTTGCAGCCCGCGTATAAGGAAATCGCCAGAATCAGGGACGCGGAGACAGACAACCGTTTTGCGAAACGCATGGCAGATACCCCTTGCTGATTTGCCGATCCGGACCGACCGCCGGACGTGAGAACCATTTCGGTTTGAAATGCTTCGACGTAATCGTCTATGATTCACCCGGCCCCCGGCGAAGCCCGACGGGGACAAGTTCCGATTGTTTATCATCCGGACGGGCCGTCTACAACATTTTTCCGGGCCGTGGATCAGGGCTGATGGCAGCGTCAGACAACCTTGACGGCGAGACTCCGCGCGCGGAAACCGGCGGCGATCCGGTCCGCCGGCCATATAAACTCGTTTTGTTCTACGGCGTCCTGGCTTTCTGCGTTGTCTGCCTTCCGTTGCTTCTGAGTCTGCTCGGACCATCATTCATTGCGTCAACGTACGGTCCGGAACACGCAATTTTCGAGCTTTTCGGGCTTTCGGCGGCTCTGGGGCTGGCGATTATAGCAAGGATCGAATTCGGGAAACTCAAGGGCGCGCCAAACGAACGCAAGACACCTTTGTTCGCCGGTCTGCTTGTCGCCTTCTTTCTCCTGATTGACCTGGTCGAACACACGCGCAAGTCCAACGATTACGAGGTCTATGAACTTGCCGCAAGCGCGGTCGCAGAGGGGCGAAGTCCGTATGAAGACCCGCGCTTCCTGTATCCGCCTCTCCCGCCCAGGGCGATGGCCGCGCTGTTTGGGGCGATCAGGTCGGTCGCGTCAGACGCCCGTCTGACGGGCGACCTCGACAAATTCGGCTGGGACTGTGTCTTCTATTTCTATACCTGCTGCCAGTTTGCGCTGGCATGTGCGGCATACGTCCTTCTTTACCGATTCGGAAGGTCGCTTAGGATGGATCGCGCGACTGCGTCCGTTCTGGCCGCCATTCTCATGGTCGTCAACAATCCGATGATCAGAACGCTCCGGCATAATCAGGTGAATCTCTTGCTGCTGGACTCGGTTCTGGTCGCGCTTGTAGTCCTGCCGAAACATCCAATCGCAGCGGGGGCGGCGCTTTCGATGGGCGGACACGTAAAGATTTACCCCTATGCGCTTGCGCTCCCACTTCTGATAACAAGGCGCTGGAAGGCGCTGGCTGCAACTGTCGCGTTCTCCGTCGCCCTGCTGGTTATTGCCGCCGACTTCGGGCGCGACGTCGCAATATGGGAGCGTTTCATAACATTCTTCCTCACGTCGTTCCCCGCCAGGTCGAATCTCCTGCGCGATAACAGCGTGACGACGATTCTATATCACACAATCAGGTTCACGCCCTTTGCTTTCGGATTGGATTCGGAGCGGATCATGGCGGTTGCCGGGCCGATCGCGTTTCTCGTCAAGATCGCGTTTGTTGCGTGGATCGTTCAGCGGGGAATTAGTCGTGAAAGGATTCTCCGCGAAATTCCATCAGGCAAACCTGACCATCTCGACCGCGACCGGCTGCGTTTTGCCGGACACGCTCTGGACATCATGGCGCTGACGCTGCTGACCGCCCCGGTTGTCTGGGAGCATCATTACATTCTCGCCATGCCGATTGTCGTGTTCGCATGGGCGATGTTCGGAGACGGAGTTTCAGAACCGGATACCGCAACCGGAAGGGCGCGAGCGATGACGATTCTAGCCGCCTTCCTGATATTCGCAGTCCCGACCTTTGACGTCCATCTTCTGAGCTATCACCGCATCGCCGGATTGATAATGCTATTGTGGCTTTGCTCCCCGGCCCGGATCGGGAGTCGCAATGGGAAAATGGTTAATGCCGCGCAGCCATGACCGGAGGCAATCGCAACGCATGAAAGCCGTTCTCTTTGATCTTGACGGAACGCTGGCCAATACGCTCGACGATCTTGCCGACAGCATGAACTGGTGTCTGTGTTCGCTGGGTTTTCAGGAGCATCCGACGGATTCGTATCGCTATTTCATCGGGGACGGCATAACGATGTTGTGCAGGCGCGTATTACCGGCGGGGGCGGAGGGATCGGCGGCGGCGCTTGAGGACATGATGCGGCAGCGCTACAGCGGGCATTCCCTGGACAGGACGCGCCCATATCCCGGTGTTCCGGAACTCCTTGCCGCGCTTGCCGCGAGAGGGATTCCGTTCTGCGTCTTCTCCAACAAACCGCACGGCGAAACCGTCAAGATCGCCCGCGCTCTCTTCCCCGGGATTGAATTCGCCGGGGTTCAGGGGCAGCAGCCCGGACTCCCCCGCAAGCCCGATCCCGCGGGGGCGTTATTGGCTGCGCAGTCCATCGGTATAGAGCCTGCCGATTTCCTCTACGTCGGGGATACTGCAACCGACATGCAGACTGCGCTGGCGGCGGGGATGACTCCCGTCGGCGTTCTCTGGGGATTCCGGGACCGGGCGGAACTCTCCGCAGCCGGGGCGGCGCATATCGTAAGCCGTCCGGATGAGATTCTCGAAATACTCGACGGCGGAAGGTCTACCGTTCCTGCTTCATAGCCTCGTTGAGCGCCTGTATCGCCTCGCCGATCTCGATTCGCTTGTCCGCAATCTTCCCGCAGTCGCTGGTGTATTCCGTCATTGATGCAATGAGGTCAGGCCCGATGACCTGGGCCTTCCGCGCCTGGGATATGATGCCGGGGGGGACGCCCTTTGCTGAAGCCTGCGCCAGCAGCGCGTCCAGCAGGCGCAGATATTCCCAGTCCTCTACGCCGTCACGCATGACCTCAAGCCTGACGGAACTGAGCGGCCTGCCACCTGGGCCGGGATACATGAAATAGCCGTCGCCGTTGCGTCCGCCGTCATCCCATTCTACGTTCGGCCATCGCGCATTCTCAGTGATCGGGTCCATATTCTTTCTGGCGGCGAAGGCGGGCCAATGGTTCAGGCCCCAGTAGAGCAGCCCCTGCGAGCGATACTTCCACGTCTGCCAGAAAAGAATGCGATGGTTCGTCGCCTTCTCGGCAATGAAGAAATTGGCATACGGGGCCTGCGGGGCGCAGCAGACGTACCACCAGACTTCCTCGCCCGCTGTGCGGCGTTTCTCCGCGATGTCCGGTACGTAATTCGGCGTCAGGGGGACCCATATGCCGATGCTGCCGGCCAATGCTGGACGATCCTGCGGGGCGGATGTTATCAGCGTCCGCAGTCCCGGCCATCCCCGCCGGCATGCGTCATAATTAGCGCGAATCTGCTCAAGCAGCGCCTTGTCCTCGCCGGGTTCGTCGAAGGACTGAAGGTAAGCCTTCTTCGCCCAGCCTTTTTCCGTGAAGTGTTTCAAGGCGTCGCGGCTGTACTTCTCGAAGAGCGCGGTCCGCTCTTCCGGACTCGGCTCAACGCGGACGATCTTGCCGGTCGCCTCGTCCAGAGCATCAAACGAGTTGAAGAAGCTGCCAAACCAGTGATTGTCGCCCATGTTGAATGACGGCATCCCTCGCTCCATGCAGAACGCGAGATACTCGTCGAAAAGCGTGAAGTCGAAGTCAATCGAACCGTCGCGGCGCTTGATGATTTTGATGAGGGGCTGATCGTGGAATTCGCTGGCCTCGATGGGCGAAAGGCGGTGTCGGCAGGCCATGTCGAGCCATGCCTTGTAGGTCTCCATCGGAAATTCCGTCATCCCGTAGAAATTCCTCAGCGGATGGCGGAAGAGCCAGAAGCTCGATTGCAGGTGGGTCTCCGTCTCAAGCTCGAAGTCCCAGACGTTCACCTCCAAAGGAATTGTCGTCACCTGGCGCGGGAGTGAAGGGGCGCTGACGCTGATTGTTCCCTGATACTTGCCGGGAGCCGTGCCGGGCGGGACGAAGACGGTTATCCAGAACAGTGCGCGGCCGTTGGCCGGAACGTCAGCGACGGACGATTCGAAGAGCGGATCGGGCCATTCGGAACCTGCGACTTTAATGTAACCTTCCCGCCTTACCTGAATGTTCTGCGCCGGTATGCCGCCGCCGGGGCCGGAGAGGGCTGATGCCTCGATTGCGACATTCTTCACACTTCCGCTCACAGGCAGAACGGCGATCTGGAAGTTCTCATATTCATTGCGGCACGCCGACAGCTTCACTGTGGGCTTCGGTGGGATGCGGATTTCGTCGTCAGGACAAACCTTGGTCATGCCCGGCCACACACTCACGGCGAAAGCGGGAAAGTTGGAGCCGGACTGGATGGTTGCCATTGCGCTGATATGGAAGCTGCGGAAGCGATTGGTCATCCGTGCCAGGGCGGCGACGGCGTCGGGATACTTCTCAGCAGAGACGATTACTGGTTTCTCACCGGCTTCCTTGAGATACGCGTCCATCTTCGCTACTGCTTCTGCGATCCGCTGTATCTGTTTGGTGTCGCGCTCTGTTCCGACCTCCTCTAATACCTTCCGGGTCTCGGCGAGGAGTGCCTTACATTCATCAAAGCGAGCAGAGACGTTCGGCAGACCGGCGGGGAAATCGCTCGTCCTTAGGATGATATTGCCCTTGGAATCGGCGACCTCGAGACGAAAGGCTGTTGGCCCTTCGAGCGGAATCGGGAAACGTATTTCCACAGGTTCCTTTCCCGGCTCGATCATGGCCGAGGCGAGCGGACGAGCGCCCTTTTCCGATATGCCGCTGATGACCGCGCTATGCGTCTCCTTGTTGCCTGCAACCACCCCGACCGATGCGGGGGAACTGGCTTGTTGCAGCGGCGCGGCCAGACCGTTCTGAAATATGATCGCCGCTATATCCCCGAAGGTTAACGTCGCGAAGGCCTCTGGATTGTGGAAGCTGTCGCCTGTTACGACCATCGAGGAGAATTCGCGTTTCGTTCCGGGCGTGGGACAACGTGTTCTACAGAAGTTGGCCCTGATTGACTTCACATTGTCTGGATTGATTCCAATCGTTGAAAACGGGATTACCAGCCTGCATGTCCACATTTCGAGATCGAAATACTCTATCTTCTTCACCGCACATGTCCATTCGCCATTCCAGCTTGCGTCCGTACCCTTGGCGTCATATTGGTTGCCTTCCGGATCCACCGCAAAGTGGAGATACGATCTGCCGTCTTCCGCTGCGATGAAGACCTCCACGTCCTCGCCGTTGTAGACCGCGCCGTCGCGCCTCGGATCAGCGACATGGACTTCAAGCTCGGGCCCCTCCAGAACATAGAATGCGATGAACAGTGAATTCGCATCGTGACAGAACGAGACTGCGGTCATGCTGTCCGCTGTTCCTGTCCCGTTGCACAGGGAGAAGTTATATATGAATGTGGCTCCTGCCTTTGTTGGGCAGAAGAACCACCGATCATCAAGTGTGGGCGGACTCACTGTCATCGGGCACGGGAACAGCGCCGTCTCGGCGGTCAATGCGCCCCCGGCAAAGAGAATTGAGGCGAAGGCAAGGCATATGACGGCGACCGGGGATTTCGTATGAGCGATATTGCGATGGGATGCGCATGGCGTCGGCATCCCCTCATCCGTCGCGCCGTTCCGGCGCGCCACCTTCTCCCCTGGGAGAAGGGAGTGAACGGGAGCGGACGCGTTTAGTATCAGCATTGGTTTTCCTCCATCCTCTTTGCCCCGCCTTACCACCGCAGCGGATGCGCTCCGTCTGCTGCGGCGTCACGATACCAGGTTTGCAGGCCAGAGTTTCATTATTGCGGCGGCACGTCCGAAAGACTACCCTTATGTCGCCCATAAACGTGCGGACTGCGACGCAAAGTACGAGCGTCGGACGGTCCGGCAATCATCCGGATTCAACTCGCCTTACTGGAGGCAATCATAATGAACCCCATCCGTCACGCTGTCCTGACATTTGGAGTTGTCGCAATGACCAGCGTCCCCATCAGCAGCGATCTCGAAAAGGACTACCCCATCCGCCCCGTCCCCTTCACAAGCGTAAAGGTGGAGGACGAGTTCTGGCTCCCCCGTCTGGAAACCAACCGCAAGGTCACGATCCCCTACTGCTTCAGGAAGTGCGAAGAGACCGGGCGCATTGATAACTTCGCCAAGGCCGGGGGGCTGATGGAAGGCGAGTTCGTCGGCATCTTTTTCAACGATTCCGACGTATTCAAGGTTATCGAGGGCGCGGCCTACTCCCTGGCCATCCATCCCGATCCGGAACTGGACAAGTACCTTGACGATCTGATCGCCAAGATCGCCGCCGCGCAGGAGGACGACGGATACCTTTACACGTCGCGCACCATCAACCCGAAGAAGGTCAATCCCGTATCGGGTATGACGCGCTGGTCCCACCTGGCTCACAGCCATGAACTTTATAACATCGGCCATCTCTACGAGGCTGCCGTCGCTCACTTTCAGGCTACGGGCAAGCGAACGCTTCTCGACGTGGCGATCAAGTCTGCGAATCACGTTGAGAGCGTCTTCGGTCCTGATCGCAAACGCGATGTGCCTGGTCATGAGGAAATTGAGATCGGGTTGGTAAAGCTCTACCGCGTTACCGGAGACGAGCGATATCTGAATCTCTGCAAGTTCTTCCTCTATGAGCGCGGCAAGGCCAACGGCCGCATGCCTTATGGACCTTACTGCCAGGACCACAAGCCGGTCATAGAGCAGGACCGGGCCGTCGGCCACGCTGTGCGAGCCGGATATCTATACTCCGGCATGGCGGATGCCGCTGTGCTGACAGGCGACAAGGCGCTGGCCGACGCGCTGGACAAAATCTGGCATGACATCGTCTTCACAAAGCTCTACCTGACCGGCGGAATCGGCGCGCGTCATGCCGGGGAGGCGTTCGGGGAGGACTACGAGCTTCCCAACGCGACGGCCTACAACGAAACCTGCGCGGCAATCGCCAACGCGCTCTGGAATTACCGGATGTTCCTGCTCCACGGCGATTCCAAGTACCTCGACGTTCTCGAACTCATCATCTACAACGGATTCCTGTCCGGCGTGTCGCTTTCCGGCGACAGCTTCTTCTACCCCAATCCGCTGGCGTCCGAGGGACAGAAGCGCAGCCCGTGGTTCGACTGCTCGTGCTGCCCGGTGAACGTGGCGCGTTTCGTCCCTTCGATTCTTGGTTATGTCTACGCCGGCAGTGACGACGCGGCATACGTCAACCTTTTCATTGCCGGGACGGGCGAGATTCCATTGAACGGGAACAAGGTCCGCATAAGGCAGGAAACGCGGTATCCGTGGTCGGGCGATATCAGGTTGACGGTTGATCCGGAAAAGGAGGGAGAGTTTGAGTTGCGGATCAGGATGCCGGGTTGGACAGGCGAATCGCCGGTTCCGAGCGATCTGTATCGTTATCTGAATTCTGGCAAGACCGGCAGGATCTTCACCCTCAACGGCTCGGTTGTGACGCCTGAAATCAGCAAGGGTTTTGCCGTGATAAAGCGGACGTGGAAAAAGGGGGATAAGATAGAGATTGCCTTCCCGATGGAGATCCGGCGGGTGATCGCAAACGACAAGGTCAAAGACGACGCCGGTCTGATCGCGTTTATGAGGGGACCGATCGTCTACTGTCTCGAAGCTCCGGATAATGGCGGACGGGTCAAGCATATCGCCGTGCCGGACGACGCTGCGATGACAACCGTGGATAAACCGGAATTGCTGGGCGGCGTCGTGATTATCAAGGGCAAGGGCCGTGCGTCCGTTCGCGCAGCCGAAGGAACCGGCATGAAATCCGAGGAGGCGGAATTCACCGCGATCCCCTACTACGCATGGGCGCACCGTGAGAACGGACAGATGGCCGTCTGGCTGCCGCGGGACGTTTCAAAGGCGCAGCCCAGCCCGATTCCGACAATCGCCTCAACCAGCAAAATAACCGTTTCGCGCTGCTTTGAGCGTGATACGGCACAGGCGTTGAATGATCAGATCGAGCCGAAGAATTCATGCGATCACGATGTCCCGCGCCTGACGTGGTGGGACAACAAGGGAACCGCTGAGTATGTTCAATATGAGTTCTCGAAACCGGCGAAGGTGTCGGGCGTCGAGGTCTACTGGTTCGACGATACTGGGATAGGCGAATGCCGGATTCCGGAATCATGGCGCGTTCTCTATTGCGACGGGAAAACGTGGAAAACCGTGACCGGCGCGTCGGGTTTCGGGATTGAGAAGGACAAATATAACCGCGTTGATTTCAATGCGGTTCAGACCGACGGGCTTAGGCTTCAGGTTCACCTTAGGCCCGGAGTGTCGGGCGGGATTCTTGAGTGGAGGGTGATTGAGGCGAAGTAATCTCGAAAGTACCGCAGCAGGCGAGTCAATGGATGCGTGACGAGATTGTCAAATCGGTCCTTGGCGTGGCGGTAACCTGCCAAATATATTCCAGAATAATATGACCTAAGTCATTGATATATTGAGAGTAATGATTATCATGATATGCCGTCTTGACAAATCACATAATATGTGCCATACTTATTATGTGCAGTTAGGAAATCCCGGGGAATCCGATCATGGCAAACGTCACACTCAAGATTGACGACGACATACTGAAGACCGTCCGCAAGATCGCTGTTGACCGGAACACGACACTCTCGGCCCTTATCAGAGAGTATCTTGACAGTCTGGTCGCTCTGGATCGCGAGGACAGGCGGCAGACCCTTCGCGGACTCGAGAAAATCTGGGAATCGTCAGGCGGCTCTGTCCCGGTGGGAAGATGGACGCGCGAGGAACTGCATGAGCGCTGATTTCTTCCTGGATACGAACGTCTTGGCCTATGCCCACGACGCGTTGAATCCTTCCAAGCGTCAACGGGCGCAGGACTTGGTGCGGCTGGCCGTTGCGACGGGCAAGGGTGTGGTCTCGACTCAGGTTCTCAGCGAGTTCTTTGTGGTTGCCACCCGGAAGTTGTCACCTCCGCTGCCGGTCGAGACCGTTCGTCGGGAGATTGACCTGCTGCGGGTTCTTGAAATCGTTGGGACTGATGCCGTAATGGTCTTGCGCGCGATTGACATACACGTCGGATACGGTATTTCGTACTGGGATGCGCTCATTATGGCGAGCGCCGCGCGCGCGGGATGCAGCGTTCTTTATTCAGAGGATTTCAGCGACGGGCGGGTGATCGAAGGAGTGCGCATAGTTAATCCGTTTGTGTGATCCTGAGTTTATCAAGGTATGGGGTGGCCTGCTGCGGACGGCTTAAATCAACCGGGCCGGACGGAACGCCGCCCGGCCCGATTGCAATCAATTCAATTTTCCGCGCGCACAAAACCGAGGACCTTCGATCTTTCGGTCTCGCGAACCTATTTCTCGAGTCCCGTAGGGTGGGTTCTTAGCGCAGCGGGAACCCACCGAAGATACCCCAGCGTGTGCAAAACCTCCGGTTTCGCACACCCTACTCCTTCTTCCCGCCGCCGGCGCTCAGTTCGATTGCCTTGTAGCCGCCCTGGGACTTGAAGTAGAGGATCAGGCCCAGGTAGCAGACCGCCATTATCGCGGGCAGCGCGGCTATCGTGGCCATGGCCCGCTTCTTTGCGGCAATGCGCACGCCGTCCAGCTTGGTCTTCTCATCAACAAGAACTTTGTATGTCGCCTCGTCCACGAAAGCGCCCTTGTCTTCCAGGCCCTTGCGCATCTCTTCGACGGTCTTGGCCGATGTGTCTCCTGCAGCCCTGACGAGGTGGTCATAGGCGTTGCGGATGGTCACGTCATCCTTTAATGTATAAAGACGTATCTTATCCTCAAGGTCGTTGACCTTCGCGCCGTCCAGGGACTTGTAGTTGCCGAATATGCTCGTCTTTTCCTTCTGGTCAATCAACTTCGTGTAGAGGTTGGCGTCAGGCTGCAGGGCCTTGTCAATGTTCGTGTCCTGGATGTTTCCCAGGAATGCGCTTCCGAGGATGCCCACGCCCAACATGCCTACGCCGCTGATCGCGTTCATGGTGAGCGCGCCGCCCTTCGGGAAACGCTCGGACACAAGACCCAGCGTAACCGGCCAGAAGAACGCCTTGCCGAATGCGTAGAGGGTCGCCGTAACAAGGATCACCATGCCGGCTGACTTTGAAAGAGCGAACAGGCCGATTGCTGCCAGCACGGAGCCGACGAAAAGCACGCCGAGGGGTTTGAGCGCTTTCTCGATTGGGCCGATACAGAAGCGCAGGACCATGGCGATCATGGCCGTGTAGATGAGCAGCGTCTGACCGGGCAGGTTCATCTTCGCCATCTCGGCGCTCATCAGGTCGGACACCCAGGAGTCAATGCCCAGCTCGGTGATAGCCAGCAGGACCATGATGCCCACCAGGATGATGTAGACCGGCTGTCCGAGGCTCTTCGTGTATGCGAAGTAAGCGGCGGTTGCCGCTATCACCACCACCCACACAAGCGCGGAGGGCAGTCCGAACACCAGACCCAACTGCTTCACGATGATGTACGTGACCAGGAAGGCCACGATGGTTCCCGCCTCGCTGAGCATGTCGCGGTAGGGGATGCCGGCGGCGACGCGCTCCTGCACCGGGAACTTGCACTTCAGCGTCATCAGACCGTAGACCAGTGTCGGAATGAGTATGACCGCGACGTACACCTTCCACGTCACGTCCTTTGACACTGAGTGCATGACCAGCATCAGGATGCCGCCGATGACCATTCCGCCCGGCCAACCGGCGTGCAGGAAGGAAAGCATCTTCGTCTTGGTCTTTGAGTAGACGGTGGCCACCACCGGGTTTATCACCGCTTCCACGGTTCCGGCGGCGAGTCCGTTCAATATCGAACCTACGTAAAGACCCCAATAGCCCTTGGCGGTAAGCAGGATGAGCGCGGAGGAGATGTGGCACAGGAAGGCGAAGCCCATTGACCGCCCGTAACCGACGCTGTCAACGATCAGGCTGAACAGCACGATGCTGATGCCGAAGGGCCACATGCCCGCCCCGAAGATTTCGCCTTTCTGGGTTTCGCTCAGGCCGAAGTCAATCTGCCACTGGTCCATGCACATCACGCGTATGATGAACGCGAAGGACGTGGCTACCAGCGCCACAAAACACGCGGTGAACAGAAACAGACTGTCCCCGCCCTGCTCCTGCTGTGGAAGACTCTTTTCCTGGGTCATTGAGGATACCCTTATATAAGACGTTGAAAAAAGCGCCCATCCGGTTCGCGGAGACGGACTCCGAAAGGCCGGATCAGGCAACTCCCTTGTGAGCTTAAAGACCTTTTGCGAACGGCAGGATTCTACTTCGGGGATTTTCCGGTTTCAACACCCGGAAAGCATTATTCCTGAAATTCCAACGACATGCGGCGCGCCAGTCCCCGGGTAAGCGAGGCAAACTTTCCCGCCGGAGAGGGGGAACCACGACACCCGTTATGGCAGCAATGGCGGGTGAGTCAGCGACAATCGATAATCGATAATGGAGAATGCAAGCCTGTCTGGAACACTACGCTACCGCTTTCCTACAGCATTCAGGTCCCACAGCGCCATCGTGCCGTCGGAGTTGCCGGTCAGGATGGATTTGCCGTCAGGCAGGAAGGCGGCGGCGCGGACGACCGAAGGGATTCTTAAGGTCTTCACAATCTCGCCAGTCTCGGCGTCAACGATCACGACGTCACACTCGCAACTGAAATGCCACTCTTTATTGCAGTCATGTTCCGCCTCCTTGTAGGCTGCGACAAATCTCCCGTCGCTTGAATAGGCTAATACTTCCAGATTCTCGGTACGCTTGTCATAGTCCCTAACTACCTTGCACGTTCGCGGATCAAACAAACGCCACGACTTCTTGGAAAACTGGACAAGTAAGCTCCCTGTTCGGGGATTAATCAAGAAATTCTCGATTCGTATCCCACCGTGCGGGAGAGGCGTCAATTCCTTCAAAGGATTCACCCGTGTTATCGCCAGATGTCCGTAACTGCTTAAAGACGCAATTAATTCACCGCCAGGCGTGAACGCGACCTTTTCAACCTGCTCAGGATGACTGGCAGCGACTGCAATGTTGTTTCCCGATAGTGCATCCCAAAGTCTTACTTCCTTATCCTCTCCCCCCGTCGCTACAAGGCGTCCATCCGGACTCAGATCAATCGTATTGATTTTTCCATTCGGATGAGCGTATTCTGCGATTTGTTTTCCAGTATCAAGGTTCTGGAGCCTGGCCTTTTCGTAGTTGTACGTTGACAACACTAAAGACTCGTCTGAACTCCATGTAGTTGATCTTTGAATCCCTGTCGCCCCTTGAAGCGTGATAATCTCCTTCCCGGTTTCCACGTCCCATAACTTCAAGGCTCCGCTTCCCGAACCGGAAAGTGCGCGTCGTCCGTCTGCAGAAATCCGAACCGAGAAAACAGACCAGTCTGGACATGAAGATGTGATTATCCTGCGCCAGTTCTTTGTATCCCAAAGGCTGATAATGCCATTATTGTCGCCAAGGATAAGCTTGTCGCCATTCTTATTGAGCTTTGCGCATATTATTGGAGTTTCCTGAACACTTCTGTCCTGTGGGGATGTCTCCAGTCCGTCTGAAAGGCCAGGAAAATGTCTGTCCTGTTTCATCGAATCCACGTCGTACAATCTGAAATCGTTCCAGTGATCGTATCCGCAAGAAAGAAGCGTCTGGCCGTCAGAACTGAAGAGCAATCCCTGAATATATGAGCCTTCTGTTGTTACGCGTCCAATCATTCCGCCCGTTTCGGCATCCCAATAAAAAATCGAGCCATGGGCTGTTCCGGCGAAAATCAGCTTGCCATCCGGACTGATATTTATTGCGGAGATATGGTTATCACAATCTGACAGACTCAGCAAGGATTCTCCGGACTCAATGTCCCACAGTACAATAGTCCTGTCGCTGTATGCCGACAACGCCCTTCTTCCATCTGGGCTGAAAACTACATGATATGCATCTTTCTCGGGCCTCTTAAATATGCGAAGACAACGCCCTGAGCTAATATCCCAGACTTTAACTGTATCATCTGTCGGGGGAAGATCTTTTCTTGGGTCATTGCCTGTTAAACATCCTGACAGCCCGCCTTTGAAAGGGAATTCCTTGTCACAACATGAAAGGGCTAATAACCCATTTGGACTGATAGCGAGATCGTTTACAGTGAATGGGTGCGCTGACATTGATTTCAGTAACTTGCCAGAATTCGTGTCCCATACCGAAATTCTCCCATACTCGTGACCCAATAGAACAACATGACTTGACGGACTTATTGCCGCACAAGATACCCAATCCCATTGGCATGCACTTCTTAAGCTTGGGGGGTATGTCAAGATTCTTCTGATTTCTCGCCCATTCTCAATGTCCCAAATCTTGATCGTTCCTTGGTCTGAGGAAGACAGGATAAAGTTATCATCGTTGCAAAAAGATACTGTCATGACACGCCCGCCGTGATTGAGATTTACCGTGCCATATAGCCGAACAAATCCCGGGCAGGCGGCATATGGTGAGTCCGGCGCAGCCTTCCGCTCCGCTTCAGTTACCACTAACCGCTCGCCGGTCGGGGGCGCGTTGACCAAGAGTGAAATCGCGGCTCTTGTCCTGTGACGGCTCAGGAGAAACACGAGAAGGACGAACCCCATGATTGCGATCGGCCATAAGAACTTCCAGCGCAACCCAAATTCCCGTTCTTCAGGCATCTCCGGCCTCCTTCCAGATACGAAAGCGGCTACCTGCCCTCGATCTGCGCGAGGGCGGACTGCGCCAGCCTGCGCTCCCAGTCCGCCGGCGCGTTGGCGGCGCGATCTTTAAGATATGGCGCGGCCTCCCGGCTCTTCAGCCCGCCGAGGCATTCGATCATCGCCGCGCGCGCGTCGTTGTCCGTCTCCTCCCCAAGCTGCACAAGCGCGTCGGAAGCCAGCGCCTTCCTGCCCCCGCTTCGGATTAGAACGGCGGCCGCAGCCCTCGTTCCGGGATTCGCATGGCGCAGCAGCGCGCGAAGCTCCCCGTCGGCGGGGATTGACTCCAGGCTGACTAGCGACTCCGCCGCCGCGCCGCACACCGTCGGGTCCGGATCGCACAACGCCTTTTTGAGCGATTCCGCGGCGCTTTTATCTTTCAATACACCCAGGCTGTATGCGGCCTTCAGGCGTTCCTCGGCATTCTCCGACGCCAGCATTGCGACGGCCTTTTCCGCCGCCAGGACTTCCGGGCCGCGCGGCTTCGCGGTCGGTTTCGGGGCCGGTTTCTTTTTCGGCGCGCCCTCAAGCTCCGGCGCCAGATCGTCAAGCGCCTCCTGCTGGCGGTCCGCCGCCATCTGCGTGACGAAGCGCGCCCGGTCGGCGGCGTTGCCGATGTTGATGTCCACGTTCCACAGGTCAATGATCTTCCTGTCCTTGCCCGCCATTTCCTGCAGGGCGTCCTTGGCATAGCTTCGCACGGCGGGATTCATGGCGGGGCGTCCGGCGACGTAGAGCAGCGTGCTCAGGCTGTCCACCCCGGCAAGCTCAACGTAAGCCTTCAGCGCGTCAAGCTGGACGGCGGGGTCCATGCCGTTGCGCGCGGCTTTTCGCAACGCCTCGACCGCCTCCGGCGTCCTGATCGCCTTCAACGCCTCAATCGCGGCCTTCCGCGCGCTCAGTTCCGGGTCCTTTTCGACCGCCGACGCAAGGTCGCCCACTGCGGGTTTCAGCCTGAGTCTGCCGATGGCCTGAATTGCGCGGAGGCGCAGTTCGGCTTCTGGATCGTCCGCCGCGACGCCTCCGATCAGCCGCGCAACCCGCTCCCGTTCGGCGTCGTCCTTTATGCGCCCGGCGGAAAGCTCTTCGATGAGCATGTCCAGCGCGTTCCTGCGGACGCCGGCCTGATCGTCCTGAAGGCGTTCGGCCATGACCTGCATGTGTCCCTTGCGCGTGAGCAGAACGTATCCGACGCCGCCGGCAAGCCCGGCGCTGAGGAGCATGGCGATCAGGATGAGGGCGACAATCGCGCCCTTGCCGATGAGTCTGCGGCGGATCATTTCAAAAAAGCCGGGGACGCGCGCCATGATCTGCTCCCCGCGCAGGTAACGCTCTATGTCGTCGGACAATTCCGCCATGTCCTGGTATCGGCGGGTTTTGTCCTTTTCGAGCGCCTTCATGCAGATCGCGTCAAGGTCAGGGCCGAGGTTGGGATTGAACTTGCGGGGGGGGGGAGGGCTGACCTTGACGACGTTGTTGATGGTTTCGTAGACCGTCTGGCCCTTGAACGGTTTGGTATGCGTGAGGAGTTCGTAGAGGATGACGCCGAGGGAGTAAATGTCGCTGCGCTTGTCAATCTGGCGGTTCAGGCCGGACGCGCCCTCCGGGGACATGTAGTCCGGTGTTCCGATGATCGTTCCGCTCATGGACAGCCCGGCCTCAACGCTCATGTCCTTGGCCAGGCCGAAGTCGGTGATGTGCGGCTCGCGGGACGGATCGAGGATGATGTTTGCGGGCTTGAGGTCGCGGTGGACGATTCCTCGCGCGTGGGCGATGCAGAGCGCTCGCGCGATCTTGGCGATGAGTTTCAGCGATTCCAGAACGTCAATGTCCCCGCGCTTCATGATGCTGTGAAGCGACTCGCCCTCGATGAAGTCCATCACGAAATAGCGTATGCCGGCGACCTCGCCGGCGTCATGGACGGCGACTATGTTGGGATGGCGCAGAGAGCCGGCGGCGCGGGCCTCGCGGATGAATCGCTCGATCATGTCGTCCGTCGCGTTCTCGCCGGCGCGAAGGGTCTTGATGGCGACCGCGCGGTTCAGCCCGACCTGCTCGGCCTTGTAGACCACGCCCATGCCCCCGCGTCCGATCTCGTCAACAATGCGATAACGATCCTTCAGTCCGTCAATAAGCGCCGTCGGAGCGACGCTCTTTTCGCCTTCGAGCTTGAGGTCGAAGGCCGCGCGGTCAAGCGGGCGGAGCGTCCCTTTGCAGCGCGGGCACGGCGCGCCCTCTGCGGTCTGGCCGGTCCGGCTGCGAAAAACCAGCCCGCAGGCGTCGCACTTGAGTCTGACGGTTTCCGCCATTTCCCCTATTCCCGCATGGGCGCGTTGCATTGCGCCCCCTACACGGTCCAAGCCCGGCCTCAGGATTATTCAGTTCCTTTCAGCGCGGCGTTATAGACGGCCGCAAAGGACAGGCAGCGGGATTCCGCTATCCTGCGGCAGTCCTCGTATTCCGGCACAATCCGCAGTGTCTCGCCGTTCAGCCTGCCGACCTTCGCCCGGACCTTGCCCCACGGCGTCTCAACCTCGATGATCTCGCGCTCCAGCTTCCTGCGCATCGTCTCGCGGCAGCGCACGCCGAACGTGCTTGTCTCGCGCAGGAAGGTCTCCTGCACGCGAGCCAGGCCTGACGCCTCGCAGAGCGCGCACAGCAGGGTCCCCGGACGCGACTTCTTCATCTGAATGGGCTGCGCGTAGACGTCCAGCGCCCCAGCGGCGAACAACCGCTCGAATGCGTAGCCCAGTTGCTCCCCGGTCATGTCGTCAATGTTCGCCTCAACCACCCAGACGGAGTCGCGGGATTCGGCGTCGGCGCTTGCTCCGATGATGATGCGCAGGACGTTGGGGACATCTTTCGTGTCCTTGTGCCCGGCGCCGTGGCCGACTTTCTCAACGATCATCTCCGGCAGGCCGGGGACGCACTCGCCAAGCGTCGTCAGGAGCGATACGCCGGTTGGTGTGGCGCTTTCGTATTGCGCGTGGCCGGCGTGAGATCGCGTCCCGATCAAAAGCCGGGCTGTCGCCGGGGCCGGGACGGGCAGCCGCCCGTGCGCGCAGACGACCTCACCGCTTCCCGTCGCAATGGACGAGAACATGACGCGCTCGATCCCAAGCTCCGCAAGCCCCCAAACCGCGCCGACAATGTCAACTATCGTGTCAACCGCCCCAAGCTCGTGGAAATGTACCTCGTTCACGGAACAGCCGTGGACCTCGGCCTCTGCCTCGGCCAGGCGGCGGAATACGCGCAGGCTCTTCTCCTTGACGGTTTCGGAAAGCGAGCTTCCGGAAATTATGGACTCGATGTCGTCAAGGTGGCGATGGTCGTGATGATGCTCGTGATGACCGTGTTCCTGCTCGTGCTCGACTACTTCAACGCCGGTTGCGGCGATCCCCTGGCGGGAGGCTTTTTCCGCCCTGACCTCGACACCGTGGAGGCGAAGCGATTGCAGCGCGGCATTCAGGCCGGCGGCGGGCAGCCCCGCGTCAATCAGCGCGCCGAGAATCATGTCGCCGCTGACCCCGGCGAAGCAGTCGAAATAGGCTATTCGCACCTTTCTATCGTCCTCCGGCGAAAGCTGTCACATTATTCTTGGTTTAAAGACCATGTATCCGTTTTTGGAGTAGACGTCCTCCAATTGCTTGAACATCTCCTCATCCTTGTAGCATCCGATCACGGCCCCGCCGCTTCCGGTGAAGGCGCAGGACGCGCCGAGGCGGCGGGCGATCATCACCATCTCCACGTTCTTCGGGGCGATGTTGTAGATCGAGCGTCGCAGGTCAAAGCCCCTGTCCATCAGGGGTGCGATGTCGTTCGGGCGGTTTTCCAGCAGGCATTCGCGGGCCTGGGACGCCAGGTCGGCGATCTGTTTCATGGTCTCGATGACCTTCGGATCGCCCTCCTTCCAGCGGCGGCGCACGTCGTCGTGGATTGCGCCGCTGGGGCCGCCCATGTCCGTGCGGCAGGCAATGAACAGTTGCGGCAGAAGCTGGGGATCAATCGGTTGATAGCTTCCGTATCCCTGTTTTTCGAGGAGCTCCTTGTCAAAGTCCATGTAGACGCAGCCTTCGTAGACCTGGATTACGCGGTCCTGAAGGCCGGCAGTAATGCGCAGTTCGTCCATCTCCGCGCTGAGGATGATGGAAGGCAGGATTTCCTTCGGTATGCGCGCGCCGTAAAAACGTATGAGGGCGCGCATGGTTGCCGTTATGATCGCGCTGCTGCCGGCAAGCCCGACCTGGCGCGGAATGGTCGAGGAGTAGCGGATCGTGAAGTTGCGCTTCTCTATCCGGATGTCGTTCTCGGCGCAGTAATCCGCGAACCGCTTGACCGCCGCCTTCACCAGCCTCACGCCGCCGTAGTAACCGTTGAGCCGGACGTCCTGCACGAGGGCTTCCAAACTCTCGAACCGGCTGTGGTCCTGCTGGCTGGGGAGGATTTCAAGCTCCGGGGTGTGCCAGAGCGTGATCTCCGCGCGGAAGTTCTTGCAGATGATGGAGATGGTCTTGCCGAAGTAGCCGTCGGACGGATTGCCGATCAGTCCTGCCCGGGCGTAGGCATTTTCAGTGATTATCATGATGCGCCTGCGGAATCATTGAAACATTCGGAGAATGCGCAGACAGGCGCGCGACTTACACGTCGCAAATCCGTATCGCCTGCTCAAGGGATTTGAACTGGTCGCGCGTCGGCGTGAACTCCTGGCCGACGTAGCCCGTGAACTTCAGGTCAACCAGCGCCTTCATGATGGCCGGGTAGTAAAGCTCCTGCGTTTCGTCAATCTCGTGCCTTCCCGGCACCCCGCCGGTATGAATGTGGCCGATGTATTCGATGTTCTCGCGCAGCGTGGCGATGACGTCGCCCTCCATGATCTGCATGTGGTAAATGTCGTAAAGCAGCTTGAAGCGCGGGGAGCCGACCGCCTTGCAGAGGTTCACGCCCCACGCCGTATGATCGCACTGGTAATCCTTGTGATCGCGTTTGCTGTTTAGCAGCTCCATGCAGATGGTCACGCCCTTTTCCTCAGCCATGCCGACCACCTGCTTGAGCGCCTCGGCGCAGTTCTTCAGGCCGGTATCGTCGTCCATGCCGTCGCGATTGCCGGGGAAGGTGATGACGTTGGGGAAGCCGGCGGCGGCCGTCGCCTCGATAGCGTCCCTGATCTTCTTCAGGCATTCGTCGTGGTTTTCCTTTCGGTTCAATCCGCGGCTCAGCGCGTGAGTGCTGGTCATGGAGCAGACCAGACCGAATTCCTTCAGCGGCTCCCACTCGTCCGGCTTCATGAGTTCGATGGCTGAAATGCCGATTTCCTTGCATTTCTCAGCCAGCTTGCGGGTGGTCGTCTTGTAGCACCACCGCGAGACGGAGTGCTTCAGATTGCCCTTGAGCTTAGGCGCTGGGGCGGCGTCCTGCGCATGTAAGGTTCCGCCAGCCCCGATCGCAGCCGCTAGCCCGGCCAGCCCGCCGGCCTTCAGGATGCCGCGCCTTGAAAAGTTCCCGGACTCCAACAGTCTTCCATTATCCGCCTGAGACATTGCTGTTTTTCTCCTCATGAAACGATAGCCCGTATCCCTTGAATGGCTTCCGACTAAGGTACTTTTTCGCAGCCCGCCGCCGCAAAGTCAATGAAGAACTGCCTATGCGCGCAACGGATCACTGACGGAATCGAATGCAGCGCAGGCATCTCGCCTGCCTGTCTCTCACGCCGCCGGGACACCCTCGCCGCAACAAACATGCCGGTTGCCGCCCCGAAAGTCCCCGCAGCAGATGTGGCGCGGGCGTCCAGCCCGTGGAGGTTCTCATCGCCTTCGGGTGAGACGCAGCCTCGTGAACGGCCGGCAGGCTGCATGGCGGGGCAAATATCTCTTGACAAATAGTATACATATGTATAGCATATCAGGAATAAGGCCGCGCCGGCCTCATCGCTGTCCGGCAGGTTCATTCCGCCCCTGAACATGGCATCCCGAACTGGAAACCGCGCGCGCTCCGCGCCGACCGTCATGGCCCCGCCCGCTGAAACGCGGGTGATCGCGTTCCACGCCCCTATCCTCTCACGCGGAAAAGGCATTCCCATCTTCATGGAGCGCGTCCCCGCCGGCTTCCCATCCCCGGCTCGCGATTACGTCGAGGCGAAACTCGATCTCAACGAGCACCTCGTCCGCCACCCCGCTGCTACCTTCTTCGTGAAGGTCGCCGGAGATTCCATGCTGGACGCCGGCATCAACTCCGGCGACATCCTGATCGTTGACCGCGCCCTTGAGGCCAGGCCCGGCGACGTCGTAATTGCCGTGATTGACGGGGAGCCGGTCGTAAAACGCCTCCGCGCTGCCAACGGAAGGCTGTTCCTCTGCCCGGAGAACAGGAACTTCAAACCCATGGAAATCAATCCGGACATGGAGTTTGAAATCTGGGGCGTCGTCATTCACGCCATACATTCATACCGGAAATGCCCGGACCATCATAAGTAATCGTCCGCGATGCCTGATCGCATCCATCCGTCCAATCGCCGCCCTTCCGCCATGTCCAGCGTGGAATTATCATGCGCCAATCGTCTGCGCGGCGCGGGGGGGGGGGGGCCCGCCCCCCATCCTCCCAACCCCCCCCCTTACAGGATCCCCTCCACCCCCCCCTCCCAACCGCGCCCCTCCCCCCTTGCCACGGGGGAATTATCCTGCCCCCACCGCCTGCGGGGCCGGGGGGGGGGGGGGGCCGACCTCCATGCTCCCAACTCCGCCGCTTACAGGATTCCCTTCAGCCGCCCCTCCGCCTGTATCGCCAGGTCCCACAGGCGCGATCCCTTCACGATGCGGCACTGCTCCGCCAGCGCCCTCTCGATCGGAACGTCAACAACCTCCATCCGCTTCGTCACCTCCAGCGCGGCGGGCAGGCTCAGCAGGTAGAGCTTAGGCTCCGCGCCGGCTGCCAGGATCGTCTCCGCCCCGACCATCACGCGCTCCCCCGGATGCAGTTTCCGATAGGCTCCGCGCACCCCGCGCGAGATCGCGTCCTTCAGGTTCGGACACGTTATTCGCCGCAATATGGTCGCCGCGTAGTTCTCGAACTCGCAGCGCCTCAGAACCGCCCTGTGCTTCTTCAGTATCGCCCGCCCGACCTCCTCCTCCATCATCCGCAGCGCAAGCCCCATCAGTTCCCTGTCCTTCGGCAGGTCGCTGAAGTATTCGAATCCCTTCAGGTATCCTAGCGTCGCCAGGAAGAAGTGCAGCCCGTTATGCGCCAGCAGCTTTATGTCCTCCTCCCGCTCGAACTCCGCCCGCGTCATCGGCTCCAGCGCCTCTCCCGGATTCTCGATTCCATCCAGAACCTCCGCAAGGCACGGGATGCCGTGGAACGGTTCCACGACTACCGCCGCGCGCAGGTCGTCCGTCAGCGTCTCCGCTCCGTCGGCCTCCTCCGCGTCCCCCAGCCACTGGCACATCCGCCCCATCGTCGTATCCCCGATCGTCACGCCCGCCGGTATCGTCCCGCCAAGCTCCTTCTCCAGCGCGGATGTCATCTTCTTAGCAATATCCATCCCGTTCTCGGAACACAGGATGGCCAGCCTTCGCCCCTGCGGCCAGCCCTTCAACGCCGGAGCCAGCGTCGCCGCCAGCTTCGGCAGGTTCGGTTCCCCGACTGCTGTGAAGGCGATCGCGCTCTCCCGCAGCCAGTCCAGTATCCCCGGCGCGTCTTCTGCGCGGCTCATGTTGAAGGATGTGACGTTTCCGACGATCAGGCATTTCGGCGCCGCCCCGCGCACATTGACGCGATAGGCCTTGCGCCTGCGCGCGGAGTCTAGAACGTCCGCCTTGATGTCAATATCCGCGAAGGCGATGCGGTATTCGCCCTGGAACTCCGGGCCGAGGAATCCCATCCCCAGCGCGCCTGCTCCGAAGACAATCATCTTTCTGGTTGGGTTGCACATGGCGTCTAATGCTATCCTCCGCAACCCCTGCTTTCAACTGCCCCGCGTGCTGCCTGGCGCCGGCCCGCTCATACTCCGCCTGCTCCGCCCGGCTCCTTGAAATCCTGCCCGCGATGAACCGTGTTCAGCCAATGCCGGTTCATGCGCGTGCCTTTTGCGTTCCATGTCAAGGAAAGTTGCCCGGCAACCGGTTGAAATCCCGGCATAAGGCGTTATAATGATTTGCGCATGGGGGTTTCTCATGTTGCGTAGCCGGTGGTTCTGGGTCGGCTGTCAGAAAAGCATTTCAACGAGGCTTTCGGAAGGCGTCCTCAAAAGACTATATGGACATACAACTCATATTCCAGACCGGAGCCAAACAGACTCTGGGCTTCCATCTGGAGCCTGAACAAGCTCTGATAGCAGGGCGCTTCCCCGTCAATGAAATATTCATGGACGACAAGCTTGCCTCCAGGCGGCATTTTGAAATACGACTGACCAGCAACAAACTCATAGTGCGCGACCTCAACAGCCAGAACGGGACACGGGTCAACGGCAAGGTCATCTGGGAGGCAACCCCCCTGCGTGACGGCGACCTCGTCGAGGCCGGCACGACCGGTTTCCGTGTAAAGATTTCTGAAGACCAGCTTTACAGCAACCTGAACGTCGAGGCCCCCGAGGAGGCGTTCCTGGAAGAATTCAACGAGGAGTTACGCCGTATCAACAAAAACAACCCGGAGGACTGGGAACGCATGCTCTGGTGGTGCCAGCTACAGGGGCTGCATCAGCAGGAGGAATTCTGCCGTAAGAATATTGAAACCTGCCGCAAGCGGGTCGAATCAATGCGCGGGAAGGATTCCTTCGCGACAATCGCGAACATGGCCGCTCTCAGCGATCCCGACAAGGATTTCAAGATCGAGGACGCAGACACCGAATTCGAGGAAAAGGAGGACCTGACATCATCCGCAAGGCATCCCTCCTTCAAATCCTTCGGTAACCGGCTTACCGACTTCGGACTTCAACTGTGTTCCGAATGTACTAAAGAGGGTAAGGTCGGCTACCATGAGGGGAAATGCTGGGGAACAGGCGTCAGACTCGACAAGGTGGCCATTCCGGATGACGTGACCATTGCCACAGCGCTGGCAACAATCCCGGCCGACCAGCGTGACGATTTCATCATGCTCGTGAGGCTGTCAATGGTGGCCACGCTCATAGGAGGGCGGCACGTCTTCAGAATGTCCCCCGCGCTGCGGCAGCAGATACTCGTCGTCCGCTATCTCGAAGACGGATTCGCCCGCTTCGCGAAGCTCTACCTCCAGGAGCGCGGTGTTCCGGTCACCGAGGAAGGCGTCGCCGAAGTGCTGCATATCCTCTCGTTCAAGGATGCCAAGGATTTCGCCCGCCTGAGCGCGATGATAAAGCGCGTATCCTCCATCACGAAAGAGCAGTATCAGAAACTCGCCCCCAAAGACCGTGAGATTATCGAAAGCAGCGACATCCTGCGGACCATTATCGAAAGACCGCCGGAAGCGGAAGACGCGTAAAAACCGCGCCGCTCCCGCGCTATTCAGGAATCAACAGCGCGTCCCCGAAGCCTGAGGCGTTCTCGCGGTTGTTCCGGTTGCCCGCCCAGACCGTCGCCAGATTCAACGCTCTCTCCGCGTTGAAACTCATCTGGCAGACGTCGAAGCCGAAATGCTCAGGCGCCGCCCCGCCGGGGCAGAAGGCGGCAAATGGAACCTTGAGGTCAATGCAATAACCCTCCCCCTTGCGAGCGCTAACAGTTTCGAACGATTGCGGCTCCCCGGATCTGGACACCACATTCGCAAGCCGCCCGTCATTCCCCATCGGGAAGAGTTGGAGCATCAACACGCCTTGCTCATACGCCGGCTTGTGCAGGTCCGGCTCCCTTCGCCCATCAAGGAACACGCACATGCTGTTGGCCTGTGCCGACTGGGTGAACGGCTCCTGCGCCATGACGGCGGCGTCCTCCTTGACAATCATATAGACGAAGAGATTTTCCCCGTCGGTTGAGAGCCAGAAGTTCGCGCCGTGGGCGGGGATAAGCGCCTTGTCCCCCCATGCGAGATTAGCGTTCTCACCCATCCCAACCCCGAACGTGTGCGGCGGTTCCTCGCGCAACGCCTGAAGCTCGTAATCCGCCGACTTGATTACCGGGACCACCGCATGGCGCGTCTGCAAATCGCCAATGCCGTTGTTCGTCACAAGCTGCAGTATGCCGGTGTCGTCCCAGAGGATGTCGGCTGAGAAGCCGAAACGCTTGCGCCTGAACGCCTTAACCTCGCCGACCCGGATGACGTCCGGATTGACCGATGCCCCGCCTCCGGCCGCGATCTTCATCTCGATATCGCGGTCCTTGTCGCTCACGTTGAACACGTAACCCGTGAAGCCAACGGTCACCTGAGTGCCCTCGACCTCGAGCGCCCTGTCCGGGCTGTAGCGGGCAATGAACGCGCCGGCGTTCGGGTCCAGCCGCATCATCGCCTTTCTTAGCTGCTCCGGGATGCCCAGTTTCTGCGGGCATTTCTGCTCGCACTTGCCGCACGCTATGCAGCGCGTAGCCGGCATTGAAACGCTGTTGTATTTTCTCCGGGCAAGCTCCCGCAGGCCGTACACGGTTTCATAATGCATCGCAGTGAAAACCTCAGGAATGTTCACTCCCTCCGGACACGGAAGGCAGTAATTGCACCCGGTGCAGTAAAGCCCGGCCAGCTTCTTGCGCTCCTCGAAAGCCTCCGCAATCCGACTGTTCTCCTCCGGGGTCAACCCCTCCGATACATCGGCTATCCTGACGTTCTCCTCAACCTCCTCAATCTTCGTCATGCCGGACAGGCAGACGCCGACGCCCGGATTAGACATGACAAACCTTATGGCGAGCGCCGCAGTGCTCTTCGCCTGCGCCGGAAGCAACCCGGCAATCTGCTCCGACGGTTCTCCAAGTCGCCCCCCGGCAACAGGTCCCATTATAACCACGCCTATGTCTTTCGCGGCGGCGTGTTTGATCACCGGCTCGTTCCTGCGGTCAAGCAGGTTATACTGTATCGTCAGCACGTCGAAGACGTCCGTATCCAGGAGCTTGATGATATTTTCCGGCGCATCGTGCGAAGATACACAGATATGCCTGATCATGCCCTGCTCTTTTGCCTTCCGCATGTCTTCCAGCAACCCGCCCGGGCAGGCGACGAATTCCTCGAAATGCTTCAATGTCAGATCGTGGAACTTGTAGATGTCAATATGATCGGTGCGCAGGAACTCCAGGGAGTTGGTCAGGTTCTTCCACCATGCGGCCTTGTCCGCGCCCTTGTAATGATTCTTGGTCGAGATGACGATCTTGTCCCGCGCGTCGGACAAAGCCTCGCCGATCACCCTTTCACTGTCACCGGAGTTGTAGATGGCGGCGCTGTCGTAATACGTCACGCCAAGCTCGATCGCGCGGCGCAGCATGGGGACGGCCAGCTCGCGCCTGATTCTGCCCTGATCATGTGGGAACCTCATGCAACCGAAACCGAGACGCGAAACCTTCAACCCGGTTCTGCCCAGTCTGACGTATTGCATCCCAGGACTCCTCCGATCTCTGAAACAAACCTTTATCCGCGCTACGCCTTCTGCCCGCAATGAACAAAACGGACATGATTGAAGGCCCAGAGCACGATGAAACCATACGCACCGACCGTATGCCAGGTCGCGTGGTAAGCCATGATCTTGAAGTGCAGCGTGTGATTCCCGGCAGTCGCCAGCCCGGCCCCTACCAGAAACACGAAGGTCATGATGTAGAGCAGCGGTCTTGCCTGTCTCGGTATCTGCGCGTGTTTAATGTACCAGAGAACCGTCGCCAGAATCGAGTTCAGAATCAGAAGCGCCTCCCCGAAGCTGAATCCGCCAAAATTGCCGAAGGTCATGGCCATCGTTCCGTCGCGGCTGGCTCCGGCTGCGCTGCGGAGAATAATGTAGGCCAGGTTGACGACGCCCGTGATTCCGGCGACGGCCTTCAACGTCCTCTTCGAGTAATAATCGCCCAGGATGCCAACCTGTATCGCCCAGGCCAGCAACAGGTTTGTCCCGATATCAGCTATGCGGGGAATGAGTTCCTCCCCGAAGCCGTGCATCCAGATTGTGGCGAGGCCGGTCACGAAAAGGCAGAAGTACGCGAACAACCAACGCCTGGGCTGCATGCCCATCGTGTAGCAGAGCATCAGTCCCCAGATACCGGAAAGTGTCGTGCAGTAGGCGGAAACTGTGTTGGCAAGAACTGTCGCTTCGTTCATCGGCATGTGAAGAATGACAAATGAAGAATGAAGAAAACAGAAAAATGTTATTGAAGGCGCGATACGAATTAACTGGGCGAGTAGTCCCTTTTCAGAATCGTGAAATTCATCTTCGGGATCGCCCCGGGCGCGCCGCCGGACTTCATGACCGCCGAAACGGTTTCATGCAGTCGCTGCTGCGCCAGCGACGCGAATTTGTTCACCGGATTCCGCTCATCATCCTGCGCGGTCGGCCAGCGGCTGATCGCGTCGCGCGTCACAATTCGCAGCGCCTCGATCAGCACGGCGTCAAGCTCCGGCAGCGGATCGCCGCCGACAAACTTCTTCAGCGCCGCGGCTCGCTTGTTCCCGGACTCGGCAACGCAGTTCACGAAACAGACGGTGTATAGGCGCTCCAGAACCGGCAGGTCCTTCGCCGTCCCGCAGCCCAGCGCGAACTGCACGCTCTGCGCGTAGAACTGCGCCATGCCGGCTACCTTCGTGGCCTGCCCGCGCAGCGCGCTCTCGTATTCCGGCCCGTCAATCTTCTTCAAGGCATCCTGCCGCGCCTTGCGCGACTCGCGCTTGATCTGCCTGATGTCCTTGTTGGCGTCCCTGATGGCGGCCACCACATCGTCACGGTTGACGAACTCGCCCCACGCCTTCAGCCCCTTGTTGGCATCCACGAGTTTCTTTTCGGCCTGCTCCGGCGACACCTGCTGGGCCTTGTTCATCTGCGGACGGACGTCAATCGCCAGCAACGGCCCGCACGCCTCAACGAATGGCCTTGCGGCCTTCGCCGCCTCGCCAGCCAGTTTCGGCAGGGATTCCTGAAAGCGGACGACCTGCTCCGTCACCTGCCTGTACTGGTCGTAAAGGTCCCGCTGCCAGGTCTTCACCCACTGTTTTTCCTCGGCCGTCCACGTCCAGCCGCCCTTGGATTCAATCGCCATTCCCTTTGTTCTCCTGACGAACCGCGTCGAAATCAGTTTCCCGCCAACACCGGCGAAATCTCAACCTTCAGAACCTCGTATGTCGTCCTTCCCCCCGGGACCTGGGCGACAACCGTCTGCCCCGCCTCCGCCCCCAGCAGCGCCGCGCCTATTGGCGAGAGGTAGCTGATTATCTGCGCGCCGGGGCCGGCCTCATCCCACGGGCCGAGTATGTCATACACGTGCTCCTCGTTCGTTCCGGCATCCCTCACCGTCACGCGGGTTCCCGGTTCGACCTTCTGCCCGGCGACTGTTGCCGGCTCGATGGCCTTCACGCGGCCAAGCTCCTCGCGCATGTTTTTGGCCTGCTCGGTGAGTCTGAACTGCTTGTCCCGGGCGGCGGTATATTCCGCGTTCTCGCTCAGATCGCCCTTGGCTATTGCCTCGCCCAGGTCGCGGGCGTTCTGCGCCAGTTCCACGTTGATGAGATTTTCGTATTCCTTCCGTCGCCTGGCAAGCCCTGCGGCGGTCACGATAATCTCGTCGCTCTTCTTTTCCTGATGATCGCGCACGGCGTCGGGGTGATTGGCTGCGATGGTGCGCTCAAGCACGTCGAAGATAGTCTGATCCAGATAGCGCAATCCCAACAGCAGTTCGTGAAGCGAGCGACAATCCCCCAGGCTTGCTCCGGACAGCGCCGCGGCAAGGAATTTCTGATCCTGCAATACCTGCCTGAGCCGCGGCCAGGACTCGCGCGCGCCCTTGTCCTTGTCCACCAGCGCGTCAAGGCGATTGCGGTCCGCAAGCTCCAGCATCCGCTTCAGGCAGTAGACGCTGTTCAGCCCCAGCCCGAGTTTCTTCTCCGAAAGCGTCTCTGCGTAGACCAGCCTGAAATAAACCTCCGGGTCGCGCGCCGGGTCGGCCAGGAACCACGCGCACTCCCGTCGGACCTTCTCGGAATCGCCGCAACCGGCAAGACCTTCCCATGCCTTGTTCCGGACTTCGGCGCTGGGGGACGCGACGGCCTTTACGTAGACGAGAATCCATCCTTCCGGCAGCCCCGCTCGCGCGCAATCCAGGAACCGCGCCTGGTAGTCGGGCCGAGCGACTTTGCCCAGCCAGTCCAGCGCCTGCGCCGCTTCACCCGGCTTGGGCAGGGCAGCAGCCTCGATCCTCTGCGCCCCAAACCATGCGTCCGCCAGGTCATCCAGCGCGAACGCCGCTTCGAACGCCTCCCACGGCGCGCCGTGAAGGTTCTCACTAAAGGAATCCGACAGCGCCTTCTGGAAAAGCCCCGCTACGTCCGCGTCAAGGTCGGCGCCCTTGAACTCCCTGATAAACTGCCGCAAAGCCTCCACGAGCTGATGCGAGGTCCGCGCCGCCGCAAGCAACCTTATGAACTCGTCGCTCCGGCTCAGCGCCTGCTCCCGCAGCTTATATTCCGCGTTGGTCCCGGTTCCGGCCTCGACATAAGGGTCCTTCAATAACACCCCCCGCGCATTGCTCCAGAAGCGGCTCCATGCAGCCTCCGGCACAATATCCGGACAAAGCTCAGTCTTGAAATCGCGCCCCTTCTGAGCAGTGCGGCGATTCCGCATCACAAGCTTGAGCAGCGCGATCGGATCGTCCTCGGCCAGCTTCGCCAGCGCCTGAGGCTCTTTGAACTTTCGCCCGTCAAAACTGTCCGTCGGCACTCGGGTGATCAGTTTCTCGGCCAGTTCCAACCCGAAGGCGTGCCCCTTCCTGCGCGCGAAGTCAACCGCAACCTCAAGCGTTCGCGGCCTGACCTCGACTACCTCGCCCATGCCCCAAGTCTCGTGCCGGACCAGTTCGCCGACATTGTATGACAGCATCAACTCCATCAGCCGGACGGCTTCGGGAACCTCCTTGCCGACCCTCAGTCCGGAAACGAAGACCATGCGGCTTATATTCCCGCGCCCGGCGTAGGCTGCTTCATAGGCGGCCACAAGCTGCTCGCGCAGGCCCGACTCGGCGGGATTCAGCATAGCCACCCTCAGCAGCGCCGCAAGCGTCCCTGAGTTATTGGCCTTCCCGCGCAACTGCTCGGCAAGCATCATGAGCAGCGTCGCCGCCCTCTGCTTCTTGCCGGTTGCTGAGAGAATGTCCGCAACCTCAAGCATCAGCGCGGACGGAACGGGGTCCGCATCCATGCATTCAAGCCATAATCCCTCGATCTCGTCATAACGGGCGGCGTCAATCAGAATCCTGAACTTTGTCAACAAACCTTGCGGGTCAGCCTGGGTCATTTTCTCTTTTCCAAAAATGTCAAAATGTCAATGCGCGCCATGTAGGATACGTAGCGTCTGTGAGCGCTACGCATCGAAAACAGTAAAAACGGCGGGTGACTTGATTCGCCGATCTCCGCATTCAAAAGGTCAGCCGCATCAAGCTGCGGCAACGGCAAGGCGCGGTCAAGGCGTCCGCAGAGCGGACGACGCAGAGCGGACGACCGCGCAATCCAAATCCGGTCAACGCGCTAGCTCCCCGAGGTCGAACCCCGGCGGGAGCGCCGCGATTATCTCCAGCCATCGCATGTAAGTCGTGAAATCAATCGGCGGCGTTCCGAGCATGTAATGATTGCCGAAGGTCTGCCCGGCAATCGTCCACTCGATGATGTAAAGCCGCTGGTCGCCGCGGGAGCATCGTATCGCGGCCAGTTGCCGGTTGCTGTTGGCCCCGACGCGGAACTCGCCCTCTGCCAGTGTCTTCCCGCTGTCGGAATCCCAAACGCGGTACTTCCCTTCGGCGTCCTTGCGCGAGTCATTGCACGCCGAGAGCCTGACGTGCCATGAATCCGGCTCCGAAATCATCAGGCATACCGGATTCTGAACGCGCTTGATGAAGTGGTAGGCCAGCTTCCTGCCGAAGTAGTAATCCACCACAGCGTCCGAAAACTGCGGCCAGCCGTCCATGACGTTCCACCAGATCACGCCCGTGCGCCGCCACTTGCCCAGGCGGATCATCTCGATGAAGAACTTCTTGGCCTCTGCCTGGCTTATCTGCGACGCCAGCGCGAAATCCTCCAGATTGTCCGGCTCGAAACCGAACATCTCCTTTATCTGGTCGGACATGAGTTTGACGCGGTAGGCGTACGGCCCGTCCGCGCCGACCGGATCCGAGCAGTGCAGAATCCACTGCTCGTCGCCCAGACAGGGCCAGAGGTGATCCGGCTCAATGAATTTCTTTATCGAAGATACGTTCGGGCATCCGTGGTAGCCGATCTCGCTGCAGAAGTGGGCCGTTATCTCCGTGTAGGAGCGGCTCTTGTAGTAGTCCCTCGGCCCCCACGGGTGCTGCTCAGGCATCAGATTCTCGTTGCGCTCCTTCCACGCCTCCGGGGAATAGTATGGCGAGCTTGGCAAGTACGGCCTGTAGGGATCAACCGAGCGCACGACCTCCGGCAACGTCTTTCTGGTTATGACGTTTGAGTTCGGATCGGTTGACGCGCCGCGCCAGGCAAGCACCATGTCGCACTCGTTGTCTCCGCTCCAGAGGATGATGCACGGGTGGCGGCGTAGCTTGCGGACAACCGCCCGCGCCTCCTTGCGCATCGCGTCCTGGAATTCCGCGTCCTGGGGGTACAGGGCGCAGGCCATGGCAAAGTCCTGCCAGACCATGATGCCGTATGCGTCGCAGAGGTTGTAAAATTTGTGGTCTTCGTAGACGTTCCCGCCCCAGCATCGCAGGATGTTGCAGCCAAGATCGTTAAACAACGCCAGAATGCGCTCGTAACGTTCCGCGTCGCGGCTGTGGAAGGCGTCCGCCGGGACCCAGTTCGACCCCTTGGCCAGGATCGGGCAGCCGTTGATCTTGAATATAAATTCGCCCGGCTTATCCGGGCGCGTGACTTCAGTTCTGACAAGCTCAACCGTCCTGACGCCGAATCTCTCCGCCCGCTTGTCAACAACCTTGCCCCTGTGCAGAAGCTCAACAGTCGCTTCGTAGATGTTCGGATCGCCGTAGCCCTGCGGCCACCAGAGCTTGGGCGAGCTGATGCCGAAGCCGACCTCCCCCGCGCAGAAACGCAGTTCCCGCGTTTCGGAGAATGACGACTCCCCGCATCGCCCGGAGACCCTCAGGCTGAAGCCGTCCAGGTCCCCGCAGTCCGTCCGGAACGTGTAGTGCAGGCGGATGTGCGCGTAGCCTTCGTCCGCGTGCATCGTGGCAAAGTAAAGATCGAGAAGCTCGGTCGCTTCATGGACAACCAGCTCGACCGGACGCCATATCCCCGCCGAGACGACCCTCGGCATGATGTCCCATCCGTAGCTGTGCGGGGCCTTGCGAATCCAGATGGACTCAAAGCCCGTCGGCTGCGCGCAGACATAGGGATCGTAATGCTTCTCCTGCGCGGCAAGCACTGACGAGTCAATCCGCACTATCAGGCGATTGCCGCCGGCCTTAAGCATGCCAGTCACGTCGAAAGCGTGTTCGATGAACATGTTGTCCGACGAACCGAGAAGCTGTCCGTTGAGCCAGTATGTCGCCAGGCAGTCCACGCCGTGGAAGAGCAGTTCGACACGCTTGCCCGCAGTCTCCGGCGGCGCGGCGAATTCGCATTCGTACCACCACTGCTTGAACTCGAACGGGCGCAGGAGCTTCACGCCCATCCCGACGAACGGCTCAGGAAGAATTCCGGCCGCGACGAGGTCAAGCTCGCAGTTGCCCGGCACGGTTGCCGGGACTGTTCTCACGGCGTCGGGTTTTGACTCTCGCGCCGTTGCAAGTTGTTCTGGAGTTTCAAAGACTGCCGCCCCGTTTTCCGGGTAACTGAGTTGCCAACTGGCTTTCAGAGGAATGTTCTTCATGCTTCATATCCCGTATTTGGGAGTGCGCAAGCCACGCTTGCGCTATGTCCGCTGGAAGCCATGCTTCCCGCAGTGCGACTACACCCGCTTCCACTTCGTCCCTTCCGGGCCGTCCTCAAGTTGAACGCCCATCTCGCCCAGTCGGTTCCTTATCTGGTCCGACAACTGGAACTGCTTCGCCTTGCGCAAACCGTTGCGGGTCTCAACCATCAGGTCAAGCAATCCCTTCTCGATGCTTGCGGATGATTCCTCTTCCCGCCCTGTATGCGCGGTAATGATGCCGAGAACGCCGCCAGCCAATTCCGTAAAAGCGGCGTCAATCGCTTTCAGGTCTCCTTGCGGGACTTCTCCGGCTTCAAGTGATTCATTGACTTTCGCGCTGAACTTGAACAATTCCGCAATCGCCCCGGCTGAGTTGAAATCGTCATCCATCTGCGCCGTAAATCCCGACTTCAATTCCTCTATCATCTGCTTTGCGCCCGGAGAAACCTCGCCGGATGCGGGTTCAATCAGTCGCTTGCGAATCGCTCCGACCGTCGCCTCAAGTCGCTTCAACCCCTTCTCCGCCGCCTCCATCGCCTCGACGCTGAAATCCAGCGGGTTGCGGTAGTGACTGGTCAGGATGAAGTAGCGGATAACCATCGGGCGGAATGGACGGATTGGAGTGGGATTGCCTTCTTCATCCTGCGGAAATTTACCCGCGAAGGCGTCCTTAAGCGTGATGAAGTTGCGCAGGCTCTTGCCCATCTTCTTCCCTTTGACCGTCACCATGTTGTTGTGCAGCCAGTATCGCGCAAAGGGCTGTCCGGTTGCAGCCTCGCTTTGCGCGATCTCGTCCTCATGGTGCGGGAAGGAGTTCTCAAGCCCCCCCCCGTGAATGTCAAGCGTCGGACCGATGTACTTCATGGACATGACGGAGCATTCCAGGTGCCAGCCGGGGAAACCTCGCCCCCACGGGCTGTCCCACTGCATGATGTGTTGCGGTTCGGCCTTTTTCCAAAGCGCGAAGTCTGACGGGTGGCGCTTCTGCTCGTTCGGGTCAATGCGGACGGCCTCCTCCATCTCATCAAGCCTTTGCCCCGATAACGTCCCGTATCTGCGCCATGACGTGACGTCGAAGTAGACCGATCCAGCGACCTCGTATGCGTGACCTTTTGCAATAAGCGTCTTGACAAGCTCAATCTGTTCCGGGATGTGGCCGCTTGCGCGTGGGCTTATGTCCGGGCGCAGCGCGTTAAGCGCGTCCATGTCCTCGAAATAGGAGCGCATGTAGGTCTCAACCAGTTCCATCGGCTCAACGCGCTCCTCCTTCGCCCGTTTTGCGATCTTGTCTTCTCCACTGTCAGCGTCGTCGGTCAGGTGGCCGACGTCGGTGATGTTCTGCACGTAGCGGACCTTGTAACCAATATGGCGCAGGTAGCGGGCGATCACGTCAAAGCTGACGTAGCTTTTGGCGTGGCCGATGTGCGAGTGGCCGTAGACGGTCGGGCCGCAGACGTACATGCCCACGAAACCCTCCCGCAGGGGCTTGAATTCCTCTTTCCTTCTGGTCAGTGTGTTGGTTACGACAAGGGCCATGGGCAATGAACCTCAAACTGCAATGTGTCAACCATTGGCGCGGGATTGTCAGGTCTGGTTTGAAACCCTGACCGGCGCGTTCCTGGGCAGTCTGAAAGTGACAGCGCTTTTCCCGCAGCCCGGACAAACGGCATCGCGCAATGATACTTGCATCGGCGTTTTACGCCAATTCAAAATAAGTTGACTGTGCGCTTGCCGCCGGAAGCGGATGGCGTCTATGATATTCTGAACATTACTTGATGGAGACCATGCATGACGCTTGATGCAAGAAAAATCTTCCCGCCGCCCATTGTGCGCGAGGCCGAGGCGCGGCGTCCGTACCGGCATCTACAAACGTCCACCATTGAATTCATGCGGGAATGCGCCGAAAGGAAACTGGACGACCTGCGCGTGCATAAGACGCAGCTTGAAGTCCTTGCTGAAGAAAGCCTCGATCTGAGTGGTTTGCTCCTAATCGCAAACCGCCTCGACAGGGTGGAGAAGAACTCCGGCAGGCTGAACAGGATCAGCGACGAACTGAAAAGAGAACTGATGGCCCGTCAGATGCGGGGCGTGATGTGAATTTAAAAAAAGCCCCGGGCGCCGCATAACGGTCTGTTTCATATTCGCAATTCAAAGCCAGATCAGGAAAGTTTAATGGGGCCGAACACTGTAGCCGCCATTCCCTCCGAATCCGTCAGGTTGCAGCATGGGTCGGTTCCCTTTCCATACCATAGGCAAGCCCCCTCCGGAACAGGTCCGCTTAACCTGAGCAATACGTCGGTGTCTGAGCCTGTCTCTATCTCTGCCCTGAATACGAGCGGCAACAATCGCCCCCCCGAATCCGCTATTGAGAAACCCGTCAACCTTCCTGAAGACCTCAATTTCCCTTTCACCCCGTCGTAGGTTACTCGAATCAACGTTCCGCCCGGCAGGACTTTCACCCCGGCCAGTCGAGGTCCGCCTTTCAATTCAAGTTGTGGATGAAGCATTGCGCAGACCGCTTTTGCCATGCGCAAGCCGAGAGTCTTGTGCCCCTCGGTTCCGATATGTATGGCGTCGTCAAGATCGAGATCAACCGCTGAAATCAGCGCAGTCCCGGGAACTTCGTCGCATATCTGCCGCTGCGCCTCCTGTATGGCGTTCCATCCGCTGAATTCAGGCTCTGCGACTATCACGCGCGAAATTTGAACCTGAAAGAACGGGAGCGACGGGTTCCCGAAGTCCGCTCTGACGGATTCGATGAATCGCTTCATCTTGTCCTTAAACTTTTCCGCCAGCCCGGGAAATGCGTCAGACTCGCCTTGATACCACAGCATGCCGCGCGCTTTTCCACCGGCTGCCGACAATCGTCTGAGCATCGAACCGTAGAGCGACATGCCGCCGCGGTCCTTCAGGTCCGAACTCCACTGATCCATTGAGGTTCCGCCGTGGGCGCAGGGGAGAAGGCCGATGGGAACGCCGGTCTTCTCAACCATCCATTTCGCAAAGGTCAGCGCAAGACCGGCGCCCTGTTGCCGCGTCCGTCTGGTTTCAGCCCGCGCATCCTCTATCTGTTCCGGCCCGCATGGCCAGTGGACCGGATCAACAGACTCGGCAAGCCAGTGCAGTGGTTCCTCGGCAACTCCCCATTTCTCTGACATGTCATAGGAATGGACCATCTCATGAGGCCTGGCAACGTTTTTCAGAAAACCGCAGCCTTCCATGTTGGATTGTCCGCCAAGTACCCATATGTCGCCGACAAGGAGATGTCTGAATCTCAATTTTGCAATGCGCTTTCCACTTGCGGCATGGAACTGTATTTCGAGTTTGTACGGCCCGCCGGTCGGAACACCGACTAGATCGAATTGCCAGTTTCCATCCCTTACAATGCATACGCCCTTCCATCCGAAACCGGGAAGCGGCGCGTTTCCTTTCAACAGCCTGACCTCTACCGAGTTAGCATCGTCGGGAGCCTGACCCGTCACATGGAAAACAGCCATTCCTGAATCATCACGCTGGAAGACTTGGTATTCGGAAAAACCGTTCGTAATTCGTATGTTGCCGTTCAATGCTTTCACCTTGATGAGTTATGTTCATCTTAACTGGAATGAGTAAAGAGAAAACAAGATCCCAACAGGATTTGGGAACATGACCTGAAAATGGACTTGCCTGATCGCTACTGCGACATGCCGGGATTTCATGAAACTTCATCCATCGGCGAGAAAAGCGGAAAGACGTTTATAAACTCGTTGTGGATTGTCCCAAAACCAGAGGCGGAGTATGTTTAGAGCATCATCTGTATCCATTTCCTCGTGGTCAATCCTTGCGCCGAAGACGCGGGCGAAATCCTCGCGCGCCATGTGCAGATGTCCAATGACCTTCTCAACCGGTCTGCCGTAGTCCCCGCCGAATGCGAGGACTTTGTTCATCGGAACCATGTCCAGAAGCTCATTAATTCCAGAGCATGACTGAATCTGAGATATAATATGAATCCAGCACAGATTAAGATTCACATTCGCCAGATTCTTGCCGACAACGATCGCATCCCGCACTGAAGGCATGCTCAGGTGATAGCGGTCAAAGGTTGTTCCCGGATGCGCAGGGGCGATCTGGAGCATGTGCTTTCCGTCAAGGTTGCGGAAATCGCCCCAGATGCCCGCATGAACCGCCACGGTGAGATTCAATTCGGCGGCGATTTCGAGAATTTCCGAAAGCAGGTAATTCTGAAGCGGATGGAATCCGCGCCGATCGAACTGTAGTTTCTGACCTCGAAGAATGCCATCGAATGCTGAAATCGCCGCGCCGCGGTCAGGTGGTTCCGAATAGCAGGCCGCCATCTTCAATCCGACAATTCCTTCGGCTATCCACTTCTCGATCTTCAATCTGCACAAGGCCAGGTAATCATCCAAATGCTTGACAGGGCCGAAATCCTTCAAAAGCGCATCCACGTTTTCCTTTGAGGATATGTTGGCCAATGTGGGGATGTGGAGGAGCGGAACAAGCGGTCTGCCGACATTGGTCCTTCCGCATTGCGTGAGGGAAGCCTTGATCCGGCAGCGGTCAACCAGCACGCGCTTGTACAGACCGGGAGTATTTTCTGCCGCTATCTTTGCCGAAAGAGGCTTGTATGTTTCATCATTGATATCGTCGAACCCGTAGAACATTCGGGCAGTCAGTAGCGCGGCCCGAGCGTATGAACCATACTTGATGGTCTCATAATACGGCTTGAACTTCTTCCATCTTTCCTCAATCGGGATGCTGTAATCATACAGTTTCTCATATTCCTTCTGATCAAGTCCCGCGCTGAACAGATCATGCCGGGTATAGTGGGAAAAGAGTGTGAAGACGTCCTGTGGCGATTTCAGCCTGTCTTCCTCGGGGGGAAGGTGTTCATGGCAGTCAATGATGTCCATTTCCGACATTGCTGACATCAATTTCTCTTCAGTTTTCGTGTATTTCATCCGTTGCCTCCGATCCCGTCAGAGATTCATTGAGATTGACCGCATGAATGTCATGCATCAAGAATCGCCGCGGTTCCTTTCGCACTTCCCAAACAGGAATTCCAACTGGTTTCTCCCGCCCACAAGCATTCTCTGCGAGGTTGGAAGGGCATCCAGAGCCTGCTTCTCCTGCTCATACGTCGCTTTTAGACGGAATTGCACGGTGTTTCCCGTCGAATCCCGCCGGTCGCAGATGTAGGAGTATGCGGGGGAGTCGCTTCCCCAGATCAGGCGATCCGGAAAAGCTCTTGCGAGAGACCGCATAACCTTCGTGTGATCCGAGTAATCCGCCTGAAAACGGCGTTTCCCGCCGGCCATAAGCGGACTGTTCTCGTATGCGAGTTGAACCTGGATGGTCAATGCCGCAGTATCCACCCAGACATTCCCGGCGTCAACGGAATGACGAAGAATCTCAGAATCGAAACCGCAGCAGTGCGCGAAGCAGAAACGGATATCCGGATTGCGTCGCGCAACTTCAAGGGCATCGGTCGCCTGTGACCACTTCTCATCCGGATGAATCGTTACGTGGAACAGAAATGGGATGTTGCGTTCCCGCGCAAAGTCGAGCAATCGCCCGCCGGATCGAAGCATATTTTTAATGCCGACCTGAATGCTCACCGGGAGAATCTTGAATCCGCAGATGCGATGTTTCCGTTCGATCTCCTCCAGGACGCGAATCTGGCCCGGCACGTCGCGTCTAGGATCGGCGCAGACGAACGGGATGAATCGGTCGGAATATTCCGGACAGAAATCATAAATTTCGCGGAAAAGCATCTGGTTTTCCGTGCCGAAAGGCGTTTCGCTCAGCGGTGATCCCGCCGGAACGCAACGTCCCTTGTCCTTCAGTATCTCGAGATCGAAGTAGAGATCGGCAGAAAATGGAAAAACAATTGCCGCGTCAACGCCGTTAATCTTCATCTTGCAGGCAAGACTCTCGACGTCCTGGCAGTAGGGGAAGCCAAGCCTTGAATATTCGCGCAGTGACACCCCGGCATGGGCATGTCCATCAATGATTTTCCCTTCAATCCTTGTTCTGTCAAGAGCGTTCATTTGCGCGCCCTCCGTTTCCTGTCTTTACAACTGAGACTTGTTCACCAATCCGGCGCATTCCGGGTAATCCCAGGGGATTTCCGGGTAGTTCTGCCACATCTTTACGTCCTGCGCGAGAAGCCCGTACATATCGGGGCGTCTCTGATGCATTGTGCGGAGATGTTTGCGCTTCCAGCGGAGTTCGGACAGATTGATGACTGCCGAAACGCACGAGTCTCCGGCCTGTCGCAGACGGGGATAGAGGCGCATTTCCTCAGGGGGATCGGAGTAACCGCCCAGGGGCGCTACGCATCCGGGACCTGCGAAGCCGGTGTTGTGTCCCTGCGTAATCACGCCCCCGACCACGCACCCGTAACAGTGCGCGGCAGTTATGCAATATGGATCCTCGATGATGCCGTCGCGTCCGTTAATCCAAAGGATGATTTCAGCGCCCATGTATGACGTGCAGCCCCAGGCCTCAGGGAAGTAGCCGTCATAACACTGGAGTATTCCAATCGGCGCGAAGTCGAGATGGAACACCTTGAACTGGCTGCCGAGGACGCCCCTTGCCTCGCTGTCATTGCCGGGCAGTGGCGGCCAGAAATGCGGCGCCGGGCCGGAGGCCGGGTGGCTCTTCAGGTAGCGTCCGACAAGGTTCCCGCTGCGATCAACAACCCATGCGCTGGTGCACCACTGATCCTTGCCGTGACGTTCCACGCATCCGGTAATGGCGTTGATGCGATGGCTTCTGGCCAGATCGAAGAAGCGTTTTGCAACGTCATCTCCGGGACTGATGTTGTGTCCCAGCACGTATTCGGGAAACACAACAAGGTCTGCCTCGACGGCCGCCGCCTTAGCGAAAAAAGCCGGCATTCGGTCAATGGCCGGGGGGATTCCGGCGCCTGCGGTCAACTGGACAAGCGTAATTCTCGCAGCAAGGGGATTTTTCTCCACTGGCGGCTCCTTGTTAATGTTGTCGGCAGATGGCAAAACGCGAGTATCCTTCTCTCCAGAAGATTTTGCGCAACCGGCGAGCGGGGCGGACAACCCCAGTCCTGCGGCCTTCAGGAAGGTCCGTCTGTTGATCAGCGGTTTGGTCATCCAAGCTCTGATAAAGGGATATGCGCCGGTCAGGAAGCTCAAATCGTCGGACTGATGATGCCCCGCTTACCGGGCGGAGTCAAGCAATCCGTTCTCAGGCGAATCCGAGTGTTTCAATTATCGTCCGGCGCAAATACAATGGCGGGGCCGCAGGTTTGGAAACGAAGCGCATTCGCCTTTGGCGAAGGCGCATGAAGGGCTGCACGGAGAATGTCATGAACAATAACTCGTCGCGCGAAAAGCGAACAAATCTTCAGGCGATCATTCTTGCAATCACATGCCTTGCTCCGGCATTGCAGACGGGTTGCGCCGGCGCGGGGAAGGCGGACAACAAGGAGACGGCCATGTCAGCAAAACCGGCAGGGGAAATCATCAGGCGAAAGGACGCTTTTTTCGGACTGCATTTCGATCTGCATCCCGGCAAGAACGACACGTCTCTTGGGGCCGATACGGCCGAGGAGAACGTGGCCGCTCTGCTTGACCGCGTCAAGCCGGATTACGTGCAGTATGACTGCAAGGGCCACGCGGGCTATACGGGTTATCCGACGAAGATCGGCTGGCCGTCGCCCGGAATCGTGAAGGACGCGCTGGCCGTCTGGCGCAAGGTCACAAAGGAGCGGGGAGTCGGCCTGTTCATACACTACTCCGGAGTCTGGGACGCGGTGGCCATGGAACATCACCCCGAATGGGCGCGCGTTGATGAGAACGGGAAGCCGGACGGCGGCATCTCAAGCACCTTCGGCCCGTATGTTGACAAATTGCTTATCCCGCAATTGATTGAGGTCACAGACTCCTACGCCCTCGACGGCGTGTGGGTGGACGGGGAATGCTGGGCGGCCAAGCTCGATTACTGTCCCGCCGCGCTTGAGCAGTGGCGCAGTGAAACCGGATATCAGGAAGCGCCGAAGAAACGCGACGATCCGCGCTGGCTCGAATGGAAGATGTTCCATCGCCGCCAGTTCGAGAAATACCTCGCCCACTGGGTTGACGCGCTTCACGCGCACAACCCGAAGCTGCAGATCACGAGCAACTGGATGGGCACGACGATCGCGCCCGTCCCGGTCAAGGCGAATCTCGATTATCTCTCCGGAGACTACTCGCCGATGGTTTCCGCAGACCGGGCGCGCGTTGACGCCCGCTACATGGCAAGCGTCGGCATGCCTTGGGACCTGATGGCGTGGGGTTTCAACTGGAACGGCGATCTGGGGCAGGCGATGAAGACGGCGCCCCACCTGCAGCAGGAGGCTGCAGTCGTGCTCATGCAGGGAGGCGGATTCCAGATCTATTACCAGCCCACGCGAAGCGGCTACGTTGCGCAGGAGATAATTGACGTTACGGGGAAGGTCGCGGACTTCTGCCGCGCGCGTCAGTCCTTCAGCCACAAGAGTGGAACGGTGCCGCAGGTCGCGCTGCTGATGTCCACGGAAACGCAGTGGGACCGGTCCGACAACGTTTTCTCGCCCGGCGGATGCCATGACGAGCTTGAGGGCGCGCTGCACGCCCTCCTGGAGCTTCATTACTCTGTTGACATACTGGCGGAGCATCAACTCCAGCCACGACTGGCGGAATTCCCGCTGGTGGTAATACCGGATTCATACAAGCTGGCCGACGATTTCCGCGCCGCGTTGCTCCAATACGTCGCCAACGGTGGCTCCTTGATGCTTCTGGGGGAAAGGTGCGCGAGGCTCTTCGATTCGGCCTTGGGAGTCCAACTCGAGGGCGAACCGCAGCACGTCGCGGCGGAGGTCGCCACCCCGCGCGGCGTGGTCAGCATGAATGCGAAATGGCAGAAAGTGACGCCGAAGAACGTCCTGACGACAGTGATGCGCCATCCGACGAGAGATTCGCGCAAGGACGGCGAGGTCGCGGCGACGGTTGCGGCGCACGGCAAGGGTAGGATCGCAGCCGTCTACGGCCCCATCAGCCTGGCATACTTCCGCTGCCACCATCCGGGATTGAGGGAGATGATCGGGGGGCTTGCGGAACAGTTATTCCCAAATCCCATGCTCAAGGTCAACGCGCCGGCGACGGTTGACGCTTCTCTCCGGCGCGCGGCGGACGGCAGGCTGACGGTCCACCTGCTGAATCTGACCGAGGCGCAGCGGTCGGACCGCTTCCTGCACACGGATTTCATCCCGAAGGTCGGTCCCATCGGAATTGAGCTTCGCATGCCGAAGAAGCCCGCGTCCGTAACGTGGGAGCCACGCGGCGTGAAACCGGCGTGGTCATGGAAGGACGGCGTCCTGAGCGCCACGATACCGGAGCTTGAGATTCACGGCGCGCTGGTTGTGGATGAACGGTAAGGTTGTAGACAATCAATGCAGACGTCGTCTTTTTCCAGCCCGATCATAAGCAGCGTCCGTCGAATCCGGTTTATCTCTCTGATCGTATGCGGATTGCCGTGGAAATCACGCCCGCCAGGGCGTTATGGCCTTCCTGCGTAAGGTGCAGACTGTCAAATGTTCCGCTGGTCGCGCCAAGAATCCTGGCCAGACAACGTTTGGGTATCAGAACCGCGCCGTGTCTCGCCGCTACGTTGCGCTGCGCCGCTCCATAGCCATTCTTGAACGGCAGGAGAGGCAGCTCAATGATCATAATTTGATGTTGAGCCTTTCGAAGCGTTGAAATGAGAATTTCAAGCTGGCTTCTGAACTCCGCAGCGCCTGTTCCGCCGAGGAGATCGTTCCCTCCGATTTCCACTATGACGACACAATCTGATTCAGTAATCTCATGAGCTTGCTGAATTGCGTCGTGTGTCGTTGCCCCAGCCTGAGCAAGGTTCACTACAGTCAGCCCCGTGATCCCGCCCAGAACTTCCGGCCAATGCCGATAATCATCCCCTATCCCAGCGCTGAGAGAATCCCCAATAACATAGACTTTGACGCCGTCTGGCACGGTCAATCTCTTGATTCGATGATACGGCGCTTCCACTATAAAGAATCCGATATTCGCCGCAATAAGGACGCAGGCCGCAACTATTCGTCTGGAACGAGTGGCCTTTGTTGACTTCCCCATGCGCAGGCCTGCTATGCAAACAAGAAACCAGATGCCATAGGCCCAGACCGGCAGAGGTGTAGCCGATATCAATACGAAAAACATGCCGATGCGAGCAAGCGCGCTGGAAATCTTACGGATGGTTCCGCCGCCAAATCGCAAAAGCAATAACGCCCCGATACACGTGAAAACAATCCCGATGAAAAATGGGGTTCCATCTGCCAGTCTCATCGCAACATGATTCATTTTCAATTGGCGTTGGCAAGCATGACTTGCGCCATCATATTCCGCCGGGTGGCCTGCACAAATGGTTGTGCGCCATATCCTGCCGCGTTATGCGCGTTAATTTTCTGCTACTTCACCACGTCTCCCATCGCAATCATCATGACGTTGGCGCGGGGCTGGAGGCCGGAGGGCGATTCGCATTCGAACCGCACGGCGTTGTCCCCGGCGGACAGCGTCGGGACGTCCCCGACCGGCTTAACTTCGCCAAGCAGTTCCCCGCCGGGGCCGTAGAGCTTGCAATCCGTCATCGAGCGGAACTCCAGGTAGCTTCCGGACTCGATCTCAACCGGCAGCGTGAGAGTCTTCCCGCCGATAGCGATTTTCGGGTTCTTTATCCTGGCGCTCACAATCGGCAGAGCCTTGATTGGGCTGATGCAACATGAGGCCTTCTTACCCGGGGGGGCATTGTTGACCCAGACCGTGAGCGACTCGATCTTGGAGAAATCCACGTGCTCGCGGTAGACAAGATACGGGTTAGCGTAAGGCCATGCGTAATCCTTTACGCGGTCGCCCTCGTTCTCCACCAGCTCGAAGTATCGCCAGCCGGTGAAGTCCACCGGGATATAGCGATCTGAAACGCCGAAGGACAGGTGCTGCGGCGCCCTGGTCTGAAGGTTTATGACCTCCCCCTGACCGTCGCCGTGAACCCAGACGCCCAGCGCCGGCTTGTCGCCTATGTTCAGCAGCGGCTCGAACCTGCGCCCCTTGCGCGCCCACGCGCCGACCGCGCCGGAGCCGGAATTTGCTAACGTCAGCGCCGCGCTTGCGGAGCCAGCCTTGACGTTGTCGGTTGACGCCGCCATGTCCAGCGTGACGCCGCCGGCCGCTCCCTGTTCGGAGTAGGCGTCGAGCTTGCCGAAGTCCTCGATTGTCAGGCTCTGCGGATCGTCGTAAGCCTTGGCGGCCATCAGCGCCTCGATGCGGAACTGCACGGGCTGTTCCGCAAAGCGGTTCCTGACGGTCCACGCGTTGCTCCATCCGTCCATGCCATGCACCTTGTGCTTTGAGTATTGGACCTCACGGAACTGCCACTTATCGCCGGCCTTCTCCAGCGTGAATTCCGCGCCCGGAACGCTCAGGCGCTTTTTCACCGATTCGGGGAAGTATTTGCCGCGGCGCAGTTCCTCGTACTGACGGAATATCGGCGCGAGGCGTTGATAGGCCGGCACGGATTTCAGGCTGTCAGGATTGACGCCCATCAGCGCAAGCCCCATGTCATTGCCCAGGCACTTGCCGAGCAGATACTCGATGTCGTCGGGATATGTCGGTTCGGACTGGAAGGTCGCGTTGCCCTTGCCCCACGTCTGGACGGCCCACCATCCCAGGTTCATGGGCAGGAACATCCCGGCGCCCTTGCGATTGGCATCGCAGTGTTCGTCAATGAATCGCTTGTGCGCGCGCGTGGGGTGATCCCATGCGCCCATGCGGGTGCGGACGTACCAGAGATGATGATGGAACGTGCTCATCTCGAAAAGCGCCGGTTTCTTGAGCCGGTTGGCGATCTCGAACACAAACTTCGAGCCGTAGTGCCATGAGTTTTCGGAGCCGCCGAGAATGTCCTCCCCGTCCAGCGCGTCCAGGTAAATCATGTCGAAGCCGCACTCGTTGAAGGTGTCCGCCGTGCAGGCTGCGATCTCCGCCAGGAGCGTGCTGTCCGCGTCCGGCGCGAAGAGTCCGAAGCACTCCTTGATGTGGTGGACCTTCGCCCCCTTCGCGTGCGGCGCGGACTTCGTGCCCCACGCGCCGCGGGCACATTTAGTGAAAGCGAACGGGGCCTGCTTCGAAATCTCCGAGTAGGTGATCAACTCGTCGTCAATCTGAAGCGTCACGCTGTTGCGGACAAAGAAACCTGTGATGACGGACATTTTCTCGGTCGTCTCGACCACGGGCACATCGGCGGCATCCGCTGCGATATCCTGCGCAAGCGTGAAAGTCGCGTCCTTCCCGAGGCGCGAATCGGGAACCGGCGTTATCCACGGCGTGTTGCGGGCCATGAAGAATGCGTATGTGTGAAGTCCTGCGGAGATGCCTGCGGCGTGAAGCTTGTCAATAACCGCCTTCACGCTGGCGCGCCCGTTAGGGAACAGGTCGGGATTGGGCTTGCAATCGCCGAAGCGGAGCGAGTGGCCGGTGTGGAAATCAATCTGATTCAGTCCCAAACTTTTGGCCAGTTCAATCCACACGTCAACAGTCTTCTCGGTGATGGAGCCGAAGTCGAAGAGATAGGAGCCTCTGCTGATGTCGGCGTCCATTGCCCACGGCCCGCCTATATTGGAGCGCGGAAGCTCGTCGGCTGCGGTTACGACCTCCTTCATCACGTCGCGCAACTGGTCCGCGGGACACGCGATGACTGCGACTTTGGCCCCTTCCATGCCGAAGCGCTTCGCGCAGGAGGCGCGCAGGCGATTATTCGGGCCGGGCACTTCCGGCACGTTGGTCTTCAGGTTCAAGGCCAGCGCGCAGCAGGCGAACGGATCGTCGAGCTTGCCTTTCAGGTTTAATGCGGCGTCAAGGAGCGTCAATTCATCCGGCTCCCCGGAGACTGACGTCACGTCAAACTGGAAGTAGCGGTCGAAAGTCTGAACGCGGATTGCGGCCTGCGCTCCTGACGTTCCAAACACAATGGTCAGGATTCCGTTTTCAAGTTTCGCAGAGGTGGCGGGGATGGATTGGCCGCTCTTACGGATTGAGGCGAAGACCGGGGCGTCTGCCGCCTTCAGGTAGTCCTTCCCGTCGCGTTTGTCCACGAAACGCAGACTCTTTGCATCCGCGTCAATCTCGTAACGGACGCATAGGTTCTCGATGACGATGGGAGCTTCCTTCGAGGGTACGGCTGCGCCGGGGACCGGTTTCCGAGGCTTGCATGAGGACGCGTTCAACGCCGCGCAGACTACGAGAAGACTCAGCGGAGTCATTTTGGACATTGCATTCCATCCTTTCGGTCAGGAGGGCGGCAGGGAACCCGGCGCGATGTCGCCCAGTTCCGACTGTAGAGCGTCGAGCGTCTCGCGATATCCCTGTGGTCGGCCAAAACGCGAACGCAGGGGGACGCTCCTGTAAAGTTTGCCTCCCTGTTCTTTGATTTCCAGACAGACATGCGAAGAACGCCTGGAGCGGACTTTCTTCTCGGTTACCTGGGCAATGTCGGAACGCTTCAAAACGGTCTTATCCATCATCCGGATAAGCGCTACATCATCCCCGGACACGGAAACTGCGCGGAAGCGGCCAAGCGGGCCTTCAACAAGCTCCGCGAGAAGAAAACCGAGGGCTATGCCCGCCGCCGCGCTCAGAAGCGCCGCGCCGGCCATGACCTGCGTGTCAGGCCTGTCGCCGTATCCGATCTCGAACAAACCAGATGACAGCATCGCTCCAATGCAGAACAGGATGAACGCCAGTGTTCCGAGAATCTGCTCCGATGCTGATACGAAGATATAAGTTGTGGCTCCGTCATTCTGATGGGCGATTGCCGGCCCCGGCAACTTCGAAGGGATTACAAGAACAAAGGCGATGAGGCTGATCATGAATATGAAGCCGATGATTTTAAATGACCAGAAATTACTGCTCTTGCGCGGATATCGCCGAAAGAACATAACCTTGATCTCCCCTCATTCTCGCCCATGAATCATCGCCGAACCCCGCGCATCTCCGGAAGTACGCATGAATTCCACAGGCGCATCATAAGCGTATCGTCCCTTGAATTTTATGCTTTCAGACCTCTGCCGCGTGGGCAATATAACACGGCAGGGCCATTATTTCAGGCTAATAATCGCGGGAGGGATCGGCCGGTCCTTCACCAACGATCAGAAACGCTTCTGGAATCCGGCCGCGGTCTGTTCTAATATGACTCAAGCGACATTCCAGCGAGCATTTAGCCGGATTGGGTTACGAAAGGAGATGCGGAAAATGAGATTAGGAATCGTGACATACATGATCGGCGCGGAGATGACCCTCCCGCAATTGCTTGATCTCTGCAAGAAGACCGGCGCGGAGGGCGTCGAACTCCGCACAACCCACAAGCACGGCGTGGAAGTGAGCCTCGACAAGGCGGCGCGGGATGCCGTGAAAAAGACGATCCAGGATTCCGGAATCGTCCTCTGGGGCCTTGGGACGGCATGCGAGTTTCACTCTAAGGACCCCTACGAGGTCAAGAAGAACATCGAGCTTACGAACGCGTTTGTTGACCTTGCGCGCGATCTCGGCGCGAAAGGCGTGAAGGTGAGGCCGAACGGGCTGAAGGTCGCTGATGGCGTGCCGAAGGAAAAGACGCTGGAGCAGATAGCCCTGGCCTACCGGCAATGCGGCGAATACGGAGCGAAGAACGGCATCGAGCTGTGGATGGAGGTCCACGGGCGCGAAACGAGCGACCCGCGCAACATGCACTCCATTCTGAAACAGGCCGACCATCCCAACTGCTTCGCCTGCTGGAACTCCAACGGCGGGGAACCGGACGAAAAAGGCTCGATCAGGTGGGCCTTCGACCTGCTCAAACCGTGGATCAGATCGGTCCACATCAACGAGCTGATAACCGCCTATCCGTGGAAGGAGCTTTTCGATCTCCTGAAGGCAAACGGCTACGGCGACAGGTTCACCCTTGCCGAAATACAGGGCAATCCCGATCCGGAGCGATTCTTCAAGTATTACCGCGCGCTCTGGGCGCAACTGACAAGATGACCCGTCAATCCCATGCCTGATGCGGGCGAGACTACGGGGACGGTCGCCACCGTGACCGAGGGCAGGAAATCCAGTCCCGAAGGCGGCTGGATCATCCTCTGGGCCGGGGCGTGGATCATGGCGGCCGCGCTCTGCTACGGCCCGCGATGGGCGGACCATGACCTTTGGGGCCACCTGGCGTTCGGCAGGGATTACATCCGGGCCGGGCGGGTTCTGACGCGCGATCCTTATTCCTATACGGCGCGCGGGCGCGTATGGCACGGCCATGAGCCGTTGTTCGAGGCGACGTTCTGGCTTGTTTATGAACACTCCGGAGTTATCGGCCTCATTGCGGCAAACATGCTGATGGGGCTTGGCGCGGCGTTATTCGTCTGGCTGAGCCTGCGGCTGGTCTCCGGCTCGCCGCCGGTCAGGATATTTGTTCTTCTGTTTTCGGTTCTTATTCTCTCGTATTACCTTCAGATCAGGCCGCAGCTTTACACGTACGTCTGTTTCGCGGTCTTCTCTTGGATTCTCTTCAGTTCGCGCGCGACGGGCGGCTGGAAGCGCCTGCTCCTCCTTCCAGTGATAATCATCCCCTGGGCCAACGCCCACGGCGGCTTCATGGCTGGACTTGGGCTGAGCTTCCTGTATTTCATCGGCGGGTGTTTTGAGTGCTTTACTGCCGGATCCGAGTCGCGTCCGGCAATGCTCAGGCGACTCGCCGCGCTGGCTGCCGCGGGACTGCTGAGCGGCGCGGCATCGCTTATCAATCCAATCGGTCTCGACCTCTGGCGGACTTTCTTCCGCGCGCTGGACAATCCATACACCCGCAAATACATACTCGACTGGATGCCGATTCCCTTCCCGCCGGGAAAACTGGCATATCTTGCATATTACATTTTCTCCGCGATCTTCCTTGTCTTCTTCGCGGCGCAGCAGGCAAAGCGCCGTTCGCCGACCGCCATCATCATCGCCGTCGTCGGCATGCTCATTCCGTATCACGGCGCGCGCCATGTGCCGCTATCGGTCATCATGCTCGCGCCGTTTTTTGCGGACGCGCTCGCGGATCGCCTCTCCAGCAGGACCACCTCATGGAAAGCCATGCCTCGCGCCGCGCAGCGCATGATGTTCTCGCTCCTTGCAATCCTGTGCGGCATGTGTCTGTTTGCCGTCTGCATGAACTCGGCGGACCTCCTGCCGCGCCTGAGGCTTACGGACGACATTCCGGTCAACGCGTGCAGGTTCATCAGAGAAGCCGGGTTAAAGGGGAATATCTTTTGCGAATACGGATCCGGCGAATACCTCATCTGGCAACTCGGCGACCGGTGCAAGGTGGGCAAGGACGGGCGTTACGACACCGTCTACCCGCTTGACGTGATCGCGGACAATCTGAAGTTCTTTCATGATGTCCCGACAGATGAGACCCTTTCCATACCGGAGAAATACGAAACCGATATGATTCTGGTCGGATCGCGGCGGAAAGTGGCAGGCCTGCTGGCTGAGAAAGCGCGCCCGCCGCTGACACGGCTGACCTGGGTTAAATTATACGGGGATGAAACCGCGACGCTCTTCGTCAGGGAAGGCATGTTGTCCGCTGAGAACATTGAATCACTGAGAGCGACGGCTACTCGAATTTCCGGGCAGGAACCGGAACATTTCTTCCCCACTCTCAATAGCGTGCCGGTCGAGACGCCTCTTCCGCCGGACATAGTGAATCCGCCGGCGGGAATGAGCCGGCCAGAGAATCATATCAACACAAAAACGCGAAGGGCGGCACATAAAACATATCCATCAAACCTTCCTGGCCTTCCACCTCCCCAGTGAGAACCAGTAACCCACCATCACGCTCTGGACCAGGGACGCGATCACCCATGCATACCAGATGCCCTTTTCCTGCAGGCTCGGTGCGCGCGAAAGCAACACGGCCAGCGGAACCTGAACGACCCAAAGCCCGATGAATGTTATAACCATCGGGGAGACCGTGTCCCCCGCGCCGTTGAGCGCGTTGCTGAGAACTATGCCGAATGACGCCGTTACAAGCCCGTAGGATGAAATCCGCAGGAAGGACCTGCCGGCCTCGACGACTGATTCGGAGGGATCGAATATCCGAATTATCCACGGCGCGAAAAGAATTGAGGCAAGGGCGATTGCGCTCATGAACCCGCAAGCTAATAGGGACGACTTTATCGCGCTCTTCTCCGCGCGGTCGGGCTTGCCGGCTCCGAGGCATTGCCCCACCATCGTCGCGCAGGCCCCGGAAATGCCGAAACCCATGGTCAGCGCGATCATCCTCACGTTCAGACCGACCGAATAACCCGCTATGACCGCCGTGCCGAATCCGGCGACAATACTCATCATGACGATATCCATCGCGCTTCGCAGCATCATCTGCAGGGAACTCGGCATGCCGATGGCGAAGAATCTCCACATCACGGGGAAATCCGGTTTATACCCGTCAATTCCGATGCGAACGCTCAGGCTCCCCCGCCGCAGCAGGCTCAGTCCGATTGCGCACGAGATTGCCTGCGAGATGAGCGTCGCAAGCGCCGAGCCGGCGACGCCCATTTTCGGGAAACCCAGAAGACCGAATATCATGATCGGATCAAGCACGACGTTTATCAGAACGGAAGCGAGCATCAGCAGGAGGGGCGTCATGGAGTCCCCCGCCGCCCTCAGGATCGCGCCGATTACCCACATGCCGAACATGGTGCAGAATCCCAGGAAGGTTATCCGCATGTAGGAGACGGCAAGGGGATAGACCTCCGGTTTCGCCCCCATCCGCAGCACGATGCCCGGAGCAAGCAGCATCCCGGCAATGGTGACCGCGACGGATGCCAGCATGGAGAGGATGAGCGCCTGGGTCGCGCCGTGGCCGGCCTTGCGCATATTCCCTTCGCCGACGGCGCGCGAGATGATCGCCGTGGTTGCCACCCCCACGCCGGCAAAAAATGTCACGAGGAAGAATATGACTGGACGGCTGACGCCGACGGCGGCGATGGCGGCGGTGCCCAGCCTGCCGACGAACCACATGTCCGTCAGCGACAGGGCCTGGAAGAGCAGTCCGCCGATCATGTTCGGCACGGCGAGGGCGATGATGGCCGCAACCACCGGGCCATCGGTCAGGTCCTTCGCGCCGGGCATGAACAGACGCCCGATTTTGTCAAATGCGCTCATATGTCGCGCCATTGTAGCCCCGTCGGGTCGAATATGTAGCAAGTTTATACAGGGAACACGCCATCCCACTGCATTCCAAGTGTTAAGGCTTAGTTACGATACATCAGCAGCAGGGAAGGAATATCGGTTTGAATGAGAAAGTTGCCAAGTCAAGAGTCCGCGTCGTCGTCCGGATTTTACGGTTGTGGATTCTCCTTTCTGCACTCCTTGTACTTCGAACGTCCGAATTTCCCCGTCTTCGATTCGATGTATGTTAGAAATGTCCGTGAAAGATTCACGTAGAGCATTGCTTCTGGAGCATCTAAAAGCACTTCATTCGGATGCACAAGCGTTCCTCTATTTCGGATTGTATTCATACTATCAAGAATTGTTGCTATTGCTCCAATCACCTTCTTGGTTTCACCATCATGTACTGTGGCAACAAGAAAATCTGTAGACTGGTCACGAAGTACTTTGAAGGTGGCTGTTAGGGAGGCATCCGATGGTATTTCCTTCCCGCGAGCAAGGCAGAGTTTCTTCAAGTATCCATGTAAAGCGGTATGAGCACGGTCTACTGCGCTCACTGGACCACGGGTACGCAGTAGCATTTCTGCATCCTTGAGTGCCTCATATACAGTCTCGCTCGTGTCTTGAATCCCAGGTGAGTCTACTTGGCCATTCGCTTCCAATCGGCATGCGACTGCAAGCAGTTCCTTGTGTAAAATAATCTTTTCCCGACTTTCCGCATCTGTATCTTCATCCGGTGGTGGTATCATCTCGAAGACACCCCTGATGATTCTTGCTTGGTCCCTTGGTTGAGAGTCTTTCAGAATCTGCACGAAGGCTTTTCGCGTCGTGCCACACTTGTTTCGATACGCTTGGACGTCGACATCCAAGTCACAGTAGACGTGGTAGAATTTATCATGTTTACTATAGGTAAAGTGGTTAAGGTATCCCTCATGGGTACCAATATAATTTTCTACGAGCCTATTGATTTCGCGCGGTGAGATCATTTCTCTGCAACAGTATCTTCCATCTAACACCGACTCTCGCGGATTCGTTTCACGGTCGAAATGATGTATCCAAGCTCCCGCGCCGGAGTCAGGCAAGCGACGGCCGTTCCAGTGCGCGGCTGAATCACGCGGCCGGCGCGGGACCGGCGGCAACAAGTCTTTTCCGCGCCGCGTCAACGGTCAGATTCAGCCCCTCAAGTGTTCGCGCCCCAAGCAGAAGCAGGTCTCCGGGTTCGGCGAAAACGACCTCGTCAATGGTGAAGCTCCCGCCGACCCGCAGGATGGCGAATCCGATGCTGCGCGTTATAACCTCGCCGTTAGCCATGACGAATCGAACGTCCTTCTTCTCCCGCTTCACCCCGATGCGTTCAAGCGCGGTCGCGGGAATCCAGGTGTGCTCGCTTCCGGTATCCACAATGAGTTTCGGCATGCGAACGGACTTTGACCTGTCCACATGGTTCTCAACCTTGCAGCATGTGTAGAACGTTCCCATAACTATATTGTAGTCTGGCTTTCGGCTTTTTCAACGACAGACCTTCGAACAGACCACTCACCAGCGCATTCTTCCAAGTCATCGTGACAGGGGGGAGACTGCGGGTACCGAGAACCATAACCGCGCGCCGGTCAGAACTTGATGCCCGAGTGGCTGAAGCGCAGCGCTTTCCCGTCGTGATACGTGGCATACTCGGTCACGATCCCGCCCTGATCGCCGCCCTTCATCCAGTGCCACTGCTCCGCCGCGCCGAGGTGTCCTACCTCGCCGGGCATGAGCTTCTTTTCAACCTTTGCCTTGCAGCACTCCTTGTGAGTCGGCGGGATGCGGGTTTCTACGCCGGCTGTCGCTTGGCCTTCTCCGTAGATGTGGACGAAACCGTGGCGCACGTGCCAGCTTTCCAGCTTCGGCCCTGCGTCAGGGGTTTTTACGTGCTTGTGCTCCGGGATGCACTGCCCCGGCAGCAGAAAGATTTCATGCCCGAAATAATTCTGCTCCTTGAAGTTGAGCCAGAAGATGCCGCCCATGCCGATCTCGGTGAACTTGCCCAGACCGAAGTCAGCCACCCAGAACTCATCCCCCTTCAGGCGCGGGACGATCGGATACTTGTGGAAGTCGAACATCTCGTAAAACGCGGCTTTGGCCGCCTCGACGTTGAACGTCCCGTCGGCCTTGTAGAAATGCTCGTTGGGGTAGACCTTCATCTTCTTCTGCTCCTGGGCTTCGGCCCTGGAACCGCCCGAGAGGGCGGTCCACACGCCGCCGAGTATCGCGCTGCACATCACGCCGCGCCTGCTTATGCCGTCCATCAGATGATCTCCTTTCGAGGAATTACTCTATTCTATCTGTCCGATTCTTGTCTCAAAGGCTCAAAGACACGAAGATCTGCGGCTATTTCGCCCCGGCCATCAGCGTCCGGTAGAAATCATAGGCCTTGCCCGGTTTCTCGCCTTCATGCACGACCTTGCGCACGGCCTGAACCATTGCGACGGGGTTCTCGGCGTTGAAGATGTTGCGCCCCATGTCCACGCCGACCGCGCCCTGGTCAATCGCCTTGTAAGCCATTTCCAGCGCCTCGGCCTCGGGCAACTTCTTTCCGCCCGCTATCACGACCGGCACGGGGCATCCGGCGACGACTTCATCGAAACCCGGTTCGCAGTAGTAGGTCTTTACGAAGTGCGCGCCGAGTTCGGCGATCACTCGGCAGGCCAGACCGAGGTAACGCGCATCACGGGCCATTTCCTTGCCTACCGCCGTCACGCCCAGCGTCGGGATGCCGTATTTGTAACCCTCGTTGATAAGTTGCGAAAGGTTGGCCAGCGTAGCTTTCTCGTACTCCGCGCCGATGCAGACCTGAGTCGTGATCGCCGCCGCGTTCAGACTGATCGCATCCTCAATGGCCACGCCAATGACCTCGTTGCTGAGGTCGCGGAAGATCGTCGCTCCCGTACTGCAGCGAAGAACGGTCGGCTTGTCCGTCTCCGGCGGGACGCATGAACGCAGCGCGCCGCGCGTGCACATGAGGCAGTCAACGTGCGGCATCAGCGGCGGGATGCTCAGGTCCATGCGCTCGATGCCGGAGGTCGGCCCCATTATGTAGCCGTGGTCGAAGGCCAGCATGAGCGCCTTGCCTGTAGCCGGGTTGAAGATTTTAGAAAGTCGGTTCTTCATCCCCCAGTCCAGATGCGACGCGCCCTTGAGGAAAAAACCTCTCGTGGCGACCGGTATTCCTACGCCGAAATCCTTGTTCTTCTGTTCCTTGTTCTGGCCGGAATCGTCAGGCACTTTCAACTCCTTCGCTGAATCCTTTGAAGATGAGGGACATTGAGACGGCCCCTGCGTCCTTGTTGCCGATGCTCTTGTCGCCGAGGTTCTTTGCGCGGCCGAAGCGCGCCTTCATTTTACTCGTGGTTTCCGCGCCCTTTGCTGCTGCGTCCGCGGCGCTTTTCAGGCAGTCCGGGATTCCCGCGCCCGCCTTCGCGCCGGTCTGCATGGCTTCGACCGCCGGGATCAGGGCGTCCAGCATCGTCTTGTCGCCCGCCCGGGCGGGAGTGTTTTTCATCACGCCTTCAAGCCCGGAGATGAAGAGGGCTGACAGCCCTTTGGCGTCTAGCGACTTGCCCTTTCCCGCGGCGTCGGACATGCCCAGGAAGAAGCTGCCGAGCAGCGGTCCCGTCGCGCCGCCGTCAATGCCCATCACTGCCCAGGCGGTATCGCTCAGCAGGTCTTTCGTCGCCTTCTTCTTCGCGCCGGAGACGGTTTTCGCAATGGCGTCAGCCGCCCGCAGCATGGCTGATCCGTGGTCCCCGTCGCCGCCGAAGGAATCCAGGCGGCTGAGTTCCTTGTGGTTTGCCTTGATCCGGGCTACGGCGCCCATCAGCATGGCTGACAGTTGCGCCTGAACGAATTTATCGGGCACTGCCTGCGTCTCCTACTTCACGGACCATGCCGGGCAATGGCACGGCGCGTCCCACAGGGAAAGCAGTTCCTTATCCATGCGGCCCAGAATCATCTGGAATCCGCCCATCTCCTGAACGGTAAGGAATTCCCCGGCCAGGCATCGCGCCAGCGCGATCTTCTTCCTGTCCAGAACCTTCTTTACCGATTGCAGGACGATGTATTGCTCCATAAGCGTCGTCGAGCCGACGCCGTTGATGATCGCCAGTACCTCTTCGCCCTTCTTGATCTTAAGATCCTTGATCAGCGCGTCGAGCATGATGGCGGCGGTTTCATCCGCCGACTTAAGTTTTTGCGTCCCGCCCCCGGCCTCGCCGTGCTGGCCCATGCCGACTACCATTTCGTCCTCTTTGACGTCGGCGATGACGCCGCCCGTCGCCGGATGAGTCGCGGCGGATACGGCCACGGCAAGCGTGGCCAGGTTGGCCTCCATGCGTTCGGCGATGGCGGCGCATTCCTCAAGGGACTTGCCCTTCTCCGCAGCAGCGCCGGCGACCTTTATCACGGCCAGGCATCCCGCCAGTCCGCGCCTGTCCGTCGGGTTCTTGCGGCTGCCGGCGGAGATATCCTCGTGAGTCAGTACCTTCCTGACGTTCAAGCCCTCGCGTTTGGCCATTTCCAGCGCCATGTTGGAGGAAAGCACGTCTCCGGCGTGGTTCAGGACGATGAAGAGCACGCCGGCCTTGCGGTTGGCCATGCGCAACGCCTCGATGACCTTCGGTGGGCCGGGGGCGGCGAAAATGTCGCCAGGAACGCTGATATCCAGCATTCCTTCCCCGACGAAGCCGCTGAGGGCCGGCTCATGCCCGCTTCCGCCAAGCGTGACGATGGCGACCTTGTTTTTCGCCTTCGGCCTGGCTCGGACGACGAGGTTGTTGTCCAGAACCTTGATCTTGTCCGCGTTGGCAAGCGCGAAGCCGCGCAACAACTCGCTTACAAGGTCTTCAGGTTTGTTCACAAATTTCTTCATCGGCATGAAATCATCCTCCTGTTTCGGGAAACGATGATCCGAATCGGCATCGGGCTTGAGATGCGAAGCGAAATGGGCGAAGCGCCCCCCGCTACTGCGGAAACATGCGGCTCATGCCGCCCTAGCCTTTCATCTCCATGAGTTCGATCAGGGCATCGCCGTCCGTGATGAAGGCGACACGGAGCTTGTCCGTTGCGTCAAACGGTTGAATCAGCACATTCTTCCCTTTGAGTTCCTTTTTAAGGTCGTCAACCACAAACGCCACGTGCGGCTTTGTCATGACTTCCTTCGGCATCTGGCTGTCCTTCTCAAAGCGAAGGAACTCGATGCAGTAGGGACTATCGTCCGGATTCGTAGCATAGACCTTGCCCGGCGCAATGTAGGTTGCCTTAGGGTAGACCTTGCTGCTTGGAACTCCAAAATGATGGTATTTCGGCATGATCGTGTCTCCTGTCTGAGTTGTGCCAATGGCCGACGTAGTGCGCAGCGGCAACACTTCGGGAAGTCGCTACAGGCATCGGCGTGGAAAAGCGGCGTTTCCGGTCCTACGGAGCGGCGGTCTTCAGACGGTATCCCAACGCCGCATGAAGACATTATATGTCCTAACCCGAATCCCGCTTTGTGTCAAGACCGATGGGACGGACGGCTCATTCCCGTGCGCCGTGCTTCCTCAGCGCCTCGACGACGTCGTGCTGCTTGTTGTGAATCGCATGGGTCAGTTCAGTCTCGTCCCACGAATCCAGGACGTTCATTTCCGCCCCGCCGTCTATCAGCAACTCCACTACTTCCGCGTTCGCGGCAAAATGCAGGGGCGTCCATCCGCAATCGGTACTGACTTTGATATCGGCGCCTTTGTCCAGCAGCAGTCTGACGACTTCCGTCCGGCCTCCAGCACAGGCGTAGAGAAGCGGCGTCCTGTTTGAACCGGCCTTGACATCCACAGGGACCCTGTGATCGAGAAAGAACTGTACGATGCCGATATGCCCGTTGCTTGCCGCCAGGTGCAATGCGGTTGCGCCTTGTTCGTCTCTTGCAAGGGCGTCGGCGCCGGAAGACACGAGACTTCTCACAACATCCTCCCGTCCGTCACTGGCCGCTTCGTGAAGCGGGGTTGTTGTTCCGGTTTCAACCGCCGGTTCTTTTTTATCAGACAGCTCCGTTGCGGTGGCCAGACGAACACGCAATGTAACGGGCAGGCTATCCCTCCGAACCTGTTTCTCCCTAACGGTCACCCGATACTCATCCACGAACATCTCAATGAATCTGCCCGAACCACTCCCCGGCGACACCCCGCCAAACCTTATGTAGGAATCCCACCCGTTCGATTCCTCTGTTCCGTCCTCTTGTTTGATCCACAGCCCTTTGGGCTCGGCAAACGGTCTTTCGCCCCATTTGAGCTCAAGCTCTTGGCCACCGAGCAGCGCAGATAAGCCAGGCTTAGCGCACCACAACGCGACATGCTTCCCGTTTGGAAGAATCAGACGGACAGCCTGCCTGTTCCGGAAAACCATATCCGTAGCGAAAGGCAGTTCCATTTTACTGATGTTGATCTTCTGCGACATGATGCCTTTGCCGTAGAAGAAGACGCGGGAGGCGAGCCATCCGAGCAGTATCAGTATTGGGATCGCAAAGATGAACCCGATGGCTCCGGAGACTTGCCGGATCGTGCGCCTTCTATTGTTGGATTCGTTGTTTGGTTCGACGCTTTGCCCTTTGGGGAGGCGTGTTGAGCGGATGAGAAGCAGTAGCACGGGCAACTCGAAGATGAACAGCATGCCCCCGCCGCTTCCCATCGCTAGACGCGACAGCAGAAGAAAGGCGGAGAATCCGAGAAGCGATCCGCGCCGTGGCAGGTCTTTCAGAAGACCGAGAACGGCAACACTCCCGTAAGACGCAATCCAAATGAGATCATTAATGTAATGCAGGGCTGCGTAGGGCGGATGGGCCATGTGACCGTCCATGCACACGTGGGAGATACCGCATACCACATAGAAGGGTGCTCCAATCAAGGCTGCAAACCTTGCGGTAAGTTGCTCTCTGTTTCTTGGCATCACCATGGTTGGGCAACCCGTTTCTTCATTCGGTTCCATATCTGTCGCGTCCCGTCGGGTACCTCTTCGAGTATTCGTGGGCAGTCATGGACAACTAGGATAATATCCACATGAGGGGCCGTTCAAACACTTTCCGTCACCCCCATAAGCATTTGACTATGGCAACGCATCTAACGATAATGATTGCATGGAGAGGATCGAATGAGTTTCGCTCGAAAAATCAGCAGTACGCGATTTCTGGTCTGCTCCGACATCCACGGCAACTACGCCGCCATTCGGCAGGTAATAGACAACATGCGCGTGTGGGGGGCCGGCCGGCTGGCCGTTCTGGGCGACTACGTGGGTTATGGCCCGTCCCCGAACGAGGTGGTGCAATTCCTGCGAAAGACGGCCGGGGAGATGGTTGCCGCATCCGGAAAGGCAAACGATGTCATCATGGTGCTTGGCAACCATGATCGCTGGGTGCTTGGGGAGACCGACCTGCTGGAACCGACGCATGTGAGAGCGCTGAAATCGCTGCGGTGGACCAGGGCCATCTTCCGCAGGGAGAACCTGGATTTTCTCAATCAGATCAATAACAAGGTCGCGCTTGGCAGCGTCGGGTTCTTCCACGCCTGCCCCCAGGATCAGGTTCCGTTTCCATACCTGGACCCCCTCCACAGGCTTCCGGATAAAATCCGTGGGAATCACATCGAACAACCCTGGACAGACTGGAAGACCAATCCTTTTGGACGCAATGTGCTCTGGCCGGCAGTTAAAACGATGAGGGAGACGCGCTTGCGCATTGCTTTCGTCGGCCATTCGCATCGTCCGTCCGTCACCGGATGGAAGGATAACGGTTTCTTTTTCCCCAAACCTACTCAGAATTGGGAAGACGGCAATTCCCGATCCGACGTCTACCAGATCGAGGAGGGAGCGATCTACATCATCAACGTCGGCAGCGTCGGCTTCCCCAGGGATGGGGACAGCCGCGCTTGTTTCAGCATCTTCGAGCCTAACGATTCGCAGGTCAGGATGTGCAGAGCGCGCTACGACGTGGGCGAGACCATCAAAGAATACGCCAGAAAGCTTGAGCTTGACTCAACATCGGGCACGGAGACTACCTTCGATCCCGACACGCTTTCAGACCTCGTCAGCCTCTTGGGCGACGGCGACGTGAAGTCCGACCTGTTCGATCCGTTTTGATCCCCCCGCAGAGTGAACCGGAGCGATCCGCCATATCTGGGTTATGCCACCGCAACGCCATATTGAGGCCGGAGGCAATAAAACGGAACTTAGCATTATCCTCATTGGCAATAACCGTTGCGCCGTCCAGCACGATGAAATAATTCAGACATTCAGCAATATGGCAGTGACCTGCCGGATCGAACACGCAGAGGGCGGAACTGCGGAATTATCCGATTCGTCCATTTCGCCTGCTTCATGCGGCCAGCGCCATTACATGATCATCGCAGATTGCGGATGCGAGCCGAAAATGCTCCTGGCGCTCTGGGAGGCAAGGCGCAAGGCTGACGTCGTCATTGCCGGAACCGTCCCAGTCTCTTTCGCGGAGGGGATGCGGAACAAGCTGGTCGCATGGGCGCTCAGCCTTCCTGTAAAGAATCCATTCCCGTCAGCCTTAATAACTGGAGGCTCAGCTTCTGATGAAGCGCTCCGCGCCCCGAACGATTGGTTTCCACCCGGCATTCTGACGCGGACGCTGGCGCAGGGATTCAGAGTGGCGGAGGAGCCTTGCCCATCCGGATATGTATCCGGATCCGGCGCGCTGAGCGGTCGAGCCGATATTTCAAAGCTGCTGAAACTCTGGTCTTATCGCAATTCGATTGACAGCGCGGATTACGACTATCGCGCCTTCTTCAGCCGCATTCCGATGCAGAGATACTGGCAGAGGCGGCGCGTTGCGATAACCGTGGCTCTGGCCGGCCCGCCAGGCAGAACGCTCGACATCGGCTGCGGTTCGAGCGTAATCCTCGGACGATTCCCCGGCGCGATCGGTCTGGATGCCAGTATGAAGAAGCTCCGATTTCAGGCCGGACTGGGCAATTCAACCGTGAGGGCAGATATCGCCAGCCTCCCATTTCCCGATGCCTCGTTCGATACGGTTATCTGCTCGCAGGTGATCGAACACGTGCCGAAGTCCCCAGCCATTCTTGACGAACTCTCTCGCGTGATCGCCCCCGGCGGCAGACTTCTTCTGGGCACCCCGGACTACGGGCGCGCGCAGTGGCGCATAATCGAATCTCTATACAGAAAGTTTCAACCCCGCGGCTATGCCGACGAACATATCTCGCACTACGACCTTGAAGAGGTGCGCCGCGAAATGGAATCCAGGGGGATGAAGATGGACTGCGCCAGATACATAATGGGCGCGGAACTTATCTGCCGTTTTCTAAAACCTTGATCAGAACCGCCGCCGCAGACGGCATCAGGTCAATTGAATTTATCGTAGAATATTTTTTCCTTCGGAATTCCTTTAGTCTGAATAGCCTTCACGGAAGCGTCAATCATCCCCGCCGAACCACAGAGATACGCCTCTGCGCTGGAATTCGCCTCGACCTTCCGGTCGAAAATCTGGGTGACCAGCCCGACCTCGCCTTTCCACTCGTCGGATTGTTGCGGCGATGACAGGCACGGCACAAACGTGAAATTCTCCATCTCCTTCTCAAGCGACTTCAGCTCGTCGAGAAGGAACAGGTCGCGCTTTGACACGGCGCCGAAGAAATAAGTCGTCTTACGCCTGATCCCGGTTTCCTTCATATGGCGGACAAGTCCCCAGAACGGGGCCATGCCCGACCCGCCCGCGATCCAGAACATCTCCGCGTCGGAGTCGCTGAGGACGAACTCGCCATACGGGCCGTTGAACTGCACCTCGTCCCCCTCCTTGAGAATCGTGAACACCCATGTCGTGCAGATCCCCCCGGGCGCAAGGCGTATTATAAGCTCGATCGCGCGGTTGTCATGCGGCGGGCTGGCGACTGAGTAGGCGCGATACACCGGCTCCTTGACGTCCCCGTATGCCGGAGTCTGAAGTTGGACATATTGGCCGGGACGGAAGGTTATCGTCTCCGGCTCGATGAGTTCTATTCGCAGAAGTTTGATGTCGTGCGTCATGTCCGCTATGCGGGACACTCGCCCCCTGAAACTGGACACCGCGAAAAGATGTTCCGGTATCTCGACGGCGATGTCGTTGCGGACCTTGACCTGGCAGGAGAGCCGGACGCCGTCGGCGATTTCCTGCTTGCTTAGGTACGGCGTCTCCGTCGGCAGGACGGGGCCGCCCCCAGCCTTCACCTTGAGCTTGCAGTATCCGCATGATCCCCGCCCCCCGCAGGCGCTGGGTATGAAAATGCCTTCCTCCATCAGCGTGGAGAGCAGGGACTTCCCGCCCGCTACTTCCAGGACCTTCTTCCCGCCGTTGACGTCCAGTTTGCATGTCCCATAATTGAGAAGGTATCGCTCCGCAGCGACGATAAGCGCCCCCAGCGCCACAGACACGCCGGCGACCAGCCCGACGGATATCAGGACGACCTTGATCGCCTCGGCATTCATATCCTGATGATCCCGGTGAAACCCATGAAGGCAAGCGCCATGATCCCGGACACGATTAACGTGATGCCCGGCCCGCGCAGCGCGGCGGGAACGCGCGAATGCTGCACCTTGTCCTGAATCCCAGCCATCAGGACTATCGCCATCAGCCAGCCCAGACCGCTGCCGAATCCGAAGGCGACGCTCTGCAGGACGCCGTAGCCCTTGTTGACCATGAACAGGCACACGCCGAGTATCGCGCAGTTGACGGTGATGAGCGGCAGGTATATGCCGAGCGCGAAGTACAGTTTCGGCGAGTAGCGTTCGACGATCATCTCGACAATCTGCACGAAACCCGCGATGACTACGATAAAAAGGAGCAACTGAAGGCTCAGGATCGCATGGTCATACCCGGGCGGAACCATGCGGCTCAAAGGAAGAAGCGCGTAGTGATAAAGCAGACTGTTCAAACCCGCCGTGCAGGTTGTCGTGAAGCATACGGCGACTCCCAACCCGACGCTGGTCTTCACCTCGCGCGATATGGCGATGAATGAGCACATTCCCAGAAAGCGCGTCAGCAGGATGTTGTCCGTCACCGCGGCGGAGACGAGGATGAGCAGCATGGTCGTAAGGAATCCGGGATCGTGGGTCATGGCTTTGCCTCCCCGGGTTTCTGCGCCCCGTCGCCGGTATAATGACGGGCGATCCAGACCGCTCCCGCCAGAGTGAAGAACGCGCCCGGCGGCATGATCATGATGACCCACTGATGCCACCACATGTCGCGCAGCGGAAGCGGATATCCCAGCACGGTCCCGAAACCCAGCGTCTCCCGGAAGCACGCTATCGCTATCAGCACGAGAGAGTAGCCGACTCCGTTTGCGATTCCGTCAACCAGCGACGGGAGGGGGGGATTCTGCATGGCGAAAGCCTCGGCGCGGCCCATGATTATGCAGTTTGTGATGATCAGGCCGACGTAAGGGCCGATGATCTTGTGCGCGTCCGGGAAGAGCGCGCGGATCGCCGTGTCAACCATCATCACGAAGCATGCGGCGATAAGTACCTCGGCAATCATCCTCACGCGGCGCGGCATGTAATTCCGCAAAAGAGAAACGGTCAGATTGGTGAGCGCCGTCGCCCAGATCAGCCCCGCGCACATCAGCAGCGTGTTGAAGAGGAGGTTCGTCACCGCAAGGGTCGAGCAGATTCCGAGGACCTGGCGGAAGATCGGATTCTCGTCTAGGATGCCGCGCCGCAGCGTTCCAGCCGGTTTCTTCGGTTTTGCGACCGCTTGCGGCGTTGTCGTCGTTTCCTCAGTCATGCTTTTCCGCCTGTGGCTGCGGGGCGGCCCGGTTGCCGAATGCCCGCTGGAATGATTCCAGGTTCTCGTTGAGCAGCCTGTCCAGCGCCATGCAGGTCTGCGTCGCCCCGGAGATCGCGTCAACGTGGCGATTGACCATGTGCGTCCCTGACGGCGGTTCCTGGAGGCTTATGTTGATGAGCTTGGGCGCCTTCGGCTCGACGAAAATCGAAAGTCCGGCGAACTTTTCCCGGAACCATTTCTCCTCGATGCGCCCGCCCAGCCCCGGCGTCTCTTTCTGATCCGTAAAGGCAATGCCGATGACGGAATCCGCCTTCGGACTGACGGCGAGCATCCCGCGGATCGGCGCCCAGAATCCCAATCCGTCAAATTCGAAGGCGTAACCGATGAGGCTCTCCGGATTGAATCCGCCGTCGGAGCGCCTCGGCTCCCTGTAGGCCGTCACTAGCGGGAATTTCCGGCCCGTTTTCGGATCGGCGATTGTCATTGTCTGGTCGGTGTGCTTCTCGACAATCGCAGGGGCGTCCTTGCGATCGAACGCCTGCCCGCCGGCCAGATCGAAAAGCTCGACCAGGACGGCGCTGCGACGCAGGGACTCGTTGCCGGCGACGACTTTCACGGTCGTTACCTGTATGACGCTCACCGCTGCCGCAAGAATGACCGCCAGCGCTCCGATGAACGCCAGCGCGAATCCCGGCGAATTGATGTCCCTTGTCTTTCCTGCCATCGCTCGTCAGCCCGCCGGCTTATCCCTCAACTCCGGTTTCGGCGCGGATTTTTTCCGCGCCTCCAGTGCCTTCATCGCCATGTCCAGCGAGGGCGCGATCATGTTCCCGATCAGTATCGCGAAGGCGACGCCCCCGGCGAAGATGGACTTCGCGCGGAAAAAGACGATCAAGGCCCCTATCAGAAGCCCGTAGACAACCATTGATTTCTTGTTCCTGGGCGCGGAGACCGGATCGGTCGCCATGAAAAACGCTCCGTAGAGCAACGCGCCGGAAAGCAGCGTGAATGGAACGGGTGGGACGACCTTCGGCCCAAGCGCCGCGCCCATGCCGAGATTGCACAGAACAGCGCCTAACAGGACCGAAACGACAATGCGCCAGTTTGCCGTCCTGGTCCCCAGCAGGTAGATGCCGCCGATCAGGATGAGCAGCGCGCTGACCTCCCCGACGCTTCCGGCGGCAAGAACGCTCTTGTTCCCCGCATATTCGAACACGCCGCCGATCTGCCCCGTGAAGAGGTCAATAAGCGAAGTCGAGTAGCCGAAATCGCGCCGGGCGACCATCGGCGTGGCCTGCGTCAGCGCGTCAATACCCTTCGTCACGTCGGCTTGGGCAAGCCATTCCGGAGCCTTGCTCATCGCTCCCATGGACCACTTTGCGAACCCGCCGGGGAAGCCGCGGAACGCGGGCGAAAAGCTGCCCGTCATCTCCTCAGGAAAGGCCACGTAGATGAACGCCCGCCCGGTCACGGCGGGATTGAAGACGTTGCGCCCGAATCCCCCGAACGCCTCCTTGCCGAACAGGATCGCGAACACAATGCCGACAGTTGCCATCCAGAGCGGGATTTCGGCGGGAAGCGACAGGGAGAACAGCGCGCACGTCACGAGGCAGGCCGTGGAAACCGAATCCCCGCGCTTGCTGGAGGTCAGCCATTCGACCATCACGCCGGCGAACGTCACCCAGGCCAGTAGGGCCATGCAGCGCCAGCCGAAGAAGTAGACCGCCCCCAACTGGCATGGAACAAGCGCCGCGAGGACCTTCGCCATGATCGGCTGCCTGGCGAAGAACCCGCGTTTCTTGACGCCCTTCCTGATGGGGATATCAACCATGTCCCACCGAGGCGATAATCGCCGAAAATCACGAACCGGACAAACCTGCTGGCTGCGGCCATACTATTAGCTTGCCGGGGGGGTGTCAAGAATCGCGCGCGTCGTTTGAATTGACATGCCTGGATGGGCTGAAATAGAATTATAATGATTTAATTGGGGTTTTAGCCCGCAATCCAGTGTGAGAGACGGGGAGGACGCGATGCGGCAAAGGATGATACGGGCATTTGCCCAGGCGACGGCGCTTTTTACGTTCATTCTGCTGCGCGCTGCGCCGGCGGACGATGCAGGGCAAACCATTAACGCGCTCTGCCGCAGGCTTGACGACCTGTTGCCGATGGAATGCGCATGCGAGGCGCGGATATCCCTGCTTGAGAATTACCTGAAAAAGAACGGCGTTCCGAAGTCGCTGCGCCCGATCGTGAAGCTGTCGCTGGGGCCGGGGGAGAAGACCGGCATCGAAATGAAGATGCCCTCCTTCATGGGCGGGGCGGGGCAGGGGCTTATGCCCGCCGGGGGCGAGTACGAAGGTTCGAAGGCCGGAAGCGCGCCGGCATTCATCAATACCGTCGTCGGTTCGGCCAATCCGAGGGCAATGTCTGCGCGGCTGAAACGCCTTTCCCGCAAGGCCGGATCCGTTGAGCTGACAAAAGTCAAGGAGGGGGATGAGACCTTCGATGTTCTGGATTTCCGGGACACCTACCTGCCGGCTTCGGCCATTGGACATCTGCTCAGGTTGAAGCTCTGGATAGGATCTGACAGCCTGATCCATCGGGCGCGGCTCTACACAAGTCTTCATGGCATACTCAGCGTTACGGTGAAATATAACGACTTTGAAATCGGCGGGAAGAAATACAAGGCCGTACGGCTGATTAGCGTATTGCCGATGCTTTCCGAATACGGCGAGACGACGACTCAGCCGTTCGGTTTTCAGTTTGAGAATTACGCAGTCGCTTCGGCGGGGGAGGCAGACGCTCCGGGCGGGACGTCAAAGGGCGGCGCCGCCAGGGACGGCTCAAAGAGCACAAAACCTGTCAAGGGAGGAGGCGCGCGTGAATAAGATTCTTCGCTGGTACGGAGTGCCCGCCCTACGGTTGACTATGCCATTGACGTTCTTCTTCTTCCTCGTCGTGGTCTCCGTGTTCGGATTGCAGAATGCTGTTCTGGCGCAGGAAAAACCGCTGGACGACGAGCAAATGGCCGCGCTGGCCGCCTCCGGGCAGCCTGAGGAATTCAACTTCATCGTCCTGGGCGACGTTCACGGCGTTTTCGACGTGATGTCGAAAATCATGGAGCAGTCGAAAGCGGACAAGCCCGCCTTCGCCGTTCAGATAGGCGACCTTTTCGCCGGTATGGAAAACTCCGACGAAGCCTTCAAAGCCTATGTTTCCGCGATCCGTAACTCCGGCATACCGTGCTTCACGGTCATGGGAAACCATGACTGCCACGCCGGATCGCGCGATCGCTTCCACAAGCATCTCGGCGCGGAGGACTACTCATTCGATTACGGTCCGGTCCGTATTATCGTTATGGACACGTCCCGGCGCTGGATGTCAACGGCGCAACTTGCATGGCTTGATGAAAAGCTGCGGACGGACAAGCGGGCGATGATCTTCACGCACATGCCGCCGCACGCGGGCGACTGGTGGGTGAACGCCTTTCACGGCGGATCGCGGGAATTTTTGCGACTGTGCGAAGAGCGCGGGGTTGAGCAGGTATTTCTTGGCCACGTTCATATTCTCGACTGGGCCGAGTTCGGGGCTGTGCCGATGACCTGCGCGGGCGTCGCGGGGATCAAGGCGGCCTTCGCGCCAATGGGGGTTCCGTTCCGGGGGTACGTGAAGGTTCGCGTGACGAAGGACGGATCGGAAGTCAGCGCCGTCGCCTTTGACGAGACGGGCAAGGGCGCTGGGCCGGCGCGCATCATCCACCCGCTGAAGCCGCGCGCCGGGCGGACTTCGGCGGAAACCGGCGGCGGCGTTAAGCAACAAGCCGGGGAGAAACCGGCGGCAAAAGCGCTCCGCGCCATCGGGTCATGCCCGATGGGCGGAAAGGTCAACGCGGAAGAAGCGGCGAAACGCGCGGCAGGCGACGCCCGGGCAAACCTTCAGGATTGCATCGAGCGCTACGTCGCGGAACTAATGAGCAAGATTATTTTCGAATCGGTGAAGAACGTTGACCCGGACGGCAATGAGACGATGGAATACGTCCACACCGTGTCGAAGGCGGTTGCTTACGCGCTGATTGACGGGGCTGAGATCGAGCGGACGTGGACGGAGGAGAGAAAAGGCGTTCTGCGCGGCGATCAGAAAGGCGAGGGGAGCGGCGCGGCGCTGACGGCGGCGATGGCGTCGGCAGCATGCCCGCTTGACGCGGTATGGAAGGAGACGGCGAAGGCGGCGGCGCGTCTGGCAATGGCTCCGCGCACGCCTGATATGGCGCTGTCCCCGGGACCGGTTTTCGGAAAGAGCATGGACGCGGCCATGAAGGCGCTGAACGCGGAGATTGAGGCGAGACGGGGCAGGAAGCAGGAGTGAAACGGAAAGCAATTATGGCATAGCGATAATGCGGCGCAGAGATGGCTGTTGTTTCTGGATGGAACACCGGCCGGCTCGCGGACCCGCCTTCCGCCCATTCTTCGCTTCGGATCATTATAACATGACCGTCCTGCTTGTCATCGGCCTGATTTCGGTGTAGAAGAATGATATGCCTGTGCAGAGTGAAACACGGCCTGACCATTCCGCCCGTTCGCGCGTTTGCGCCCTTGTGGACTGCAACAACTTCTACGTCTCCTGCGAGCGCGCCTTTGCCCCGTGGCTGGAAGGCGTCCCCGTCGTCGTCCTGTCCAACAACGACAGTTGTGTCGTCGCCCGCTCCAACGAGGCCAAGGCGCTCGGCATAAAAATGGGCGCCCCCGTCCACCAGATCGCGCGGATGCTCAAGGAAAACAGCGTGAAGGTTTTCTCATCGAATTACACGCTATACGCCGACATGTCCCGCCGCGTCATGGAAACGCTGTGCCGCTTCACCCCCGACGTGGAAATCTATTCCATTGACGAGGCATTCCTGGACCTGACGCATGTCCCCTGCGGCGACCTTGACGCATACGGGCGGCGCATCCGCGACACGGTGAAGCGCTGGACAGGCCTGCCCGTGACGGTCGGAGTCGCGCGGACCAAAACACTGGCCAAAATATGCAACCATATCGCCAAGAGGTCCCAAAGGGCGCGCGGAGTCCTGAACCTCGCTGATTCGCCGCACCTTGACCACGCTCTGGAAATGACGCCGGTTGACGAGGTCTGGGGGATCGGGTGGAGCCATGACAGGCTCCTGCGCGCGCGCGGCATTGAGAACGCGCTCCAACTGCGCGACGCGGACGACCGCTGGGTCAGGAAGCGCATGGGCGTGGTCGGCCTGCGCACGGTCCACGAGCTTCGCGGAATCCCCTGCCTGGACGTCGAGACCGGCGCAGACCCCGCGAAGACAATCTCCACCTCGCGCTCCTTCGGGCGGCTGGTCGAGTCGTTGCGCGACATGGAGGAGTCCGTCGCGACGTTCGCGTCAAAGGCGGCGGAGAAGCTTCGGAAGGAACGTCTGGCAGCCGGGGCAATCATGGTTTTCATCATGACCAACCGGTTCCGCGAAGAGCCGCAGTACTTCAATTCCTCAATCATGCGCCTCCCCGCGCCGACGAATGACACGCGGGATCTGCTCAGGAGCGCCGGCGAATGCCTGAGGCGGATTTACCGTGACGGCTTCCGCTACTACAAGGCCGGCGTGATGTTCATCGAGCTTGTCCCGGAGGACCGTATACAGGGCAGCCTTTTTATCCCGGCGCAGCGCCCGGACTCGCGCCGGCTGATGCAGGTCATGGACCGCGTGAACGGGGCAATGGGCGCGGACACTCTCAAATTCGCCGCGCTGGGCATTGAGCAGGGCTGGCGGACGCGCTTCGGCAAACTCTCCCGGCGATACACGACGAGCTGGGATGAGTTAATGACGGTACGAGCGTAGCGCGGCGATGCGACTGGGGTGGAATCCGAATGGATGTCGCGCCGGACAAAACCGAATACGCGGAACCGGAAGGCGGGCGCGGCGCGGTAATCTGTCCCGGCTGCGGGGTGGCGATTCCTGCGGACGCGCTCAGGTGCCCGAAGTGCGGCAGGCGGGATGAAGCCGTCTCCGCGATCGAGTGTTTCCCCATTGAAGCCGACCGAATCCCCAGACCGTGGAAGGCGTTCTTGTCGGCGTGGCTTCTGCTGACGAAGCCGAAGGACTGCTGGGCGGCGATTCGCGGCAAGGGCAATCTCCGCCACATATTCGCGTTCTGGCTGATGTGGCAGATTATCGGGATTAACCTTTACGCCCTGAGGCCGTGGAATTTCATCCGGGTCTGGGTGGACGATCCGCCGTTCAGAAACGTGGGCGACGTCTTCGGCCTTGCTCTCGGCATAAGTATCATTGCGCTGGTTGTTCAACTGACCCTGTACGTCTGCCTGCGAATAGTCTGCTTCGTCAACTGGGCGCCCCGGGCAAGGCTCGGCGGCGTAATGTACGTCCTTGCGATGATGCCGCTGGCAATGGCCGCCACACGGACGGATATCTGGCTTGGGAGGGGCTTTTGGGTTTTCGGTACCGCATATCAGCCGTTTCAGTCGCTGCAGCTCCTCTGGAATTACAGTAGCCTGCATGAGATTGTCTTTTACGATTGGGGGGCGAACGCAGTCAGGCTGTTTCTGCTGGTTGTCTTCGTTCCGCCCTTTTTGAAGCATCGGTGTGGTTTCACGAACGGATGGGCTGCGGTAGGATGCTTCATGGTTCCCCTGATAGCGCTGTCCTGCACGACTGCGTTGATCTTTCTGATGGCGTATCTTTGACGCGCCGTCAGACTGGTGCGTCCGTCGCGCGTGCTGGCGGCGCGTTTGTGAACATGATGTCTTCACCCGGAGTTCATGCCATGAAGAGACGGGAATTTCTCGGGGCCTCGGCGGCTGCGCTTGGTTCCGTCCTCGGCGCTTCGCAGGCCCGCGCCGGACAACCAAAAAGCGATAACGGAAAGGACGGCGAAATGAAGGCAGGTTTTACCCGGGTGAGCATAACGCCCCCCGTCGGGACGAAGATGATGGGCTTCGGCGGACGCGATATGGAGCGCGGCTGCGCGGGCGTTCACGACGACATTCACATCGCCGCGCTTTACCTTGAACAGGACGGCGAGAAGGCGCTCATAATGGCCTGCGATCTCTGCTTCCTCGGGCGCGAGGAGGCGGACCGCTTCAAAGGCGCGATCGGGCGCATGGCCGATATCCTTCCGCGCCAAATCCTGATGAACGCCTCCCATAACCACGTCGGGCCGTCGGTCGGGACATGGTACTCCGCAGGATACGAAATCCCGGACAGGCTCTATCTGAACGACCTTGAAGCAGCGACTGTCCGCGCCGCGAAGGAGGCGATGGAATCAGCCCGGCCCGCCACAATCCAGGCCGGCGTCGGCCGGACAAAGCTGCCCATGAACCGCCGCCGCAGAATGCCGGACGGCGCAATCGAGAACCGCCCCAACCCGGACGGATACGTCTACGACCGGCTCCCCGTCTGCCTCGCCGAAGATGCTGACGGGAAGCCGATCTGCCTCATGTTCTCGGTCTCGACGCATCCCTCGATGATGAGCGGATGGGATATTTCGGCGGAATACTGCGGCGCGGCGGTCCGGGGGATTGACAAGCTTATCGGCGCGGAATGCGCCATGTTCCTTCAGGGCTGCGGCGGCGACTCAAAACCTTCGGTGATAGGTCGGGGCGGGGTTGACCGCTGGCAACCGGGGACGTGGGAGCTTATGGAGGAGGCTGGCGCGATGGTCGCCGGGGAGGTTGCCGCCGTCATCAAGAGCAGTCTGAAACCCGTTGTGCCGTCGCTCAGGACGGCTTCCGTGGAGATGCGCTGGCCGCTTCAGGAGCCGTCCGAACGCCGTTTCTACGAGGAAATTGCCCAGGCCGAGAAGAACGGGAACTCCGTCCGCAGGATGTGGGCGGAACAGATCATCCGCCGCATGGACCGTGGCGAGACTCTGCCGAAGTCCTTCACGCTCACCGCGCACGGGGTCAGGATCGGCGAAGGACTTCGCATCGTCGGCATCGAAGGCGAGGCCGTAGGGGAGTGGGGAAAGTTCATCGAGGAGTTCTACGGCGGCGGCGTGACGTTCCCGCTTGGTTACACGGATGGGCAGGGCCTGTATCTGCCCACGACGCGGATGCTGCCGGAAGGTGGATACGAGGTGGTCAGTTCATGGGAATACGGGCTTGCCTCCGCGCTTGCGCCGGGGATGGAGGATGAAGTCGCGCGGGCGATGCGGAGGATGGGCGAGCTGGGGGTGAAGTGAAGGTTCCGACGGCGCGGCGCCATGCCGCATCCCGCCGGAAAATGTTTTGCACTCCCGCGCAATATGGATTAGATAATCCGCAGGTTCTTTGCCGTTTCCACGTGGTCGGACACGAAAGGAAAGCAAATGCGCAAGTTTCCATATGTCAGATTGTCCATGATGATGTTCCTGCAATACGCGGTGTGGGGCGCGTGGCTGCCGATGGTTGCCAAATATTTGTCTTCTCCGCAGATTGAGTTAGAGGTCAAGGATTGGGCGGCGATTTGCAAGACTTTGACCGAGGACGGCGCAAAGGCAGAACCGTCCATTAACAAAGCTTTTTGGGAGGCGCTGGCCAACTCCAAAGACGCCAACCTCGATCTCTTCAAGAAGGCTTCGACAGGTGCGGCGCTAGACGCGCAGGAGCAGATTAAGCTGTCGTCCGACCTTCAGGCAATCCTGGCAAGCGCCGAAATCTACAAAGACCGGGACATGTCATGGATTCAACGCACGCCCAAGATCGGCACACTGCTTGACAGACTCGCTGACAGTGACAAGGGGGCATTTACTGAAATTGACAGGCTCTCGCTGAACCGGCTTATGTTTTTCCACGCCAACCCGGATAAAACCGTCGTCAGAGAAGGCGGCTTGGGATTTACATGGGCGCAGATAGGCCTGATCCTGGGCCTGGCTGGTTCGATCGGGGCGGTTCTTTCACCGTTCATCGCCGGGCAGTTCGCCGACCGCTACTTCTCAGCCGAACGTTTTCTGGCCGTAATGATCCTCATCGGCGGATGCGTCAAGTGGCTTACCGCATACCAGACAACATATACCGCATGGTTGTGGCTCTCGATTCTATACAGCGTGGCTTTTATGCCTACTCTGGCGTTGACGAATTCAGTCGCCTTTGCGCACATGACAAACCAACAGAAGCAATTTCCCATAGTGCGCGTGTGGGGAACTCTGGGATGGATTGCGGCCAGTTGGGCGTTCCCATTGATCTGGTTGCTGACCAAGATCGAATTTCAGGCGCTCCCGCCATTTTATAAGGGCGAGGATCTGCCCAACTCCACCGAGTTGCTGGTCAACGGCCTGAAATTCGCGGGTATGCTCTCGTTCGCATACGGACTTTTCTGTTTCTTCCTGCCGCATACCCCGCCAAAGAAGGACGCGGTTGAAAAGCTCGCCTTCGCCAAGGCATTCAAACTATTCAAACAACCTTCATTCACAATCCTGCTGCTGGCCAGTATTCCCGTCAGCGTAATTCTTCAGATCTATTTCATTCAGACTTCGGCCTTCTTCGGAGCGATTGGCGTGCCTGATTCGCACATAGGTCCGGCGATGACGATAGGGCAGTTCGCCGAGATATTCGCCATGGCGCTCCTGGGAGTGATGCTGGCCAAGGCTGGTTTCCGCTGGACGATCTTCGTGGGGATAATGGCTTACGTGGCCAGGTTCAGCATCTTCGGCACGACAAGCCTGCCCGTCGGCGTCATTGTAGCCAGCCAGTTCTTCCACGGTTTCTGTTATGCGTGTTTCTTCGCCGGGAGTTTCATATATGTTGACCGCATCGCCCCGAAGGATATCAGGCATTCAGCCCAGACGTTATATGGAATGTTCATTCTTGGCCTTGGTCCGGTGCTGGGCGGGTACTATTGCGGATGGCTGGGTAAGCATTATGCGGTGGCAGGCGCGCAGCTTAACTACTCCGGCCTATGGTATAATCTTGCCATGATTGGTTTAGTCACCGGAATAGCCTTCGTCGTTCTGTTCAGAACCGCCCCGGCGGCGGAAGAAGAAGGGAAGGCTGCAAGCGCCTGAAGAAGCTCTGAATCTGGAATTTGGGCTGAACCCGCAGCGGGAAATGTTACTGGAGACTATGAAATGAGAATCACACTCGCATTTGCGCTGTTTCTTTGCGTGACATGTTCAACTCTTGGAGCACAGGATAAGCCCCAGGGCGCTCCCGACGCCGAGAAGATCGGATGGCGTCTGGGTACCCAGTTGTGGAGCTTCAATCGCTTTACCTTCTTCGAGGCGATCGAGAAGACCGCCTCCCTCGGCTTGAAATACGCCGAGGCCTTTCCTGGCCAGAAACTCTCCAAGGACAAGCCGGACGTCGTTTTCGATCACAATATCCCAGTCGAAATCCAGCGCGAGGCGATGCAGAAACTCAAGGAAGCGGGCGTGACGATTGTCAACTACGGCGTCGTTGGCCTGGGCGCGAACGAGGCGGAGAACCGCAAGGTCTTCGACTTCGCTCGGACAATGGGTATTGAGACCATCTGCTCCGAACCCGCCCCGGAAGACCTGCCGGGAATCGCCAAGCTCTGCGAAGAATACGGCATCAATGTCGCCATCCACAATCACCCGCTTCCGACACGCTACTGGAATCCGGACGCCGTGCTCGCCGCGCTCAAGGGCATCGAGAGCAAGCGCGTCGGCGCGTGCGCGGACACCGGGCACTGGCTCCGATCCGGTATCAACCCCATCCAGGCGATGCAGAAACTTGAAGGAAAGATAATCTGCTACCACTTCAAGGACCTCAACCGCCCCGGACTGACCGGCCACGACGTCCCATGGGGGACCGGCAAAGGCAATGCTCGGGCCATGCTTGAGGAAATCCGCCGCCAGAACTTCAAGGGCGTCTTCTCAATCGAATACGAACATAAATGGACCAATTCGCTGCCGGATATTGCCGAATGTGTCGCGTTCTTCAACCAGACGGCCGCTGAACTGTCAAAGGGTGAAACGAAGTAAGCCGGAGCATCATCACCGCGGCAAAAGGCCCGGCGAGTCCGCGACCTCGTTGGAGGAATTCCAAACCATGCTGAATAAAGGCATCACGAGACGCGGATTCATCGGCGCCTCGATCAAGACGGCGGCGGTCTTCACAATCGTTCCGCGCTACGCTCTCGGGGGGGCCGGTCAAACCCCACCGAGCGAAGTCATCACTCGCGGAACCGTTGGTTGCGGGGGAATGGGCTACGGCGCGCACGTTCACGAGAACAAGGACGGCCCGGTAAGGCAGATCGCCGTCTGCGACGTGGACCAGAACCACCTGAACCGCGCCCTGCAGAAGGCCGGCAAGGGCTGCCGCGCTTTCAGCGATTTCCGCAAGGTGATGGACATCAAGGAAATTGACGTCATCCATATCGCCACGCCCCCGCACTGGCATGCCCTCGTGAGCATCGCCGCCGCGCAGGCGGGCAAGGACGTCCTCTGCGAGAAACCGATGCACCGCTTCATCGCCGAAGGCCGGGCGGTCATCGAAAACATCAAGAAGTACGGACGCGTCTTCCAGATCGGAACCTACGGGCGTTTCCATCATTACGAGCATATCGGCAATTCCAAACAGATGAAGAAGCTTGTCCAAAGCGGCATGCTTGGCAAGCCGCTCGTCGCCCGCGTGACCCGCGCAAACAACTTCAACTGGAAGGTCGGCATGTGGAGCGGGATGATCAACGCCACACCCATGCCGGTCCCCGGCGAATTGAATTACGATATGTGGCTCGGCCCCGCGCCGGTCAAGCCCTATCACCCGCACCGCGTCCACGGCAGCTTCCGTGGTTATTGGGACTACGACGGCGGCGGGCTGGCGGACATGGGACAGCACTACCTCGACCCGCTTCAATACATCCTGGGCAAGGACGACACAAGCCCGGTCGAGATCGAAACCTATGCGCCCTGGCCGACCCACCCGGACGCATGCGGCGCGTGGGGACGGTTGACACTCAAATACGAGGACGGCGACACAATCATCCTCGAAAGCGGAGAATGGGGAATTCCAGAGCCGGGCGAGCACGCTTTCCTTGAAGGCCCGAAGGGCAAGGTCTACGCCGGGCATCGCACGGAGCCGGCGGGGCTTTTCGACCAGCTCAGCCGCTTCCCCGACCCGCCGGAACTCGTGAACTTCTACGACGACGCGATCAAAACGCGCCGTCAGGCCGGCGGCAACGCGGAATCGTCACACCGCTCCGCCTGCCTGATGCACCTGAGCAACATCGCCATGCGGACAGGCCGGAAGCTGCGCTACGATCCCGTAAAGCAGGAATTCCCCGGCGACGAGGAAGCCAACCGGCTGGTCAACGTCCCGATGCGTGCGCCCTGGCATCTGTGAGCGCCTGACGGACGCGGACGGATCTCTGACGTGTGCAAACGCCGCGCAATGGGCGGACGGCAATGACTGAAAAAACGATTTCACGAAGAAGGCTGCTCGGCGCCTCGCTGAAGGCCGCCGCAACTTTCACGATTGTCCCGCGCTACGTCCTCGGCAGCGCAAGCTACATCCCCCCCAGCGAGAATATCACGCGCGGCGTCATCGGAACCGGCAGCATGGGCATCGGCGCGCACGTCTTCGAGAACAAGCCCGGCAAGGCCCCCCTGACCCTGGCCGTCTGCGACGTTGACGAGAATCACCTGGCCGAGGCCATGCGCAAGGCGGCGCGGGGATGCGACGCATACAGGGATTTCCGCCGCGTCCTGGAGCGTAAGGATATTGACGTCATCCACGTCGCCACGCCGCCGCACTGGCACGCGCTGATCACCATCGCCGCCGCGCAGGCCGGCAAGGACGTCCTCTGCGAGAAGCCGATGCACCGCTTCATCCGCGAGGGGCAGGCCGTGATTGACGCGCTCAACCGCTACGGGCGCGTCTTCCAGATCGGCACCTACAACCGCTTCGGCGGATTCGAGCACGTCGGGTGGTCCCCCCGACTCAGGAAAATCTGCCGCAGCGGGATTCTCGGTAAGCCCCTGACGGTGAGGATCACGGGCGCGATGGGCTTCGAATGGAAGGTCCAGCGGCATTCCGGCATCCCGAATCCAACGCTGGAAGCCGCTCCGAAAGAGTTGGATTATAATATGTGGCTCGGCCCCGCGCCCTGGAAGCCCTACCATCGCCACCGCGTCCACGGCAGCTTCCGCGGATACTGGGATTACGACGGCGGCGGGCTGACGGACATGGGCCAGCACTTCCTCGATCCGGTGCAATACTTCCTGGACAAGGATCACACCAGCCCCGTGGAGATCGAGGCCGAAGCCCCCTGGCCGGTCCACCCGGACGCGGTCGGCGTATGGGGACGCATTGTGATGAAATACGAGGACGGCGACACAATCATCCTCGAAAGCGGCGAGTGGGGGACTCCGAGGGAAGCTCCCGATGCCCCGCTGATCGAGGGGCCGAAGGGCAGGATCTATCCCCAGAACCGGACCGATCCCCCCGGGCTGTTCGAGCTGCTGGACAAGTTCCCGGAAGAGCCGCGACTGATCCCCTTCTACAATCAGGCGATCAAGGAGCGCAAACAGGCCGGCGGCAACGCGGAAGTTTCGCATCGCTCGACCATCCTGCTGCACATTGCGAACATAGCGATCCGCACGGGGCGCAAGCTCCGCTTCGATCCCATAACGCAGACTTTCCCCGGAGACGATGAGGCCAACCGCCTCATTGACGTGCCGATGCGCGCTCCGTGGCATTTGTAGCTTGAGAGGAAGAACAAGTGGCAGACAAGACAACCGCGAAGAAAAGGCTTTTCTCAATCGCATTGCTGGCCGGAACCGTCATCGCGCTTCCGGTCCTGTTATTGACTTCGTGCGCCGGAACGGAGAAGACCGCCGCCGTCGCCGAAGATGCGCAGGGCGTGGTTCAGGAAGCCGCCGCGCAAACGCCCCCCGAAGCGAAAGCGGATGTCCCGGCCCCGGCTGCCGTTGTCCCGGCCGCTGTGGACATTGACGCTGTCCTGGAAAAACTCCCGACTCAGAACAGCGGCAAGGCGCTGGAGGTCAGCCGTGAGCTTGTCTCGGCGGGACCCCTTGCCGTCGCGAAGATCGCGGACATGCTGGTCGAGCCGGGCAAGGGCAACGATGTGAAGGCCCGGCTGGCGATTCACGGCATGGCCATGTACGTCAACCGCCCCGGAGCGGAGAAGGAACGGCAGATGTACGCGCTGGCCATCGTTGCGGAGTTGAAGAAGGACAGGCCCGCGCCGATCAAATGCTTCCTGATGCAACAGTTGCACATCGCGGGACGCGACGAGGCGATTCCGGCGCTCGGCGAAGCGCTGCTAGATCCGGAGCTTTGCGAGACTGCGGCTCAGGCGCTGATTGCGATCCCGGTTCCTGAGACGACCGCCGCGCTGGACGCCGCGCTTGCAAAGGCCGAGGGCAAATCCCGCCGCACAATCGTCCAGGCTCTGGGCGTCGAACGCGACGCGAAGGCCGTTCCGCTCATACTGAAGGAAGCCGCTTCGGAAGACCCGGAGACGCGGGAGGTCGCGCTGTTCGCGCTGGGCAACATCGGCGATCCGACGGCGAAAGACGTCCTGCTGAACGCGATGAAGACCGAGACCGGTTACATGCAGAGCAAGGCGACGGAGGCCTGCATGTTGCTGATGCGGCGCATGATCGAGGACGGAAAGAAGGCGGAAGCGGCGGAAATGAGCCGGCAGATATTGAAGGACTGCGCCGGCGACGAGATGCGCCACGTCCGCTGCGCCGCGCTCAGGCGCCTTGCCGAGGCTGACGGGGCGGCGGCGCTGGGGGACATCTTCGCCGCGATGGAGAGCGAGGACTTGCAGATCCGCACGGTGGCGGCGGCAATCGCGGCGGACGTGCAGGACCCGCAACTCGCCGTCAAACTTACGGAGAAAATGAAGACCGCACCCCCGCAGACGCGCTGCGCGATACTGGCCGTGCTTGGCAGGCGGGCCGAGGCCGGCTCGCTGGCGGCGGCCGTCGAGGCCATAAAGGACCCGGAGAAGGCGGTCAGGATTGCGGCGCTTGAGGCCGTCGGGAGCATCGGCGGCAGGGAGGCCGTCAAACCGCTGGTCGGGAAACTGGAATCGAAGGACGGCGCGGAAAAGTCCGCCGCGCAGGCGGCGCTTGACCGCGTGATGGGGGAGGGGGCCACGGCGGAAATCGCAGCGTGCCTGGCCCAGGCGTCATCGGAACAGCGCGCCATCCTGATCAAGGTCCTGACCAACCGCGGCGCGGCGGAGTATCTGGACGCCATATTCAAGGCGGCGTTCGATCCGGACAAGAACGTTCAGGTCGCGGCGGTCGAGGCCGTCGGCGCTCTGGCCCCGGCTGAGGCGCTGCCGAAGGTGATCCAACTGCTCGTCAAGGCCGATAGTGGCGCCGTCATGCGCACGGCTGAAACGGCGGTGGTCTCAACAGCCAACAGGATCATTGAAGAGGAAAAGCGGGCTGACGCGGCCATTGCCGTCCTGCCCGAAGCCGGTTCCGAGGCCGGATGCAGTCTCATCCGGGTACTCTGCAGACTGGGCGGGCCGAAGGCCCTTGAGGCCGTCCGCCTCGCCACGGGTTCCCAGGACGCAAAGATCAAGGAGGCCGCCATCCGCGCCCTGTGCGACTGGCAGGACGCCGGGCCGATGGGCGACCTGATGGCGCTTATTAAAAAGGAATCCGAGCCGACCTACAAAGTCCTGGCCCTGCGGGGCTACCTTCGGATGCTGGCCATGCCCAACGACCGCGCGGCAAGTGAGAACCTGAAGCTCTACGCTGACGCCATGCAGGTCGCGGAGCAGGACAGCGAGCGCAAAGCGGCGCTGGGCGGAATCGGCAACATCACCGATCCCGAGGCGCTGAAGTTCCTGGAGCCTTATCTTCAGATTCCCGCGCTGGCCGAGGAGGCCGCGATGGCTACGCTGAAGGTGGCCCGGGGCGTGAGCGGCTACGATCGCTCGGCCGCCGCGCAGGCGATTGAGAAGGCGGCAGCGGTGTGCAAGTCCGAAGTCACGAAGAAGAAAGTCGAGGAGATCAAGGGCCTTATTGCGTCGTTCGAGGACTTCATCACGGCATGGGAGGCCGCGGGGCCTTACTCCGCCACGAATCAGGGATTCGAGGCCCTGCACGACGTTTCCTTCCCGCCGGAGAAGGACGACCCGGCGGTCAAGTGGAAGCTCCAGCCCGCGGCCACGCGGGCCGAGCGCCCGTGGGCGATTCAGTTGAACGAATCGCTGGGCGCGGTTGATCAGACGGTCGGCTATCTCAGAACAAAAGTCTATTCCCCCGTCGAGCAGGACGTCCACATGCTCACCGGCAGCGACGACGGCCTGAAGGTCTGGGTGAACGGCGCGGAGGTCCTCTCCATCAACGCCCCGCGCGGCGTCGCAAAGGACCAGGACAAGTCGAAGGCCCATCTCAAGCAGGGCTGGAACACGGTCCTGATGAAGGTGACCCAGGGCGGCGGAGACTGGGAGGCATGCCTGCGCTTCCGGAGTTCAGACGGCAAGGCGCTGGAGGGGGTCTACGCAAAGGTTGGGCAGTAAATATTGCCCCTCTGCGCCGACTCTACAACATCAAGGTGACGTCCCCGATTGATGATATGTTACGATCCTGGGATTGAGTGAGCGGATGGAACTGACGAACGTCTCCGATTTTAAGGGAGTCTGCACAATGATGTTAGTATATATCCCAGATGTTGGTGATGGCCTCGCCGCTGGTATTAGCACAATCGATGGCACCAAGATCCAAATTGACTGCGGAAGCCAACAGGAAGCGAATGTGGCGTTTATAAAGGGTATTTACCGGATCTCTCCGCATTCCTTTTTCCTCTCACACTTCCACCTGGATCACTACAATGGCCTATTCTGCCACAATCAGCACATGGAACGGCTAGCTATCCGCGAAGCGTTCTACCCCCGCATTCCGAAGTTTGAACAGCGCGACAAGTTCCTGCGCTGCGTGATGGCGATGAACCATAGGCTCATGGGCGACATGTCTGGAAGCACGGTAGCCGACTTCCTTAGCGTTCTGTCCAGCATCAATTACGGACCGTTCATTTATCGGTCTCTCTCCAAGGGTGACACTGTCCGGATTGGCGGGTCAGAGTTTCATGTACTCTGGCCACCGAAGACTGTTGATAAAGCGACGACGAAAGTCATAGCTAAAGCAATCGAGGTTTTCGACGCAGCTAAGCAAGAAGATGAGATTCTTCAAAAGATTCTGAATCGCATCGGTGAGAAAGGAAACCTGGATCCCTATCTTTCGGATGAGAGACAGACGGGAGAAATGCCCATCTGTGGCAGACGCACGTGTGATCTGAAACATTACACGTTTCCATCCATGAGAGACCTTCCTGAGGTAGTCCGGAGTGCGAGTAAGTCGCTACGTGCTGCTGCAAATCACCTCAGTCTGGCATTTCATGAAGACAACCTTTTCCTTTTCATGGGTGATTTGGAGTCCTCACAGATCAAGAAGGTTGTGAAATATCTTACCGCCCAGGAGCGTAGGCATTTTTTCGTGCTTGTGACACCGCACCACGGGACGCATTGGCACAAGAACCTACTAGAAATTCACGCTTGTCACTCAATTAGTTCCGTTGGTTCGGGCTTGTTTCTTAAGCTCCGTCCGGAGTTCAAATCCATATCGAATATATCCCTGATCACGCATCTCAACGGCGATATTGAAGTTCCCCTCTTCTGTCCAAGGTGGTGTAGATGGAAGCATCGGAGGGACTGGTATGGATTCTTGTAAAGGGCCAGATACTCGCAGTCACCACTACGTTCCTATTGACTAACGTTCCTATTGACACGTGCCCAAAGGCTGATTATCATACATACAGTGTAGTAGTAGGAGATGTTCGCTTCCTACGCCTCGCGTAGCATTACGGCGGGTTTCATTTGGGGTACCGGGAGGAATTGTAAAATGCAGTGCAAAGAATGCGGGATGGAAGTGAGTCAGGACCAAACCAAGGATGGAGTGTGTGCACCATGTTCCCAGAAGGTGGAACCTTCATCAGGTCGAGAGGGAACATCAAAACTTGTAGAAAAATCTAAGCCTAAGACAAAGACGCCGCCCAAGCAGACTCTTGTAATCTTGGTGGGAATAACTGTATTTTGTTTGATTATTGGTGCGATGGTTGGTCCGCAACAGGCGGGGGGTACCAGATTACGCAGTGGAGATAGTATGGCCAAGATAGGTGATGTGTGTATTCTTAGTACCTCAGGTATGAATTCAACTTTCGTCTTCGCAACCCATGCAGCCCGTGACGATTTTGACAAAGCAGTTATCGCTCACGACAAGTATGGCATGGAGGACCTGTTTTTAAGTGGGGCTGTATTCTCTGTTGCCAACGGAACTAGGGCCAGGGTGATAGATGCAAGTGTTTGGTATAGCAAAGTTCGTATAGAGGGAGACACATATACAGGTAGGACGGGATGGGTATCAAAGGAGCTGGCAAGACGACCATAGAGGAGAAATGCATAATTTAACCTCCAACGAAAGAAAGTATTGACTATGAAGATCAGATATGGTAGTATATATGCACTTGCTCAGTGTAGTAACCGCAATTTCATATAAAGGAAAGAGCCATGGCAGACATTTGGCAGAATGGTAGACCAACTGACTTGGTGGACATCTTCGAGCGATTGCAAACATGGGTTATTGAACGGGGCTTACTGCTTGATAACCAGGGAGATGACACACGGACCTTCAGACGGCCGTCCGGGAGCAACTCACTGTGTTCTTTGCAGTTCCAACCTGACACTGTGAAGTGTGTTGGGCACACATTCATCCATTTCCATTGGTATAGGCCAGAACTCCGCAGGATGCAGATGGAATCCGAGTTTGACAAGCTGCATTTGTACGCCATTATGTACCTAAGTAATCCCTGTTTCACGAAAGGGGAGAAGGATGTACTGTTCGTGTCAGGCCTAAACGCCGGTGACAACAAGCGCCCGGCAAGTGAGAATCCGGGCAGATTCAAGTCTAACATGCATCGGAAGTACTTTACAAAGCCTTTCACGGATCTGAAGCAAAACGAACAAGGTAAGGACACTGGTGGACAATATAGGTTTAACCTAGTACCACGCGACAAGGATATTCTGGACCGACTTATGTCTGACATTGACAAGTTGATGTGGTTGCGAGTATGGATGTAAGAGGTGAGGATGTAGCTTGAATTCACTGGACACCATACTTATCTTACTCCGCCTGAAGAAGCGATATGGGGTAATCGGAATGGTCCATTTTCTCCCTCAAAATCCCCCTTGATACCTACTTTTTGGTAGTTTTTGAGCCTTGAACCTCCGGTTTTCGGGACTCTTTTCCGGATTTGAAAAAATATTTTGCGCGCGTAACCCCCTTCCCGTCAAAGTGTTATAACTATTTTTCAAATAATCTTTGATTTCCCCTCTCGATCTTACGTTTTAAGGAGATAGGGAAAAACGATGTACACGGACGCATCACGCCCCCACTTTCCCTCGAAGTTTCATCCCAGAAGAGAGGCGCAAAACAATGAACACAACGGAAAGTAGGGTGTGCGACTTGGCGTCTCGCATCGAGACGGGCAAGTTGCACACGCGGACGCTGCCGCAATTATACGCTATCGCGATTTTGCACCGCAAAATCGCGCCATATCCGCGTGTGCAAAATCTACGATTTCGCACACCCTACCTTGGGTTTCCCATCCGCGCGTGGGTTCGCCCGCCAGGATACAGCAGCCGTCACGGATACACCCCTAATGCCGGAAAATCCGCGAATCGTTTTTGACACTCCGGCGGAATTTCATTACGTTGCTTCCGGTGACGAAGGCATCCGCCATGTGAGTGAAAAGGCGCAATGGACGTTCCCGGTCATCAATGGAGCCACACATGAGACATCCAACGGCCCTGATGGAGGTTCTGCTGGCGATGGCAATCTGCAATACCGCTCTGGCGGTGACGACAAACGACGATGAGATGAGCGTCGCCCGGAGATGGGCGGCGGATTTTGTCCGCGACGGCGGGAATTCCCTGAACCTGCGCATCGGGCAGGAGCTTACGCATTTCGTGCTTCATCCCGGAGAGGAAGTTCGGACGCCGCTGATTGCGATGCTCTTCTGGAAGGGGGAGAGGATGCGGGCGCAGAACCTCTGGCGTCGCTGGATGGTCGCGCACAACATCCCCCGCCCCGGCGGGAAGCTGCCGCCCGTGCCGCAACTGGCCGCGTGCAGCTCTCATCAGTTCGGCGAGATGATCAACGCCAACGAGGAGAACCAGAAGTTCTTCGTTGACCGCTATCTCGAAGAAGGTATTAAGCTGGATTACTGGTGGATGGACGCGGGCTGGTACTTCAATAAAAGCGGCTGGCCGAACACGGGGACATGGGAGGTTGACACAGGCCGCTTCCCGCGCGGGCTTCGCGCGATTACGGACCACTCCCACGCGAAGGGCGTCAAATCGCTGGTCTGGTTCGAGCCGGAGCGCGTCACGCCGGGAACGTGGCTTTATGAGAAGCATCCCGAATGGCTGTTCGGCAAGGACGGAGACCAGAAACTGCTCAACCTCGGCAACGACGAGGCGCGGGAATGGCTGACGAATCACGTGGACAAGCTCCTGAACGAGCAAGGGATTGACCTTTACCGCCAGGACTTCAACATGGATCCGCTGGGCTACTGGCGCGCGGCGGACGCGCCCGACCGCCAGGGCATCGCGGAGAACCGCCACGTCGTCGGCTATCTCGCCTACTGGGATGAGCTTCGCCGGCGTCATCCGGATATGCTGATTGACTCCTGCGCGTCCGGCGGCAGGCGCAACGACCTCGAAACGCTGCGCCGCGCCGTGCCGCTCCTGCGCAGCGACTTCATCCTGGAACCCGTGTCGCAGCAGAACCATACCTACGGTGTCTCGTTCTGGATTCCTTTCCACGGGACGGGTGTCAACGCATTCGACACCTACACCGTCCGCAGCCAGGCCTGCCCACATTGCATTTTGTGTTACGACATGCGCAACCGCGAGCAGGATTTCGAGTCGGTCCGGAAACGGTTCGCCGAGTGGCGGCTGGTCGCGCCATACACGATGTGCGATTACTACCCGCTGACCGGCTACAGCCCCGAGCAGGATTGCTGGATGGCGTGGCAGTTTGACGCGCCGGAGCGGGGGGAGGGCATGGTCATGGCCTTCAGGCGCGAGAAAAGCGTCTACGAAGTCGGACGGCTTAAGATGTTCGCGCTCGCCCCTGAGGCGACATACGATGTGACGAACGCGGACACCGGCGAAACGTCGAGCGCTACCGGTGGGGAATTGCTCGGTCCGGGACTCAGGATCGCCATCGCAAACCGCCCCGGCTCGGTCCTTTTCACCTACAAACGCAAGTAGAAATATGGGAGGAAATCATGGACGCTCTCGAAGCAATCAAGACCAGGCACAGCACGCGGATCTTCACCGACAGGAAAATCCCCAAAGACGTTCTCGAGAAGATCATTGACGCCGGCGGGCGCGCGCCGACGGCCCGCAATGAGCAACCGTGGGCTTTCGTCGTCGTCACCGATCCCGCGACTGTGAAGAAAATCGGCGAAACGACCGATCACGGCAAATTCATCTCTCAGGCGTCGGCCTGCGTGTGCGTCTTCTGCCGGGACACTAAGTATTACCTTGAAGACGGCTGCGCTGCTACGGAGAACATCCTGCTTGCCGCCGCCGCCCTGGGCGTGCAGTCGTGCTGGGTGGCGGGGGACAAGAAGGACTACTGCGCCGACATCGCCAGGCTGCTCGGCGTTCCGCCCGACCAGAAACTCATCTCCCTGCTGGCCCTCGGCTACGCAAAGTCGCCGGAAGGGCCGAAGGCGAAGCGTCCGACGAGCGAAACGCTGCGCTGGGAGAAGTGGTAGCGCGCAGGACGGGCAAAGCCAAAGGTTTTGCCCGCGCAGTTGACACAGTCGCCGGTTTCGCTCTTTATGGCGGGTAATTCCCGCCCCTGCGAAGTCTCTGAAAGGAAACGCATGAAACCCGAACTCATAGCCGATTACCAGTGCCAGTGCGGCGAAGGCCCGCTCTGGCATCCGATGCAGAAAAAAGTCTACTGGGTGGACATCCCGAAGGGACGCCTCTTCCGCTACGAACCCTCGACCGGCAAACATGAGCAGTGCTTCGAGTCGCGACAGATCGGCGGGTTCACCGTCCAGGCCGACGGCAAACTCCTGCTGTTCATGGACAAGGGAACCGTCGCGACATGGGACGAAGGGAAGTTCAACGTCCTCATCGAGGACATCCCGGACGAGCGGCAGACGCGCTTCAACGACGTCATCAGCGATCCGGAAGGGCGCGTGTTCTGCGGGACCATGCCGGCCCCGGGACGGCTCGGGCGGCTCTATCGCCTCGACCAGGAAGGCAGGCTGACGATTCTGCTGGAGGGAATCGGCTGCTCCAACGGGATGGGCTTCACCCCCGACCGCAAGGGATTGTATTACACGGATTCGCCGAAGAAGGAAATCTACTTGTTCGATTATGACCGCTCGACCGGGGCGCTTTCGAATCAGCGAGTGTTCGCAAAGGTTCCGGAGGACGAAGGAGTCCCGGACGGCATGACGGTTGACGCGGCGGGCCGCGTGTGGTCCGCGCGCTGGGACGGTTCCCGCCTTGTGCGATACGACGCCAAAGGCAATGTTGACACGCGCATTGACTTCCCCGCAAAGAAAGTGTCGTCCGTCATCTTCGGGGGGGAAGATTACTCGGACATGTACGTCACCACCGCCGGCGGGCAGAACAAGGCGCAGGAGGGGGACGGCGCCGGGGCGCTCTTCCGCGTCAGGGCCGGCGTCAAGGGCGTGGCGGAATTCCTGTCGAAAGTGATGCTGTAGGCCGGGCGCGGAATCCTGATGAGGAGCTTGACTGATGTTGACAAAGTCGGTTTGCCGGCGCGAGATGTCTTCGCGCCGGACCGGAATTGTGTTGATTGCGGTTGCATTCGCCCTGTCCGTTGTCTGCCCGGAAATCGCGCGCGGCCAGGAAATTAAATGGGTTTTCGAGACCGATTCCCTCCCCAACGCGGCGACGCTCTATCCCGATGAGAAACATCCGACGGGGATGGTGTTCTCATGCGGCAACCGCCTGATCATGATTGACGGGGATGGGAAACTCGTCCGCGAGTCCGACTTCGGAGAGCCGGTCGGAAGGGCGGCAATCGGCGATCTTGACGGCGACGGCACAGTCGAGATCACAACGTATTACGGCAATGGAACAGTAATCTGCCTTGACGCCGGGATGAAGGAAAGGTGGCGTTATGCTACCGGCAGCGAGGGCAGCGGATTCACGAATCCGGTCGCGGCAGACGTGAACGTGTCGCCGGGGCTGGAAGTTCTGGCCGGATTTCAAAACGGGTGGCTCCATTGCTTCTCCGCGAACGGACGGATTCTTTGGCGCTATTGGGGGGACAAGTTCCGCGTCGGCCAGCCCGCCGTCGGTGACATTGACGGAGACGGATTCGCTGAAATCGTGTTCGGGACAGACAACGGACGGGTCTACTGCCTCGACGGCAACGGCGGGACAAGGTGGCGCTTCGAGGACCGGATGGCGCCCTACGGTCGCTCCGGCCCGACCTTCGCCGATCTTGACCGCGACGGCAGGGCGGAAGTCCTGATAACGCGCAGCAACGTCAATAACATGACGAGCCTGGCGGCGCTGGACTGCGGCGGCGGTTTCCTATGGCGGACGCGGGACATGATGCAGGGCTATGTCTCGACAGCGACCGCGGATCTCGACGGCGACGGCAGGCTGGAAGTAATCCATTGTGACAAGGGAAATCACGTCTACTGCGAGAACGCGGACGGAAGCAGGCGTTGGATGACCGAGGTCGGGGGGAGGGGCATCTTCTGGGCGCCGGCCGTGGCGGACGTCAATGGCGACGGACGCATGGAGATAATCGCAGGAACTCGCGGCACGCCTGACAACGAGAACACGTCGGCGGTCGTCATCGCGGACGATGGAAAGGCGCTGACCCGTCTCCCGATTGAAGGCGGCTCAAATGCTTCACCAGTCGTCGGAGATGTTGATGGCGACGGCGAACTGGAGGCGATTCTTGTGCGGGAGGGAAGAGGCGCGGTCCGCCCGGGCCTTGTATGCCTCACGTGGAAGGCGAACGGTAAGATCGCCTGGCCGTCAATGCGCGGGAACTCGGCAATGACCGGCTCGGACGTCAACATTCCGCCGGGCAGTCCGAAATCCGTCTCCGCGCCGGAGACCGTCGGGAATGGGAAGCTCATCATTAATAAAGCCTTCTGGGGCGGAAATTCCTGGAAATTCGCATGGGAACCGCCCGCCCCGGACGGGGCTTTCATTGAGTTAACAATCATCCAGAAGGACGGAAGGCGGGAGGTTTTAGTTGATGATGTAAAGCCGGGGGCGAAGGAGAAGGCTGTTGGGTGCGTTCTCGCGGACGACGGCGAAATCGTGGCTTCGGCGCGTCTCATGGCAAACGGTAAGCGGGAGACGGTGATCGCGTCATCAGCGAAAGCCCTCCCGGAACCCCCGGAAAGCTGCGATATTGAAGCTGTTCAGTCCGCAGTCGGCAAGGCATCGGAACTTGGACGCAGGATCGGCGCGGAAACCTCGGCGCTTGACGTCGCCATGCTGAAACTCGGCTCTGACAGGGAGCGGATCGCCGCGATGTCGAAGGCAGCGGCGGCAGGCCAGGTAATCGCTCAGACGGCGACCGCGCTTCGCAGGCAGGCGGACGACCTGCTCAACATGTCTCGCGCGCTCGGAGGAATGTGGAAATCCGGCGATGACGGTGTCTTTGCCGTCTGGCAGGACATGCAGCCCTGGGATGATTTCGATCCGAAGTCCGTCCCGCCGGATATGCGGACCTGGCCGAAGGTTGCTCACGGATACGTGAAGTCGGATTCCCCCTCGCCGATGTCCGATATGATGGTCCGCATTGAGGCGTACGGCAGCGAATTCGAAAACGTCGCGCTGAATCTGCTCAACGCGACTGGTGAGACGATCTACGTCCGCGCGTCATTCCAGCGCCCGGATCGTGGGCAGGGCTGGATGAAACCGTCGCCGCCCATCGCCTCAAACATCCGGATGCATCAACTCCTGCCGGTCTCCGGCAACTGGACTGACGTTGTATATGACGCATTGCCCGAACTTGATCTCTCTGGAACAATCATCCTCCCCCCCGGAGAGATCAGGCAGCTCTGGCTGACCGTCAAGACTCACGGATTGAAATCAGGCAAGCACGACGCGATTCTTTATCTTGGCACGCTGGCGCAAAGCCGGCGGCTGACCTTCCGCGAGGTCCCGATCGAAATCGAGGTCTGGCCGGTCGAGCTTCCGACCGATGCCTACCAGCAGATCAACTGGGCGCGCTTCGACACGGACTTCTGCTCCGATCAGATGCTTCAGAACATGATTGATCACGGCATGTCGGTCGTCTACGGCCCCGGCCTTCCGTCCGTGCCGGTTGACGAGAAGGGCAACCTCGCGGGCAAGGTTGACTGGACGGCGTTCGACAAGCAGATCGCCCGCGCGCCGAAGCACTGGAACTTCCTCTGGGGCAGCTACCCGTCGCCCGTCTTTCCGGAAGGCAAGGCCCCGAAGGAAGGCGAAGAGGAAACCAGGTTCAATGCCGTGAAGACGGCGATAGGCGAGATGGTCAGGCACTTGAACTGGCTCGGAATCGGGTATGACCGCTGGGCTTTTTATCCGATTGACGAACCGTGGAACACGGGCTTCACGCACATTCCCGCGCTGCGCGAGTTCTGCAAACTCACGAAACGCGCCGATTCGAACGTTCGCAACTACACCGACCCCGCGGGGCTTGTCCGGATTGAATACCTTGAAGAGTTCAAGGACCTGATTGACGTCTGGCAGCCCGAACTGAACCTGCTCAAGCGCGATCCCGAGCTTGCAAAATGGTTCCGGGAGAACGCGCGGACGTTCTGGTTCTATGAAGCCCCCGGCCCCTCCAAAGACCTGAAGCCGCTGGGACACTACCGCACATTTCCATGGATGGCGCGCCACTTCGGCGCGACGGGCCACGGCTTCTGGGTCTACAAGGCGTGCGACATCTGGTGGGCAAAGGACGGCGGGGTCTACGACGCCGTCTACGGTAACGAGAACAACGTCGTCACGAACCGTCGCTGGGAAGCGTCGCGCGACGGCGTGGAGGACTGGCGAGCCTTCAATCTCCTCGACAAGGAAATCGCACGGGCAAGGACCGATGGGAAAATCGCCGAGGCGAACGCCGCCGAGAAACTCATCGCGGAGGCAATCGAGGCGGTCTGCGGATACCATCTGCGCAATATTGATGAGATCACACGGGCAGTGCGGGACTACGAGATAGACTACGCGACGCTGATGAAATACCGGAAGCTGGTGAAGGATGAGATCGTGAAGATGAGGGATCGGTAGGCAGCGCTCCTTCATTACGGAATCAAATAGCACCCATGAGACTGGAAGGTGAAACTGAAACAATCCAACGTAATAAGCATGCGGCAACCAATGCCGGCGCAGTGGAAATCCTTGACGTCGAGCAGACGAGCCGCCACAGCGGTCTTACACCCCGGGCGTTCATCATCGGCGCGATGGCTGTCATATTCATTGTGTTGTGGACACCTTACAACAATTACATCCTCTTCAGCACTCTCTTCGTCGGTAATCATCTGCCCATCGGCATCATCTGCATGATGATGCTACTGGTCTTCGTCAACGGCATTGTCAAGGCCGTTGCAGAAGGTTCGCACCTGAGCACGTCCGAGTTGATCATCATATGGTCAATGATGACGGTTTCCGCCGGTCTTCCCGGAGCCGGTCTGCTGCGCTACTGGCCCTCGACGCTCACGATGCCGTGGTGGCTTTATGCGGACGGCGGGCACGCGCACTGGAAACCGATCATGGAATCCCTCGACCCGCGGCTGTTTCCCACGACGGAGGCCATTGACGCTGCGACCGGACTGGGCAACCCGGTGATCGAGAACTTCAGGGCGGTTGAAAGCAATTCGCCGGTTCCCTGGGGGGCGTGGCTCGGCCCGATTGCACACTGGTCTGTCCTTTTCCTAGGCTTGTTCGGTCTACATATCTGTCTCAGCTTCCTGCTCAGACAACAATGGGTTCATAACGAACACGTAAGTTTCCCCATTATTCAGATGAGCATCGAGATGGTCCGGGAGCCGGAAAAGGGACGGGCCTTCAACTCGCTGCTGCGCAGCAGAAAGATGTGGGTGGCGGCCTCCGTGCCCATCGTCATCCAGCTTATGGCAGGCCTGAATACATATTATCCCACAGTTCCCGCGCCTAAACTGACATGGGCGCTGGGAGGAATGTTCACTGAGCACCCGTGGAAGATGGCCTACGGTTCGCTCTACAATGGCAAGCTTTACCTGTCAGTGGCCGCAGTAGCGATGCTGGTTCCGTCGGACGTGGCCTTCAGCGTATGGTTCTTCTACCTGGTGCTTCAGGCGGAGCGGATATTCCTGGGCTGGGTGAACGTGCCGACATGGACTGAGCGGCGTTCGGCTATGGACCTGGGCGCAAGCGTGATATTCGCCCTGACCTTGTTCTGGGGGGCAAGGACGTATCTCAGAAGGGCGTTTGCAACCGGCGGCAGGATCATTCTGAGGTCAAGGACCGATCCGCAGTGGCGTCCCGCCGGAATTGCCGCAATAGGCGTCATGCTGACTGGTGTCATAACATGGCTCTGGCTATGGAGATATGGGATGGGCCCGGTCTGGGCGATGTGTTTCCTGGGCGGGGTTGTAGTGATGATTCTGCTCGTCGCAAGGGCGGTGAATGAGGCAGGGGTGGTCCATGTGGAGACGGGATGGACAACGCTGACGCCGATGCTCGGACTGTTCGGGTTGCCGGCGATCGGGTTGAAGGCGGCGTCGCTTGCAGCCATTTTCACGGTTCCGCTGGGGCATGACATGGGCGAGACGCTGCTGCCGCATGCCATGCACAGCCAGCGCATGAGCGCGTCCAGCGGGCGATTGAAACTGCGCCATCTCGCGCTGGCGATGTTCCTGGCGCTGGTAATCGGTCTGGCGGTCGGCATTCCCGGCCACCTGATCGAGACCTATCACTTCGGCATGTTCCGGGAGGACGGATGGGGCACGGTGAGCGCCAACAACGTCTACATCGGCGAGGTTGCGACGGCCGTGATCCGCCCGATTCCGCGCGGGAAATACTGGCTCCATTTCTCAAGCGGCGGCGCGATTGCGCTGTTCCTCGCCTTCATGCGGCGTCGCTACGCGGGGTGGCCCTTCCATGCGCTCGGATTCATACTGGCGGACGGTTATCCGGTCGGCGCATTGTGGCTATCCATCATGCTGGGGTGGATGGTGAAAACGATGGTCCTGCGATACGGCGGGGCGAAGACCTACCAGCGCCTGAAACCAGCGATTTATGGAGTAATCATCGGGGATTACGCGATGGGCGGCGTCTGGATGCTGGTCAATGCGATACTTTACTGGACGGGGCGTCAGCCGGTGGGGATTTTCCTGTTGCCGACGTGAGTTTGTCCGCATATGTGAACCAAGGACTTTCCCGTGTTACAACTGTGCATCGGATTGATACGAAGGATAGAAGACGACACGAAGGTGAAATGAAATGCGCCAAAGGCTTTCTGAAGAGACTGTTCTTTTCCTGAGCATAATGAAATGGATCAGCATTGCGTCCGCAGTCGGCGTTCTGATAGGCGTCTCAACTGCAGGATTCCTTTTGATTCTTGAGAGGTCAATAGCGCAGATGCGCGTTGTTGATTATCACTTTTTCCTGTTGCCGATGGGAATGCTTGTCAGCGTTCTCGTCACTCAGCGCCTTGCGCCAGGCGCAGCCGGGCACGGAACCGAGAAGGTTATCAAGGCGGTTCACGAGAATTCCGGCAGGATACCACTCGCCGTGGCTCCGATTAAACTCGTAACAACTGTTGTGACGATTGCGCTTGGAGGCTCTGCCGGAAAGGAAGGACCGTGCGCCCAGATAGGCGCCACACTGGCATCCAAGTTTGCCGATATATTCCACTTTAATGACACGGATCGCAAGAAGGTGGTCATCTGCGGGATCAGCGCGGGATTTGCGTCAGTTTTCGGAACGCCCGTCGCAGGAGCGGTGTTTGGGGTCGAGGTCCTTTTTGTCGGTGAGATGCTTTATGACGTCCTTCTCCCATCGTTTGTGGCAGGCATGATTTCCTTCCATACCACAGCAGGACTGGGCGTGAAATACGGCGCATACACCCCCGTCGCCATGCCCATCAACGATAATCTCTTTCTCGCGAAGGTTATCGCGGCGGGCATTCTTTTCGGTTTATGCTCATTCATGCTGGTGGAAGCGCTGGCGTTCGGCAAATACCTGTCAGAGAAATCCAGTCTCCGAAAATCATTAAAGGCTGTTCTGGGCGGATTTCTGCTCTGCGCGCTGGGGCTGGCGTTCGGAACCCGCTACCTGGGATTGGGCGTCGAAACTGTGGGGGCTGCGCTGGCTGGAGAGTCCGTCCCCAGATGCGCTTTCTTTCTGAAGGCTGTGTTCACGAGCATTACATTGAATACGGGCGGAAGCGGGGGAATCGTGACGCCGATATTCTTTACGGGCGCGACAGCAGGATCGGCATTCGGTGATCTTCTCAATGTCGAACGCTCGACCATGGCAGCCATTGGATTGACCAGCCTGCTCGCCGGGGCGACCAACACTCCGATTGCGTCAAGCATCATGTTCATAGAGCTGTTCGGACCGGCGGTTGCGCCATATGCGGCGCTTTCGTGCGTAATCAGCTATATCATGACCGGGCACCGAAGCGTATACCCCTCTCAAGTTCTCGCGGTGAAGAAGTCAGGATCAATCCGTGTGGAAATCGGCAAAGAGATAAGCGGGATAATGCCTGCGATTGATCGTCCAGACGGGGATAACAACGGGCCAGACAATCTGAACTTGCGCGATACGATCAACAGGTAGACATGGTTAGTTGAGACGCCGCGCCTATTATTGCTCTAACTTGAAAAACCGCCTCTTGCCGGCTTTGATGATCAATCCCGCCGTCGGCTCGATCTGCGCCTTCTCGTCGTCAACCTTCTCCAGGGATTCCGCGCTTGCGCCGACGCGCACCCCCCCCTGGGCGACGAGCCTGCGGGCCTGGCCGTTGGTCTCCGCGCAGCCGCCGAGGACCAGCAGCTTCACGATCCATATCTTCCCGTTCTCCAATTCGCCGGGCTGAATCCTGACGATGGGCATTTCGTCGGGGAGTTCGCGCTCGCGGAAGATGCGGTCGAATTCCTCCGCCGCCTGTTCCGCAGCCTCAGCGCTGTGGTAACGCTTGACCAGTGCTTTCGCCAGCGCAACCTTTGCCTCTCTGGGATGCGCGCTAGGAGCAAGCAGGCTCTCGATCTCTTCCATCGTAGCGTCGGTGGTCATGATAAAGTATTTCTTCATCATCGCGTCGGGGATGCTCATTGCCTTGCCGAAAATGTCCTTCGGCGACTCGGTGATTCCAATATAGTTACCCAGACTTTTGGACATCTTGTGGACGCCGTCAAGCCCTTCGAGCAGCGGATTCGTGACGGCAACCTGGGCCGCCATGCCCATGTCGCGCTGGAGTTCCCGCCCGACCATAAGATTAAAAAGCTGATCCGTGCCGCCAAGCTCCACGTCCGCGCGAACCTCGACGGAGTCCCACCCCTGCATGAGCGGGTAGAGGAATTCGTGAACGGCTATAGGCTCCCCGGCCTTGTATCGCTTGGCGAAGTCGTCTCGTTCCAGCATCCGAGCGACGGTCATGCGGGCGCAGAGGCGCGTGACCTCGCCAAAGGACATTTTCGAGAACCAGTCCCCGTTCTTTACGATTTCCGCCTTTTCGAGGTCGAGGATTCTGCCGGCTTGCTCAAGGTAGGTCTGGGCGTGGGCCATGACGGCGTCATGGGTCAGTTGCGGGCGGGTCTTGTTCTGTCCGGAGGGGTCGCCGACGCATGCCGTGTAATCGCCCAGGATGAGGACGGCCTGGTGGCCGAGGTCCTGGAAGGCGCGGAGCTTCCATAGTGGGACGGCGTTGCCGATGTGGATGTCCGGGGCCGTCGGATCGAGGCCCAGCTTGACGCGCAGAGGGCGGTTTTCGTTGCGGCTGCGGGTCAGTTTTTCAACGAGTTCGGCCTCGGGGACGATGTCCGCCACGCCGCGGCGGATCCTTGCCAGTTGTTCTTCGACGGGAGGAAAGCTCACGGTCGGCCTTTCACGAAGAGATAATTTCGCGTGGGCGCAAAGCGCGCATCTAGACATTGGTCTTATTATAACGAGATATGTAGGTTGCAGGAAGGGCGAAAGCGGCTAACCAGTAGCGTAGAGGACGGCGGAGGGGGCGTCGATAGGCGAAATATTAGGTTCTGGTTTGCCTCCTTCCAGTTCCTGAAGTTTGAGAAATTGTCCAGTCCCAGACAGCGGGCCTTGGTTTCGGCGCGCAGTTGTCTGATCAGATCCCCGGCGCAAGGGTATGGCGGCGGGTTGTCGCGGCGTCACTTGGGTCTGGGCAGCAGGCAAGCGGATCCCAGGCGCAGGCCGGCCAGCAGGAGGAAGGCGCAGGCGGCGACGGCCAGGGCGGGGACGGTTTCGACGCTGGCGGGGTGTCGCACCTGAGCCTGGCCGACGCCGACGAGTTGTTTCTGGTCCCTGAAGTTGACCTCGATGCCCCAGCTCCAGACGTATTCCTGGACGGCTTGGGCGAGCGGGACGGACGGGGCGGTGACGATGAGACAGGCTGGTTGGCGGTAGAGGAGTTTGGAGCCTTTTCGCAGCCTGTAGCCCAGGGGGGCGATGACGATGAGGCGCGCGTCCCTGGGGCCGTTGGCGCGCCAGCGCAGGGGCGAGACGGTTTTGACGCGCATGTTGTGGACCATGCCGGCGGCGTGGACGGGCGCGGCTTGCCAGGGGATGGAATCGTCCTGGCGTATCTGTTCGGGCGTAGGGGCGGGCGGCCAGTATTGGAGCTTGCGGCCCTTGCCGCGCGGCTCCTGCGCGCATGGGGGCGGGTGGAAGAGTTTGGCGTCCTTGCGCAGGCGGCCGATGAGGACTGTGCGCTCGGGCAGGTTCTTGAGGACCGTCTTGTTGGTGAAGCGGTTGTCAACCAGGACGTGCAGCGGGCGGCTGCGCTCCGGTTCATCCTCGTCCATGCTCCGGCCAAGAGAGGCTGCGCGCTGGGCGGATGGAGGCTGATGTTGAGCCTTTTGGCCTCCGGCCGCCATGCGGCCCATTCCTGTTGTGAGGCGGTTTTCTTCGGTCTGGCCGGGGTGGGGCAGTGGCGCAAGGCTATCGGGATCATGGTAGCCGGACTTGGTTCCCGACCGCGCGGCAGGGCGGCGGATATCTGCAATATCAGTTGCGCGCGGATCAGGTTGGTCTGGAACGGGGGTCCGAGGGGGGCGCGGCGCCAGGCGACGCCGTGCGTCTTGGCTCCGCTTTTTGGCAACAGGGAGTCGTCCATGGCGACTACCATCGGCGCGCCGGGGTCCAGGCGTTCCAGAACTTGGCGGCGCGCCACGCTCCAGAATGTTTCGGGATCGAAGCGGCTGCGCGAGAAGAGGCGATAGGCGGCCGACCAGTCCTGGAACTGAGCGCCGAGGTTGCACAGCCAGCCGGTGATCGTGCCTGGACCTGTGTTTACCAGGGCGCTCAGCGCCAGGGTCAGCGCTCTTTGGGCGGTTCGTCGCTGGGAGAATGCGCTTGGCGGGGAGTTCCAGAGTTGGACGAACTCGTCGAGGAGGCCGGACGTTTTTTTTTGAGAGCGGAAGGCGGCGGTGTTCTCCTGCGCAGTACCAGTTGCGAGTTGTCCTCTACGATCCACTCGACGACTTCTCCGCGTTTGAACTGCATGGCCTGGGCCAGCGCGGAGGGGAAGTTGATGTACCACTGTTGGCTTGCCGTGCGGTTGATGAGTTGGACTTTTGTGGGAAAGCCCATGAGGGGGCCCTCCTTTCTTCTCTAGTTATATAACTAGATACAGCAAAACGCGCTTAAGTCAAGAAGAAAGGTGGTTTCGCCACAACTACTCCCAGCTATAATGCCAATACCTAGTCAAAGGCCAATGTCCAGGGGTGGGTGCTTTGCACCCGCGCGCATGCTAAACCCGCGCGGGCGAATTCAACCTGAGAAAATTCAAAAGAATCTTCGGACCGATCTCCGTCAGGTACGACTCCGGGTGGAACTGCAACCCTTCGACGGCAAACTCCTTGTGGCGGATGCCCATGATCTCGTCAGGCTCGGCGCGCGCCGTCACCTCAAGGCAGTCCGGCAAGGTGTCCTCCTGAACGGAAAGCGAATGGTAACGCGTGGCCTCGAAGGGGCTGGGCAGCCCCTTGAAAATGCCCCTGCCGTCGTGGGTGATCATCGAGGTCTTGCCGTGCATGAGCCGCCTGTGCCGGACTACCGCCGCGCCGAAGACGTGCGCAATGCACTGATGCCCCAGGCAGACCCCCAGGATGGGAACCTTGCCGGCGAAATGGCGGATCACCTCGTTGGAAACGCCGGCCTCCAGCGGCGTGCAGGGGCCGGGCGAGATGATGATCCTGTCCGGCCGCGCCGCCTCAATCTCGGGGATGGAGACCTTGTCGTTGCGATGCACGACCATGTCGGCGACGCCTAGTTCGCCGATTCTCTGGACCAGGTTGTAGGTGAACGAATCGTAGTTGTCTATGAGGACGATCATGTCAGCTCCGGAGGCGGCGGCGTTTCGCGCGCCGCCATCCCAAAGTCCCGCCGGTGGCGTCCAGCGATGGGTGAACGGAGGATATTGTACGACGCGACGGGCCTGCCGCAATGAAAAATGGGGCGGGCGCGGGGCGAAACCGTCGGTTGACCGATTCCGCCTCTTGCTGTAACCTTCCTCTTCATGCCGACGCTGCACTGGATAGGGAAAGAGGCCGTCGTTGACCACCACCGCCAGGTTCCGTATCACCTGCTGCGTTGCGACGAATCCCTTTCCGTCGGGGATCCGGACTGTGGGAATCTGCTGATCGAGGGCGACAACCTGCTGGCGCTCAAGGCGCTGCTGCCCTACTACGCCGGGAAGGTCAAGTGCATCTACATTGACCCGCCCTACAACACCGGCAACGAGAACTGGATATACAACGACGCCGTCAACAGCCCGCAGATTCGCAAATGGCTCGGCAAAACCGTCGGCAGAGAAGCCGAAGACCTATCCCGACACGACAAATGGCTCTGCATGATGTATCCGCGATTGGCATTGCTGCGGGAGTTTTTGACGATTGATGGCGTTATTCTTATAAGTATTGATGACTTTGAAGCTCACCGTCTCAAGTGTATTGTAGACGAGATATTCGATCCTGCTAACTTCATCGCGCAGCTTGTATGGGATAAGACACGGAAGAATGATGCGAAGCTGTTCTCAGTAGGCCACGAGTACATTCTTGTCTATGCGCGTTCTCTTTCTACTCTTCGGGAACACCAGACCACATGGCGTGAATCCAAGCCTGGAGCTGCAAAAATACTTCGTAAGTACCACGAGCTACGCGAGAAGCATTACGATGACTATCAGTCAATGACGCAAGAGCTTCGTGACTGGTACAAGTCCCTACCCAAAGGTGATCCTGCTTTGCAACATAGTCGTTACAAACACATCGATCGCGGTGGCGTGTGGAGGGATCGAGACATATCGTGGCCGGGTGGAGGTGGTCCTCGCTACGACGTCATCCACCCCGCGACAGGGAAACCATGCAAGGTACCCGAACGAGGATGGGGTTTCGCGACCCCGGAAGCAATGCAGGAACAGATTTCGTCGGGGCTGATTCAGTTCCGCGAAGATGAAAGGCAACCGCCATTTCGAAAGGCATATCTCGTAGCCTCAGAGGAGGAAGGTTCAGAGGAGATCGTTGGCGGTCAAGTCATGACGAGCATCATTCAAAAACAAGCACAAGTCGCAGCGAAGTTCCTCCGGAACCTTTTTGATGGACAGAGAGCATTCGACAACCCAAAAGACCACGAGGTATTGTCAAGGTTGTTCCAGTATGTTACAGGTCCGAGTGATGTGATCCTTGATGCGTTTGCCGGAAGTGGTTCCACCGGACATGCTGTACTAGCAGCCCGTTGAAAAAGCTGCCGTTTACGCTGCTGTCAAGCGCCGACGATCTGCAAGGAAGATATGTGTGGAACTCTCATCTGATCGTCCCGCGAAAGCCAGACAGTGCAGCAGAGCGGC
>Ga0116153_10000056_pt1 | contig 182829 bp, 146 predicted proteins | sample AD_UKC028_MetaG_FD_89896 | JGI IMG/M metagenome (GOLD analysis project Ga0116153, IMG submission 89896) | Active sludge microbial communities of municipal wastewater-treating anaerobic digesters from USA - AD_UKC028_MetaG | ecosystem: Engineered > Bioreactor > Anaerobic > Digestate | place...
GAGCGTGCCGTCGGACTCCACCCGCATGACGGTCACCGAGGCAAAGGCCGGGATTGCGTCCCCCGTGCTGGATGCCGGGAGAATCCTCAGCCGGCCGCTTACCGTCACCTCCACTTGCCCTCGTCCCCTTCCCTGGGCTGGAACGGTTAAGTACACCCTCCCCACCGACCCCACACAGGACTCGAAGTCAACGGGAATCTCCCGGTTGAGTCGCCGGAGCTGGAATGTCAGGTAGGAAGTCATCACCATCATCGAGAAACCGAAGAGGCCGGACACCAGCAGCGTCGGCAGCGTCGGCCACTGCCATTCCACCCGAGCCGCCAGGCCCGACCAGCCCATGCCCATAAGGAATGCCAGAACAGACTGAACCGACAGGAGGGCGAAAGCCGCCCCGCTTCCGTGATGCCCCGGAGTGTCACCGTGAGCGTCGCCACTCGGGCCATCCATGTGCGTCGCATCGCCGCCGGCGTCGAGGCCGGCATCCATGTCGCCATGCCCCCCGCCGAGCAGCGAGAGACTCAGCTTCAGCGTGAATAGAACCGTGCTCCCCAGGGCCACCCAAAGGAAAAATGTGGCCCCCGGGGTCTGACTAATGGTCTCCCACATCGGATTCCTCCTACGCTGGAAGACTCCGAGAACGCGACCCGGCGCGTACCGCGTCGTCGTCACGAACGCACACAACCGCAGCGTCTCTGAGGCGGAACAACAGAGTAGAAGAGTTCGGATTTGCTGTCAAATGCTCACCAACGCTCAGGGAACCCTCGCTGAGCTCGATGAAGGGAGACCTGCCATCGGCCGGGTGAGCGCCTCCCAGCGGTTCGCCGGGATACCGGCTCTGCGTCAGCTGACTCGCCTCTGCCCGGCTCGAGTACGGCGGCACTGGCGTGCTCGTCGAAGGCTGCATCCGCGGTCTTGATCTGCGTCACCGTGGCGGCCGCCATTCCTGCCATGGCGATCCGCTCACGCGCCCGCGGCGAGTCGAAAGCGGTGAATGCCGCCCGCCGTTGTTCGTCAAGGAACTGCACCTGACTGGACGGTCGTTTCTTCCTCCGGCCATTTCTACATCAGGGATAAGCCCAGGCGCCAGATTCGACCGCGGATGACCAGTCCGGCTGGGCCGATGGTCTCTACGTCCACCAAGCTCGTCACCAACCCCGCGGCCCGCGCATGGTCCGAGAAGCCCTCCGCCGCCGACCGATTCGGATCGCTGAGCAGCGCGGTACCGCCAGGCCGCAGGGCAGACGCGACCCAGCGCGCGATCGGCTCGCCGTTTCGCCGTTCATACAGCAGATCGGCGGCCAATACCAGATCGTAGGGCGGAGCATCTGAAGACTGCCGAAAGTCGATGATCCGCGCACCGGCCAGCCCCAGACCGTTCCGCTCCGCGTTCAGGGCGGCGAACGCCACAGCGTCTTCGTCATAGTCGCTGGCCGTCACCGACCAGCCCGCCCGGGCGGCTGCCAGACTGACCAAGCCCACGCCACAACCGATCTCCACGGCCGGTCGCCCCGCCCCCCGCTCGCCAGCCAGGACGGCCTCCGTGAGGAGAACCGCGCCCGGCCATGGCTGCGCCCAGTAGGGCATGTACCCGTCGCCATCGAACCGCTGATGGGTTCGCGGCGCGTCCAGCAGGGCATCCATGTCGGCCGGCCAGGTCAGGTCAAACGTCTGCCCGGCGATCACCCAAACCTCGCGCCGCGTCTCGTAACCCCTGAACCTCGTACCCTGCGTCGATTCACTCATGCCCGAAGATCCTCGCGGCCGATGCAATGCTCACCCGGCTCTCGCCTTGGTCGGCTGCGAACCGGATGCTATCATAGCAGACGGGGTCGGGACATGAGCGACCGAACATGAGCATCGCCGTATCCACCCAATCGAGCGTACGCACCCGGAGCGGGCGCTACCTGCTGGCCGACTTTGACCGTCAGTTCGCCGCGCTGGTGGCCTCCTGGGTCCGCGATGATCATGAACTCTTCTGGCTCGCCCCCAAGACAGCGCCGCCGCTCACCACCGAGAAAGTCATCGCCTGGCCGGGGGCCGACGGTTGCCCCCTGCTGTTCTACCGTCAGGGCACCGCCGAGCCTTGCGGATACCTCGAACTGAACCCCATGCCCGCAAGCAGAGACCACCTGTGGCTTGGTCATTGCCTGATTCGCCCCGGACTCCGCGGCGTCGGTCTGGGACATCTGATCGTCAGGCTCATGCTCGATGAGGCATTCGTCGAACGTGAGGCCAGCAGCGTCAGCCTGGTGGTCTTCCCGCGCAACGATCCGGCCGTGCGCTGCTACCTCGCCAACGGCTTCGTTCACGTCGGGGAACAGGTCAAGTTCTTCTCCACCACCGGCCGGCGGCACCGAATGCTCGAGATGAAGATCACCCGAGGCAGGTATATCGAGCGACTGACCCAGTAGGACCGGTCTCCGGCCACGCCGCGTGACCCCGGCCTGAGCGCCCCTCTGCTTTCGCCCCGGGCACCCGATGCGCAGGAATGGCCTTGCACGGCGCGATAGGTGCGCTTTCTCTTGGAGCGATCGGATTCCGCGGATGCATGGAGTGGTTGCCGTTCGGCCTGGGCTGGCCCGCCTGCACTGCGTCCCTACGAGTCGGAGTCGCGCGACGCGTCACCAGCGCTGAGGATGGCCGCGGAAAGCCCGTTCACCACCGCGTCAAAGAACGTTCCACCATAGGCGCTGGTCAGGCCAGCGGCAATGTCAGGCACGGCCGTTTGGCGAAAGACCGCTTGCGCATGCTGGTCACAGCTCAAGCCCATTGTGCCCACCAGCATCGCCGCACAGAGCAGGCACCAACCGCCTCGCCGTGCCGGGTGTCCAAACCGAGTTCGGGACATGGTCAGATCTCCAGGGATCGCGCGGAACTCAGCCATCACGTCTCGTCTGCCAACGCTCTCCCCAGATGCTATCGGACGATCCCGGGAAGGCGGTCCAGGCCGCTCCGCGGCTGGAGCCGGCTCCCCTGCGATCCGGACGCGGCCACCGGCAGGAAATGCGCCGCGACCCACTTCTCGGGCGATTCCCACCAGCCCGTCCCTGTTGCCGGGACGGTCATGGGTTTGTACTATTTGGTGAGCGTAGTTGGTTTGCCTGGATCGATTCCACCCGGTGTCTGGATGCCATCCGGCATGTGAACCGGATTCTCACCGCGAGGGCTCGATCGGAGGGAAATTGTGGCCCGGCTGTTGGTTATTCACCATGACACCGCATCCCTTCGGCACCTTGCCGGCATGGTCAGCGGGCACGAGTTCATGGCCATCGACAACCTGTTCAACGGGGTCAAGGCCATGCCCAAGGTCAAACCGGACGTCATCATCGTCGGGCACGACCAGGCCAAGCGGGATGGACTTCGTCTGCTCAAGTACCTCCGCGAGAACCAGCTCAAGACCCCGGTGGTGGTGGTCCTCTCCGCCGGCGCTGGCGTCGACCAGCCCATGCTGATGAAACTGGGCGCCAAGAGCTTGCACGAAGCCCCGGTGGCGACTGAGGAACTGAACAACGCGGTCAACGCCGCCATGGCCTGCCGGGCTTCCGAACTGGCCGGTCCCCGCCCTATCACCGACGAGGAGCTGAACAGCAACCTGTCGGTTCTCGAAAACCAGCTCAATAAGCACATGAAGTGCTTTGCGGGCAGGAATCAGGTCTTCATCCACTCGCAAATCCTGGGCGGTGGAGCAAGGACCAAACCTCGGATCGCTCTCAAGTGCCCGTTGCGTGCCGAATACGGAATGAGCCGCGACGTGTACTTCGAGTTCATCAAGAGTGCCTGCTGCGGCAACCCCACCCGCTGCGAGGCCTACCAGCGATTCGCCGAGGACCGCAAAGCCCAGGAGTGAACGCGCATCCTCTGTAACCGCAGTAGGATACAACCGACGTAACCGGGAGAAGACGGTCCGCCGATCCCGGATCACGCCCACCCGGCCGGTCTCACCCCACCGGAGCCGGCTTTACCGCGACCGGCGACTTGACAGCCTGTCTTAAGGCCGTTAACGTACAAGGTTTACACGGAGAGGCTTGCATCAGCGGCCACCCGGGGTGGCTGAGAATGCAAGCCTCTCTCGCTGATGTGCGGGCCGCCCCCGGGGAGGAGCGATCTCTGGATCGCGGGGCGAGGCGGTCCGTGCCGTCGGTTCCCTGACCGCTGGTCACAAAGCGGATGGACGTGTTGAGTCACGAGTAGGATGCCCTATGTTACCTGTTGCCCGAACATCAAAAGCCCGTAAGAGGATCCGTCGATCGCACCACGCTTTGGCCCGGCCTAACCTGGTCGCGTGCCCCAAGTGCGGCGTGGCCAAGCTGCCTCACGGGGCGTGCGAGAACTGCGGCTACGTGAGCAGCACGGTGGCCCTGCCGCTGAAGACCGAGGAGAGCTAGGTCGATGCACATCGGCGTTGACGCGATGGGCGGGGACTACGCCCCGAAAGAAATCGTGCGCGGAGCGCTTGAGGCAGTTCCCACGCTCAACGGCCACCAGCTTGTACTCATCGGAGACGAGCATGCGATCCGAGCTGAGCTGGAGCGGTCCGAGATCCCGCACGCCAGATCCAAGGTCGAGATCGTCCACACCACCCAAGTCATCGAGATGAACGAACACCCCGTGGAGGCAGTCCGCGGAAAGAAGGACTCCTCCATCTGCCGCATGGTCAGGATGGCGGCCGAAGGCAAGCTCCAGGCGGTGATCAGCGCGGGGAACACCGGGGCATTCGCGGCCGCCACCCAGCTCCGAATGAAGCTCCTGCCCGGCGTTTCCCGCCCGGGCGTTGCCGTCGTCATCCCCTCGTTCACCGGCCCCATCGTACTGTGCGATGCCGGGGCCAATCTGACACCCAAGCCGCATCACCTGCTGGAATACGCCATCACCGCCAGCGCCTATGCCCGGTGCGTGCTTAAGGTCGAACGCCCCCGGGTCGGCCTGCTCTCGGTCGGCGAAGAGGAGGTCAAAGGCACCTCCCTCGTCCAACAGGCCCATGAATGCCTGCGGACGAGTAAGATCATCAACTTCGTCGGCAACGTCGAGGGCCGAGACCTGTTCCGCGGTAGTTGCGACGTCGCCATCTGCGATGGCTTCGTCGGAAACGTGACTCTCAAGCTGATCGAAGGTCTGGCCGAAGGCCTCTTCAAGACGATTGCCAAGGAAATCGCCTTGGCCAGTCCTGAATTAGCCAAGAGTTTCGAGCCCGTGGTGAAACGCGTGTGGGCTAACCACGACTACGCCGAATACGGAGGCGCCCCCCTGCTCGGCGTTGATGGGACGTGCATCATCTGCCACGGACGGAGCGACCACGTCGCGATTCGAAATGCGGTCCGAGTCGCCACGGAGTACCTCGACAATGACCTGAACACCGTCATCGCCGAGGAACTGGCCAAGGAGTCGGCCGCCAACCAGACAACCAAGTGAGCTTTCAAACAACCTATGGCTAAGCGACTGCCGTTCACCATCTTGGGCGTGGGCCACGCCTTGCCCGGCCGGATCATGACCAACGCCGACTTCGAGAAGATCCTCGATACGTCGGACGAGTGGATCACTACGCGTACCGGCATCCGCGAGCGGCGAATCTGCGCGGAAGACGAGAACACCTTGACGATGGCCCTTCAGGCCTCCCGAGCGGCCCTCACCGCGGCTGCATGCCAACCCGAGGACCTGGATCTCATCATCCTGGCAACCTGTACGCCGGCCTACCCGATCCCGGCGACCGCCTGCTTCCTCCAGCACCAGCTCGGTTGCCGGCACATCCCAGCCTTCGATCTCTCCGCGGCCTGCAGCGGTTTCATCTACGCGTTCAGCGCGGCCGTCGGCATGATGACCGTATCCCCCTACAAACGGGTACTCATCATCGGAGCCGAGACAATGTCCCGCGTCACCGACTTCCAGGACCGCGGCACCTGTATCCTGCTCGGCGACGGCGCGGGGGCGGCCGTACTCGGCCCTGCTGACGACAAGGTCACCGGGGTGTATGATCTCCATCTGGGAGCCGACGGCGGCGGCGCGGAACTGATTACCGTGCCCGCCGGAGGTTCATGGCTGCCAACCTCGACCCGGACGGTCGACGATCGGCTCCACTATCTGAAAATGAATGGGCGGGAGGTCTACAAGTTCGCGGTCACCAAAATGCAGGAGGTGATCCGGGAGGCAGTCCAGCGAGCGAGAATCAAGATGGACGACCTCGCTCTGGTCATCCCCCATCAGTCCAACGCTCGGATCATCGAATCCGCCGTTGAGAAACTCGGCCTGCCCGCCAGCAAGGTGGCCGTGAACATCGACCGGTATGGCAACACGTCGGCCGCCTCCATCCCCATCGCTCTTGCCGAAGCCGTCCAGGACGGCCGCATCCATAAGGGCGAATGGCTGTTGATGGCCGGCTTCGGCGGTGGCTTGACCTGGGGTACGGTACTCATCAGGTTCTAGACGTAAACGAGGCAACGGCGAGGATGGCCAGGACAGCGGTACTATTCACAGGCCAGGGCGCCCAGTCCGTCGGGATGGGCAAAGACATCGCGCAACGGTCCGGACCTGCGGCCGAGATCTTCGAGCGGGCGGCCCGAATCGTGGGCTACGACCTGCGGGCCCTCTGTTTCGAGGGTCCGGCCGATCGACTCGAACAGACGGATATCCAACAGCCGGCCATCTTCACTACCAGCGTCGCGATCTGGCAGGCGATGACTAATAACCGTCAGTGGGCCGCTCCCCCCGTCGCCATGGCCGGCCTGAGCCTTGGCGAATATACGGCTCTGTATGCGGCCGGAGCCGTGTCCTTCGATGACGCACTTCGACTCGTTCAACGCCGTGGAGAACTCATGCAGGCCGCAGCCGTTGCCACCCCCAGCGGCATGGTCAGTGCCTTGGGCCTTGACTTGACCCAGGTAGAGACCGTGTGCCGGTCAGCTGCCGCTGCAGGACTCCTCGTGCCGGCGAATTTCAACTGCCCGGGCCAGATCGTCCTGTCCGGTACCAGGGCGGCTTGCGAGGCAGCCGTCCCCCTGATCGAGCAGGCGGGCGGGCGGGCAATCCCCCTCAAGGTGGCGGGCGCGTTTCACTCGCCGATCATGCAATCGGCCGCCGACGGCCTGGCCGAGGTCCTGGCCCGCACCCCGCTCCAAACCCCCGCTTTCCCGGTAGTCGCGAACGTCAATTGCGAAAACCACCGTGATGCCGTTACTATTCGCCAATGGCTGGCCGACCAGCTGACCCACCCGGTCCGGTGGCAGGCCTCGATCGAGCGGCTCTTGAACGAAGGAGTGGAGCGGTTCATTGAAGTGGGCCCCGGCCGCGTATTGGCCGGCCTCCTGAAGAAGATTGCTCGCCGTACTCCGGTGGTGAACGTCAGCACCGTTGAGGGCCTCGAGGAGTTCTACGCAAGTTGAGGAACCAACCCATGTCCATGGCCGACCAGGTTGCGATCGTCACCGGCGGCAGCCGGGGAATCGGGCGAGCCATCTGTCTGGCGCTCGCCGCCAAGTCGGCGACCGTCCTGGCTGTCGCCCGCGATGAAGGCAAGCTCGCGGACCTGGCCGACGAGGCAGCCAAGAAGGAGCTCCCAGGCAGAGTCCTTCCCCGCACCCTCGACGTCACCAATCGCCAGGCCATCGACCAAGCGATCGACCGGATCGCTGAAGAGTTCGGCCGAGTCGACATCCTGGTCAATAACGCCGGCATCACGCGTGACGGTCTGATGATGAACATGGACGACACCCAGTTCGACGAAGTCATCAACACCAACCTCCGATCGGTGTTCTGGATGACGCGGGCCGTGGCCAAGCATATGGTCCGCTGCCGGTACGGGCGAATCATCAATATCAGCAGCGTGTCCGGAATCATGGGAAACGTCGGCCAATCCAACTACGCGGCCAGCAAAGCCGGCGTGATCGGCTTCAGCAAGACCGTCGCCAAGGAACTCGCCCGGCGGAACATCACCTGCAACGCGGTCGCGCCGGGCTTCATCACCACGGACATGACCGACGTACTGCCCAGCAAGATCAAGGACGGGGTGAAAGTGCTCATCCCGTGCCAGCAGTTCGGCGAACCCGAGGACATCGCCGCGGCAGTGGCGTTCCTCGCCTCGCCCGAGGCCAAGTACATTACCGGCCAGGTGCTGGCGGTTGACGGCGGGCTCAGTATGTAGTGAACCTTGTGCGCCCCGGCGGTCTCTGTGCACGTCGGGAACGCCCGAATACAATAGTCGGATTGGCCAAGACACTAAGCGATCAACAGAGGAGGATATGTAGTGATTGCTGAGGAAATTGAAGATAAGGTTTTCTCGATCGTCAGCCAGCAGATGGTGATCAACAAGGCCGAGATCACCCGGGAGACCTCGTTCATCAACGATCTCAACGCCGACTCGCTGGACATCGTCGAGCTCGTCATGGAGTTGGAAGACAACTTCGACATGAGTATTCCCGACGAGGAAGCGGAGAAGATCAAGACCGTGGGACAGGCGATCGATTACATCGCCGCCCATCTGAACAACAAGTGATCGGCCGGCCCGCCGGGTTGTCTCGTGCGGGTCAGGTCACGACCGTCGAGAGACGGGATCCAGACTGGCGCTGCCGCCGGGTCGATGAGTCGGCCCGGCGGCAGTGTAATGGAATGTAGAACGGACCCCCGCGGCGCAACTCGCCCCGGAGCAACGCCGAAAAGGGCGGATGGGCGTCTCCCAACGTCTCGGCTCGCGCACGAAACCGGGCCATCGGGGAGAAGGGATTGCATGGTTAAGCGACGCGTTGTCATCACGGGTATGGGAGCAATCACGCCTCTCGGCTGCACGGTCGCCGGGTTCTGGGACGGCCTCGTCTCCGGCCGCTCAGGCATCGGACCTCTCACGCGCTTCGACGCCTCACGATACGAATCCCGCATCGCCGGGGAATGCCGCGAATTCAACCCCACACGCTGGATCGACGGCAAACTCATCAAACGCCTCGACCCCTTCGCTCAGTACGCCCTCGCCGCCTCGATCGATGCAGTCAAGGACAGCCATCTCGAAATGGAAAAGGAGGACCGCCAGCGCATCGGCGTCATGATCGGCTCCGGCATCGGCGGTATCCAGGAACTCCAAGAACAGTACCTTCGCCTGCTCAACAAGGGACCCGAACGGATCTCCGCATTCACGATTCCCAAGCTGATGGTCAATGCGGGAACGGGTAACGTGGCCATCCATTTTGGCATCCACGGACCCACCACTTCCGCGGTCACGGCCTGCGCTTCCGCCTCTCACGCCATGGGCGATGCCCTCCTGTGCATCCAGCGCGGCGACGTCGACGTGGTCATCTGCGGGGGGAGCGAGGCGGCGGTCACCGAACTCGGCGTCGCAGCGTTCAACGCCATGCACGCCCTCAGCACCCGTAACGACGCCCCCGAGCAGGCCAGTCGCCCCTGGGACAAGGACCGCGACGGCTTCATCATCAGCGAGGGATCGGGCATCCTCGTCTTCGAGGAATACGAACACGCCCGCAAGCGATCGGCCCGAATCTACGCCGAGGTCCTGGGTTTCGGCGCGAGCACCGATGGCGGACATATCACCCAGCCTGACGAAACCGGCAGCGGCCCAGCTCTCGCCATGCGCCGATGCCTGGCCGACGCCGGCATCGCCCCCGAGCAACTCGACTACATCAATGCCCACGGCACCAGCACGCCGCTGGGCGATCTCGCTGAAACCAAAGCGATCAAGCAGGTCCTCGGTGCGGCAGCCGTGCGCGTCCCGGTCAGCAGCACGAAATCCGCAACCGGCCACCTTCTCGGCGCCAGCGGCGGCGTTGAGCTCATCGCCTGCGTCCAGGCCATCCGTAGCGGCATCCTCCCCCCTACCCTCAACCTCGACCACCCCGACGAGGGATGCGATCTCGACTACGTGCCTAAGGTCGCCCGAAATAAAAAGTTGAAGCGAGTCATGAGCAACTCCTTCGGTTTCGGCGGCCACAACGCCTGCCTGATCGTCGGAGCCCTTACCTGAAGTCAAGCGAGCGACCGGATCGGCCGATAACATGAAAAGAAACGTTGCGCTCGCGCACCGCCCGGCGCAGGGGGTATGCCCACCAGCGTTGGGGGGCGGGAGGAGCCGACGGCCGGATGCAGTATGCCCGAGACGCAAGAGGATATTGACGCCCTGCTCGCCGAAGTGAACTCGCTTGCCGATCAAGCGGTAGCGGACATCCTGGGCGACCAGCCTGCCGACGGCTCCGATCCCTTGGCCGGAATGGCCCCCGCGCCATCAGCAGCCTCTCCGCCGGGGCCACGCCGAGCGGACATCCCTCAAAACGGAGCATCCGCAGGTACGTCCCACAGTCCCAACGTCTCCCGGGTACTCAAGCTCCACGTGCCCGTGATCGTCCAACTCGCCGAACGGAGCATGCCTCTTTCGGAGATCGTCAGCCTGACCACGGGAGCCATCATCGAGTTCGAGAAACCCGCCGACACCGAGCTCGACCTGATGATCAACAACAAGTGCATCGGGCGCGGCCAGGCCGTCAAGGTCGGCGAGAATTTCGGACTTCGAGTCACTCTTATTGGATCTGTCAAGTCGCGCATCATGGCGATTGCCAAGCGGTAGAAGACCGGAATCGCACTCGCCGGTCTTCGGCCCGCTCACCCTGCGAGCTTGCCGGCAAAGCCCCCGCGGCCCACAAGGCACAACCAGGCAAACGATCGAACTCGCCCCCTTCTCCTGAACCTTGCTCGCTACGGCATTCGCCCATCGCCACTCGGGAACGCGTTCTTTACTCGAACCCCTCAGGTTCTCATAATGCCTCCCATGACGGCCAAGTACCACGAGCCGGCGGCGTTTCGCGGCCACATCGGTCAGCGGATTCGGTTCTATCGCGAGAGGATCGGCTTGACTCAGACCGCCCTCGCCCGGCAAGCTAAGGTCAACCAGGGCTTTCTCAGCGAGATCGAGCGCGGCCGCCGCAAACCCTCCCCCTCCTCCCTGAAAGCCATCGCCCTGGCCCTGGATGTTCCACCTGCAGTGCTCATCGGGGAGAGCGCGGACCACGACACACCCCAGCCACTTGACACCGTCGATCTCCCCTTGTTTGGCACCATCCCGGCCGGACCTCCGACCCAGAGCCAGGAACAAACCGAGATGTTCCCGGTACTTCGCCACCTGTGGAGCCCCAACCGATATTGTCTCCGCCTCAACTTCGACTCGATGGAACCAACCCTCAAACCAGGCGACCTGATCCTGGTCGAGTACCGACCCGGCGTGAGACCCGAGCACATCCAGGGCCGAATCTGCGCCTGCCTGGTCGACGGCAACCCTACGCTCAAACGCGTGTCCGTCGAACGCCGCTCCGCCGCGCAATTCGTGATCCTTCGGGGCGACAACCCTGACACGCCTCCCATGGTCATCGACGACACGCAGGACTTCTCCATCCAAGGGGTCGTCACCCACCTGGTCAGCCGAGCCCTCTAGCCTCTAAAACTGACATAAGTATTTATAGAATAGGTATTTAAAAGGAGTGAAAACGTCCCGCTAGACGCTTCTCAGCGTAAATCATTGCCGTCACTGATCTTGCCATCATGTGATGCGGGAGAGGAATCGCCCCAGGGATTGTGAAAAGAACCCGGAAAAATTCACGTTGGAGGGGGCTTGATCGCCGAAAACCATTGCTATAAGATAACTTGCGTGCGTGACCGACAAATCAATGTCGCTTGCATCGAGGCGTGATATGCAGACGATCACCAAGAAAGAACTGATCGACCGCATCGCGGAGAAGTCTTCCCACAAACGCGTGGTTGTCAAACGCATCATCCAGAGCTTCCTGGATGAAGTCATCGATGAGCTCAGTCAGGGCAACCGCTTGGAGTTTCGGGACTTCGGCGTTTTTGAGAGCAAGATGCGCGCCGCTCGCACCGCCCAGAATCCAAAGACCTTGGAGCGTGTCTCCGTTTCGGCCAAGCGAACCGTCAAGTTTAAGGTCGGACGACTCATGAAGTTGCGACTCTCTAACCCGCCGCAGACTGCTTCCGGGGCGCCCGTCCGCCGGCAGCCGTCCCCCCCCGCTCAGCCCCCGTTATCCTGACCTCTGGGGCGGAAACAGGCAAAGTCACCTCTTGACGCGAGTTATGCTCCAACGCTATAGTGTCGATGGCAGTATAGAGACTGAGTCTCAGTTTTCGGCAGCAGCCCGATAGCAGCGTCGTAGTCGCCGGGGCGGGAGGCCGAAATCTGGAGCCCCTATGAGAACAACCTGCTTCCCCCTGGCTCACGCGCCGGCCGGATGCGATGTTCGCATCCAGTCCATCCGCATGGCCGACGTCCGACGCACCCAACGGCTTCGGGAACTCGGGCTGATCGAAGGCCGGACCGTTCGCCCGCTGACCAATTGCGACCCGATGATCTGCCAAGTCGGCAATTGCCGACTCGGGCTATGTCGCGCCATGGCCCGCGCGATCCTGGTCGAACCGCTTCCGATGCCTGATCGCGAGTCGCCATGACCACTCCCGCCTTTGCGGAGGACCGGCACTCCGCCACCACAACCCGGCTCTTCCGGGTCGCGATGGTTGGCAATCCCAATTGTGGCAAGACCACCCTGTTCAACGCCCTGACCGGATCCCGGCACAAGGTCGGCAACTACGCGGGCGTCACCGTCGAGAAGCGTGAAGGCCACCTGGTCGGCGATCCATCTATAAGGATCCTTGATCTACCAGGAACCTACAGCCTCGCCTCGATCAGTCCCGACGAAGCCATCGTTCGGGACGTCCTCCTCGGCCATGCCTCGGACACGCCCAGGCCCGACGCCGTCCTGCTGGTCGCCGATGCGTCCAACCTGGAGCGAAACCTCTTCCTGGCCGGTCAAGTCATCGAGCTTGGATTACCCGTCGTTCTGGCCTGCAACATGATCGATCAGGTCGAGCGATCCGGGTGTCAACTTGACCTCGCCAGGCTGGGCGAGCAACTCGGGGTAGAAGTCATCGGCACGGTCGGCTCCTCGGGCAAGGGGGTGGACGATCTCCATGCCGCGGTCACCCGCGCCCGCGTCAGCGACCGACCTCGCCCGTCACGACGATGGTCCGCGAGCAAGAGGATCGAGGCCGCCGTCAAGACCATCGCCGATTCGCTGATGGCGGCGGGACACACTGATCCGGCAACCGCAGAGGGCACTGCCCTGCTTCTGCTCTGTCATGCCGAGGTCTCAACTCAGAACCATCTACCTCCTTCGGTCCAGCAGTCCCTGCTCGACACCGAGCGGCTTGCCGGCACGGAAAGCACCGATGATCCTTCGGCCGAGATCATCCGCCGGCGTTACGACTGGCTTCGGGAAGTCGTCGATACCTGCATGACGGGTACTCGGCACGAAGCCGCCGCGTCGGCGACCGATCGCCTGGATCGGGTCTTGACCCATCGGATCTGGGGCTATGCCTTCTTCGCCGCCATCATGACCGCAGTGTTCTGTGGATTGTTCGCGGCGGCCGCACCCCTGATCAGTCTCATCGACACATGCTCGGGATGGCTGCGAGACCAGACCATCGTCCACCTGCCCTCCGGTGTCCTGCGCGACTTGCTCAGCGACGGAATCATCGCCGGCGTGGGAGCGGTGCTCGCTTTCTTCCCACAGGTTTGTATCCTGTTCCTGCTCATGGCCCTGCTGGAAGACTCCGGCTACATGGCCCGGGCGGCCTTCCTCATGAACAGGGTGATGACCAAGGTCGGCCTGAACGGCAAGAGCTTCATTCCCTTGCTCTCCTGCCACGCCTGCGCGGTGCCCGGAATCATGGCCACCCGGACCATCGAGAATTCGCGCGACCGCCTCGCCACCATCCTGGCCGCTCCTTTCATGAGCTGCAGCGCCCGGTTGCCCGTTTACGCCCTGCTGATCGGAGCATGCCTGCCAACCAGGGCGTGGTTTCAGGGAGCAGCCCTCCTGGGTCTGTACGCGTTCGGTGTGGCTGCGGGTTTTGCCGTGGCTAAGCTGTTCAAGCGCACCCTTCTTCGCGGCCCCGATTCCGGCTTCATCATCGAGCTGCCACCCTACCGGATGCCCCGCCCTACGGCTGTGCTGCTGGCGGCCTGGGACCGCGGCAAGCTGTTCCTCACCAAGGCCGGCACGATCATCCTGGCCGCCACGATCGTGATTTGGGCACTCACGCATTATCCGTGGAGCAGCGACCGAGCAGTCCGATTCGCCAGGGAACGGGCAGCCGTCGAAGCCGGGTCGAACCTGGTGCCGCACACCGAGTTGGAGCGGCAGTTGATCGAACTGAACCAGCAGGAACGCCGCGATCGGCTTGACGGCAGCTTTGCCGGCCAACTTGGCCGTACGCTCGAACCGATCCTTCGGCCGATGGGCTTCAACTGGCAGATTGGCGTGGGCCTGATGAGCAGCTTTGCCGCCCGAGAGCTTTTCGTGAGCACCATGAGCATCGTCTGCGGCGGCGGCGACACCGACGCTCACTCGCCCGCCCTTCGCGACAAGCTCCGGGCCGCAACTTGGCCGGACGGCCGGCCACTCTTCACCCCTCTGACGGCCATCGCCCTGCTCGTCTTCTTCGCCCTGGCCTGCCAGTGCCTCAGCACGATCGCCGTCGTTCACACCGAAACCGGAACCTGGCGATGGTCCGCCTTCATGATCAGCTACATGAGCGCCCTGGCCTACCTCACCACCGTTCTGGTCTACCAGACGGGCACGGCGATGGGTTTCTGAAGCAATGGACACCTCCGGCCGTACCGGGCATAATCGCGGCCGTGTACCCAGCGCTCAAACGCCTGCTCGACCTTGGGACCAGCCTCATTCTGATCGTCCTCCTTATCCCCGTCTGGCTCCTGGCCGCCCTGGCCGTCCGCCTCACCACTCCGGGTCCAGTGTTCTTCTTTCAGGAACGCGGCGGCTTGCACGGCCGCCCTATCCGAGTCCCCAAGTTCCGCACCATGTACGCCGACCACGTGCATGATCCCACCGAGGTCGTCCCGTTGAGCCATTCCGGCATCACGCCCGTCGGCCGCATCCTCCGTCGTGCCAAGATCGACGAGCTACCTCAGCTCTTCATCGTCCTTCGGGGAGACATGTCGCTGGTCGGGCCACGACCTACGATCATGGAGCAGATCAGGCAATACGACGCGTTTCGCCGCCGCAGGTTGGAGGTCCGGCCGGGAATCGCCGGCCTCGCCCAGGTCAACGGCAATACGGCGATCTCCTGGGACGAACGAATCCGCTACGACATCTACTACGTGGACCACATGAGCTTCGGGCTCGACCTGATGATCTTGTGCAAGACAGCGATGACTGTCATCCTCGGCGAAGCGGCCTTCGCCCGGCCGTTCGATCAGAGCCCCTTTGCGGAGACGAAGCCATGAACGCCGCACTCATCGGCAGCGTGAGCTCGAGCGTGGCGACACTGCAGGGCATGCTCCGCGGGGGGCTTGAAGTCACGGCTGTCTGCGGCCTGCATGAGCGACATGCAGCCAAGATCAGCGACTTTCACGACCTCCGCCCTCTGGCCGCTCAGTGGGGAACACCCTACCTCGCATTCGACAAGGTGACCGAGCCGCAAGTAAAAGCGTTTCTCGAGCGGCATCGACCTGACTGGCTCTTCGTGATCGGCCTGTCACAACTCGTCCCCGCCGCAATCCGCGACGCTGCCCGGCAAGGTGCGATCGGCTTCCACCCGACCCCCTTGCCCGAGGGGCGTGGTCGAGCCCCCGTCGCCTGGACCATCCTGAACCAGCGACCGGCAGCCGCAAACCTCTTCTTCCTGACCGACGAACCCGACGCCGGCGATATCGTCGAGCAGCGGCCGGTGCCCGTCTTTCCCGACGACTACGCCATAGACCTGATCATCCGGACCAATGGCGTCCTCGAACAGATGGTAGCCGACCTCTGCCCGGCGTTCGCCTCCGGGCAGGTGACCCGCCATCCACAGGACCACAGCAAGGCCACCTGGTACGGGCGACGACGTCCCGAGGACGGTCGGATCGATTGGGGCCAACCGGCGATCGATATCTATCGCTTGATCCGGGCGGTCAGCCACCCCTATCCGGGAGCATTCACGACCCAACGCAGCCATGAGGCGCAACGCTCACGAACCGGCCGCGCACCGCTGACGGCCTCCCCACACCCGCCAACGCGTCTGCACCTGATCGTCTGGCGAGCCACACCGGTCCCCGGCTCCAATACGCAGCATCTGCCCGGCACGATCGTGGCGATCGACAGCAACGGCCCCGTCGTCCAGACCGGCGACGGCCTGCTCCACCTCACCGACATCCAAACCGACCCCGCTGCACACCCGGGCTTGGCCACCGGTCAGCGACTGGAGTAAGATCCCAGCCATGAGCAACACTCTGATCATCGCCCCGCACCCGGACGACGAGGTTCTCGGTTGTGGCGGCACCATCGCCCGGATGACCGCTGAAGGCAACCCCGTCAGCGTTGCCATCGTGACCAGGGGAACCCCGCTCTTCCCCGCCTCGCAGGTCCGCCAGGTCCGAACTGAAGCCAAGAAGGCCGCCAGGCTGCTCGGGAGCCAGCTGCTGTTCATGAATCTGCCGGTGACGACGCTCCACCTCATGCCCGAGCATGAGCTCAACGCCGCGTTCGCTTCGCTCATCGGCAAGGTCAGGCCGGACACGGTATTGCTCCCCTTCCCAGGTGACCGCCATGAAGACCACCGCCAGATCTTCGATGCCGCAATGGTCGCCTTGCGTCCCGACGGCCGCCGTCACCAGGTGGGGCGAATCGCCTGCTACGAGACCGTCTCCGAAACTCACTGGTCGGCCCCCGGCATCGAGCCGGCATTCAACCCCAACTGGTACGTGAGAATCGAGGCCACCCTGCCGGCCAAACTGGCGGCGATGCGTCTATACAAGAGCCAACTCGCCGAGGCCATCCCCGCCCGCTCGATCGAAGCGATCGATTCCCTGGCCCGTTTTCGCGGCAGCGTGGTTGGGATGAAGGCGGCCGAGGCCTTCCAGATCCTTCGGGAACTGAACCGCTGACGGAGCCTTCGAAACCAGACGCTCCGCCGAATACGCACTCGGCCCGGGCGGCACGCATCCGGCGAGTACGATGCGTTCACTGCACCGCGCCTCAAAGGGGCCGGCCACCTGCCCGTAACTGCACCCCGGATCCCACGCCTCGCGGACTCGGCGGCTAGCTGCCCTTGATGAACACTTGCTCCAGATAGTGCCGGCTGCTCTTCACGTTCTCGCTGAGCGGGCGGGTCACCTTCGTGCCCTGTTCGTAGGCCAACTCGATGATCAGCCACCCATTGTAGCCGCTCTGGCGAAGGTGGTTGGCGATAGCGGCGTAGTCCACGTCGCCCGGCCCCAGACTCTCGGTCCAGATTCCGTTGACCGAGTTGCGGAGATGCAGGACCCTGACCTTCCGGCCGGCTTCCATCAGCAACGTGAGCGGATCCTGCCCGCCCCGATAAACCCAGTGCGTGTCCAGGCACAAGCCGACGACTTTCGCCTCCAGATGAGCGATGTGATAGCGGAGCTCCTTGGCATCGTTAAGAATCTCGGCATCATGCTGGTGAACCACCAACGACATGCCTTTGTCGGCCAGCTTGTGGCCCAAGAGGTTGAGCATGGCAACCTGGACAGCCAGCTGGGCCTCGCTCTTGGCCGCACGGTTGGGCAGAGGCTGAGGATTCACGTCGATGAAGATCTTGCCGCAACGCTGCTTGGCACGGTCCGCCTGCTTGAGAATGACATCGATCGTCTTGCGGGCCTCGGCCTCCTCGTGAAAGACACCCCCCGCGTAAGCCCCCACCAGCGTCAGGGCGTGCTGCTTGAGCAACTCCTGGGCACGGTGTGCTTTGGCGTCGGTATCGAACCAGTCCAGGAAACCCTCGACGTGAGTCGCCCCGGAGGCGGCCACCTCGATGAACACGTTACCCAGGTCGGCCCAGAAATCGAGCTTCTTGGCTGCCCGGTCCTGCGCCCAGACGTAGGTCTGCACCGCGACTCGCGGGCGAAAGTCCGCGGAGGCCGGCGCCGGCTTCGTGGCCGCCCCGCCTGCCCAGACAGACACCGGCAGCAGACCCGACGCCGCCATGAGCACGCCGACAACTCTCTTGGTCACAATTCCAAACATGCAATCCCCCAGGCCTGCCGGTCATCTCCGCCTCGCAGCAGGAAGGCATCTGCCCTCCGCGCATCCGCGACCTGACTCCCGTCCGCCCTTGCTATCTCCGCCGCGACAGCCGCTCACTCAACCTCCAGCCAGCGCTGCTCCTTGGCGCTGCGCAGCACCGCGTCACAGACCTTCTGGGTCCGCAAGGCGCAACGGAAGTCCGGCTGAAACTTCTCGCCACCTTCGAGTCCGGCCAGGAAGTCGGCGAATCCGTGAACGAACGTGTGCTCGTAACCAATCGTGCAGCCCGGAACCCACCACTTGCCCATGTAGGGGTGCTCGGAGTTGGTCACGTGAATTCTCTGCCAACCGGTCAGGTGGCTCTCGATCTTCTTGCCCGTGGCCGGGTCGGCATACTTGAAATACTGGAGAATGTGCGGATCCTCCAGGTCGAAGTACAGGCTTCCCAACTCGCCGTTCAGCTCAAAGGTGTTGAAGTTCTTGCGTCCCCTCGCGTAGCGGCTGCTCTCGAACGTCCCCATCGAACCATTCGCGAAAATGGCCAGGAACATGCAGGCATCGTCTATCCCGACCGGCTCCATCTTCCCGGTCTCAACGTGCATGCGCTGCTTGATGAAGGTCTCGGTCGCGGCCACCACACGCTGGATCGGGCCGTTGAGCCACTCGGCCGTATCGATTGAATGGGCCAGCAAATCGCCGGTCACGCCAGATCCGGCCACCTTGACGTCCAGTCGCCAAAGGGCCATCCCACCCTGGGGCACGTCGGTCGCAATCGTCCAGTCCTGCAGGTAGGTCGCCCGATAGTGAAATGGCCGGCCGATGCGCCCCTCGCCAATCACCTGCTTGGCCAGCGAAATGGCCGGCACCCGCCGATAGTTGAACGACACCATGTTGGGCACGCCGGCCTTCTCGACCGCCGCGGTCATCTCCTCGGCCTCGGCGGCAGTCATCGCCAACGGCTTCTCGCAGACAATCATCTTGCCGGCCTTCGCGGCCGCAATGGTCAGCTCCTTGTGCATGAAGTTCGGAGCACAGATGTCGATCAAGTCAATGTCCTTGCGCTCGATGAGCTTCCTGTAGTCCGTCTCGATCGACTCGTAACCCCACGCCTCGGCAAAAGCCTTCAGCTTCTCCAACTCCTGCGGACGGGCACAGGCCGCCTTCAGGACCGGCCGATGCTCCCGCTTGAAGAAGTGGTTCACCTTGAGATAGGCGTTCGAGTGCGCACGCCCCATGAAGCCGCAACCGATCAGACCAATGTTCAGTGGTTTGGACATGACAGCACCTCTTGGATGAGTAACGAATCGTGACGACCGCGCCACCTTCCCATCTCCGGCCCACCGCAACTCCCAAGGAGCGCCCGTAGTCGCCCCCGGAAGGGCCGCCGCCAGTTTGCGCAGACAGCCACCGCGCGTCCAGGTCGGAAGCTCTCAGGATCTATGTCTTAGTCTACAACTCGTTGAAATGCAAGGGGTAGCAGGCGACAGACAGCTCCCCCCTCCACCATGACGGGCACCCCAACCATAGCCTGCCCACCCCTCCGGCCCCTCCCCTTTCGATGCCGGCGGCCCCTCCCCTGACTCGAAACGACAACTCCGCGTCGGCCCATCACCACGGCGGCTTGGTGAACTTGGCCATGAATTGGTTCATGAACGCAGTGTCCGTCGAGGGAAAGCCGATCTGGGCGAACATGTCGTAAGCTTCCGTCTCCAGCGAGTACAACGGCGATTCCGCGTGGCCGTCCAGGAAAGCGACATTGCTCCGGCCAAGACCCAAATCGGCCCCGTTCTTGCGCCGAACCACGCTGTGACGAGCAACGATCTTGTCGGTCACGTTGAAGTTGCCCTCGAAGTTGAAGCCCTTGTGGTAATACGGGTGCTCCTCGACCACCACGAACATCTTGTCTCCGTTCGACCAGTCAAGCCGTTCCTTCTGGGGCGTCCGAACCGGCTTGCCGTTTCTGTCATTGCCTTCAACCTTCCATCCGCTCGAGTTGGCCGGCCGCGCCAGCTTCTCCGGCGACTTGTAGCCGATGTACGCGTTCATCGAGTAGCTGTTGCGCCCGGAACTGCCGCCCCCAAGATCGTCCTTGTCGTCGGGCATACCCACTCGATCAGAGGGACACACGTAGACCGATTCACTCTTCGTGTACTTGAAGATCGTGCCGCGACGGGGCACGTCACGAATGAAGTTGGCGTTCTTCGGATCACCACCATAGCCTTCCGTGCATCCGTCCCATACCCAGTTCGGACCCTTCTTGTCAGGAGCGTTCACCATCGGCCAGTAGCCGCCAAGGTAGAACACGCTCTGCGTACCGGGAAGCACCTTGTACTCGTGGACGTACAGGAGCATGCCGGTCATGACTTGCCTCATGTTGGACTTGCAAACCTGCATCCGAGTCTGCTCGCGCGCCTTGCTGAGCGACGGCAGGAGAATCGAGATCAGCAAGGCGATGATCGCCACAACGACCAGAATCTCGATCAGTGTAAATCCCCTTGAGTTGCTTCTAGCGTTCATCATAAAGCCCTTGCGTTTGACCCAAGCCACGCCGTCCCGCCGCGGCTTAGCCGCTGGCAAGCAGTCACTCTTCCTCGGCACTCCTCAGGGCCACTTCCGAGGCCACTCCGCGACGTTTGGCCCATCCGTCTCTCACCTGCAACTCATTATATAACCATAACTCAGCACAGTACAGTCGCTAGATGCCATCTCGAAGACCGAAACCGGCGTATCTCGAAGACCGAAACCGGGTGCTTCCCCTCCCAACACCCCAACGGGCTGCTCACCGATGTCGGTTTTCCGACAGCAACAAGCCGCGGATAGCAAACGACTTAACGCGAAGACCACCGCCCACCCAGGCCACAACCACCCCGTCGGGCGAGCACCGGAGCTGACAACCGGACAGCCGCCGGCCAAACCCATCCCACATTCCATCTAGGATCCCTAGTCCGCCTTCTCGGAAAACAGGGCCTCGACGAAGCTGGCCGGGTCGAAAGGCTCGATATCGTCCGGAGTCTCGCCCAGACCCACGAACTTGACGGGGATATGGAGTTGATCATGGATGCCGATCACGATGCCGCCCTTGGCCGAACCATCGAGTTTGGCCAGGAATAGGCCGGTGACCTTGACGTGTTCGCCGAACACTTTGGCCTGGTTGATGGCGTTCTGACCAATGGTCGAATCCAGGACCAGCAGAACCTCGTGCGGGGCCTCGGGCATCTTCTTCTGAACCACCCGTTGAATCTTGTTCAGTTCCCGCATGAGGTGGTCCTGGGTATGCAGCCGGCCCGCCGTGTCGAGGATGAGCACGTCGAAGCCCCGCGCGACCGCGGCCTCGCAGGCGTCGTACGCGACGGCGCCCGGGTCGGCCCCCTGGTCATGCTTCACAATCTGCACCCCGAGCCGCTTGGACCATTCGGTGAGCTGGGCCACGGCCGCCGCCCGATACGTGTCGCAGGCCCCGAGAATGACCTTCTTCCCCTGCTTGGCTAGGTAGCTGCACAACTTGGCCACGCTGGTGGTCTTGCCTGAGCCGTTGACGCCGGCCACCAGGATCACGGTCGGCCCCGAGTTCGCCCAGTGCAGCTGGCGATCAGCCTCCGGCCAGAAAGTCACAATTCGGTTCTGCAGAAAGGGAATGATCTCCTCGGTCTGGCTGATCTCGCCGGACTTGTAGGCCTTGCGAACCTCGTCGATAAAACGGGCCGTGGCCGTCGGCCCCATGTCGTCGGCCAGCATGGTCTCCTCAAGCTGGTCAATCAGCGCATCGTCGATCTTCCGTCCGAACGGAAGAACCGACCGGAAGCTCCGCGTGATCTTGTCGCGGGTCTTGGCAAGGCCTTTCTTGAGGCGGTCAAAGAGTCCCATCGTACTCCTCAGAAATCAATCGCGGCCGGCGGGGCGGGCCTCGCGAGCCATCTGACAGGCGGGGTTGCGTTTCCAGATTGCGTCCAGAACGCCGTTAATGAACTGCGGAGTCTCAGCGGCCCCGAACTCTCGACCCAACTCGACCGCCTGATCGATGATCACCCGGGCGGGAACGTCCGGCTTCTCAATCAACTCGTACAGGGCCAACCGCAGGATGTTCCGGTCCACGACCGCCATCCGGGACACGTCCCAGTGACTGCCCGCCTCGGTAATCATCTGGTCATACCGGGCGTGGGTTGCCCAGGCCCCGCCGGTCAGCTCGCGGGCGTATTCGGCCGCACCGCCGTCGAGGGCCGCTTCGACCAGTAGCGGCGCCAGCAGGTCGGTGACCGGCTGGTCGTCAGGCAGACGCTGGATATCCAACTGGTAGAGGCCCTGCAGGGCGATCGTCCGGGCCTGATAACGCTGGTGTTTCATGGATCCGTTCTTGGGGGTTGTGCCAAGGCTCACTTCTTCTTGGGCGACAGCTTGGCATATACGTTGACCATTTCGATGGCTGTCATGGCTGCGTCGGCGCCTTTGTTCCCAGCCTTTGCGCCCGCCCGGTTGATCGCCTGCTCGAGCGTATCCGCCGTCAAGACTCCGAAGACCACGGGCATGCCCGACTCCAGCCCGACCTGGGCAATGCCCTTGGCCGCCTCATTGGCTACGTAGTCGAAATGCGGGGTCTCCCCGCGAATCACGCAACCCAGGCAGATGACGGCGTCGAACCGGCCGCTGCCCACCGCTTTCCTGGCGGTCATGGGCACTTCCCACGCGCCTGGCACCCAGATCACGGTGATGTCCCCGGCGGCACAACCGTGGCGCTCGAGAGCATCGGTCGCACCGCCCAGCAGTCGCGAGGAGATGAACTCGTTGAATCGGCTGACCACGATCGCAAAACGCTGACCCTTGGCCAGCAAGTCGCCCTGAATGATCCGCGGCGTTTCCGGCATGGCTCAACCACTCCAGGAAGCCCTGACGACCGGGCTGACGCCTCCCGGCTCCAAGCCTATCATCCTACCGAAAGCCGAGGCCGGCTACCAGTCAACCGGCCACCCGACTGCCCCGCAGATAAACCACCGAAGGGGAACGGTCATGACTCAGGATGTCCTCGACCGGGTCGGTTGCATCCCGATGCCCCAGAGGAATGACCACCATGTCGGCCTGTTTGCCGACCTCGATCGAGCCGACGTCCGCATCCAGCCGGAGGGCGTAGGCGCCGGCAATCGTCCCCATTTTCAGCAACTGGCCGGCGGAGAGACGCGGATCTTGGGCCCGAAGGAACCGCAACTCCTCCAGAACCGATAGCGAGTCGTTGCTGGCCAGCGAATCCGTGCCGATGCACACATTGATGCCTCGGTCGATCATCTCCCGGTAACGATGCGGCGCGTGACCAAAGAAATGGTGGGTACGTGGGCAGAATGCCACGTGACAGGTCGAGGCGGCCAACGTCTCGAGATCACGCGTGCCCACGTGATTCACGTGAGCAAGCACCGGGCGATGCTGGAGCAGTCCCACCCGGCGGGCGTATTCCACAGGCGAGCAGCCGGGCGGCTCAAAGGAGCCGTCCCATCGATTCCACCGTTCCAGCAGGTCGCGTAGCGGACCGGTGCCGTCGGTGAGGAATCGGACTTCTTCCAGCGTCTCCGCCAGGTGCGTGCACACCGGAAAACGCCGCAAGGCCAGGTACTCCACGACATACTTGAAAAGGAGCGTGTCCACGCTGTAGGGCGCGTGCGGTGACAGCCCCACCCGCTTGATCGCCCGGAGCGCCTGCCCCTGGCGATCCCGCCTGATGAGTTCGTCGACCTCTTCGCACAGGGCCGCCTGGACGCCAAAACCCTGTCGATGGGCCTCGAACCGTCGCGGACCCATACCCAGGATCTCCAGAAAACCCACCACATTGACCCGGCTCCGCAGCCACTCCTCCGCCGAGGGCGGACCGTACCCGATATCCCCCACCGTGGTCACACCGGCCACCAGGGACCGCCGAAACCCCTCCCGGATCGCGTTCCGCAGCGTTTCGTCCGGCAGATCCGCCGAGTGCAGGGCGACCACATCCTCGACCCAGTCCACGAACGTCCCCCGGAACGGCACCCGGTGGTGACAGAAGGTCAGTTCCAGATGGGTGTGAGCGTTGACGAAACCAGGAACAATGGCCACGTCACCGAGGTCCACGACCGCCGGCCCGGGGCCGCGAGCGTGACCCACCTCGATGATCCGATGTCCATCAAAAACCACCATCCCATCCTCGATCGGCGGGAGGGTGGCCGGGATGACCCAACGAGCTTTCAGCGCAGTTGCCGACATCAGGGTTCGCTCACCGCCGGAGCGCGAGTATGCCAGTCGGTGTGGGTCTGGTACTCGTGGGCCGCCCGCAAAAGACGATCCTCCGCGAAAGGCTTGCCCATGAGTTGCAGACCGACGGGAAGACCCGAGCCGGTCAGCCCGCACGGCATGCTCAGAGCCGGCAGGCCCGCCAAATTGGCCGACACGGTATACACATCCATCAGATACATGGCCAGCGGATCATTCACCTTCTCGCCCAGCCGAATCGGCGGAACCGGCGACGTCGGACCTGCAATCACATCGACATCCTCGAAGGCCCGGTCAAAATCCTGCTTGATCAGCGTGCGGACCTTGAGGGCTTTCAGGTAATAAGCGTCGTAATACCCGCTCGACAACACATACGTACCCAGCATGATCCGCCGCTTGACCTCCGCCCCAAACCCCTCCTCGCGGCTCGAACAGTACACGTCGACATAGTCCTTGGGAGCGGCCGCCCTCAGGCCATAGTGGACGCCATCGTAACGAGCCAGGTTGCTCGAGGCCTCCGCCGTCGCTACAACGTAGTAACAGGCGATGGCATACTTCAGGTGCGGGAGGTGAACAGGTCGCACCTGGGCACCCGCCGCACGGTACACCTCGATCGCAGCCTCCGCCAGCTTGCGGACTTCCGCATCCAACCCCTCGCCAAAGCACTCCTCCGCGTATCCGACGCTCAGGCCGCCCAAAGGCTTGTCCAGGACCGCCGGATAGTCCGGCACCTCCTCATGGACGCTGGTCGAATCCCTCAGGTCCCAGCCCGCGATCACCTTGAGCAGACAGGCTACATCGCGGGCGGTTCGAGCCAATGGCCCAATCTGGTCCAAACTGCTCCCGTAGGCGACAAGACCGTAGCGGGATACCCGCCCATACGTGGGCTTCAGGCCGGTGATGCCACAGAACGAGGCCGGAAGCCGTATCGAACCACCCGTGTCCGAACCCAGACTCCCGGCGGCCATGCCCGAGGCAACCGCCACCGCCGAGCCGCCCGAACTGCCTCCCGGTACACAGTCCGTGTTCCACGGGTTCCGGGTCGCTCCGAACGCACTGTTCTCCGTGCTCGACCCCATCGCGAACTCGTCGAGGTTCGCCTTGCCGACGATCACCGCGTCGGCCGCCTTCAGCCGCTCAACGACATGAGCGCTGTACGGCGATTCAAACTTCTCCAGCATTCTCGAGGCACAGGTCGTCCGACCCCACGACGTGCACAGGTTGTCCTTCAATATGATCGGCACACCGGCCAGCTCTCCCACCGCCTCCCCCCGCGCGATGCGGTCATCAATCGTCTGCCCGGCGGCCATCGCTCGATCACCGTCGTAGCTGACCAGGGCGTGCAGCTGGGGCTCCAGCCTCTCAATCCTGGCCAGGGATTTCCGAACCCACTCTCGAGAGCTAACTTGCTTCAAACGAATCGCGTCTCGCGTCTCGACCAGCGTTGACATGCTCATGAGCTTCGCTCGCCAATCGTTGCCGTCCGTTTCAGACCCCCGCCTCACTATGCGCCGCCACCCGACGGGGGCAAGGGGTCCCCTGCGTCCACCCCTCAATCTCTACGCGCTGTCCTGCTCCAGCACCTTGGGCAAGGCAAAGAAGACCCCGTCCCGCTGCGGGGCGTTCGCCAGGGCCTGGTCCGGGTTGAGGCCCGGCACGGGCACATCCTCCCGAAACACGTTGTGCACCGGCAAGGCGTGAGCGGTCGGCGGCACCTGCGAGGTGTCCACCTCGGCGAGCTGCTCCATGTACTCGAGAATAGCCGAGAGCTGCTCACTGGCCTGCGCAACCTGCGCATCGCTGGGGTTGAGCCGACTCAGATAGCTGATGTGCCGCACTTCGGCTTCACTGATCTTGGCCGCCATCACGCTCCCCTTCGAGACCGTCGATCCACCTACGAACTCGCCAGCACTTGCGACCAGAACAGGGCCGCGCGACCAGGCATGAACTCGCCTTCGCCCACCCGGATCGTGGGAATGACAACCCACTTCTCGGGGTGACCAAGGGCGTCCTCAATGAACGCCTCAGTCTCGCGTAGCATTCGGCGGCGAATGACGAGCCAGTCCTCCAGCTCGGGCCGAGGCACGCCGATCATGTCACAGCTCCTGTTCGGCTACGAGTTCGACCTTCCCGCCGCTCCAGTAACCCACGATCGAGCCGACCAGGCCGCCCGCCACATACTCCAGCGGCAGCGGGCGAGCCAGGGCATGCGGCGGCGTTGTCGCCAGAAGAGCGTACGCCCCGCTCCCCTCGCGCGTCCAGCTCATGTCCGCCTGCAGATAACCCAGCAGATACCCCACCAGGGCCACGATCAACGGAGCCAGCAGATAACCCCGAACATCGTCCACCCCGGTGAAATAGCGGGCAGCCATGGCCGCTAGGAACAAACCACCGGCCACCGACGCGATAACCTGCCCGCGAGCTACCGTCGCCACCGGCGTTCGAGCGACCGTAACCCAGATGATGAACAGGCCCAGCACGGCCGTCACCGCCCAGCCGGGCCAGGCCGCACGTAGCCTGCCGCCGTTCGCCACGCCCGACGCCTTCCTCGGGCCCTTCCCAGATGGCACGCCCGAGCCTTCCCCCGCCTCACCCTCCTGCTCCACCCACAACCATCGCCAAACCATCGACACAGCCTTCCACGAGGCAACCAGAATCGCCGCCCACAACAGCGCGTCGATCTCCATGTTCACCATCAGGGCCTTCCGCGTCGCCTCCTCCGTCCCGGCATGGTACCCTAGAACGGCCTGCATCGACCCGCCACGAATCGCCAGAGCCACCAGCCCGACCGAGGCCGCCAATAAACCGGATTCGGGCAACCGCGGCCCGGCAATCACCGTACCCAACAAGCTCGCGACAACTGTCAAAGCCAGCATGACCGGCCAAGCGGTCCATATCGCCCGTCCACCGGTCGTGTAACTCACGGCCATGTCCGGGTCCGCCGGCGACACCGCCATCCATCCAATCGTGGTCATCAGCACCACCGCCACCCCCGCAGCGGCGACGATGCGCACCTTCTCCAGGAACTTCAACGGCCCCGTAGAAACCACAGCAGTGTTCACTGTCGTACCCATGCTCCCCGAATCTCGCTTTCCTTCACCCGCGCACGTGACCGTCGCCCCGGACAACCCATTTGTACGTGGTCAGATCCGCGGCCCCCATCGGCCCTCGGGCGTGAAGCTTGTCCGTGCTGATTCCAATCTCGGCACCCAGCCCATACTCGCCACCATCGCTGAATCGGGTCGAACAGTTCACCATGACATTGCCGGAATCCACGCCCGCCACGAACGCATCGGCCGATCGAATATCGCTGGTCAGGATGGCGTCCGTATGATGCGAGCCATATCGGTTGATGTGCTCGACCGCCTCGGCCAGCGAACCGACCACCTTCACCGAGACGATCAGGTCCAGGTACTCGGCCGCCCAATCCAGGTCGGTGGCCTGCTTGACCGCCGGGGATAACTGGCAGACCTGCCCACAACCGCGAACCTCGACGCCCGCCTCGATCAGCTTCTCACAGATCGCACGGATCCGGCTGTCGCCCACATCCCTGTGGAACAGGATGGACTCGGCCGCATTACACACGCCCGGACGCTGCGTCTTGGCATTGATAATGACTGCCTCGGCCATCTCCTGCGGACACGAGGGTTCGACGTACACGTGGCAGTTCCCGGCGTAGTGCTTGATCACCGGAATCCTCGACTGCTCAACGACCGCCCGGATCAACGACTCGCCCCCGCGCGGGATCACCACATCGATGTTCCCCTCTTGTCGAAGCAGCAAAGGCACCAACTGGCGGTCGGTCGTGCTCACCACTTGAACCGCCTCGGGGACAATCCCCGCCTCCGTCAAGGCCTCGGCAATAGCCGCTCCAATGGCCATGTTCGAATGGAACGACTCCTTGCCTCCCCGCAGGATGCAGGCGTTGCCGCTCCTCAGGCACAGCGAGGCGGCGTCGGAGGTGACGTTCGGCCGAGCCTCATAGATGATCGCCACAACACCGATGGGCACGCGGAGCCTCTCGATCCGAAGCCCGTTCGGCCGTACCCACCCCTCGATGACCTGTCCCACCGGATCCGGCTGTTCGGCGACCTCGTCTACGGCCGCGGCCATCTTGGCGACCCGATCCGGATCGAGCCGAAGGCGGTCGACCATGGCCGGGCTCAGCCCACTCTCCCGAGCCGCGTCCAGATCCGTGGCGTTTTCCGCCAACAACCGGTCGGTGTTCCGGCGAAGCGACTCGGCCATCCGCACGAGCGATTCCCTCCGCTGCCGGCCGCTGGTCAGGGCCAGAACCCGCCCCGCCCGGCGCGCCGACGCAGCCAGGGAACTCGCGTAGGACTCCAGGGATACTCCCATGACGGGCATTATAGCCTTTCGCACCCGCGACGCCATGAGTCACTTGGACTGGGGAGGCGTGGCGACCTTGACCACTCTGAATCGCACCTTGGGCAGAGGCGGAACAACTCGAACGTCCTCGAAACCCGGCGGGAACACGAAATGCACCTCGCGCGGAATCCCTTCCCGGGAAACCGCCGGTGCGGTCTCCGTGATTGTCTTCGGCTCGGGAGCCAGATCCTCCCGTTCGATGCTCACAAACGCAATCACGTCCTTGTTCGTCAACACACGCGGCTTGCCGGCAGGCACAATCACCTCGATGTGCTGGACCTGGTCATCCTCGTCGGCCCACTCCACTCGGTACTCGCCCTCCGGCCGATACGACGGCCACAGCTCGCACAACGGAATCGCAGTCAACCGGTAAGTCTCAAAACCCTGTCGGCGGGTGACGGAGATCGTGACTTGGTCCGGAACGAAGGTCACATCCAATCCCTGCCACTTCTGCCGAGCCAACTGCTCTTCAAAACTGTCACTCGAACGATTGCGAAGCTGCTCCTCGATCGGGAGCACCAGCCGGCGCTCGGCCGAAGCGCGCTCATCGCGTTGACTGGCCAGCAGCCGAGCCTTCACTTTGGCAGGCTCCACGCGCGGCGGGCCCTTCAACTCGTTGGCAAAAACGCCGGGATCTGCCTCAAGCGTGATCTCGACTTCGACGAACCGATCCACCGTGTACCGAATGAACTCCCGGCTGAGACCGAGGACGTGCAAGCCACGACCGGAGGCCCACTTCTGCACTTCGTCGCGTACCTTGATCTCGTCGCTCCGAGTGCCCGTGGCCGGCATGGGCAGCTTCAGCGTCAACCCACCCCGCCCCTCCTCGATTTCAAGCTTGCCGATGGCCGCCTTCGCACCACCCAACTTGACGGCAACCTGCATCTTGTCCGGCGTCTCAGGCAAGGAACCCTCCATCCGCACCACGAGGTCCGAACCCGTCGGCACGTTCAACCGAAGAGTGAGCTCGATATCCCGGGTCTCCTGGCTGGCCAGATCGGCGTAGACCCACACCAGAACAGTCAGGAACGCCGTGGCCACAATCAACTGAATCTGCGTCTTCATGCCGGAGCCGCCTCCGGGGGGCGCTTGCCAGCCGCCACATCTGCGGCCGGCGCGGTACCGGGCGCCATCGGCGTCTCAGCAAGCTTGCCGCCGTCACCCGAACCTCGACCGTCACCGCCGGACTCTCCACGACTCTCTTCCCGGACACCGGCGACCGCGACCGGCCCTTCACCAACCGGAGCACTAACGACCGGCTCCAGCCCCCCCTCTTCAGCCCCCTCCGGCCTGGCTCGCGTCCGGGCCAGATGGCGGCTCAGTACCCCGCCAAGCATCTCCGGGGCAATGTGAGAGTAGAGTCGGCCGTTCTCGGCGATCGAGATAGAACCGGTCTCCTCACTGACCACAACCACCACCGCGTCTGAGTCCTGGCTCAGTCCGATGGCCGCCCGGTGCCGACTGCCCATCGACCGGTCCACGCCCTCCGCGTCGCCCAACGGAAACGGGCAGGCCGCCGCAGCAATCCGATCACGCTGAATGATCACCCCGAGATCGTGCAAAGCCGTTCCCGGCCAGAAGATGGCATTCAGCAGCTCCGACGACAGCCGGGCATCCAGCCGCACCCCCTGCTCGACGATGTTGGCCAGCCCCACGTCCCGCTCAATGGCGATGAGCGCCCCGATCTTGTTCTTGGAAAACTGAACACACGCCGCCGTCACCGGCCGAACGACCCGCTCGATCTCGCTCAGCCGGTCCCGCCGCCAGCGAGTCTCTCCCAGACGCATCAGACCCCGACGGAGCTCAGGCTGGAAGACAACCAGGGCGGCAAGGAAAACCGTCCAGACCAATGGCCGATAGAGCACCATGATCCTGTCAAGATTGAACTTCTCGGCCAGGAATGTCACAACCAAGAAGCCGAGAACAAGCAGGATGAGCATGCCCTGCAGAAGTCGAGCCCCACGCGTCCCGTGCAGAAACCGCAGGACTGAGTAGACCACGATCCCGATAAGCAGCATCTCAAAGCCGATGGTGGGCAGCCCGTACAAGTCGGGACGCATCAGGCTGTTGAGATAGTCGCGAAAGTCCATGATTCACGCGCGTAAAGGGATGCAGACGCACGGCTTCCGTTGTCCCATTTGAGTATACGACACACCCAACTGGGCCGCAAACCGAAGATCGGTAAAAAAGTAATCAAGAGACCAGCAAATCACCGCTTGGCGGAAGCCCGGCGATACCGACTCTCCAAATCTCCGATGGCCTTCTTGTTGGCGATCTTGTCGGCACCATCCATGCGATCGACAATGAGCTTGCCGTCGAGATGATCGATCTCATGCTGCCAGATGCGGGCAACCAGACCCTCGCCCGCGAGTTCCGCAGGACGCCCAGTGAGATCCTGGCCCCGAAGCTTGCACCGCCGTGCCCGCCGGATGTTCACCCTGACGTCCGGGACGGACAGGCAACCCTCCTCGGCCTCAACCAGCTCGGTGAGGTCCACCAACTCCGGATTCACCAGAACGGCATCATCCTGCGGCTCGCCGGTCGGATTGTAGACGAAGAATCGACGAGATACGCCCACCTGAGGAGCCGCCAGTCCCACGCCCCGCTCCTCATGCATCAGCTCAAGCATCCGCTTCACCAGGGCCTCAAGCTTCCCATCGAAGATCTCCACCCGAGCGGCCTTACGCCGCAGACGAGGGTCAGGGTACTCGATGATCTTCCTTGGAAGAGAACTCGTTACCATGGATCCTCCGCCGAACCTACGCCCCGCAGACCGAACCGATGCTCCGCATCAACGCGACATCCAACGCCAGTCCCACCCAAAACGACTCCACCGTTACCGCTCGGATCATTGTAGCAGCCTCCCCGCCGGCCCACAGCTATTCGCCCGCAAACTCCAGCCACACAGCCCCCTAGAGAACGCCGCCCAGCAATAGGGCCGCGCCCCACCCCCGCGCGTCGGCCATGCCGCGCCAGCCGCCCCCGTACCGCACGACCACCAAAGGAGAGCCCCAGCCCTGAAAATCATTCATAGTGGACTAATTCAATCTCGAATTCTGGGCCGACCTTCGATGTGAGACCCACCCGTCGCACCAGCCTCGCCACAGCTCCGCGCTGATTCGGCTGTCACCGATACCTGCGTATGACGCCTATAACCACGCCCTGAATCTGGACGCTGCGGACATAGATCGGCTCGTAGGCCGAGTTCGCGGGCTGCAACCGAACGCGATTCCTCTCTCGATAAAACTTCTTGAGCGTCGCTTCCCCATCCGGAAGAAGCGCTACCACCGTTTCCCCGTCACGGGCCAACTCACGGCGCTCGACCACAACCAGGTCACCATCACGAATCTGCTCGTCAATCATGCTGTCGCCGCGAACCTTCAGCACAAACGCCCCCCGCGGCGCATGAAACACCTCTCCCAGGTCAATCGTCTCTTCGTTCTCGATTGCCTCGATCGGCAAGCCCGCCGCTATGTGCCCAACCATCCGAAGCCGCGAACTCGGCTCATCCGGGAACTCCACCCGCGACGTGAGTTCCAAAGAGCGTGCCCTGTGTCGCGAATGACGCAAGAGTCCCTTCTTTTCGAGAGCGCCCACGTGCTCGAACACGGTGACCTTGCTGACGTCGAGGACATCGGCCAATTCCTGCATCGTCGGGGAATAGCCATTCTTGCGCTGAAAATCGCGGATCAGCGTCAGAATGCGAAGCTGCTTGGGTGTCAACCGGGAACAACCCACGCTTGATCGACTTGACATGGCTTGTCTCCATCCGTGGCCAGACCGGCCGGTCCAGGAGTCCGCTCAGTCCGTCAGGGCCCACCACGACCAGCGGCCAGACCTCCCCCCCCGACGAGCCCCGCCCCCCTTCGGCTCGGCCCATGCCGAGAAACCTCGCCAGGAATCTGGCTGCCCGCTCCACCCGCGCAATAGCCCCGTCGAACCGCCCTAATTCAACCGCCGCAACCAGTTCACGCCGCCCGGCCCCATCGCTGACCACGCCCCGGCCGTCCGAACCGATCACCTGGCGAAAGCCCCCCCCCGGACCAAAAACACAAAGCGGCAACCCGTCGCCAACCATGTGCGTGCCCATCGTGCCCGCCTCCTTGCGGTTTTCACTCGGACGCCACCGCCAAAGCGGCAACGCATCCTCGCCCTCGCTGCCACTTCCTTGACCCTTCCAGCCACGTGTCTCTTCGATCATGAGTATACCCTAACATGGACCGAACGTCAAGCCCGAAAACCACTTTTCTGCACAAAGAGCCGCACACGCTTTCCAAGGGTGGACGCTCATGCCATATCTGGGGGGCCATCGTCCTAACGGCCACAAGGCGTAGCGTATATCGGCCGACCGCCAGAAAGCTCTTGACCAGCCAAATGGCCGCCTCCATCTCGCGACATTATCGGAACCTCGCCGTCATCCCACTCCCGCCCAAGACCCTCCCGGCGGTTCCCATCTCGACCGAAATCGGCCACAATAAAGAGGCCGTGGCGCTCACCAGGAAAACGCCACCCACCAGCGAGGACAACACCCGATGGGCCGCGTCACAACTCTATCTAAGACCTTAATAGTTCTTCTAGCTTGTACAATGCACTACGGCCATGCCCAGCCGACCACCGGACCCGCCAGTCAGCCGGCCAGCCAACCGGCCACCGGGCCTGTCATCCAGGGCATGGTCCTCAACGAGAGCGGGGGCGGAATCGCCAGGGCAACCGTCCGCATCGAGTCGCTGGATGCGGCGGCGGATGATCCCCCACTGGTCGAGGTCGTGAGCAACTCGACAGGCGACATCTCCGCCCAACTGCCTCGCCCCCTGCAAGGCTCCGTTCGGGTTCGCGTCCACATGGACGGCTTCAACGACTTCGTGGACGAATACGAAGTCTCTGACCCCGAAAACCCACCCTTCATCGACGCGACGTTGACCGGAACGGCCATCCTCGCCGGTCGAGTCAGCGCCGCGGCCACCGGCAAGCCTCTCGCCGGAGTCGCGGTCCGCTGCGAGACCGGCTTGCGCTCGCTCAATGCCCAGACCGATGCCGACGGGGAGTTCTCCTTTACCAACGTGACTCGGGGCAACGCGACCTTGACTTTCACCGCCGAAGGCTTCGGCATCGAGCGGCGCATCGTCGGCATCATGACCAACCACGCCAAAACCGACATCCAGCTTCGCCCGGAACGTGCGGTCCAAGTCAACGTGGAGGACAACCTCGGCAAACCGGCCGCCGCCGTGGCCATCGAAGCCCTCATCGAGCCCAGTAGCGACTACATCGAGGCAACCACCGACGCTAACGGCCGGGCCAGCCTCAAAGGCGTTCATCCCGAAGCGACCGCCATCCAGTTCCGCCTCAACGGCGACCGCTACGTCCGCAACCGCGAGTTCGTCAAGTCCATCTCCATGCCCGACCCGGCCACCCAGCCTGAACAGCCGCTGTCGGTCACACGACGGCTTACCGTGCGAATCGCCGCGAGAATGACCGGCAAGGTGGTCAACGCCGCAGCTGAACCTGTGAGCGGCGCCCGCGTGTTCGTGGGCAAGCAGCTTCGCCCGGATATGCCGACCACGTGGACGGACGACGAGGGCAAGTACGAGCTCGCCCGCCTGGAGCCTGGCTTCAGCATCGTCTCCTTCCAGCATCTCGACTACGCCACGACCATCCGGGAGTGTCGCCTGCCACCCGATCAGGTGACCACCGTAGACGCCAAGCTGCTGCCGGGAAAACCACTCGGCGGAACGATCGTTGACAACCAGGGCCGGCCTGTGGGCGCGGTCTTCGTCTCGGCCGACTCGTGGAAAGGCTATGAGACCCTCGGTCTGCGCCTGCTGACCGGCGACGACGGCCGGTTCGGTTTTGACAACGCACCAGACGGCGAAATCGAATTCAGCTTCGTCAAACCGGGCTTCGGCCCGCCCGTCACCCAGACCCTTACAGCAGGCAAGAGCGACTACCGCATCATCCTCAAGGAGCAAGCGGTTGCCCCAGACGGCTTCGCCGCTGAGGCCAGAATCAAGACCGGCGATGCCATGCCCGATCTGGTCGTCACCGATACCGACGGCATGCAATACAAACTCGCCGATCTCCGAAGCAAGTACGTCTTCCTCGATTGCTGGGCCAGTTGGTGCGGCCCGTGTATCGCCGAGATCCCCAACGTGAAGGCCCTGCGCGAGGCCACCAGAGACCGGACCGATTTCCTGCTCCTCGGCATCAGCCTGGACCGTGACCGCGACGCCTTCAAGGCGGCCGTCAAAAAACACGGCATGGACTGGCCACAGGTCTTCGGCCCCAAGTCCGGCGGCACGGAGGTCTTCGAGGCCCTCAACGGCGTGGGCATCCCCTACACCTGCCTGATCGGTCCGGATGGCAAGATCCTCGCTCAGAACATCCGCGGACCCGACACCGTCGACGAGGTCAAGAAACACTTGCCCAAGAAGAAAGAATAGCACCCCCCGGCCGGCGATCCGCCGCCCGCCCATCGTCCCAGGAGCCGCTTGGCAACCGGCGTGTTTTCGACGATAGTGCCGTTATGGCATCACTCATGGTGGAGAAGCAGGTGGGCAGCGTCCGGCTTCAGGGCTTCAGTCTGGCCGGCGAAGAAAACGTCATCGCCGCGCCCGAGCTGAACGTGGCGTTCGACGTCGGCCGGGCCCCCCGCGAAGTGGTCGCCATGGACCACGTATGCCTCAGCCACGGACACATGGATCACGCCGCCGGTCTGGCCTACTACTTCTCCCAGCGCAACTTCCAGGACATGCCTGCCGGCACCGTGCTCGTCCAGAACAAGCTCGTCGGGCCGATCCAGGACCTGATGCGAGTCTGGGCCCGAATCGAAGGCCACCTCTCACCCCACAACGTGGTCGGCGTGGACGAGGACGAAGACTACGAGGTGCGTCGTGGACTGGTCGTGCGGCCCTTCCGCGTCCGGCATCCCGGCCCCACTCTGGGTTTCTCTCTCATCGAGGTCCGCAAGAAACTCAAGCCCGAGTACGCGGAGCTGTCCGGACCACAAATCGTCGATCTCAAGAGGACCGGCAAGGAAATCGAATACCGTCTCGAAGTACCCAAGGTCGCCTTCTGCGGCGACACCGAGGCCGGACCGTTCCTCGATCACGACCACGTCCGCAACGCCGAAGTGATCATCCTGGAATGCACCTTCTTCGAACCGGATCACCTCGATCGCGCTCGCAAGGGCCAGCACACCCACGTCCAGGATCTGCCCGCCATCATGGAGCGGCTCCGCAACCCGCACGTGGTCATCAGCCACATCACCCGGCGGACCTTCATGCACGAGGTCAAGCAGACCCTGCAGCGAATGCTCAAGCCGGTGGATCTCGAGCGAATCACCATCCTCATGGATCGCCCGCGGCGAACGCCGCCTCGGGTGGAAAAACCGGCGAGCGCCCCGGCCGGTCAGGACGCTGACCGAGGTGAGTCACAAGCGACCCGGGATTGCTGAGCCTCCATCAGCCGGCCCACGGCGAACGCAAGCCCCCTTCATGCTGCCAGCATGACCGCCCGGGTCTTCTCCAACGCCGTCCTGGCCACGACCGCCGGATCCTGCCGGTAATACTCGGGATTGAACAGCTCGATCGACAGCGGACCAGGATAGCCGATCGCTCCCAGGTCACGGAACAACTGCTTGAGCGGCGCAACGCCGTCGCCCGGATAGACCCTGTCCTTGTCGCCGATCTTCTCGCGAGGCGGATCGGCCGGATAGTCGTTGAGATGAAACCCGCCCAGGATCGCCGGATTCACCAGCCGGATACTCGACAACGCCGATCCCCCCTTGTACAGGTGGTACACATCGGCCAGCACGGTTGCCTTCGGATGATGGGCCTCCAGAGCCACCAGCATCGCCTGACCCAGCCGGTGGAGAAAACCCGCCGCGCCCCAGATCTCCAGAGCGGGCGGAACCCCCTCCCGTTCGCCCAGCTCCAGAAGCTCGCGGTATCGCTTAGCCGCTCTCAATGGGTCCACGTTCTTCACATCGCCAAGCGGCGGGGCGGCCAGGTGCAGCCCACCAATCCGGGCCAGCTGGCCCATCCGTCGCTTGGCCTCCTCAAACGCCCTCGACCGCTTGCCCTCGTCGTCAACCATCCACTCGAAGAAAGCGATCGCCCCGGTGACGGCCAGCCCCCGATCCTTCAGCTGCTTGGCCAGATCACTCAGCGAACCACCCCCCTCCACGTGCCGATCCAGCTCATCAACCCAAGGCTCAATCCCACCGTACCCGGCCCGGGCCGCAATGTCGACGATCTGGGCGATCGGCAGCTTGTGCCCCCGCAAGGTGCTGGTGTTCAGGCTGATCCGGTACTCGCGCGGCGCACCGCCGGCAGACCGGTCCCCCTCACTCTCCGCAACCGCTACACCGGGTACAACCGCAAACGCCCCGCCCACCGCCCCACCCGCCAACACCTGCCGCCGCGTCAGCTCAATACCCATGATCTGCACTCCCCTATCGCCAGCCGTGTCTCCCTTTCCCAGAGCCGCCAGGGTAGAATAACCGCTCGACAGGATACGCCCAAGACCGAAGGAGCGACCATGCCCAGAAATGCCACCAGGAACGTCCGTCTGGCCTACGGCAAAGCCGGCCTGAAGGTCATCGTTCCGGCCAGCGCCGTCGTGATCGAACCCCAATACGTCCCCGGCCTGCCCGACGAACGGGCCACCCTCATCAAAGCCCTGCGCAGCCCGATCGGAAGCCCCCCGCTCCGCGAACGGGTCAAGCCCGGCCAGCGGGTCGCCATCGTCCACACCGATATCACTCGGGCAACCCCCAACGAACGCATTCTGCCCCCCCTGCTCGCCGAACTCGAGCAGGCCGGCATCCGGCGGTCAGACATCCTCCTGCTCAACGCCCTGGGCACCCACCGCGAACAGACACCCGACGAACTCAAGACCATGCTCGGCCCGGAAGTCGTCGCTAACTACCGCTGCCTCCAACACAACGGCAATGACGACGCCAACCTGGTCAAGGTCGGCCGCACACGCTTCGGCCACTACATCCGAGTCAACCGCCAGTACATGGAGGCCGACGTCCGTATTCTCACCGGCTTCATCGAGCCCCACTTCTTCGCCGGCTTCAGCGGCGGACCCAAGGGCGTCCTGCCCAGCATCGCCGGCGCCGAAAGCGTGCTCGACAACCACGGAGCCAAGATGGTCGGCCATCCGAAAGCCACCTGGGGCATCACCGAGGGCAACCCCATCTGGGAAGAGATGCTCGAAGCCGCCACCTTGACCAAGCCAACCTTCCTGCTCAACGTGACTATGAACCGGGATAAACAGATCACCGCCGTCTTCGCGGGCAAGCTGCTCGCCGCCCACCAGGCCGGCACCGCGTTCGTCAAGAAGTGCGCTATGGCCCCCGTGCCCGCACCGTTCGATGTCGTGATCACCAGCAACTCGGGCTACCCGCTGGACCTCAATCTGTATCAGTCAGTCAAGGGTATGTCCGCCGCCGCCCAGGTCGTCCGCCCCGGCGGCAGCATCATCATCGCCTCGCAGTGCTGGGACGGCATCCCCGAGCACGGCCAGTTCGGACGCATGCTCCGGGAGTCCAAGAACGCGGCCGACGCCCTCGCCCGCATCGAGGCCCCCGACTTCCCCGGCTGCATGGACCAGTGGCAAGTGCAAACCCAGACCCGCATCCTGCAAAAGGCCGACATCTTCGTCCGGGCCGACGGCCTGACCGACGAGCAGATCACCCAGTGCCTGTTGAAACCGTGTCACAAGATCGAGGATACCCTCGCGGCCCTCCAGGCCAAGAACGGCGGCCACCCCCTGACCATCTGCGTACTGCCGGAAGGGCCGCTGACTATTCCGTACGTGTCGGCCTGAACAGCCAGAGATCGAGCGTCTGTCAGCCGACGGGGAAATCGCCCGGCGAGATGATCGAGCCCAAGGTGACGAAAACCGATAGTCACCGTCCAGCGATCGTACCCCCGCAGAAATGTCACCGTAGCCAAGCCCACCTTCCTCCCGGCGAAAGCGAAAACCATGTGAGGAATTCTCTCCGCACCATTCAGCATCCCCGATTTCTCACTTCTCCATTCTCACTTCTCACTTCCGCGTTGCGGGCAATGCGACACGCCTCCCTTACCAGATCATCCGTGCCACCGTCGCCACGACCGTGCACACGGTAATCCCCATGACGACCGGCATGAACGCGGCCACCAGCGTCCACTTGCGGCTCTTGGTCTCCTTGTAGATCGTCCAGATGGTCGTGCCGCAGGGGTTGTGCAGCAGGGCGAACAGCATCAGGCACACGGCGGTCAGCAGCGACCAGCCGTGCTGGTCAACCAGCAGACTGCGCAGGGCAACATCATTCGCCATCTCGGTCATCTTCCCGCTGCTGAGATAGACCATGATCATCGTCGGCACGACGATCTCGTTGGCCGGAATCGCAATCACGTAGGCCAGGAGAATCACGCCGTCCAGCCCCATCATGAAACCCAGCGGCTCCAAGGCCCGGGCGCAGTGGATGGCCAGACTCGTACCGCCGATCTTGAGGTTGCCCAAAACCCAGATCACCGCCCCCGCCGGGGCGGACACCCACACCGCCCGCATCAGCACAAAAAACGTCCGGTCAATCAGCGAAGTGTACAGGATCCGCAGAAAGCCCGGCCGTCGGTACGGGGGCAGTTCCAGGGCAAAGGCCGAGGCTTCACCTCGCAGAACCGTCCGCGACAGCACCCACGACGTCGCCAGCGTGAACCCGACCCCCAACAGAACGATGCCGAGAACCGCCCCGGCCGCCGCAACCGACACGAGTTCCGGACGGAACGATGCCCCCACGAACACCGTCGCCAGCATGATGATCGTCGGAAACCGCCCGTTGCAGATCATGAAGTTGTTGGTCAGAACCGCAATCAGCCGCTCACGAGGCGAGTCGATGATCCGGCAAGCGGTCACCCCCGCCGCATTGCACCCAAAACCCATGGCCATGGTCAGCGACTGCTTGCCGTGTGCCCCGGCCTTCTTGAACAGCCAATCCAGGTTGAACGCCACCCGCGGCAAATAGCCGAAGTCCTCCAGAATCGTCCACATCGGGAAGAAAATGGCCATCGGCGGAAGCATCACGCTCACCACCCAAGCCATGCATAGGTACACCCCGTCCACCAACACGCCCGTCAGCCACCACGGGGCATGAACCAGATCGAACCCGCGATGCAGGAGAGCACCGACGCTCATCGTCAGGAACGCAGGCGGGTGCTGAACACCGAGGTAGTCCTTCAGCCACTCGGAGAGACCATTCTCGTCGATCAACAGACCGGCCAGGAACCTGGACGGCACGTTCGCCCCGACAACCGTCAGCCAGAACACGACCGCCAGCAGACCGAGCATAATCGGCAGGCCGAACACCCGCGAAGTCACAATCCGGTCGATCGTTCGATCCAGCTTGACTGATCCGCCTTCAACCTCACGTACCGCTCGCCGGGCAATGCGACGAGCATCTTTGTACAGGCTCTCAACCAGCTGGTCGCGGAATCGCTCACCAAGCCTGCGCTGCAACTCGTCCGCCCGGGCAATCAGTTCCTGCGGAGTCACTGGGGTGCCTTGCTCGCTCATTGGCCGCCCTCCAGGGCAACCTTGCGGCTCTTGCGCTCCACCGGCTTGGCCTGCTCGGAAATCACCCTCTGAAGCTGATTGTCAAGCAGTGCCTGGCGCACAGAATGGTCTCCTTCGAGCAGCCGATAGGCTACCCACCGTGGATTGGGCACGCCGGGAACCACACGCTTGATCAGGGGCAGCAACTCCTCCACCGCCTCCCGCAACCCCTCCGGCGGCGGTGGGCAGCGCGGCGCCGGTACGATCTCGCCGGCCACCACTCCCGAAACGGCATCCAGCAACTCCGGCAAGCCCGCCCCGGTCCTGGCAGTGGCGAGCACGACCGGTACGCCCAGGTCCGAAGCCAGCCGCCCACCATCCACGCTCAAGCCCTTCCGTGCCGCCTCGTCCATCAGGTTGACGCAGACCACGACCTTGTCCGTGATCTCCATCACCTGAAAAACCAGGTTGAGGTTCCGCTCCAGCACCGTGGCGTCAGCTACGACGATCGTGCAGTCCGGCCGGCCGAACAGCAGAAAGTCGCGGGCCACCTCCTCGTCCTGCGAAGCCGACAGCAGCGAGTAGGTGCCCGGCAGGTCCACCAACTTGTAGCCCACGTCGCGGTGGACAAACCCGCCCTCCGCCCGACTCACCGTCTTGCCCGGCCAGTTGCCGGTGTGCTGCCTCAGACCCGTCAGGGCATTGAAAACCGTGGATTTGCCGGTGTTCGGGTTCCCCGCCAGAGCAACGACCTTGTCGTGACGGCTCACATCCAGGCCAAGCCGGGCGATGGCGAACGCGGATCGAGCCTGGGCTTCCCGCTGACTACTCATGCCCCGTCCCATCATCACCGGCCCAATCTCGAACCCAAACCTTGCTCGCCTGCTCGCGGCGGAGCGAAACCAGACTCCCACGTACCCGGAACGCCCGCGGGTCCCGGAACAGGCCACGCAGCTCCGGCTGAACAATCGCTCCACTGGTCAGGCCAAGATCCAGAAGCCGCCGCCGCCCAAAACCACGATACCGATCGTCGATCCCCACCACCTCGACTTCCTGGCCGTCAGGCACGTCCGCCAGCCGAGTCAAACCCGTTGTATCCAGCCGGTCCCCGACCGGCACAACCGGGCCAACCTGAATACGGGCCGCCGCCAGCGGCGAAAGCCGATACTCCCCCTCGACGTCCATGACCACAATCCGAGTGGCGTCGCGACTCACCACCCGCACGACCTGGCCGGGCCTCAACCCCTCGGCGATGATCTGACTGAAAACCACCTCCGGCTCATCCTCGATGTGCAGTATCCGCACCGGCTCGTCGCCGGCCCAGTCGATGAGCGGCATGCCACGCACAGGTTCGACTTCGCCACTCGCCCGCGGAATGGGGTCACCGTGCGGATCGGTCTGCGGATATCCCATGTGCGCGTCGAGGACATCCAGTTCCTCCGGCGTCAGTCGGTGCTCGGCCCGGTGGGCCGCATGGTGGATGGCATTCAACGGCATGGCAGCCTCGTCGGCCAGGTAACGCTCCCAGAGCCGATGAGCCCGCATGACCTGCAATCCGACCCGCTTGCCTTCCGTGGTCAACCGCAAGGCCTCTCCAACCGAACCCACCAGGCCGGCCGCCTCCATCTGACCGATCAGCCGCTGCCGGCCAGGCGCGGATAGCCCCAGGACCCCGCCCAGCGACTCCACCGTCGCATAACCTCCCCCCTGCTCGCAGTCCAGCATGTGCTTCAGCGCGTCCTCGAACCTCGACCGCTCACGCAACTGACGCCAAGCCCGCCACCGGTCGCGCAGCAGAAAACCCACCAGCGCCCCGCACGAGACGAACAGGAAGACGAGAACCAGAACCCGACCAGCCCAGTCGGCCATCATTGCCTCAGATCAAGTTGTCCATGGTGAGTGTAGGCCCGAGAATAGGGTTGTCAAACAGCATCCCGCGGAGAGGGTGAGAAGAGACCATCGCGAGATCGCCAACCTGGAGCGTCCACTCACCCGGCGAACACACCCTCCCACCCGTCGCGCCGCCTCAGCAAGGTCCGATCACTCAACCTCGGAAAACCCGATCACAATTCCAGCCCCGGCGGGAGTAAATCACACCCGCCACCTGACCGATGAAAAACCATCAGCTTCACATTCCGCCTCACTGAGAAAGGACGGCACAAAATGTCAAGAACCGCCATCCAGGTACTGAAAGGCATCTTTTGCCTGGCACTGCTTCACTTGGTCATGGGACAAGGGTGTGCAACAACCACGCCGACCGCCGACACCACCGGCGACGACCAGACCACGGATGAAACCAATGAAGCAGGAGGCGGCACGTCAACCTCAGACCGCGTCACCCTCAACGTGATCAAACTCACCACCGAGGCAACAACCGAACGCGGCCCGGCCGTCGGCGACGGCGTCCTCGCGTTCGACGCTGAAAACGGAACCTGGCTGGCCTGGCTTGCCGCCGGCCAGACCCAACCCTCCCAGGTCTCCGCCCCCCACGAAATGGCACACGACCGTAACGCTTTCGCGTTCGGCGGGAAAAAGCTCGTCATCCGCGACCGCTACAGCGGCAGCCTCTACGTCTTCGATACCGAAACCCAGACGGCCAAGGCCATGCCCTTCGCGTCCATCAACATGGGCGGCATCGCCGGACCCAACTACTGGACCGTCGACGGCAACCTCGTCGCCACGGTCAACGCCAGCACAACCACCGCGGACGGGGCAGGCAAGCGAATCAAGGTCGTGAACATCAGCGACATGAACGACTTCACGATCACAGCGTACAATCTGCCGGGAACCGCAGACCCCGACGCCATCGACCTCGACGCGGACAACGACCAAATGGTCGTTCGGGCAGGTGACTACCTGTACGTCTACACCATCAGCGCCCCGCTCACCCTGGCCACCCGCTTCAACCTCGCCGAGGTCTCCGGAGCCGGCGACTCGACCGTCCTCATCCGCGACGGCCTCATCACCCTCTTCGACGACAACGACTACTTCAGCATCCTCCGTATCAGCGATTCCTCGGTCGGCAGCCCTTCACGCAACCCCGCTCGGGCCAGCCGCGGGGCGGCCATGAACGGCAATCGATGGGCCTACTTCGTCACCCAGACCGACGACGATGGCAGCACCATCGACCAGTATAACCGCGCTGTCGTCGGCACCGGCGACACCCTCACCAGCGTCCTCGACCCGGCCGGCACCTGCGTCAACGGCAGCGATACGTCTGACGGTCGAATCGGCTTCGGAGCCACCCTGGCCATCACCCCCAGTGGTAAGTACGTATTCGTGGCCGGCGAGACCACAGTCAGCGTGGATGTCGACGAACGGCTGTTTGTGAGCGTCGACGGAGCTGACTTCCAGATGGTCGCCGACCCGGATGATTCGCTGAACGCCATTCGCGCCGCCGGCGTCGCCGCCAGCGACAACATGGTCGCTTTCCTCATCCCCGCCAGCCTCAGCGGCTCGTCGTCCTATGTCCGGGTCGCCTACGCGACGCTGAGCCCTTGACCATCGGACAACACCCGGCTGAAGGACCCAACCTTCAGCGTGCGGCCATCGGCGGTCGGCTCAGCTTCTCTCCACCGCTGTCCGGACGACCGCCGATCGCCGCCAACGATCCATCACTCGTTCTCGGCCACGGCCATGCCCGTGAACGATGACCCAACTCCCCCCCCCCGCATCCACCCTGCCCACCCCCCTGCACAAGGAGGACCTGCGTATCCCTGTCCACCACCAGCGCCTGCCCTCAACCTCCCGCACCAGCCTCGGTGGCATCGCTGCAAGTGGACCGCTATACTGCCCCCCCGAACACGATGTCAGCAACCACCCAAAGAGGGAGACCCCTATGCCGCAGACCCATCGATACGTGCCCGCTGAATCCCACTACAACATGGGCTACGTCTGGACGATCTCGGTCACCGCAGCCCTCGGCGGCCTGCTCTTCGGATACGACTGGGTGGTGATCGGCGGCGCCAAACCCTTCTTCGAACGGTACTTCGGACTGACCGGCAACGCCTCAGCCTCGGGCTTCGCCAATAGCTGCGCCCTGATCGGTTGCCTGGTGGGCGCCATCATGTCCGGCGCACTCAGTGACAAGTTCGGACGCAAGCGGCCACTCATCTTCGCCGCGATGCTCTTCGCCGTCACCTCCGTGGGCAACGGCCTGGCCGGCAGCTTCACCGCGTTCGTCACCTGGCGCATCCTCGGCGGCGTGGCCATCGGCCTGGCCTCCAACCTGTCACCCATGTACATCGCCGAGGTCGCCCCCGCCCAGGTTCGCGGCCGCCTCGTCGCCATCAACCAGCTGACCATCGTCATCGGAATCCTCCTCGCCCAGTTCATCAACTGGTTCCTGGTCCGACAACTGCCCTCGAACGCAACCGACGAGTTCATCATCGGATCGTGGTATGGGCAGCAGGGCTGGCGATGGATGTTCGCCTTGACCGCCGTCCCCGCCCTGCTCTTCTTCGTGGGCATGTTCCTCGTCCCTGAGAGCCCACGCTGGCTGGCCAAGAACGGCAAACCGGACAGGTCGCGAACCATACTCGAGCGGATCGGCGGCCCCGCCTACGCCGGCACGGCCATGGCCGACATCGAAGCCACACTCGTCAATGAAACCGAGAAGGTCGATTTCCGCGCCCTGCTCGATCCGCGCATGACCGGAGTGCTCGTGCTCGGCGTGGTGTTGGCGGTTTTCCAGCAGTGGTGCGGCATCAACGTGATCTTCAACTACGCCGAGAATATCTTCCGGGCCGCCGGCTACGACATCTCTTCCGTACTGATGAACATCGCCTGGACCGGCTCGGTCAACCTGGTCTTCACCTTCGTTGCTCTCGGCGTGGTCGACCGCCTCGGACGCCGCCCACTCATGCTGATCGGTGCGATCAGTCTGGCGTTCATCTACCTCGCCATGGGGTACTGCTACTACTCCGGCGTCCAGGGACTCCCCACCTTGCTCCTGGTCCTGGCCGCGATCGCCTGCTACGCATGCTCCCTTGCCCCGATGACCTGGGTGATTCTCTCAGAAATCTACCCCAACCGCATCCGCGGAGCGGCTATGTCCGTCTCGGTATTCGCGCTCTGGGCCGCCTGCTTCGTCCTGACCTACACCTTCCCGATTCTCCATCAATGGCTCGGTATGGCCGGAACGTTCTGGCTCTACGCGGCCATCTGCACCGCAGGCTTTCTCTTCACCTACCTCCGATTGCCCGAAACCAAGGGCAAAACCCTTGAACAGATCGAGAGCGAGTTGGTGGATGGACGCGGCCGGAGCGAGTTCCCCCCCGCAGCCGAGATGGACCCCGGAATCGGGCAAGCGGATAATCGGAATCGGTAACCCGCGTTCGGCGCTCACGCCCCCTCGAACGCGAACCGCCACCCGAGGAAGCGCATCGTCAAACGCCGATCACAGTGACGTCCGGCAACTCACAGCGTCCAGCCCTGGCGATACTCGCGCCGAACAAACGCATTCGCCTTCGCGTCGTTGGTGACCTGCATCTTCTCGCCGTCCCAGTCAAGCGGCCGGTTCGGGAAACGCACGGCCAGGTTGCCCATCAGTACCATCTCGGACAACGGTCCGGAGTGCTCGAAATTCGACGAGGCCGGCTTGCCGGTCTTGCAGGCCCGCACCCAGTCTTTCTCGTGGCCGTTCATGTCGCCGGGAATGCGCTCAATCCTCTGCGGCGTCTGGGGCAGATCCTTCATCAGTTCCCCGGGATACACCCGCGGATTGCGCCCGTAGCACCCGCAGATCAGCACGCCCTTCTCGCCGACGAAGATCACACCGCCATCGTCATCGCCCAGCTTCTCGTCGGCTGGAACCCCTTCCGGACGCGGAGGCATCATCCCGCCGTCCCACCAAGTCAGCTTGACGGGAGGCAGATCACCACGCGCGGGGAATTTGTAGCGAACGATGGTCGACCGCGGAAAAGTCTGATGCCGAGGCTCCACCCGCTTCCATAGATCCTCCCAGTACGTGGAAATGCAGGCCTCCACGCCGATCGGATACTTCAACCTTAGCGCCCAGAACGGGGCGTCGAGCAGATGACAACCCAGATCGCCCAGCGCCCCCGTCCCGAAATCGCACCACGCCCGCCAGTTGCCCGGCACGTACGCCGGGTGATAAGGCCGCTCCGGAGCCGGACCCAGCCACTTGTCCCAGTCCAGCGTGGCCGGCACCGGCGGCGTCTCCTTCGGCCGCGCAACCTCGATACCCTGCGGCCACACCGGCCGGTTCGTCCAGACGTCCACCTCGCGGATCGCACCGACTACACTCGCCTCAACCCACTCACGCACCAACCGGGTGCCGTCGCCCGAGTGGCCCTGGTTGCCCATCTGGGTCATGACCTTCTTCTCACGGGCCGCCTCGGTGAGCACGCGGGCTTCGTACACCGAATACGTCAGCGGCTTCTGAACGTACACATGCTTGCCGGCCCGGATGGCAGCCATCGCAATCATCGCGTGAGTGTGATCGGGCGTGGCGATAATCACCGCATCGATGTCTTTCTGCTTGTCCAGCATCTCGCGGTAATCGACGTAGATCTTGGCCTTGGGAAACTCCTTGTAGGTCTTGGCGGCGTAGTCCTGATCCACGTCACACAACGCGACAATATTCTCGGCGGCACAGGCCTTGAGGTTGTGATTCCCCATCCCGCCTACGCCCACCCCGGCCAGGTTGAGCTTCTCGCCGGGCGACTTCGTGTCTTCGGCGACAACAACACCCTGTCGCGAGATCGTGACCGCCGCCGTGGCCATGGCGGCCGTCTTGAGCAGCTCTCTTCGGGTATTCTTCACGGGTAGATCCTCCTTCAGGGTCATTGTGCTGCCGGGTACCGCATTTGGCAAGCTCGGATCCCCCCGGATCTCGAACCAGAAACCGTACCCTGCCGCCGGCCAGGCGGGACACCGGCCGTGCCAGACTGTACAATCTCCCCTTGGTGCAAGCCGGCGACGGTACGCCGACTGACCTGGGAGACCCGCCGGGGATGGACCAGTACCCATGAGCAGGATCCAACCAACGTTGGCAACCTATCGCTGCCTCTGCAGCGTCCTCTCCGCCGCAATCATCACCGGATGCCAACACGAAACGTTCAACCGAGATCCGGCAGCCTACATCGATGATACCGATCTGGTCGCGATGCGGCTCGATGCCGAAGCCTCTCCGCCACAGCAGGGTCAGAGCACACCGAAACCAACCCTCAAGGCTCTGCCCACCAACCTCGATCCGCCAGCTTCGCCCGCCGAGTTCCGCCAGTCGTGGCATTTCAAGCCCGTCAATCAGGGGCGCACCGGTCACTGCTGGTCGTTCGCCACCACTTCGTTCTTCGAATCGGAGATCCACCGCCTCAGCAAACGCGAGATCAAGCTCTCCGAGCTGCACACCGTCTACTGGGAGTACCTCGAGAAAGCCCGACGGTTCGTCCGCGAACATGGCAACTCCGAGTTCGGGCGCGGCTCGGAGCCTAATGCCGTAATCCGCATCTGGCGAAAGTACGGAGTGGTACCCGAAAACGCGTACCCCGGCCTGTTGCCCGGCCGCAAGTTCCACGACGATCGACGGCTCTGTGCCCAGATCCGCGAGTACCTGGACTCTCTCAGGGAAAAGAACACCTGGGACGAGAAATCAGCCGTGACCACCGTCCGAGCCATCCTTGACCGGCACCTCGGGCCGCCACCCCTCTCCCTGGATTGGAAGGGGCGAACAATGACGCCGCAGGAGTTCCTGCACAACGTGGTCAAGCTGAACCTCGACGACTACGTCAGTGTCCTCTCACTGATGAACGAACCCTTTAATGCGTGGTGCGAGTATCGGGTGCCCGACAACTGGTGGCATTCCCGCGAGTACTTCAACGTCTGTCTCGATGACTTCATGACGATCGTGGACCGCGCCACCCGCGACGGCCAGACGATGTGCCTCGGGATCGACAACACCGAGCCGGGCTTCCTCTACCGCCAAAACGTGGCTTTCATTCCGACGTTTGACATCCCCGACTTCAGCATCGACGACGCCGCCCGCCAGATCCGCTTCAACAACGGGAGCACGACAGACGATCATGCGGTCCACCTCGTGGGATCCTGCCGACAACACCGGCAGCCATGGTACCTCATCAAGGACTCCGACACCGGCCCGCTCAATGGTCCGCACAAAGGCTACATGTTCTACCGCGAGGACTACCTGGGACTGAAAACGCTCTTCATCTTGCTGCCGCGAGATACGGTCGAGAAGGCGCTGGGCAGGTCGATTGGCTCGCCCGCATCGGCACCGACAGGAAACGAATGAACTGAGAGCCTATCTCAGCGGGCGGCGTGGGACAGGCTTCCAGCCTGTCACTTGACCGGCAAAATGCCGGTCCCACACTTGACGGGGCTCTATGTCGCCACAGCGACAACGGGTCGTGTAGTCATGAGGACGGGGTACCATGAATCGCTCACCGCATCTACTTCTGACCGTCTGTCTCGCGAACTCCTGCCTGGTCACATCGGCCTTCGCGCAAACGAAGCCGACGAGCAAGCCGGCCGGCGCGACGTCCAACAACCGTTTGTTCCGCACACCCAACGACGTCCACCGGCTCATCATCAACGAGTTCACCAACGGACTGGAGATCGCCCTGCGCAGTGCCGGCAGGGAGAACAGGCCGAGCGGTGAATACACGTCCCCGGTGATCACGACCGAGTTCCCTTTCAACGACCTCCTGGCGTCGTGGAACATGAATGTTCCCGGCCGGTCCGGGTTCTACGTCGAGATCCGCGTCGGCCGCGCGACTGGCGACTTCTGGACGCCATTCCTCTACCTGGGCGGCTGGGGCAACTTCATCCCGCCGGCAAAGAAAACCCTCAACGACGACAACGGGCACATCGTGGTCGACTACTTCCAATCGCGCAACACGTTCGACCGCATCCAATGCCGATTCGTCTGCTCGGCCGACGCCGCCGCCCATGCCCCCATACTGCGGCGACTCGCCTTCGCCTACAGCAACACGCTGAACAATGCCGACCTCGCCGCCAGGTTCCGCACGGCCATCAATCCCGGCCCCAAGGAGAAGTGGACCCGGCGGCTGCCAGTCCCCTTCCGCAGCCAGAACTGGGAAAGCCCCGAGCTGCGCGGCGAGGTCTGCAGCCCCACGTCCGTCTCCATGGTTCTCGAGTACCGAGGCGTCAAGCGACCGACGGCCGAGGTCTGCAAGACCCTCTACGACGCCGAGAACCGGATGTACGGCAACTGGTGGCGGGCGATCCAGGGCGCGTGGACCTACGGCGTGCCCGGCTATCTGGAGCGTTTCGGCGATTGGAACGCGGTCAAAAAGCACATCGCCGAGGGCTGCCCGGTCATCGCCAGTACGCGGACCGACAAGGGCCAGCTCCGCCACGCGCCCAACTACGAATCGCTGGCCGGCCACCTCATCGTCATCACCGGATTCGACCCCGACGGCAGCGTGCTGGTCAACGACCCGGCCAAGCGAACCACCGAAACCGGCCTGTGCAGGTACCACCCCGACGATGTCGAGAAAATCTGGTTCGACCGCGGCGGCGTCGGATACGTCCTTCTGCCCCGGCCTGACTGAAGACAACGACAAAGGCGACGCCCTGCTCGTCAACCCCGAGCGCAAAAAACAAGTCCATCGACCTGGCGAACAAGCTGAGCAAGAAGTGGGAGACGTCCAGAGTCAGTTCGGTCATGATGTACGCGGCCGCCCGGTACAACGCGTTCAACTTCGTCTCCCTCGACCCCGATCCTGCCAAGAACTCCCGGCAGGCAACCGGTTTCTGCTGCGAGGAGTACTAAGCGATGCTCACCGAGAACATCGACTACCTCATCCCCCGCCGGCGAGCAGACACCACATTCCATCCGTCCGCACACCAGCCCACGCGGCAACCGCCCAGACGAGTCGCTCGCCCCCCGCTCTCCAGGTACTCGCCCGCCCCGCGTTCCCAGCTTCGGCCGCTCAACCCATGCCTTCGGCATTAGGGCCACACCTTCAACAGCAACAGCAGCGACACCGTCCCGTCAATGATTGGTTCGTTGGTCGAGAAATCAGCGTAGACGTCGTGATAGACGCCGACGTCCGACTGAAAGCGGGCGTAAACGTCCTGGCCGAAGTCTTCGAACTTGAGCCCGTCGTTGATCTCCTTGTAGACCGGCCCGTCGACCAGTCCGCCCACCGGGAGGATGTTCGCCAGCCGATAGAACAGGTGGTGCGGGTGGCGCGACGGGTTGCCCGTCTCCGGAACGCCGATAACCATGGAGACACCCCACGGGTTGCGGCCAAAGATCCAGTCGCGGGCCTCGGTGGCCAGCAAACGATAAGTGCTGTCGCCGGTCATCCGCTCATAGAGCACCGCTTGCGTGGCGAAAGCGACAACATCGTTGCACGAGCACCAGACCAGCGGCGTGCCCAGGCGATAGGGGTTCCGCTCCGCGAGGCGACGGACCGACTCCAGCCCGGCCCGATAGAAGCCGGCCAGCTCCTTCTTCGCCGCATCATCCACATGCGGATAGAGCCGCCAATGGGCCAGATTGACGTAGGGAAACAACTCGTAGTGCCCGTGACGCGTCCCGCCCATGCCCGGATTGGGACCGGCCCGGCGGGCATATCCAATCGCCTCCTCAAGGTAAGCCTTGTCCCGGGTGGCAATGTACAACTCCACCGCGGCCCATTCGAGATCGTCGCTGAAGGTGCTCTCGCCGTAGTAGTACGGGGCCTTGACTGGCACGGACATGGCGTTGCCCGGGTACCTGCGGGCGAGTTCGTAAAGCGACTTGGCCCTCTTCAGGTCGCCGGCTAGAGCCATGGCGGCAGATGCCCGGCCGGCCAGGCTGGCCTTGCCGGAGGAACGATTCCTGTACCTCGGCCCCTCCGGCTTGCCAGTCGCGGGCCAGGCGGCTCGCGGGCCCGCTCGACCCCACCCGTAGTCGGACTCGTCCTCATGCCACAACTTCGCGGGCGGACTGTGGTCGCGGTCGTCGGCGATCTGAACGTAGATCGTGTCCCGATCGGGGTGAATCTTGCGAACCAGCTCGGCTCCATGGTCCGCTTCCCCGCGCTCACCCGCCAAATACAGGGCGGCCACACAGTACGTGGTCGTGATCATGTGCTTGATCCGGTCGGCCGCATCGTGCCACCCCCCTACCAGATCGTGCTGGCAACCAGTGACCGTATCGATCGCGTCCCGCTGGTGACATCTCCGGCCAGTCACCGGGTTGTCCCCGCACCGCTGCAGACGCATGAAGGACAACAGTCTCCCAGGCACATCGGCATAAGCCTGCCGACCAACCGTGAAGGGCAGCGACACCGCACCAGCAAAGCGGATCTCGTAGCAGCCTTCCTTGACCAGCGGCGTGAAATCGAGGCGGTAGTTGTGCCGGAACGGACCCCACGCCCCCTGGTCGTCACCAACCGGCGCCGAGAAACCACCAACCGTGAAGCGGCCCTCCTGCGGCTCGTCACTCGAGAGAATGGCGATTTTGGGTTCGCCGGGCAGATAGCCGATCTGGCTTGCACGAACCCACACGCCCGGTCCCGATCCGGGCTGCGAGGCGAGCGGGGGCGGCAGATCGGCGGCGCGGCCGCAGGCGATAACGGCCAGAATGACCAATGACCCGATGTTCACGGCATGTCTTGCTGCCATACGGCACCCAGTCCATCGATGAGTGAGACGGTTCTCTATCATATCATCAAGCACGGGCTTGTCAGAGGGATGCCATGGTGGGATGATGACCAATCACATGTGCGGCCGGGAATGGTGCGAGGATCGGCCGGAATTCGGGGCATTCCCACGGCTGCGGAACCTGTGCCGGCCGGTCCGGGAGCCATTTCGGCCCGATGGGAGGATCACATGGACCGCAGAATGTTCCTCAAGAGCGTGCCCGCGTTCGCCGTGCTGGCCAGCCGAACGCCCAGCTTCGGCGAAGAGATGGCCAACCCGCCGGCGGTACTGCCCGAGCTCAAGCCGATCACCCTGCCGAAACCCGAGAAGGAGGGGGGCAAGTCGGTGATGGCCGCCCTGTGGGAGCGGAGGACAAACCGCAGCCTGAGCGACAGACCGCTGCCTCCGCAAATGCTGTCCAATCTCCTGTGGGCAGCGTGGGGCGTCAACCGCGAAGGCGGAGCATCCGGACGGATCGGGCGGACGGCAGCGTCGGCGAGCAACTCCCAGGAAATTGACCTGTACGTCTTTCTGGCCGAAGGGGTCTACCTGTACGAAGCCGTACCCCATCGCCTGGCCCCGGTCCTGGCCGGCGATCAACGAGAGAAGGTCGGTCGCCGTGGCCGCGGAAACGCGGCCGCCAAGGCCCCGGTCAACCTGGTCTTCGTGGCCGACCTCGCCAAATTCAACCGGGGCACGCCGCAGGAACCAGGCCTCAAGGACCCCGAAATCCAGAAGTCGTACTACAACATCGCCGCTGGCCTCATCGCCGGAAACGTCTACCTCTTCGCCGCGTCCCAGGGCCTGGCCGCCTGGTTCCGTAACTGCAACAAGACAGGTCTGGCCGCAGACCTGAAACTGCGGCCGGAACAACGCGTGCTCTATGCCCAGACCGTGGGCTATCCGGCGTAAGGCCCGGTCAGAGGAGCCCTCCCGATCGCGGAACGAAGAACACATGACCGGAGGTCAATCCGTGAGTCAACAACTCACCTCCCTGGCTTTCTTCTTCACCCTGACCCTGTCTCTGACGGGACACCACGCCATGGCTGAAACACCTGAATCCAATGCATCAAGGTGGCTCAAGGGAGCACCGCCGGTGCCCGCATTCGAGGCGCCCGCTTCGCACCAGCAGTGGGAATCCAATCGCGCCGGCATACGCAGACAGATCTGGAACCTCCTGGGCAAGCTCCCGCCGCGCCCGGACCAGCCGGCCGTCGAACGGCTCTCCCGCGAAGACCGCGGCGACTACGTCCTGGAGAAGTTCTCCTTCGACAACCAGGCGGGGGCGACCGTCCCCGGCTACCTGCTGCTGCCGAAGAGCAACCCGGGCAAGGCCCCTGGCATTCTGTACTGCCACTGGCACGGCGGCCACTACGACGTCGGCAAGGAGGAACTCTTCAGAACCAACGCCGTTCCTGTGCCGCCCGGCCCCGCCCTGGCCAAGGCGGGCTTCGTGGTCGCCGCCATCGACGCCTACTGCTTCGGCGAACGAAACGGACAGGGGCCCGGCGGACCCGGGGAAAAAGGCGGCAGCGGAGAGATGACCGCCAGCAAGTTCAACCTCTGGGTCGGCCGGACCCTGTGGGGCATGATCCTGCGCGACGACCTCATGGCCCTCGATTACCTCTGCTCCCGGCCGGAGGTGGACCCCACACGCATCGGAGTCACCGGCATCAGCATGGGGGCAACGCGCACCTGGTGGCTCATGGCTCTGGACGAACGCCTCAAGACCGGCGTCGCCGTAGCCTGCCTGACCCGATACCAGGACCTGATCGCGACGAAGAACCTCCCCGCTCATGGCATCTACTACTTCGTGCCCGGCCTGCTCAACCACTTCGACACCGAGGCCATCGTGGCTCTGGCCGCACCGCGCCCGCTGCTGTTCATGACCGGCGACCAGGACGCGGGATCACCCGTGGACGGAATTCACAGGATCGAAAAGTCGGTGGCCGGCGTCTATGCCCTCTATGGAACCGAGGCCGGCAGCAGATTCCGCAGCGTCATTTACCCCGGACTCGGCCATGTGTACACACCCGAGATGTGGAAGCAGACCGTGACCTGGCTCAGCAAGAACCTCGGAAACCACCCGTGACCCTGCCGCCCGCGGCTCAGCCAACGCAACCTACCGCTTGACCTCGATTTCCTTTGTCGCCCGACCCGCACGGCCAGCTTCGTCCCAGGCAATCAAGGTGATTCTGTACCTGCCAGGCCGGTCATAGAGATGACGAGGACGCAGCTCCTTCGAGGGAACACCTTCTCCAAAGTCCCAGAGCAGAGCCGCAATCTGACCATGCGCCACCCTGCATCTGCCGATCGGCTCGACCGGTTCTCCACATCGGATTTCACGCCGTAGCTCGAACACCGCCTCGGGAGCAGGATGCGAGAACGCCTTGGCCGGCGGCAGGCGGTCGTCGCCGTTTCCTTCAACACTGCAGTCCGTCCACTCCAGAGCCGTGTACCCTTGCGGCCCACGCACCGCCGCACCTCGGTTGTCCCGGATCGTACAACGCCGAAAACACAGGGCATCAACGCGAGAACCGCCAAGCTGCAGGCCCAGCCGCCCGTTCCCACTGGACTCGCACTCCTCCAGAGTAACGTGACAGACGTCACCATTGACCCGAAAGCCGTGCCCTTCGTCACCCGGATACCAGACCGGTCCAAGCCCGACGGGCGTCGACAGGAACCTGCACTGGTGAAAGTAGTGATAGGCCATTCCCCCCGATTCACCCTGCAATTGCGCCCCCCACTGGTTGCACCCCCGGATCGTGTTCCGGGCCCAGAAACAGTACCTCTTGGGCTGAGACCCGGAAACCGACAGGCCAATCTTCTGGCCGCCGTCCACGACGTTGTCCGTAATGACCAGATACGAACCGATGGCCTCAATCCCGCAGAACTTGTACGCGCCGGACTTGTCGCTCACAACATTCCGCCGGGCAGCCCCATAGTCGCATCCACCGAAACTCAGCCAATGGTCGATGCGATTGTCTTCAATGACCGCCCGGTCGCAGCCCCCCCAAACCTCAATGCCCAACCCCTCGCCGCCCGAGCCGCTCACCGTGTTCGACTGGATCAGCACATCGGTCGAACCATTGTCGGCAAAGATGCCCCCTCGACCTGTGTCGCGGATGGCCGTTCGTAGAACCTGGTTCCGCGAGGAACCCCAGGAGAAACGAATGCCACAGCCAAACTCGGCGCCAAGACCAATGCTCTCCAGCACGCAATCCGCAATTCGACTGTCGGTGACACTCCCTCTGCCGGTCGGATTCTCGCCGGAAAACAGAATGCCGTGAGGTCCAAACCCGCCACCCTTGACCAGGTGACGTATGACCAGATGGTGAAGGTTCAGTTTCCGGGCATTGCCGGCCGAGATGCCCTGCAACGCTTTGGCATCCCCATTCCCATCCAAGGTCAGATCCGACACCTCCACGTTCTCGCGGCCGGCTAGGCTGAGTATGCTCCCAGGCTCGGAAAGAGCGCAAACGACAACCGTCTGTCCAGGCCCTGCACCCTTGAGCACCGTATTCGACTTCGGACGAATGGTCTGACTCACCGAGTACCTGCCGGCCGGCAGGTAGACCGTGTCACCCGACCGTGACTGATCGATGGCCGCGCCGATGGCCGTCGAATCGCACCCGGCAACCGCCACGGTACTCGCCCTGATTTGGCTTGGCCAAGTGGCCATACCCCCGGAACACACCAGAACGAACAACCATACCACGGACCAAGGCATACGACCGTCACGCGCCACGGGGTTCATGGGCAGATACCCGTCTCAACGCTCGGCGCCGTCTGGGCAACCGGAGTCCCGCTCAAGCCGGCTGGAGACTCACCCGCCGGTTGATACTCCAACCCAACCGCTGCTTCTTCGAGCCCAACTCACCGCGTTCCCCGACCACGCAGTCCCGGCTGGACAGGGACATGCCCCTGGCCCGTCTCCCTTGCCTGGCCGATCCGGCCGGAGTACCCAACTTACCGCCTCCTCAGGTCATTGACCAGGCCTCCGCTGCACAACCCCCCGACCAGGAAACCCGGCCGCAGGCCCCAACTTCCCGTCAGGGCTTTGCAGCACCACCGCGAGTTGTGGTATACTGTGCCTCAGGTCAGGTCACGTCGTTACACTGGAGGCATGTCATGCGGTTGATCCCCAGGGTCCCAATGTGCCGGTTCGTGACCGGTTCTCGCGCTTTCACGCTGATCGAGGTTCTCGTGGTGGTCGCGATCATCGCCTTGCTGGTGGCGATTCTGCTGCCTTCCCTGGCGGAGGCCAGAAATCAGGCCCAGACCGCCAAGTGCGCGGCCGGCCTGCGACAGGGCGTGACAGGAGCCATCCTGTACCAGACGGAACAGAGAATGAGAAAGGAGCGATGGAGCACCAATTTCGGGTGGGCCATCGCCTCACTCCGCCAAAGCAAGGGCGAAACCGGGATCTTCCAATGCCCCGCCGACAATAACCCCACCCCTCTCCCCGCCCTCTTCGACCGCCAGTACTCGGATAGCGGCCGGACCGACTTCCACGGCGAGGTGGGTTCCGACGCGGTCTTCAACCGGGTATGGAACCTCGGCGGGGGCACCTACTCGCTGAACTACCAGGATATCGTCGACTTGGCCGGCTTCGGCTACGACGCCGACGCGGACGCCTACGACGCACGGGTCGACATCACCGTTCCATCCATCGGCCAAAAGTACGCCCAAGGCATCGGCAGCAAGCCCAGCGCCGCCTGGACCCACGTCATGTACACCTTTAAGGGCAAGCAGATCGGCGTGGACAGCTTCCCCGCCACCACCCTGCCGGTCTTGTGGATGAGCTTCGGGGCCAACGCCAGCGCCGGACTCATCGGAGTCAGAGGCTTGCCCATCCTCGCCATCGAGGCTGGCAAACCCGGCGTGTTCCCCGAGACCCTCGGCAACTTCAACGCGGACGTCCTCCCTCACGCGGTGCGGTTCCGGCACGGAGGCAGAAACACCCGCCCGGGCTTCGCCGGACAGGAATACATGAACGTGTCACCGGGAACGTCTCGGTCCTCATCGGTCATGCTACCCCTCAACAAAACCGATGGCCGCTACGCACCGCGATTGAAGGCCAACGCCGGTTTCCTCGACGGCCACGTCGAGGGAATGAGCTGGGGACGCCTGTTCAGCGATCCGGCCGCGGGCTATCCGGCCCCCAGGCAGCAGGCCTGGGTCGGACTTGGCCGCAAGAGCAACACCATCACCTTCGGACCACCGGAATGATCAATCGGGCCGGACGCCAGACTGCCGCCACCCCCCGCCTGCCAACACAAGACAAGTGAAACAACGCCGACGTGCGCCCGACGCCACGCTCACGCCTTTCGTTCGGGGATTTCACCAGTCATCCTCGGGCACCTCACCGAACCCGGGCCGCGCGGTCAAGCTGGACGGTCCGCGTGGAATCGTCGTCGAACACCACCTTCACCGCCCGCGGGCGGGCACTCAGGTCGGTGAGAACGTACTCGCCCTCGTCATACTGGACCCGGATACTGTCGATTCCGAACCCCTGGCCACGGGCACGGTCAATGAAGACATCCCCGTAGTGATCGTAGATCCGGTTCCGCGCCTCGCTGGCCGCGCCGTTGCCCCAGTCGTAAATGGTAAACGTGCCGATGCCAATGCCACCCGGCCCGGTCCGCCCGCCGTGGCCGTAGTTCTCCATCATGAAACCGTAATCCCGCGGCCCAAAGAACGGGTGAGCCTTCTCCCACTGCTCCTTCTGCTGCGGATTCTCCGGGCAGTACATCATCACGAACGAGGCCTTGAGCGCGGAAATGCCACGCTCGAAAAGATCGGACTCGCCAGTCTCGCGATAATAGTCCATGAACAGCTCGGCGTAGAGCGATTGACGCGAATCGTTCCACTCGCCGTCGAAGTTCATCACCCCGAAGCCGCCTAAGGCCGGCACGTAAATGAACGGCGGCTGCCAGACCTGCTGGCACATGGACAACTCGTCCAGCGTCCGCCGGCCCCAGGCCAGGTACCTCCCGTCGCCAGTAGCCCGGTAAACCGCCAGCAGGGCCTCGGCCGTCCAGAACATCGAGAAATTACACTGCTTGTACATGCCGTTGCGGGCATACTTCCTGCCCACATGGTCGTCCCGACCGAACGCGCAGCAGGACCAGTAGGTCTCAAAATCCTCCCACCGGCCTTCGGGAACGACTTCCACCAACAGCGCATCCGCAGCCTTGATCGCCGCTTCGCGGAACCGCCCCTCGCGGCTCACGTCAGCCATCTTGAGCAGGAAGGTAACGCTCATCGCCGTCTCCGGCGTCCGGAACATGACCGGCGACGGCTCCAGCGTCTCCGGGTTCAGCCAGCCAGGGAAAAAACCCCGCTCGTCCTGGAGTCGCAGGAGCTTGTCCGCATACTTGCGGCAAAAAGTAACCAACTGCTCATCCGGGGCAATCTCCTGGTGCCAGCGGAGCATGAGCAAACAGGTCCAACTCGCATCCAGCACGTGGTACCAGGCATCCGAAATGCCGAGGTTGCGCGGGCTGCGATTCGAATTCCGCCAGGTGGCCTCAGACCAGGGCCGCGGCCGTACCACCTCCTTGCCCTGCTCCTGAACTTTCTCGGTGGCGGTCCCAATGACGGCCGGAAAAATGCCGTCCTTCATCGGGGCCGCCAGGGCCAGAACCTTGGTGAGTTCGGCCTTCGCTCTGAGGTTCTTGTCCACCATTCGACGAGCCCACCGGGCCAGGCCGCTGGCGCTTCGCAGCGACGAGAACCAAGCCTGGTTCCAGATGGACAGGAACTCCCGCTGATACCAGGGGCCGGGGTAGTTCGGCGACTGGCTGATGTTGACGATGAACTGCGGAGCACCAACCTTGCGGCCGTTGAGCTCGAACTCCTGCCAGACCGCGTGGCCCCAGCGGTCAAAGGCCCAATCGTAGGTGTGCTTCACAAATACGTCCATCGGCACCGTGCCCGGTTGACCTTCCAGGTGCAGCGGGCGACCCCACCGCCTCCAGAGCAACCGCGCTGCCCGCTTCCAGGGATTCAGCGGCAGATCGGCATCCTGATACTCGGCCACGTAGAAGGCTAACTCCACCCGGCCGGGCTTGAACACCATGCCGGGCTTCTTCCGAAAACCGACGTGACCGACCACCTCGGTGCAAACCATCCCCAGCGTGATCTCGTTCTTGGCGGCGTCAAGGTCGAGGAACCAGGGGTCGTCCGCAAGCCGGCCGACAAGATCAAGGTCCGGCACAACGACCAGAACCGTCTGGCCCTTGGTGACGATCGCCGCCGGGCTGCGGAAAACGTGCTGACCAGCCACGAAGCCGTCTTCCGGCGCTAGGTGCGGCAGCCAGTGGAAGTCGGGCGCAAACGAGGGCTGCAGAACCACTGCAAGCTCATCTTGGGACGTCTCGGCGGTGAGATCCCATCGCAGGGAAACCCGCGTCCAGCCGGCCTCGGGAACATCCGGCGTGATCGCGACCGCCGCCGGACCCTGGCCCGCCAGCCGAGGAACGGCAAACTTGAAATGGAACGATCTCACCTCGGCAGCGCCGGAGTCGCCGGCCAACTGAACCAGTTCAATCGCGCCGGCGCGACCGGAAAAGCACCCGACGGCCAGAAACGAGAAAACCACGACGGTGACCAGACGCGGAACACTGCGATACGAAACCATGCCCAAACACCTCTCCATCGGGTCAGTCGCCAATCACCGCACCCGATCCGGGCGGCAGAGCAGGCATTATAGCGCGACCTTCACGGATCGCTACCCCGCACCCGCGGCCGGCCCGCAGACCCCACGGCACCAGCTCGCCCAGGGTGACATCCGCGGCAATCATGGTAACATAAGGTCATAGACACGCGGCTCCGCAACCTGGCGTGAGACCGCGTCTCAACACCCCTCGGCAATGATCTTGAATGGAAGGAACACGATGAGAGTCATGACCAGCATGCGCGCCTTGTCAGCCCTGTTGGCTGCGTCGGTTCTTCCCTGCTTCGGGCAATCCCTCGATTCGATCACCCGCCCCCAGCAGGGCCGCTCCATGCGCGCAACCAGCGGTAACCCGTTCAACAACACGGATCTGGCCAGGTTCGAAATCGGCCAGAGCAAGACCATCGCCGACCTGGTCGGACCCGGCGAAATCCGCCACATCTGGCTGGTACCCACGTCCATGGACATCCGCCACCCGCGAGCCCTCGTGCTCCGCATGTGGTGGGACGGCGCCGCCGCGCCGTCCGTCGAGGTCCCGCTCGGCGATTTCTTCGCCGTCGGAAACGGCATGCAGGCCGACGTCGACTCGCTGCCAGTCAAGGTCTGCTCACGCGGCCGAGGCTACAACTGCTACTGGCGCATGCCGTTCCGCAAGTCCGCGAAGATCACCCTGGCCAACGAGTCCGACCGCGAACCGGCTTCCTGCTACTTCCAGATCGACTGGGTCCGCCAGGACCGCGAGCCCGACGACCTCATGTACTTCCACGCCCGCTACCACCAGGAGTGCCCCCCCCAGATGGGCAAACCCTACACCGTGTTCGTCGGCAAGGGCCGCGGCCATTACGTGGGCACCGTGCTCTCCTCCCAGAACGCGATTGGACACTGGTTCGGAGAGGGAGACGACTTCTTCTACATCGACGGGGAACAAGTTCCGTCCATCGCCGGAACGGGAACCGAGGACTACCTCAGCGAAGCCTGGAATATGCGCGTCCACTCCAGCCTCTTCACGGGTTGCACCATCTTCGAGCCCCGCGCTGCCGACGCCCGGATCACCGCTTACCGCTGGCACATCCCCGACCCGGTCATCTTCCGGAAATCACTCCGTCTCGAACTCGAACGCAAGGGCTTCCTCATGACCTCGAAGGGCGAGGTGCTGTCCGAGGCCGGCTCGCGACCCGACTACTGGTCCTCCGTCGCCTTCTGGTACCAGGACACGATCGCCGAACCCTGGTGCCAGTTCCCCCCCTATCGCGACCGGGTCAACCCCGAAATCGTCCTCCAGCTGCCCAGGGTGGTCAAAACCATCCGGCACTCCCAGGACGTCGAACTCCAGGTCAACCCGTACAACCGGGCCACCTACACCAAGCCGTGGTTCCGCGCCAAAAACGAGGCGATCGGCTCGTGGATCGAAATCCCCTTCACCATCACCGAGAAAGGCCGATACTCGATGTCCCTCTTCCAGCACCTGCGCGACGACAACGGCATCTGGAAGGTCTACATCGACAACCAGGAAATCCACCAGGCCGGCGAATCCCAAATCGCCGGGGGCTACGAGGTCGACCTGGTCAACCAGCTCGCCCCCCAGGCGGTCAATAAGACCCTCGACTTCTACAATACCTACCGCAAGGATGAACACGAGGACTACATCTACGGCCAGCGACGCGAACGGAAAATCGGCCTGTTCCACTTCGAGCCCGGCGAGCATGCCCTCCGGCTTGTCTGCGTCGGAGCAAATCCAGGCTCGGTCCATCCGGAGACGGGCAAGCCCGGCTACAACCTGAGCGCCGACGTCCTGTCGCTGCGGAAGCTGCCCTTCGAGAACATGGACCAGTGGATCCAGAAGGCAATCGAGATGGAGAAAGCCGCGGAGAAAACGACACCGGGTAAATGACGGCCGGCAACGTGCGACGGACCCCGCCCCCGTCTCCATGGCAAGTGTGGAACAGGCACGCGGCCCGTCACCCAACTGACAGGATGCCGGTCACACACCGGCAGGTAGGAATCGGGCAACCGCCCGTCCCCCAGACTTTGCGGCGCTCGGCTCGCCGCGGAGAGGACCTGATTGATGACCTCACTCATGACACCACGTTGCGTCTTTCTTCTCACGTCGTCTGCCGCGTGGCTGGGCCTCGGCGTCGCCATCGCGGCCGAGCCCGGGCCACCGCTCATCGGCGACACCGAGCAAATCTACATCCTGGCAGCAGAGAACACCGAGATCAGAGGCCTGGCCGTCGACGAAACCACCGCCGAAGCCCCCCAATTGCTGGTCCTCGACCGCTCCGGCAAGGTCTTCGCCTACCCCATCGACCGTCACGCGAAGAAGGAAGTCGGTCCACTCGAGCCGCTGCGGGTCTACGACCTTTCCGCCACAGGCCAGGATAAACGCCCACCCCTGACCGATCCTCGCGGCCTGGCCTTCGCCATGGAGGACCGCCACCCGATCCTCTACACCCTCAGCCGAGACAAGGGCGAGGAGATCGCATCCCGGCTCTGGCGCTTCGATCTCGACAGCGGTACGACCGCCGACGCGAACCTCTCCCTCTATCACTTCCGGATCGGCGACCGCGAACCGCTCGGGATCACCGTGGACGACGGCCAGTTGCTCATCAGTTACGAGTCGGCAGGTTACCCGGACGCCAGCCTCCGCGTGCGGCGCGGCATCATCCGCCTCGAGTGGCCGCCGCCGCATCACGCTCTGCCCCGATTCATCCGCCACATGCCCGACGCCGGAACACTGGCCTCGCATGGCCTGGCCGCCATGAAGATGGAAGACGCCCGGTATCTCTGGTCCACCGTCGGCGACACGCACATCTACTGCGCAGATGCGCCAACCGGCCGCGGCCTGTTCGCGTTTGAGCGGCCCCGCTCCGTCGACACCGGCAGCGCCTGCCGCGGCCTGACCTTCGGACAGGGTAGTCTCTGGGTGTCCGAAAACGCACCCGGCCCAGACCGCGTACACCGCGTCAACGTGACCAGAAACCTCGACGCCCTGCGCGAAGGCCCCCGCATCCTCCGCCATCTGGTCATGGCCATCGATACCAGGCCAGAGAAGGACGGCGGCAAGGCCGGTAAGGTGTCTCACAACTACTCCCGACCCTACACCTACGAGCAGCTTCACAACCAGGGCTTCTGGCCCGAAACCGAGAAGATCGTGGACCTGACCAACGCACCCAATGCCACGATCAGACACTTCAGCTACGATCCCGCCGACGACGTCAACGTCCGCCAGCAGATGCTCAGCGTCGAATACGCCGAGGCCTCCGCCCGCCCCTACGCCTCGCAGTACGAGCTCGACGTGTGGACCAACTCGTGCCGGAGCTACGTCTACCCCCATCGGGCCAATCGCCAGCGCGACGGCTTCTCCGGAACAGGCTACCTCGCGGACGATCCCGAACTCTACAACCTCAGCGACACCAAGACCTACAGGGCTTTCATCGCCCGCGTCACGACCCATATCAAGAACAAGTACGACGCCGATGCAGACATGAAAAACTCCTACTGGGCCGCGCGTAATGTACTCGAGTATATCCAGGACAACTACTACTACCCCATCCCCCCTCTCATGCGGCCGGCAACCGTCGATTACTCCCGCAAACACTACGACGCCAATCCCGCCAATCTCAAGATCGAGTTGTCCGATCGTCCCTACGACAAAACCCAGATCATCGCCTGCTCCGGAACAAGCGTCATCCTGGCCGGCGCGATGCGGCACCTGGGCATCCCCGCCCGCTGGCTCGGCACCGCCGCCGAACGCGATCCCAAGACCTGGGACACCAACGGCAACGGATTCCTCGACACCGACGAAACCGCCCCCTGTACCAACGGCCACCGCTACACCCAGGTCTGGCTCGGCAACCACTACGGCTGGGTGTGCTTCGACGCCACCCCGAGCCGGCCCGCGTCGAGCGATTACGACGTGCCCCCGCCACTCCAACCACAGTGGCGATTCATGAGCCGCGCCGCCGCCGGCCACATGGTCGAACGCCGAATCGTCTTCAACGTCGGCTCGGCCACGTTCCGACCGCTGTATCGCGATTTCGAATACGACCAACGGCTCGCCCTGGAAAACAACTGCGGCGGCGACCAGCGCTACAACCTGCAGGCCCGGTTCGAGAAGCCCGAACTCTGGCGCTTGCCAGGCAACCGCATCGCGCTGAAGAACCTCTGCTTCATCCGCGACGTGAAAACCACCGGCCCAAAACCCAAAACCCGCGTCACCTGGCGACTCGAAGGCCATTGGGGCAAGCACCCCAACGCCACCGTGTCAATCGACCTTCAACAACTCCCCCCCAAGGGTAACAAGCCCCGGCAGACCGTCACCGTGGCCCGGGGAATCCGCGCCAGCGCTCAGTCGGCCGATGTCAACCTCTCAGGCCACACCGGGAGACGCTGCCGTCTGCTGCTCCGCAAGGACGGCGACAGCGAAACCGGCAACTGCTCGGAAGTGTTCGATCTGGAAAGCCACGCCGAGGAGAGATAGGCCCCGCATGACCGCAAACGAAAACCAACGACCATGGCTGATCCGCGGAGCCGCCCGAATCCCCCGACACAGCAAGGCCGCCGCGGAAAAGACGAAGCACACAGCACCCAAGGCTCGCCGTACTGGGCCACATCGTGGGATCCACCCCACGAGCCGTGAGGCTGCACCCGGTAACCCTGGCGGCGTGAGCCCACTCGGGGCTATCCCGCCTTGCGGAGCAGTTCCACCGTGTCGATGCCGAACGACGTCCCGGTGGAGGCCGCATGCTTGCCGATGACGGTGAAGCGGAGGCTGTGCTTGCCGGACTTCAACTCGTGCACCCCAAGCTCCAGGTACCCCGCCGGGCTGACCTTGCCGGAATAGAGGTCGCAGGACTCCGAGGCCGGTCCACCGTTGAGAGATGCCTGGATCCTGCCGTAATCCGGGCCGGCCGTGAGCCGCACTCGCACGCGGTATGTCCCCCCCCTCTTGACCACAAATCCGAGCTGCAGGCGGCCTCCGTCCCTGGCCCGGCAAAGCAGCTGCCGGCCACCACTCCACATCTTGCGGCACCATTCCCTCATGTCCTGCGTCGATAGCTCACAACTGCCCTTCTCCTCCGCCTCCAGCCGCTCAGCCTCAAACGACTCGAGCGGACGCTCCGAATCCGGCGGCCCCAGCTCCAACCATACAGCGTCGTTCGCATAGGCCCGGGCATAGGCATAAGACATCAGGCCGTACCCGTCCTCACCCCAACCCCTGCCCCGACTGTTGCGGAACCGGAAGGCACCACCCCCGGGCATAGCCGCGTCATCCTCGTATGCCACAAAAACAATGCTGTGTCCATCCATGACGTCGTCCGGGGCAGGAGGAGCCATCAACCGCTCGGCCACACCGTTCTTCGGCCAACGCAAGCCGCACGCCACCGGGTGCCCGCTCCTGATCGTCCGCTTGATCTCCGCCAACTCGGCATCGGTCATCGGCAGGGCAACATTCCATCGCCTGATCCAATGGACTCGCCATCTTCTGCTTCGCGAAGCAGCGTCCTTGCTGGCCTCCTCGGAGGGTTTCGAAGCAGGCTCGGGCTTGGCCAGATAAGGCATCAGCTCGCTTCGGCAAATGCCATAGTTGCTGAGCCCGAGGATCGCCTCATAGAACATCGCTCCATCATCCTTCGACGAGGAGAACCTCTTGGCCGACCAGAGCAGGTACTCCTCCGAGAACCGAACCGGCGGGTCCGGCTCGCTGCCTAGCCACTCGAAGTTGGCCAGGGCGGTGATCGCAAACAGGGAGCAGTTGGGTCGCCCGCCTTGAACACCAACCGTCATCCCGAGCCGCTGAAACTCGGGCAGAATCGTGGCCCTGGTTGCGTCTGCAGGCCGTGATTGGGCGAAAAACGAGGCGGTACACAGGACATGGACCCACAGCAGACTTGAACAGAACAGCACTCAATCACCCTCTCTCATGGCCCGCGCACGTCTCACTCTGCTCTGGGCACAAGGGGAACCGGGGGGTGGCGACTCGCGGGCGGCTCGCCTTCCGGCCAGGAGGCGGTCGTTGCGGCCGCCCGGCACGAAGTGTCCCGACCCCATGTGCTCAACTACGTCGCTCCGGCAATGCCTCATCACGGTGCAACTGGTCATTGTAGCAATCCCAGGCTCCGCGTCCATGCGCATTCCTGGCCGTTCCCCAAGACATCCAACCTTGCACCAGAGGGGGGTTTCAGCCCGACCGGGACTTCGGATAGAATCCCGGTCCGTGTGGCCGATGTTGCAGATACCATACTCCTGATAGCGAACGGTAAACCATGACCACCAGCGACTCACGTTCGACCGACTTGGCCGGCACGAATGAACCGGCGTTGGGCCCGACCCTGTTCGGCCACCCCACCGGCCTGTTCGCCTTGTTCTTCGCCGAGATGTGGGAGCGGTTCTCCTTCTATGGCATGAAAGCCCTGCTCATGTTCTACATGATCAAGGGGTTCCTCAAGTACAACGACGATCAGGCTTACGGCGTCTACGGAGCCTACACCGCCCTGGTATACACCGCCCCGTTCATCGGCGGAATGCTGGCCGACAGACTGCTCGGAGCCCGGCGATCAGTGATCATCGGCGGCCTGCTGATGGCCGCCGGCCAAATGCTCCTTACCGTCGAAACCTCGATTGCGTTCTTCGTCGCCCTCTCACTGCTCATCTGCGGAAACGGCTTCTTCAAGCCAAATATCTCCACGATCGTCGGCGGCCTGTACTCCAAGGACAGCCCGAAGAAAGACGCCGGCTTCACGATCTTCTACATGGGCATCAACCTCGGTGCGGCCATGGCACCCATCATGTGCGGCTACATCGGCGAAACCTACGGATGGAACTACGGCTTCGGCCTCGCCGCGGCGGGAATGATGGTCGGCGTGGCCGTTTTTGCCGCCCCCACCCTGCTCACCCAGACCCTGATCGCCGCGGGCGCTCTGGGCGGCGCAATCGCTATGCCCTTCTTGCAGGACAGCTTCCTGCAATTGCTCGCCCGGCTCTTCCTGGGCACCGCTTTGGCCACCGCCGGTCTCGTGGCCGTCGTCGCGCTTCATCGAGGCGGGCTTCCTCACCAGGCGGGGCGGCCACCGCATCCCGAGAGGCTCGGGCAGAAGATCGCCGGTGTCCTGCGATACGACTTCGCCGTCTGCCTCGGAATCATCATCGCCGTTCCGATCGTCGCACTCCTCGTTCAGCGAGACACCGTCGCCGGACTGGCCCTGAGCCTGGTGATGGTCCTCGCCCTCATCTATGTCGTCTACGATGCCTGCTTCCGCTGCACCAGGATCGAGCGACATCGGATCTTCCTGATTCTCATCCTCATGGCCTTCTCCCTGCTGTTCTGGGCGTTCTTCGAACAGGCCGGAAGCTCGGTCAACAACTTCACCGACCGCAACATCGATCGCGTGTCCGAGAGCCGCCACATCTCGGAGAGCGACATCGGTTCCACCATACGGTTCCGCATTCCCCCCAAGGCCGACGGCGAGCTGGCCCGGCTTCCACTCCTGACCCAAGAACAGTTCGGCTACGAGCATGAGGACAGACCCTTCACGATGTCCGATCTCGTCAGACTGCACGAGAAGGCCGCGAAGGCCGATGCCGCCAGCGAAGATAAGGCGGTAACCTGGTCGCTCACCGCATCGCACGTCGGCATGGGCGTCGGGGGAAACGAAATCCCTGCATCGGAATTCCAGGCGGTGAACCCCGTCTATATCGTCCTCCTGGGACTCGTTTTCACCGCTCTCTGGGGATTCCTCGGGGCCAGAGGCCTCGAGCCCAGCACACCGGTCAAGTTCGCATTGGGCCTCATCCAGTTGGGACTCGGGTTCGCCACGCTCTGGTACGGTGCCCGAGTGGCGGACAGCCGTGGCATGGTCGGCCTCTCCTTCCTGCTGCTCAGCTACCTGTTCCAGACGACCGGCGAGCTGTGCCTCTCACCCGTCGGCCTCTCCATGATCACCAAGCTCTCCCCCGCGAGGATTGTCAGCACCATGATGGGAGCTTGGTTCCTGGGAACAGCCATGTCCCAGTTCCTCGCCGGCCAGATCGCCAAGTTCACCTCGGTCCTCGATGAAGGGCAGGCCGAGCAACTCATCCCCGCACCAATCGAGACCGTAGCGGTCTATGGGAGCGTCTACGGACGCATCGCCATCGCCGCCGCCATCTCCGGTTTGATACTCTTCGTCCTGTCACCCTTGCTCAAACGCTGGGAGCACCCCGGCGTCGTGGTCGAGGAGCCGGCACCACACGCCCAACCCGGCGGCTTCCCCGCCCAAAAGGCGGAGTGACCAGGATAGAAACAACTGGGCATCGATGTGCTTGACCTTGCACTCCGGCCGCTTCGCGATCGCCGCGCCGCTCGTAGACCGGGGCAATGATGTGGGCGCCCACTTGCCGGGCTTGGGCCGACACCCGCTGGACAATCTCATCGTCCGCCAGCAGAGCGTTGGCGTCGACCCGGCCACCCACGTGGGCACAATGGAAACACTCGGTCAGTACAACCAGGTCCGGCTTGCACGACGCGAGCTTGTCGATGCACCGCATCGCCCGGTCCACATTCTCCTTGACCGTCGATGCCCGACCGGCCACATGACTCTCCAGACCACCACTGACGGCGGCCACAGTCACCGGCCGGGGTGACCGGGCCTTGCCCACTCCAGCACCGCCCGAAACCGGCTCACGCGCGGTTGCACCCGCATTCACCGCCCTCGTGATTGCACCCGCCGCCATCCCCGCCGTTGCCGCCAGAAAGCCGCGTCGATCCACCACCCGTCCTCCAATAGAAGAGCCGCCTCCAGGGAAACCTGCTCCATTGGCCATGAACCACGGGGACATTGTATACTACCCGCCCAGAACAGGAATCATGCCATGAAACGAATCGATGACAAGCCCTACTGCAAGGAATGCGGATACCTGTTGGTCGGCTTGACCCACTCCGCCAAGTGCCCGGAGTGCGGCCGTCCGATCGTCGATGTCCTGGTCCGCGACTCGTTCCCCGGACGAGCCGGCTATCGGTACGAGTCCGAAACCCGACTCTTCGGCCTGCCCCTCATTTCGATCGCGTCCGGACCCCACGGACCAGAAGTATTCGGCAAGCCGGTCGGCATCATCGCGATCGGCGACGCGCCCAGGGGCGTCATCGCCATCGGCGGCCGGGCGATCGGGGGTATCGCCATCGGCGGCCTGGCCGTGGGCGGCATCTCGTTCGGGGGACTCGGGGTCGGAATCATCGGCCTCGGCGGCTGCGGCGCCGGCATCCTGGGCCTGGGCGGCATGGCCTGCGGGCTGTGGGCGATCGGCGGTATGGCCCTCGCCGTCATCCAAGGCTGGGGCGGGCGGGTCATTTACCTTTGGCCCTGGTAGGCTCTATGATGGTGAGTGCGCGGGGCCGCGTCGGTCCACGCGTGGGTCTGTCCGTTTGGGCAGTGCAAACCTGCCCTCAGAAAAGCCTGTCCCTTGGGTGTGGGACCCGCATCTCGCCGGTCCAGCGACCGGCTGGAAGCCTGGCCCACACGATTGAGCGAGATAGGCCTCAAGTGTAGATCGCTATGTTCGAAGGCTTAACCAAACGATTTCAGGGCGTATTCCACCAGCTCCGCGGGCGAGGCAAGATCACCGAAGGTAACGTCGAAGAGGCCATGCGCGAAGTCCGCACCGCCCTCCTTGAGGCCGACGTCCACGTCCAGGTGGTCAAGCAGTTCTGCGACAGCGTGCTCCAGAAAGCCCTCGGCGCCAAGGTCATCGAGACCCTGCACCCCGACCAGGTCATGGTCAAAATCGTCCACGACGAGCTGATCCGCCTCATGGGCCCGGTCGATCCCAGGATCCCCTTCATCACCCCGGGACCAACCATCATCCTCATGGCCGGCCTTCAAGGCTCAGGCAAAACCACCACCTGCGGCAAGCTCGCTAAGTACATCATGAGCAAGGGCAAACGCCCCCTCATGGTCGCCGCAGACTTGAAGCGACCGGCAGCCATCGATCAGCTCGAGGTCATCGGCGGCCAAGTCGGCGTGCCGGTCTACACCGAACGCGGCCACGCCAACGCCGTTAAGGTCGCCCGCAATAGTATCATCGAGGCTCGCAGGACCGACCGGGACGTGGTCATCGTCGATACCGCCGGTCGTCTGGCCATCGATGAGGAGCTGATGAACGAGATCGCCCAGGTCGAGCAGGCGATCAACCCGACCCAGGTCTACCTGGTCATCGACGCAATGACCGGCCAGGACGCGGTCAACACCGGCAAACGCTTCAACGAGCGGCTCGAACTGGACGCCCTCATCCTCACCAAGTTCGACTCCGACACCCGCGGCGGCGCCGCCCTCTCCGCCAAGGTCATCACCGGCAAGCCGATCAAGTTCATCGGTATCGGCGAGAAGCTCGAAAACCTCGAGGAGTTCCACGCCGACCGGATCGCCGGCCGCATCCTCGGCATGGGCGACGTCATCGGGCTCGTCGAAAAGGCCCAGCAGCAGTACGACGCCGAAGAGGCCAAGAAGCTCGAAAAGAAAATGTCCAAGGGACTGGACCTCGAGGACTTCCTCGGCCAGATGCGCAAGATGAAGAGCATGGGCTCCGTCAAGGATATCATGAAGATGGTGCCGGGCATGACCACCCAGATGGAAGGGATGGACATCGACGAAAACGAGCTCGACCGCTACGAGGCAATCATCCAGTCCATGACCCCCAAGGAACGCCGCCGCCCGGACATCATCGAGGCCTCCCGCCGCCGCCGCATCGCCAAGGGCAGCGGTGCGGACGTCAAAGACGTCGGCTCGTTGATCAAGAGCTTCGAACAGGTCCGCGACATGATGAAGGTCATGAGCGGAATGTCCATGATGAACCGCCTGAAATCCGCCACCCAGTTCGCCAGCATGGCCGCCCGCGGCATCAGCATGAGAATCAAGGGCGGTTCCTCGGTAACCAAGCGCCAACTCAGCCAGAAGGACAAGCGCAAACAGCGCAAGAAGCGGAGTCGATGAAAAACCGACCTCACGTCTCCATGATCGGGGGCGAGATCCACTACGGCCGGCTCCAGCCACGCTACTGGGGCCCTGTCCTGGATGCCGCAAGACAGCTTGGAGTGGAAGTCCTCGCCACCTACATCATCTGGGATCTGCACGAGACCAGCGAGGGCACCTACGACTTCAGCTCATGGCGAGCCTTCCTCGCCGAGGTCGAAAAACGCGGCTTCAAGCTCATCGCCCGCCCCGGCCCCTACGTCTACTCCGAATGGCGCAACCTCGGCATCCCCGATCACGCCGTGCCCTACCACAAACACCACCCCGAATTCAGGCGAAAGGCCGCCCACTGGATCGCCGCCGTCATGGCCGAGATTCGCCCATACCTCGGCCAGCCCATCGTCTGCGTCCAGGCAGACAACGAAATCGACCCTCTACCACACTTCTACGGAGAGGATATGGGCTTCGCCGACTGGCTCAAACGCCACTACCCGTCCGTCGAGGCACTCAACAGAGCCTGGGACTCCAGCTACGCCAGTTTCGCCGAGGCCATCCCCACCCTGACACCCTTCATCGAAGACCAGCGGCTCAAGGACAGCTGCCAGTACCGATACGACCTGGCCACCGATTACGCCCGCTGGGCCGTGGCCGAATACCGCAAAAACGGCTGCACGGTGCCAATCCTGCTCAACACCTGGCCGGGCGTCGATGCCCAGCACTGGCGCGATCTGGCCGACCTCTGCGACCTCTATGGCATCGACCCCTATCCATCCAACGAGTGCCGCGAGGATTACCGCTACTTCAAGGACCGAATCCGCCTCCTCCGCTCCGTGACCGACTTCCCTTACCTGGCCGAGTTCGGCAGCGGGATCTGGCACGGCATGCCAAACCGCGAGTACTCGCCCGACCACTACCGGCTGACCGCCCTGACCGCCCTGGCCGGCGGCGTACGCGGCTGGAACTGGTACATGCTCGCCGACCGCGATAACTGGTATCGCTCGCCCATCAACGAGCGGGGCGTGGCCAGGCCCGAACTCGCCCCCGCCTTCACCCAGGCAGTCAACTGGTTCAGGCAACTCGAAGACACTCCACCACCCGAAACTTCCTTCGCCGTGACCTGGTCCTGGCATTACCACCAGATCGCCCAGCTTCGTAAGAAAGACCCCGACGACCCTCTGTTCGCCGTCCTCCATGATATGGGCATCGAGTACGACTACGTCGACGTCGACCGCGATTTCACCCCCCCAAAACTCCTCCTCGCCGCCGGCCGACTCGATCAGCCCGAACGGCTGTGGCACTATGTCCAGAACGGCGGTAACCTCGTCCTGTTCCAGCAGCTCATCGAAGGCTGCCCCCGACCGGACGGGACCAGCCATCCAGGTGCCTCCCATCTCGAGGTCTCCCTCGGCTTCGTCACCCGGCAGCCCGTCTTCAACTACCGCGAAGTGCCGGGGGCGGCCATCGTCGCCCGCCAACTGCCTGTGATCACCGACGAGGACCAGCGCCGACACTGGGAACTGGCCACCGGCCGAACCTACTTGACCGGCTACTGGGCCACACGCGGCAAAGGCAAGATCATCGTCCTCGGCTGCGCCCCGAGCCGCGACGCCATTCTGGCCGTCCTTCGATTCCTCGACATCAACCTTCCCGTCCTGCCGCTGACACCCGGCGTCCACGCCGCCCGGCGAGGCAAAAAACTCATCGTCGTCAATCCCGGCGAGGCCAAAACCGCAAAACTCCAGATCGACGGCCAGATCACCTACGTCGACCTGCCCCGCTGCTCCGGCATCATCCTGGGCTGACCACCGCGACTGACCGGCCCGATATTATCGGTCCTCATCGCTGCCCCACATGACCGCAACCAGGTCCCACACCGTCGGGAACGTTCCCACGCACATGTTCAGACGCCACCCGTCAGACCCGATATTAAAGCAGCGGACGTACCCTGTAGACGTGACGCACCCGTGGACGGTGTCTCAATCTGAGGTCCTCTTACTTGCCTCCGGAATCGGACGAATCGTATGTTTCTCCCGGAAGCGCGGACACGCACCTGGAGACGGCGATGAACGAAACCTGTCCACACCAGGCCCGTGGTCTGCTGACGCGAATGGTCCGCGGCTGGCAGGTCGTCCGCCATAGTCTGCAGTTCAAGGCCTCTCTCCTCGTCATCCTCCTGATCATGGCCGTCGCCACGATGACCAGCGCCTTGGCCCTGCGATCAACGAGCCTTGCTCTCTACCAGAACGAATTGGATCGAACCAGAGAGTGGGCCGCCTCCCTCGCCGCCACCGCCGCCTCCGAGGTCGGCAGCCTCAATCGCGAACCCCTCAACCGACTGCTCGACACCCTTGTACGCACCCCAACCGTGGCCTATGTCGCGTTTACCGATTCCTCCGGCCGAATCGTCGCCGCCGCCGAGGCCAAGCCCGGACTGCTGGCCAACGTGCTCACTTCCGACGGCCGCCGCGTACGCATGGATATGCTCGAGACACCTCGGGTCATGTCCGACCTGCACACCGGCATGGACTGCGTCGACGTCATCGCCCCCGTATACGCTCAAGCGGCATCTCAGGGCAACGACCACCAGAAACCCATCGTCGGCTACCTCCGCCTGGCCACCAACGTCGGACCGACAAAAGCCAAGTTGGCTAACGTCGGCGACCAACTGGTCAGAATCACCCTCGGGGTCCTCATCCTCGTCGTCCCCTGCAGCCTTGTGCTCATGCGCTACATCGTCCGGCCACTCAATAAACTCGCCCTCACCGCCCGCCAGATCGCCGAGGGCACAACCGACGCCCGCGCCGATGTGCGATCCCAAAATGAGATCGGCCAGCTCGCCCGGGCGTTCAATCTCATGACCGACCGGGTCATGCAGTCCCGCCGTGACCTCCTCAAGCTGAACTCCGAACTCGAGGCCCGAGTCGAGGCTCGTACGCGAGAACTCGAGGAACTCGCCTCCCGCGATCCGCTCACCGGCCTGTATAACCGCCGCCACTTCAACGAGGTTGTGGTCCGGCAGTTCGCCGCCGCCCAACGCTATGGGGCCGATCTGACCTGCCTCATGTTCGACCTCGATCACTTCAAGGAAATCAACGACCGCCTCGGTCACCGGGCCGGCGACGAGATCCTGATCCTGCTCGCCCACTCGATCAGCAGCCAGCTGCGAACCTCCGACCTGGCCGCCCGCTTCGGCGGCGATGAATTCATCGCCCTGCTGCCTCAGACCTCCTCCGCGGCCGCCACCAGCCTGGCCAACCGCATCAAACGCGAATTCACCCTGAATGTGGCCAACAGCTTCCCGGCCGCACCCGCCACCCTGAGCATCGGCGCCGCCAGCCTGTTCGCTACCCACACCGACTCGCCCGAAGCCCTTATCCACGAGGCCGACGTCGCCCTGTACTGCGCCAAAACACACGGACGAAACCGCCTGGTCGATTCCTCAGAAGTGGCCGGCCTCAACGGCTCGACCGCACTCGCCCACGGATAGATCAAGATACAATCAGTCCTCCGCAACAATCAGCAACCATGCCAACAAAACCTCCAACCCCTGAACCTCCATCTTCATGACCGCCTCCACCATTTCGGTCCCGGGCCTCCCAGCGGGTCTGCTGATGTGTTGTTCCCATGGGAGCCCGTCCGGGCGAAGCACTCCCTCCGCGCTCAGGCGGCGATCGACCAGCCGATCCCGCCCAACGCCGAGCTCCCATCGCCATGAACGACCTCGTTGGCTTCGTTTGGCGCTCTACGCTCCCAGGAGGTGAAGCCCAAAAGCCCGCTGGCAGGCTCGAAAACGCGGTTCCGGCACCAGCACGTTGGCTTCGTTCTCTGGAATTCAATCCCCGGCAGCACGTGCCAGAGGTGAGACTCGTGCAAAAGCCCCCCGAGGTCAGATAACCGGGTCATCTGGATAGATGACGCCCAAGGTATGGGATGCTCGAGGGGAACGACCAACCCCAAACCAGAGTGCCACCCACCGGCTGTGCGCCATGCTTTGGGCGGGGCAAGGGACTCCTTGCCTGTAAGACCAACCGGGAACGCAAACCGCAGCAAGAGGGCTCGTCGCCCGAAAAATACGGAGGACTGTGGGGTGAATCTCAGACTGCGAGAACCACCGCGTGAAAACAGCCAGGGCCCGATCGAGCCCCTTGCCTCGCCGCTAAATGGGTGTCAAAACCATTCTTTAAGCGAAATATACCTTTTAAAACCACTACCGGATCAGGCTCGCGCCTTGTGCGGATCAGGGCCGCAGGGCCCGACCCGGCAGCGGGCTGCCGAGCGGCGGCTGCGCCCCATCCGCCGCCACCTTGCCCTCCTGCCTGAGCCTCCTGAACCAATCCCGCAGTTCCTGCTCGGCAGGCTTGCCGCGCGGGGTGTAGTTGTAGTCACTGGTGCCGCCGGCGGTGTCATTCCATTCCCACCACATGATGCCGCCGACTTCAGGCGTGCCCGACCATGTCTCGATGAAGGCCCGGTAGCACCTGCGCTGTTCCTCGAGACCGGCCGGGGTCGCCTTCTGGTTGTGATAGTAGTTCCACGGCTCGATCGAGGTGCCTTCCTGGCTGCACCAGCCGGCTTCGGTGAACATCAGTGGCTTGCCGATCTTGCTCTGCCAGCGCAGAATGCCTCGCTTGATCGGCTTCCAGGCCTCGATCAGCGACTCCTGCGTCGGATTGGGGTCGTCCGACAACTTGTAGTAGTTGGTCATGCCAACCAGATCGAGGGCATCCCAGAACTCGACCACCTTGTAGTGATCCCAATTGGCCGAATAGGACAACCGTCCCTCGTAGACCTTGCGAACCTCCTTGATCAGCGCCCGCCAGCGATCAGTGTACTTCTCGGTGCTGATCAGCTCGGAGCCGACAAGGAAGACCTCGACCTTGCCCCGCTGGGCAATCCGGGCAAAGTGGACCACAAAGTCGCGATAGCGGTCGAACCAGTCATCCCAGTTCGGGGGACTGATCACCCCCCGCCACTCGTTCCCCCGTGGGTCGCTGAGCAGGATGATCGGCATCAGAATCACACGCAGGCCGCGGTCGTGGGCCTCCCGAAAGATCTCCAGCCACTGCTCCTCGGAAGGCGTGACCGCCGGGTCAATCTTGAAGGTCTCGGACCCGGCATGTTCCTGGTAGCCGGGGGTACTGATCAGCACCGTGTCGGCGCCCATGTCCGCGATCTCGGCAAGCAGTCTGCGCATCCGCTTCACGCAGTTGTCGGAACTGTGAAGCGGAATCGACAAACCATGGTACGGGGTCTCCTTCGAGGCCAGCGGCCGGGGCGAGGCCACCGGCTCGACCTCGTCGATCTCGATCGCGGGGGGCGCCGCTCCACCCGGACGAGCACTCTGCCCCGAGCACGCCAGACGATCATTCTCCCGCGAACAGGACCACCAGACGGCCGCCCCCACCACCAGAATCAATACCAGGATCTTGCCCATCAACTTCGTCAACTGTACTACTCCTCCGCTCTCACTTCTCGGCCTGCGAAGCCTTGTCCTTGGCTTCGCCCAGAGCCCAGGCCACACCAGCCATCAGGTGCTGCTGATATAACGGGTTGGTCCATACGTCTTCACGGTGCCCAAGAGAGGTATAAAACACCCTACCCTTGCCTTCCGTCCGGGTGTAGGCCACGGGGTAGTACTCGCCCTTCTTCATGTTCTGGGGCTTCAAATCGGTCTTCTCAGTGTCGATGCTCATGAGCATGTGCACATTGTCCTTCGAGAAGTCGTTCATCTGGTAGATCTCGTCGGCAATCACCCACTCGGCAGGCAGCATTCGGGTGGCGGGATGATCGCGATCCTCGATCGTGATGGTCACCTTCCTGTCCCCGGCGCCGTGCACCTTGAACGAGCCGCCAACCATCTTGACGTATTCCGGATCACTCTTGAAAGTATCCGTTGCCGCATGAATCCCAATGAACGCCTTGCCCGATCGCAGCCACTTGAAGAGCGACTTCCTGTCGATCTTTGGATCGCCGGTCGTGTAGAAGACGACCGCGTCGTACCGGTTGAACTTGCCCTCATTCTCCAGATCATGGAAGCTCTGCGAGAGGTAGACTTCGTAGCCCGCCTTGGTGGCGATTTCCTTGAAGATCTTCTCCGCAAAGGCGACCTCGCCGGTCAGTGGCCGGACGACCACCGAGTGCGGGAAGCCGTCCGACTCGGAATAGAAGAGGATCCTCTTCTTCGCCCCGCCCTCATCCGCGGCCCCGCAAAGCCAAGTCATCCCGAACACGATGGCCGCCGCCCCGCCGATCATCAAAGCCACTCTTGATTTCATGATATCACCCCATCATGAGAGCCATACCGTCAGACCGATTCCACCCGGGCGCCTCACGGCGACCGGCCAGACGGACAAGGTACCACCGGACGGAAAGGGGTTCAACTCGGCAAGCGGGCCCAGCGGAATCTGGCGGAGCGGCTCCGGGGGTTGGCGATTCGCTCTCCGGACGTTGGCTGAACGGGTGTGGCCGCCGCCGCCTGGTAGAGGCCGGTCGCGACGCCCCGGGCAAAGGCCTCCTGCACCAACCGATCCTCACCGCTGTGGAAGCTGATGATGCCGATCCGACCACCGGACCGAAGGCACGCGGGCCCGATCCGCAGAAGCTCCTTCAGGGCGGCCAGTTCGTCGTTGACCAGGGTGCGCAGTGCCTGGAAGGTCCGTGCGGCGGGGTGGAGATCGTGCTGGCGGGCGTCCCTGCGGTCACGCCAGGCCTGGGGGGTCATCCCCTTGGCCTCGAAGATGATCCGGACGAGGTCGGTCGTCGTGCGGATCGGGCGGTGATGGCGGTGATGGACGATGGCGCGAGCGATGGGGCTGTGGTCCGGTTCGTCGCCGAGAACCTCCAGAGCGCTCGACAGATCGGCCTCGGGCAGGGTGGCCAGGAGATCGGCAGCGGTCTGCCGGCGGCGATCGTCCATGCGCATATCCAGCGGCCCGCTACGTTTGTAGCTGAAGCCGCGGGCCGGATCGTCCAGTTGCATACTCGATGAACCGAGGTCAGCGAAGAGGATATCGAAGCCTGCGAGTCCTTCTCGGGCCAGCACCTGAGCGATTCCTGCGAAGTTGCAGCGATGGGTGCTGAAGTTCGAGCCGACGGCTGCCAGCCGCTCTCGTGTTCGGGCCAAATGCTGGGCATCCACGTCGAACCCGACGAGTCGGCCGGCCGGGCCGATCCGCCTGAGCCACTCGACGGCGTGACCGCCGTAGCCCAACGTGCAGTCCGCGACGATTTCTCCCGGCCGGGGTTTGAGGCATTCCATCACCTCCTGGACCAGGACAGGCACATGTGTACCGGCCGGGGTGCCGCCTCGCGCACGAACCTGTTCATGAATGCTGGGGTAGGCCTCGGGGTGATGTTCCTTGTAGCGATCTTCGAACCGTCTGGGATGCGTGCCGGGGTAACGCCGACGCCGGCGCCGAGGGGGATCAGCTCCATGCTCCTGAGGGTCACTCATCTGGCGTATCCTACTCCAGCAAGCCGGTGATGAGAAAGCAAGGCAAGGCTCCGCGCAAGGAGGAGTCGAAACCCACCGATCTGATTCCGGCTCACGGTGAGAGTCGATGAAGGCGCGGCACTTCGAGCAGTTCGACGCCGGCTCCGATCGCGGGGGGCTCGGTTCGGGCCAGGCGTCCGGCGCGCCATGACAGGAACTGGTTGACGGGGTCGTCGATGCGGCGATCAAAGACGAATCGGACGGTGCGAATCCCGTCACGCTCGACGTCTTCGGCGACGGCAGTGAATGCCGAGGTCCGATAGTGTGCTCCCTCGACCAGGGTGACGCCGGGACTGATGAACAGCCTCTCGAAGCGATTCTCGAGGAACGGCGGCCCCGTTGCGGTCAGGGTCATGGTGTGCTCGTCGATGCGTTTCCAGATCAAACCCCGGCGGCCGAATTGCAGCGGGAAGAACTCCGTCTGGCGGTCATGGTGAAGCACCGACCAGGTGGTGGCCATGGTCAGAGAGAGCATGTTCGACGGGCTGTTCAGCAGAAAGACGTGTCGCGGCGCGGGCACGGCCGCTTCGATTTCGGCATCGCCGATGATACTGCGGTCGGTGTGAGCCACCCTGGCGATCATGACACTGCGGGCGATGGTCATCGGGACGGAGCTCACCAGCCCCAGGAGCAGGAAGACGGCCAGGATGTACTGGGCGTACTGGCGACTGGCCCATTGTTGTTTGAGCGGCAGGAGGCGATCGAAAGCCATGCCGATCAGGAGGCAACTCGCCACCGAGGCATCCATGAGCAGGCGATCGGACGGTTCCGTTCCCCCCACCGCCAGGAAGCTCAGGAGGATCCAGCCGACCGCGAAGACGACGATCCGGGTCCAGCCGAGCAGGCGGAACAGGATGTAGCCAACGCCCACCAGGAGGGGGACACCCGCGCAGATGAGCCACGGCGTGTATTGGGGAAAGGCGGGGACAACGTCGGATGCGACTCCCAGGAAGAGGCTGAGCAGCGAAACCGGGATGAAGACCGCGAAGCGGGCCAGGTACGCAGCAGGATCGCTCCACGGCATGGGATACATCAGCGACCGCGTTCCGTAGTCCCCCAACACATAGAACGTCAGAAAGCCGAGTGCCAGCACTCCGAGAATCCGGAGAGCCGGTGACCGCAGGCATGGCCCAATCCTCCGGATCACGGATCTGCCCGTGGCGCACGGTCCCAGTGTCAGCAGGTAGAGCCCCACCAGCGGGGCGGCCATGATCCCGGACTCGCGCGAGCCGCAAGCCAGCAGGAAGCACCCGGCCCCGGTGAGGAGCCAGCGCCGTGGATGCCGGGACGTAGTTGATCGAACGGCCGCCAGGACCGTCGCCACGACGAAGAGCGCGCCCAACAAGCCGTTGCGACTGGCGATCCAGCTCACCAGCAGGGTGTGCCCATCCTTCACCACCAGGAAAGCCAGCGCCCACAGGCTTGCCCGGGCAGGCACGCCCAAGGCGACGTACAGCCTGAAGGCCAGCCACAGGAATGCGGCGAAGCAAGCCAGGCTGGTCAGATGGTAACCCGGCGCCCAATCCTCCCAGAGTTTGTAGTCGGCCCATAGGGTCAGACTGGTGACCGGTCGGAAGAACCGAACCTTGAAATCTGGCGACGCCCACCAGGGGTGCGTTCGCCAGTCGGGCATCTGGAGCCGGTCGCCGGCCGTGAACTCGTACAGCCCCCACCACGGCATGGTCGTGTGTTGACCCAAGCCGCGCAGGGCGAATTGGTGAAAGTAGTCGTCATAGAGGAAGCCCCAGCGTAGTGATCCCGCGTGGCTGAAGACCCCCAGCAGCACCAGGCACGCTGCGATGCGCGCCGTCCGTCCGATCCGACGAGGGCCTGGGCCGGGCAAGACCGGGTGGCGAACGTGATCATGGGGCGCGATCATCGCTCACGCTGTTCCTCAGCTCCGGGCGAGTTGACCCACGGGAGGCAGGTCGCGGATCTTGCGGGCGGGCACGCCGGCCCAGAACTCGTTCGGCCCGACCACTGTCTCAGGCAGCACCACGGCGTGGGATCCGATCATGCAGCCCTGTTTCAGGACACAGCCTCCGAACACCACTGAATCACCGCCGACGACGACGTCATCTTCGATCACCGTGCGTTTGAAGACTACCCAATCTCGCTCCTGGTGGTGGCCGAGGATGACCGCATTCATACCCAAGACCACGTTCCGGCCGATGGTGACGAAGTGTGGATCCATCACGAGGTTGTCGGTCAGGCTGCAGGATCGCGAGCGCGGGCCGAAGATCGGCCCCATCAGCCAGCACATCGGCGGCAGGCTGGAGATGTGATAGACCAGGAAACCAGGGAACGGCGGTTCGTACCGGGCCTTGGTGAGCAAGGCGAGCATGCTCGACCAGACCAGCTGGCGGTCGATCTTGCCGCCCGGCACCATCCGGTAGCGGCCTTCTTTCGGGGTGGGCACCAGCAGGCGGAGCACCACCAGTTCCGCCACGTAGATGATGTTGTAGAAAACCACGAAACGGACGATGCGTTCGGTCCATGTCCCGACGAGATGGAGATCGGCGCCGATCGGACCGCTGGTCGGCCAGAAGCCCAGCCGGTTGAACAACCACATGGTCAGGGTGAAGGCGTTTGCCCAGATGAGCAGGCGTACGCCCATGTCGCAGCTCAGGAGAAAACGCAATGCTCCGCGAACATCGGGGGCTCGCCCGGATAATGGTGGAGGCAAATGTGCATCACGGGCATCGGGAGTACCGTCATTAGCGTCTGGAGATCGCGGTCTAGTGCTGACGGGTTCCACTTGCTCGCTCTCCTCGCGGCTGTCGCAGGGCTGACGCCACGGGGGAGTCTATCACCCCTTCGGACGAGGGGCAATCGGCGGTTTGTGCAACCGGAGTGGTTCCGGTATGGTGGGTCCCTTGTGGAAACGTCGTGGCCAAGGCGGGTTGGGTATGATCTCAAGTGAGTTGACGATCTCGTTCGTGGTCTGCTGTCTTCTGTTCGCTGAGGCCGGTGCTCAGACGAGCCAACCCGCCAGCCACCCGGCGGAGCAGTCTGATCGGCTTCCGGCGTCGCTGCAAGGCACGGTGGAGAAGGCCGCCAGCACCTCCCACGAGATCATCATCGCTGGCAAGCGGGTCAGGTACCGGGCAACCGCGGCCAACATGCCGATGAAGGATGAGAACGGCAAGCTCAAGGGCACGATGTTCTTCGTGGCCTACGAGAAGGAGGAGCCGCGCTCACCTGTGCCGGGCACGATTGACCCGGCTCGCACAGCGCCGGTCTCCGCGATCGACACCCAGCCGTCGCTCATCGGGCGGTCTGAACGACCGATCACCTTTGTGTTCAACGGCGGGCCGGGGGCGGCGGCCGTCTGGCTGCACCTGGGCACGGCCGGCCCGATGCATGTCGGTCTTGGTGCGAACGGCGAACCTCCGCCGCCGCCCTACCGGTTGATCGACAACCCCTTCTGCTGGCTGGACGCAACCGATCTCGTGTTCATCGACCCGGTTGGTACGGGCTTCAGTCGGCCGGCCGAAGGCGAGAAGGCCGAGCAGTTCTTCGGCGTCCGGGAGGACATCCAGTGGGTGGCGGACTTCATCCGGCTCTACATCACGGCGTACGAACGATGGCCGTCGCCGAAGTTTCTCGCCGGCGAGAGCTACGGAACCACCCGGGCGGCGGGGCTGTCGGAGTATCTGATCGACCGCCACGGTATCGCGCTGAACGGTATCGTCCTGATCTCGGCGGTTCTGGACTTTCAGACCCTTTCGCCGTCGGACAGCAACGATCTGCCGTACCCGTTGTACCTGCCCAGTTATGCGGCCACCGCGTGGTACCACAAGAAGCTGCCGGCGGATCTCCAGGTTGACCTCAAGGCGACGCTCAGGGAGATCGAGGACTGGTCGCTGACCACTTACTCGATTGCCCTGGCTCGCGGAGCCACTCTGCCGAGCGAACAGCGGCAGACGGTCGTGTCCCGGCTCGCCCGGTACACCGGCCTGCCGGCGGCACTGATCGACCAACACAATCTCCGGATCGCTCCCGGGGTTTTCCGCAAGTACCTGCTGGCGAGCGAGCGGCAAGTCATCGGGCGTTTCGATTCACGGTTAAGGGGTTTTGACGCCGAGCGGGGCTCCAACTCAGCGGGCTATGACCCGGGGCTGGCCGAGTACCTGGCCGTCTACAGTTCGACCTTCAACGACTACGTTCGCCGCGTGCTGAAGTACGAGAGTCTGCTCCCCTACGAGGTGCTGTCCGGCCGTGTGCATCCCTGGAAGATGACGGAAGCTGGACAGGGCTACCTGAACGTCGCGGACAACCTGCGTTCCGCAATGATCAAGAACCCGCACCTCAGGATCCTGGTCGCCAGCGGCTACTTCGACCTGGCCACGCCGTACTACGCCACCGTGTACACGCTGAACCGCCTGGACCTTCCTCCTGCCCTTCGGGCGAACATCAGTACGGTGGTCTTCATGGGCGGGCACATGATGTACCATCACGAGCCGTCGCGGGAGAGACTGCACAACGAAGTGGTTGCGTTCATTGGGGGATCGATCAACTCCCAAAAGAGGTAATGACGGCGAGCGGAATCGCCTGATCGGGCGACGTCCGCACCGAGCGATCCACTTTGGCAGCGTCACCTGCGATTGTCCATTCCGGCACCGCTCGTCACGGGATGAGGATGTTGTTGCCCGCCCCCCCATCGAGCACGTCGATTCCCGGCCCGCCGAGCAGCACATCGTCGCCGGCCCCGCCCATCAGGAAGTCGTTTCCATCGCCGCCGATGAGTACATCGTCCTCGGTCCCGCCGTCGGAGGTCAGCTGGATGGCGGTCGCCGCCAAACCCGAAGCGTCCACGACATCATCTCCCGCCAGGGCGTTGATGATGAGCCGGTCGCTGGCCGCCTCGCTCCCGGAGATCCCCACCTGGCTTGCCAGGCCGAGCACGTTGCCGGTTCCCGATGATCCGCTGACGAGTACCGTATCGGCTCCGGCCGTGCCGTTGAGGATGATCGTATCAGCCTGAACATCACCGATCCCCGAGCCCGGCGGGTTAGCGAGGTCGATGCCGACTCCTATGACATTGGTTCCGGCGAGGTTGTTCACGGTGACGACGTCGGCCCCGCCCAGGGCTTTCAAGCCGATTTGCTCAACGTCGTCGACGTCCACGGTCACACTGCCCACGTTCCGGAAGAGACGCAGCCGCTGGCCATTGGCGGAGATGTCGATCGTTTCTGCAGCGCCTGAGCCGTTGAAGACCATCCCATCGATCCCGGCCTGCCCCTCGACCGTGTCGCTGCCGTCGCCGGGGTCCCACTGGAAGGTATCATCTCCGGCTCCCAGGAAAGCCACATCGTTGCCCTGGTTGCCGTCGACAAAGTCGTGGCCATCGCCGCCGAGGATGAGGTCGGCTCCATTGCTGCCCCGCAAGGTGTCATCGCCGGCTCCTCCGTCCATGGTGATCTGGATCAAGGCGGCCAGGTTCCCCGTGCAGGTGACGGTGTCGTTGCCAGCGCTGGCATTGATGACCAGGCTCTCACAGGTACCTATATCCAGGGCAAATGGGGCGGGGTTGACCCGGTCGAGACGCACGCGCGTTCCGTTGGCGATGACCGTGAAGTCTTCGGCGCCGATGCCACCGTTGACCTCGACGGTGTCGATGCCTTCGGCGCCCTCGACGAGGTCGGTATCGTCGCCGGGGTTCCAGACGAAGCGGTCGTCCCCGATTCCCAGGTTGACCAGGTCATCGCCGCCGCCGCCGTTGATGGTGTCGTGATCATCGTCGCCGTTCAGCACATCGCTGCCCTGACTGCCGGTCAATGCGTCATTGCCGATCCCGCCGTTGACCGTCAAGGCGATCGAACCGGCCACCAGTCCTTCAGCCTGCACTTGGTCGCTGCCGTTACGCGCCCTGACCGTGAGCCGGTCATTGGCTCCCTCGGCCGCGGTGACATTGACGACTGCGGCGAGGCCGGTAACCGTTGTGCCGGCTCCGCTCCCGGTGATGGCCACGTTGTCATCGCCGTCCGTGGCGTCCACGATGACGTTGTCCGCCTGTCCATCGCCGACCGCGCCGTTGAGCGTCGAGGCCAGGTTGACGTTGATTTGGGTCACGGAGGTTCCAGTGAGGTCATTCAAGGTCACGATGTCGGATCCTCCCGCGACTCCCAGGTCGATCCGATCGATATCGTTCAGGTCCATGATGATACTACCCACGTTGCGGAACAGGCGCAGTCGCTGGCCGTTGGCGGATACGTCGATGACTTCGCCGGCGCCAGACCCGTTGAAGATCAGCGTGTCAGAGCCAGCCTGGCCCTCGACGGTATCGCTGCCGTCGCCTGGATTCCAGCGAAAGACGTCATCGCCGTCCCCCAGGAGAGCCACGTCGTTCCCGCGGTTGCCGTCGACGGTGTCGTCGCCGGAGCCACCGAGGAACGTCTCCGGACCGGAGCCTCCGCGGAGCTCGTCGTTACCGCTTCCGCCGTCGATCAGGATCGCTTCGGTATCGGTGAAGACTCCGTTGGACTCCTCGATCCTGACCAGGTCATGCCCCCAACCCATGCTAAGCCGGACGTGATCGAACAGAGCGCGGTCAAAAGTGAAATCGGCCGAACCGTCGTCCTCGAAATCGACCTCGAGAATGGCGGGTACTCCCGACCTCAGGCGAAGGGCCAGCCGATCGCTTGCCGCCGTGCCGAAGACGAAGAGCTGAGTCCCGATGACAACGGCGGCAGGTCCCGTGCAGCCCGGGTCGGCGGGCTGGTTTGCACCGCTGTAGCATCGCTGGAATACGCCGAAATCGCTCAGGTCGACGTCGGCATCATTGTCGAAGTCAGCGGCCTGGCAAAGCGACGTACCCGCCGACGGGATGGCCGGTCCCGACCAGCAGGAGTTCAGCATGGCGAGGTCGTCGGGGCCCACATCACCGTCGTGGTCGAGGTCACCGGGGGTGGCGAGCGGGCAACCAGCTGTATCGACGATCGCCCCGGGGATAGTGCCGGGGCAGCTGTCGACGTTGTCGCACACGCCGTCGCCGTCCAGGTCACTGACACAAGCGGCCGTCGCGAGCGACTGAATCGCCAACCAGGCAGCCAAGAAACCACACAACTTGCCACATCGGTGCATGATGATCCTCCTTGTGCGGGCCGAAGGCGCGCGCACTGCCCATCCGTCTGGCTGCTGCCCATCCACCGTCCCCGAGTCGACCCGACACCGGAGCGCGACTTCCACGGATGCTGCCTGGAATGTACTCGCCGAACACTCCAGACAGACTGCGAGAGCCGCCGTTGTGAACGATGAGGGCCTCGTCCTGTCCAGACCCGCGGAAGGGGCACGCCGTCTCGCGTGGTCAGTCATGTGCACGGCATCAGCGGCTGAAGGTGGGGGGCTCCCGTTCCACATCCGCAGACGCGAGCAGTGTGACGAACGACACTAGAAGCAACGCGCTCCAACAGAGGGACAGCCGTTGCCCCTGTAAGCCGCCGGAATGGAAAGCACTTGCCTCATCTCAGCATCCTCTTGCCATCATAAGCATGCTCCGGCGGCGCCGACCACATTTTCCGGGCATGTATCGAGACAGCCGCGTGAGGCCAGGTTCTCATTCGTGGTATGCGGAGCCCGAACGCGCAGCGGGGTTGGGCCATCCGGGGCTTCGAGGCCGAGGATCGAGCGGCGAATCCGACTCGTTCAGGTCCGAATCTGATGCTGGGCGTGTCGCTCAGCACTCTTCCCTCTCGGCGCCGGCGGCATGCTGGCGATTCACGGGCTTCTTCTCGTCGGTTGGGCGTTGGGGTGGGCCGTAGCGAGTGAACTCTTCAATCTGCTGGGCGAGGCCGATGAGGATCTGGGCCTCGGCGCGGGTCAGTTCGGCACGGGACAGGATCGCACGGATGGGGAACATGAGGTGATCGGGCTTCTCCGGCCGAAGGTAGCCGAGGGTCAGCAAGGCGTGCTGGAGCTTGTCGGTGAGGCGAGCCATCATGGCGAGGTCGGCCGGGTCGGAGCGGCGGCGCTCGAACTCGTCGGTATGACGGGTCTCGGCCAGGGACAAGAAGGCCTCGTATAGGCAGATGGTCACGGCGTGGGAGAGATTCAGGGTGGGGTAGTGCGGCGCGGCCGGGATCTGGACGATGGCGTCGCAGGCGAGCAGATCCTCGCGAGACAGCCCGTTATCCTCGGAGCCGAACAGCAGGGCTACATCGCCGTCGGCCACATGGGCAGACAAGGTGGCTCCGAGATCGCGAGGCAGGAGGTCGTTGCGCTGATGGACGGGGCCCGGCCGGCGGCTGGTGGCCACGGCGAAGACCACCCCTTGGAGGGCTTGCTCCAGGGACTTGACCACGCGGGCGGAATGGAGCCGGTGCTCGCCGTGAGTACTGCGTTGCACGGCCTCGCGATGGAGCGGATCGGCTTGCGGAGCGACGAGTACCAGCGGGCCGGCCCCGAAGTTCTCCATGATGCGGGCCACGGCTCCGATATTGCCGGCGATTTGCGGGCGGACCAGAATCACGCGCACCCGGGCCATGGCCCCGGAGGGTTTGCCAGCCGGGGGAAGATAGGATTCAGAGGGTAAGCGATCGTCTTCCTCCATGCGCGCGTCGCACCATCAAGCCATGAGCCTGCTGGTCAGGGCCACGAGTTCCTTCACGTGGTCGATGCTGACCTGGAACGCGGCCCTCTCTTCCGGCGTGAGCGGTATTTCGATCACCTTCTCGACGCCGCGGGCCCCGAGCATCACCGGCACGCCGACGAAGTACCCGCCGATGGCGTACTCCTTGTCGCAGTAGGCCGCGCAGGGCAGGATTCGCCGCTTGTCCTTGATGATGGCCTCGGCCATCTGGACGCTGGCGGCGGCGGGGGCGTAGTATGCGCTGCCGGTCCTGAGCAAGGAGACGATTTCGCCGCCGCCCTTTCGAGCCCGATCGACGATCGCATCGAGGCGAGCCTTGCCGATCAGGTGAGTCACCGGGATGCCGGCCACCGAGGTGTAGCTGGTCAGCGGGACCATATCGTCGCCGTGTCCGCCGAGCAGCAGGGCGGTGATGTCTTCGATGCTACAGTTGAGTTCCATGGCGATGAAGGCCCGGTAGCGGGCGGTGTCGAGAACACCGGCCTGGCCGAGGACTCGATGGGTGGGGAAGCCGGACGCTTTCCAGGCCACGTAGACCATGGCGTCGAGCGGATTGCTGACGACGATCATCACAGCATCGGGGCTGTACCTGGCGGCCTGCTGGGCGACGCTCTTGACGATCTCGGTGTTCTTGGCGACGAGGTCATCGCGGCTCATGCCCGGCTTGCGGGCCAGGCCGGAGGTGATGATGATCACGTCGCTGCCGGCCGTCTCTTCGTAGTGGTTGGTACCGATGATGTCGCAGTCGAACCGTTCGATCGGAGCGGCTTCCCGGAGGTCAAGAGCCTTGCCCTGGGGCAGTCCTTCGACGATGTCGACGAGGACGATATCGCCCAGTTCCTTGGCCGCCGCCCAATGGGCACACGTGGCCCCGACATTGCCTGCGCCGATGACGGTGATCTTCGCCCTTCTACCCATATTGAGCTCCTCCGCGGCGTGAGGCCGCACATCGCGGCGAGAACGAAGGAACGGAGCCTGCATCTGCCGCACGCGGGCGGATTATAGACCGACGAACAGGTGGGGCCAAGCCGATTGGCGAGCCAGCGGGAATCACGTAGAATAAACGGGTGGACCCAGGCAAGAGCCGAGATGCAAGCAAGACTCGAGCTATCGCGCATGTTGTCTGTCTCGCCGTCAGCCTGATCGTCATTTGCGCCGGCGTTCCCGTATCGGCGGGGGTGCTTGTCGCGGATGAGCTGCTGCTGATCTACAATGACGCCGATCCGGCCGGCAAGGGGCTGGCCGAGCGATACGCGGAGGTTCGCGGCGTGCCCGCGGACCGGCTCTGCCCGCTCATTGTGCTGGGCAGGTCTGAGGAGATTGTTCCGGGCCAGTTCGAGAGGCTGATCCGCCAGCCGGTGCGAGACTATCTCGAGCGGCACGGACTTCGCGAGAAGGTGCGCTGCCTAGTGCCCTTCTATGGTCTACCGATCCGCGTGAGTCCCCGCAAGAACACGGCCGCGGAACGTGTGTTGCTGCTGCAATGGCGTCGCCAGCTCCAGGAGACGCTGATCGAGCTGGACAAGGTTGACGCCGAGTTGGCCGTTCTGGCCGGTGAAAACCCGGCGACGCGCCCGACCGCCACGCAGCCGAGTGACAAGGACCTGGCGCGTCTGGCCGAGGAATACGAGCGTCTTCGGGCCTTGGCCTTCGCGCGAATCATGCCCAATCCGCCGACCCGGGAGCCCCCGCCGGCGTTTCACCGATGGGTGAAGCTGGTGGAGACGGGTGAAGGGGCGGCTCGACTGCTGGCCCAAATCAGCACGCGGGCGGATGCCGGGGAAGATGCTCCCCAGGTGTTAGCCGACTCACAGCGACAAGGGCGTGAGGTTTTGTCGCGGGCCCGAGCGCTGATGTCTCGCGCGTTCACCGATCCCGAGCGGGAGAAGGCCCGGCCACTGCTCCGCCAGTGGGGAGGTCTGCTTGATGTGGCGTATAGTCTGCAGAGCGACATGCAGGAGGTTGAGGGGCGGGAGACCGAGGCGGCGGTGGACAGCGAGCTGATGCTGCTCTGGTGGGACCACCATCCGGGCTACCGCTGGCAGCCCAACTGGCTCAATTGGCGGCAGCGAGCGGCGTACCCGACAAGCAGTCCCGGCGCGGCGGAAGGCGTCGGCACGCAGCCGGCAGGGCTGGAGCAACGGCGTACCCTGCTGGTCTGCCGGATCGACGGGCCGACGGCCGGTGTAGCCCGCCGGATCATCGATGACTCGATCGCCGTCGAGAGGGCCGGCCTCTGCGGGAACGTGGCCATCGATGCCCGGGGCATACGAGGAAGCCAGGGCCACGGCGAGTATGACACGGATCTTCGCAGCCTCGCCCAGCTGCTGAAGAAAAGGACTCCCCTGCCGGTCCGCCTGGACGATCGTTCGGCGCTGTTCGCGGACGGCGACTGCCCGGAGACGATGCTCTACTGCGGCTGGTACAGCCTTCGCCGATACGTCCGGGCCTGCGCGTTCGTTCCCGGATCGGTGGGCTATCACATTGCCAGTTTCGAGGCCGCCGGTCTGAAGCAACCGAAGGAGACGGGCTGGTGTCGAGGTCTGTTGCTGGACGGGATGGCTGCCACGCTGGGTCCGGTGGCGGAACCTTATCTCCATGCTTTCCCGAAGCCCACGGAGTTCTTTGGTCTGCTCCTCACCGGGCGGATGACGCTGGCCGAGTGTTACGCCTACACCACTCCCTGCACATCGTGGATGATGATGATGATCGGTGACCCGCTGTACCGACCATTCGGCGCCAAGCCGGTGCTGACGATTGACCAGGTCTTCCCGGCGGAGCTGATCCCCCCCGAATGGGCAGGGGGACTACCGACCTCGCTGACGAACTGATGACACGCGGTCAGCCGGCGTCACTGTGGGTGTTCGGCCTGAGCGGGCTGGAAAGCCCGGGCGACGAGGTCGTCGTATTGCTGGCGAAGATAGGCACGATCGGGGCCGCTGGCGATGTGGTCCCACGGGAGAATCTCGCTCACCGGGCGCTCGCGGTGGGCATAGAATGCCGGATCGAGGCCGGTCTGCTCGAAGGCCTTCTGCCAGAGGTCAAATCGGAAGCACTCGTCCCACCCGTCCATGCGGGCCCCGAGCCGATAAGCGGCCTCGATCACCCCGCTCAGCCGGCGATCGCCGCGAGACAACACGCCCTCGAGAATCGACCGCTCGACCTTGTGGGTCTTGATGCGGACGGCCGAGCGGAACTGCTCGGAAGTGCGGCGGAGCAGGATCCGAGCCTCGTGGAAGTAATCCGCGTGCGGCTGGGCGGCCCACTGAAGGGGCGTATGCGGCTTGGGGACGAGCCAACCCACGCTGGCCGTGATTGAAGCCGGTCCCCCACCGACCGCCCGCTTGGCGAGGCTCAGTTTCCTGGACAGGTGGAAGATGTCGGCGATGTCCTGCTCGCGCTCGCCGGGGAAACCGCACATGAAATAGAGTTTCACCGAGTTCCAGCCGGCCGCGTAGGCCTGTTTCAAGCCGGCGAACAGGTCCTCGTCGGTCACCTTCTTGCGGATCGCGTTGCGCAGCCGCAAGCTGGCCGCCTCGACCGCCACGGTAAGGCCGCTCTTGCGGACGCTGGACACCAGCCAAGGGATATCCGCGAGCATCTTGTCGACCCGGAGAGAGGGGACCGACAGACTCACGTGCCGTTCTTGGAACTGGTCGTTCAGCCGCCCGGCCAGTTCCGCCAAGTGCGGGTAGTCGGCGGTATTGAGGCTCAGCAGGCCGATTTCCTCGCAGCCGGTCGCCTCCCAGGTGCGTTCGGCGATTTCCAGGATACGATCGACGCTGCGGGCCCGAACCGGGCGTTTCGTGTAGCCTGCGTGGCAGAAGCGGCAGCGCTGCGGGCAGCCGCGCATGATTTCAATGCTGACGCGATCGTGGACGACCTCGGTGTGAGCGACCAGCGGCCGGAGCGGCACACAGGCATCCTCGAAGTCGGGTGTCTGACAGCAAGCGACGCGTTGAGGTGGCGTGAAGCTGGCCGGAGACCGGCCGCTCGGGCGGAACGCGGCCATGGTGCCGTCGGTGTGGTAATCCACATCGTACAGGGCTGGGGCGTAGATCCACTCGAACTGCCGGGCCATCTGCTTCACAATGTCCGACCGGCCGGCGCCCTCGCGTTTCATGCGGCGGTAGAGCTCGACGATGGCCACCATGCTGTGTTCGCCGTCGCCGATCACCACCAGATCGACGAAATCGGCGATCGGCTCAGGGTTATCCGCCTGGGGTCCGCCGACGATGACCAACGGATCCTGTTCTGCCCGCTCCTCGCCACGCAGGGGAATGCCGGCCAGATCAAGGAGAAGCAGCAGGTTGGTGAATCCCAGCTCATAGTTAAGCGAGACGGCGAAGATGTGGGCATTGCGGGCGGGTTGGCGTGTGTCCCAGGTGAACAGCGGGATATCGCCCCGCCGCATGATCTGTTCGGCATCACCCCATGGCGCGTAAACCCGCTCGGCACAGACTCCCGGCATCTGATTGCACAGGGCGTAGAGGATCTGGCAGCCGAGGTGGCTCATGCCGATGGAGTAGGTGTCCGGGAATGCCAGCGCGACGCGTACATCCGCCCGTTCCCAGTCGCCTGGGCGCACAGGCTGGTTCCACTCATGGCCGATGTACTGTCCCGGCTGTTGGACAAAAGGGAGAAGCTCTTCGCTGATCCGTTGACGGAGGCTCATGTGGGATCAAAGGCTGAACGGAGGAGGGTGGCAGGCCGTCCCTGTGCGCAAGGTTGAGTGTGGGGCAGGATCGGGCGTGAGGCGATCGAGCCCGTTCCGCCGTTTCACCGCTGGCGATACACGATCCGCCCGCGTCCCAGATCGTAGGGGGAGACTTCCACGGTCACGATGTCACCGGGAACGATGCGGATGAAGTTCTTCCGCATCTTGCCGGCGATGTGGGCAAGCACTTCGTGCTTGACTCCGCCGGTCTCTGCCTCGACGATAAACTGAGCGTTGGGCAGGGCCTTGATTACCTTGGCCTCGAACTGAATACTCTGGGCCTGGGCCACGTCGCACCATCCTCGCAAAACCACCGATCGGACACCCGGAGCCTTGTGGTGAATCCACAGGCGGCCGAAGGCGCATTATCGTCTGCCTTGCGAGAAAAGGCAAATGGGTAGCGCGGGTGACGGGTACCGACCATCTCCGGTATAATGGTTTCGCTGAGGAATTCGAAGCGACCTGGTGAGCAGAGCGAATCCATCCAGACACGGCGTTTCTCCGGCGCGCGCGGCGGCCCTGGCGGCCCTATCCGAGTTGCGTCTGGGCCGGCATGCCGCGGGCGAATCGGTGGAGCATCTGTTCACCGCCGGACCGCTCAGTGAGCGCGATCGTCACCTGGCGGTCGAGTTGGTCATGGGTGCTCTGCGGCATCGCCAGACGCTCGCGGCCGTCTTCGGCGCGTTCGCGGTCAACGGGTGGAAACGGATCAAGCCGGAGCTGCAGCAGATTCTCCTGCTCGGCGGCTACCAGCTCCTCTGGCTCGACGGAATACCGGCCTTCGCCGCCGTGGACGAGGCCGTGGCTCAGGCCAAGGGCGAGGGGGGATCGCGCCCAGGCCAGTTCGTCAACGCCTTGCTCCGATCGCTGCAGCGCGAGATCGAGCAGCGCCGAGTGCCCGCGGCGGAGGCCGATGCGGTCAGAGCCATCCCGATCGATCCCTGGCAATACTGCCAGTTCCGTCGGGTGGTGCTGCCGGACCCGCACCGGCATCCGATCGATCATCTTGCGGCCGCCACTTCCCAGCCGAACTGGCTGGTGAAACGGTGGTGCGAAGCCTTTGGGCTGGAGAGGACGCGAGAGGTGTGCCTGGCGGGGCTATGCCGGCCGCCGATCGTCCTCCGCCCCAACCGGCTGCGAACCACGGCGGAGGCTCTGGCCGATCGTCTCCGCGAGGAGGCTGGTTCGGCGGAGCCGGCTCCGAGCGGTGACGTGGTCGTGGTGAGTCATTGGGGACCGCTCTCATCGACGGGCGCCTTCCTCGAAGGCTGGTTTCAGCCCCAAGACCGCACGGCCATGGGGGTGGTCCAAGCGATGGCTCCGGCGTCTGGCCAGCGGGTTGTCGATCTCTGCGCCGGTCCGGGCACCAAGACCACCCAGATGGCGGAGCTGATGAACAACACGGGGGTGATTTTGGCCAGTGACAAGGATGACAGCCGGCTGGTACCGGTTCGGGAAAACGGTGTCCGGCTCGGGCTGAGCATCATCGACACGGTTCTTCCCGGCGATCTCGAGGCGGCGGCGCGTGCCCTCGGGCCCATCGACTGGATTCTGGTGGATGCGCCGTGCAGCAATACCGGCGTACTGGCTCGTCGCCCGGAGGCCCGGTATCGAATCAGCATGCGGGCTCTTCAGTCGCTCTCCGCCCTGCAGTTTCAGCTTCTGGACTTCGCCGCCCGCCTGGCCACCCCCGAGAGCCGGATCGCTTACAGCACCTGCAGCCTGGAGATTGAGGAGGATGAGGCCCTCGTCACGCGGTTCCTGGAGCGCCGCCCGGACTGGCGGCTCGAGCGGTCGGCCAGGATCCTGCCCCGGGCGGGTGCGGCGCCGACCGACTATCACGACGGGGGTTACTGGGCGATTCTGGCCCGATGACTCATTTCCTGGGTGAGGTCAACTGGTCTCGGACAAGATCCGATGAAAGAGGCAGGTCCTGTCGTCTTGGTGAGGCAAGAACCATGCCCCCTCCGGATTATCAGACGCTGCTGATGGTGCTGGTTGCGTTGCTGGGTGGCGGCGCATTCCTGCGTATCGTCGGGAAGGAGAAGCACCGGCGCGAGAAGTGGCTTCAGTACCGTCTCGAGGAGAAGCTGAAGGAGCTCAGGGCCAAGCAGATGGAAAGCCCGGACGGGGAGGCAAGCAACGAACCAATCACCGCAACTCCAACCGGGATCGAAAGTTAGAAGCGGGCCGGCCGTGTTGACTTGGCTGCCGACAGCCCTTAGAGTGCCTCTGGACTCGGGATGCTGAGCCGCGACGGCAAGCCGCAGCCCCAGGAGCAAGTAACGTGTTCGAACTACCCAATCCTGAACGAAATCGGTCTATCCGATCCATGTCGCTGGCGATCGCGATTGGGGGGGCGGTGGTAGGCGGCGCCTTCGCGTTGGTTGGGCTGTACCAGTTCACCCCCTGGTCGAGCGCCCACGGGTCCGGTGTTTTTCTGCTGGCGGCGGGGTGCATTCTGATGACGGTCTCGCTGTTCGCCTACTGCCTGCTGGAGCTCACCGCCCAAGCGGAGGAGAACGTCAACCGAATTCATCAGATCGCCGTGGATCTGCTGGTCATCGCCCGGCGTATTGAGCCCCACTTCAAGACCATCGCGGACAACGTGCGGCTGTCTGACGCGGCCAAGTCGCTAGCCCACCGGGAGCTGGAACGTGAGGCGCTTCGGCAGGCAATCCACGAGGAGATGTACGGCGGAGATGCAGAGGCCGTCCAGTATCTCATCAACGAGATGGAGCGTCGTTTCGGCTACAAGCAGGAAGCTCAGAAGCTGCGTGAGGAAGTCAGCCGCAAGCGTGAGATGACCATCGAGGAGAAGATCAACGAGGCCCTCTCGCACATCGAGAAGATGATGGACGAGCATCGGTGGGACCGGGCCCAAGTCGAGTCTGACCGTCTGACCAAGCTGTTTCCCCGGCACGAGCGGGTGAGTTCTCTGGCCACCGAATTGGATCGCCGCCGTGATGCCCGCAAGCAGGAGCTTCTGGACCAATGGAAGGTGGCGGTCCAGCGTGAAGAGATCGACCGTGGCATCGCGATTCTGACCGAACTCGACGCCTACCTGACGAAGGAAGAAGCCCAGGCATTGCAGGATTCCGCCCGCCACGTGTTCAAAGCCCGGCTGGTGAATCTGGGCGTGCAGTTCGGGCTAGCCGTGAGCGAGAACCGCTGGCGTGACGCCCTCGAAGTCGGGCTCCGTATCCGCCAAGAGTTCCCGAACAGCCGGATGGCCCAAGAGGTCACGCAGAAGCTGGAGACGCTTCAGGTCAAAGCGGGCTTCGTAGCCGACGCCGATCTGATCGAGCAGCGTCCGGTCCCGGCAGAGTGACTGAAGTGCTGATTCGACTTGCGAAGCCGGCCGATCTCGCGGCGATCAACGACATCTACAACTACTACGTGCTACACTCCAACTGTACCTACCAGACCGAGCCGGAGTCGCCGGATGAGCGGCGGGCGTGGTTCGAGGAGCACCGCGAGGGGCATCCGGTGACGGTGGCGGAACGTTCGAGTGAGGTTGTCGGATGGGGTTCCCTGTCGTCGTTTCGTTCCCGGGCCGCCTATGCATGGACGGTGGAGGATTCGGTCTACGTGCGCCAGGATCTCCTGCGTCGCGGCATCGGCGGCCTCCTGCTCGATGACCTGATCGTGCGGGCGAAACGGTTGGGGCATCACACGATCATCGCCGGGATCGACGGCGAGCAGGCCGGCAGCGTGGCCATACATGCCAGTCGGGGCTTCCAGCAGGTTGCCCACCTGAAAGAAGTAGGGTTCAAGTCCGAGCGGTGGCTCGACGTGATCTACATGCAGCTGCTGCTGGCCGGACGGGGGTGAGCAGGCTTCGGCACCGCCTTGTCCCCCCGGCGGTGCGGTTTGCACGGGTGGTTCGGATCGGCGGAGGCCGTTGCCGAGGTCAGAGTCCGGCGCCGAAGGAATCGTTCTCGTCCGCGGCCTGAGGTGGCGGAGGGACGGTGGGCGCTTTTGGCCCAGCCTTCTCGGAAGAGCCGCGATCGGGCCGTGACGGACGCGGGGCGGGAGGAGTGGCCTCGTGGCGTGTACCGGAATCCTCGGCCGGCTGGTCGATCGTGGCCGGGTGGTCCGCGTCGGATCCTCTTCCGTTGGGCTGGCGCCGGCTCTGGGCATCGCGTTTGAGATCGGCGATGAGCGAGTTGTAGTCGCCGAAGTGGTCGCCGGTTGCCTTCCTGCCTTCGCCGGCGCCGGCATCGGCCACAGGGGCGGGGGGCGTTTCCCTAGGCTGAGGTCGGGGCTCGCGAGCCGGCTTGGGCTGGGGGGCAGGCGCGGTTTCCCCGGGGATGGGGGCGGCAAGATCCTCCAGGTCCTCATAGTCGTCGAAATCGTCGAACTTGGCGGGCTTATAGTCAGGTGATTTGGCTTTTTCCTGCTCGGTCTGGTAGGCCTCGACGACTGCCTTCTGGACCTGCTCGCGGCAGGCGGCGTTAATGGGGTGGGCCACGTCCGCGTGGAGCTTGGCTCGGCCCTGAGCGTCCTTGGGGGCCCGGTTCTCGTTCAGGGAGGCGCCGCAATCGTTGCAGAACCGGGATCTCAGATGGTTCTTCGAACCGCACCGGGGACACCTATCCATCAACTTGCGCGAAGGCATGGCCACAAACACGCCGTTTGTGCCATCGATGATTTTCAGGTCGCGGATGACGAAGGCGCCGTCCAGGGTGATACTGCAGAAAGCCCGAAGTCTCTCCCTTGCGTTCTCCACCAGTTTGATCCGTACTTCCGTGATTTCCATGGGTGCAACCTCCGAAAAAGCGAAAAGGTGCAGAGCTCCGCGGACGTCAATTCTGCTCCAGCGACCGTACCACGCAAGCGTCCACATCGAGGTCTTCGGCCGCTCGGTCGGCAAATGCTCGAGCCTGGGACTCCTCGTCGAAAGCCGTAAACAACGTCGATCCGCTACCCGACATCCGCACCGGACGGCCGGCGAGGGCTGCGGCCCGATCGCGCCACGCGCGCAGGGCTGGACTCACCTGGAAAGCGGGCCGTTCCAACATATTGTAGCTCTGTTCCATCCACCTGACCGCCGGCAATCGCTCAGCAGGCCAAGTGGGGATGTCCGGGGGTGAAGGTGTCTCGACCGGGTGCCACGCGGCGTAGACCTCGGCGGTCGAGACCGACACACCCGGTAGCAGGAGGACGATCCAGCCGCTCCAGGCCAGGGAAACGGGCCGGACGTGCTCGCCCCGGCCGCTGATGACGACCGGACTACCATAGAGGAAGAGAGGGACGTCGCTGCCCAGCCGCGCTGCAAGTGGCAAGAGGCGGTCTGTCGGCCAGTGGAGACCCCAGAGCCGGTTCAGGCCGATCAGGGTGGTGGCGGCATTGGAGCTTCCGCCGCCCAGTCCGCCGCCCATCGGAATACGTTTCGTGAGTCGGCAGGTCATTCCCGACCGTGCTCCGGCCTCGGCGGCGAGCACGGAGGCGGCCCGCCAGATGAGGTTGCCTTGTCCCGTGGGCAGGTCCTGCCGGTCGCAGATCACTTCGAGCTGGGCATCCGCTCTCTCTGAGAAAGCCAGCTCGTCGAAGAGTGTGATGGTGCTGACGAGGGACTCGATGTCGTGATAGCCATCCGGCCGGCGTCCCACGACCCGTAGCGTCCAGTTGATCTTGGCGGGCGATTGAAGCGTTAGGTCCATGATCACTGTTGCCCGAACTCGCGCCGGCCGCCGCACGTCACACTTTGCCTCCGCCCTTCACTGGCGGCGCGATTCTAGCAGGCGGGGAGGACCTGTCAACGAGGCACGCCCGGGGGTCTCGGGCAGGGATCATGGCCGAGGCGGTTATTCTCGGACTCTCCGCCGTTCTGAGGCTGGAACGGCCCCTGGGCCGGGCCCGGTGTCGATTTTCAACTCATCTCCCCGGCTCGCCGACCCGATTTTATCAGTATCCGGGCTCAGGGAAGCTCCGGGCAGACGAGGACCAGGCGCACATGGCTGTCACGCTGATCTGTCCCAATCTCAAGTGCCGAACGATCCTCCAGGTCCCCGACAAGGCTCGGGGCAAGAAGGTCCGTTGCGGGAAGTGCGGAAGGAACTTCATTGTCCCTGATCCCACCCAGCAGCGGGCGGCGGCACCGGGTAGTGAGACGGCCAGCCCGGCCGGCAAGTAGCCCCCGCCTGGCCGCGAGGTTGCCCTTTCATCAATCCTCCGGCAGGGGCCGGTCTTTGGTTTCCGGCGCCCAGATCAACGCAAGCAGTCCCAGCAGATAGAACCCGCAGAGCACCACTGCCCCCCAGCGGAAGACCTCGACCACGCCGACGTTCCGCAGGAAGTCGGTCAGCAGGTTCGAGAACAGCAGGATGGCGGCGGTCAACACACGAGCGGCGTTGTAGCAGAAAGCCGTACCGCTCGACCTCAGACGGGTTGGATAGATTTCCGGGAAGTAGATCGAGTAGCCGCCAAACACGCTCAGGGTCACGAAGCCAACCAGGGGCAGCAGCACGTAGACCTGCCATTCCTGCCGAAGGGTGAGGAATACCGCGGCGACAACGATCAAGGCCACGGCGAATGAGGCTCCGAAGCTGATTTTCCGGCCGAAACGGGTAGCCAGGATGGTGAACACGAACATGCCGAAGAAAGCCCCGACATCCTGGAGCAGTGTGCCCAAGGCCTTGACCGTGCCGATCTTCTCCCTGGTCAGGCCGGAGCCCTTGAACGCCTCGTTAATCAGTTCCGGGGACCAGAAGCCGACGCCCCACAGGCCCACGACACCTGCAGAGGCCAGGGCCACACCGGCCAGCGTGTTTCGCCGCCAACGCGGATCGGTGAACATGCTGCGTATGTCGCCCATCTGTTTATGGAGCTTGTCCTGGGCATTCTGTCGGGCCGCAAGCCATGTTTCCGGCTCCTTGATGGTCTTCATGATGAAGAACACGAGCACGGCCGGCACGGCCCCGAGGAAGAACAGCAATCGCCAGCCGGGGATGCCGTTGGGAAAGAGACCCCTCAAGTAGCCGTCGGTGCAGAGGCCCTTCAGATAGGAGCTCTCGGGCAAGACCAGCGTCCAGGCCAGCGCCGAGGCGGTGATGTTGCCCACGGCGGACAGGGCCTGGAACATGCCCAGGGCGAAGGGCCGGGAGTGGGACGGCAGGGTCTCGGCGATCAGGGTTGCCGCAGTCGCGAAGGCCCCGCCGATGCCGCAGCCCATCAGGAACCGCCACAAGCAGAAGTCCCACCAGTAGACCGAGAAGCCGGACAGCCCGGTGAAAAGCGAGTAAATGAGTACCGACATCGAGAGCGTCTTGGCCCGCCCCCACTTGTCGCCCACGACCCCGAAGTAGAACCCGCCGACCGCCCAGCCGATCATCATCGCGGCGGTGGCGTAGTTGCCGTAGGTGCGAACCAGGGCGGCGGTTTGATCCAGACTGGTCAAATCACCCAAGGCGGGGGCGCGGGCGAGGACGAAGATTCGCTGGGCCATGGTATCCAGCGTCCAGGCCAGGGCTCCGATGAACAAGACCCACCAGTGGTAACTGGACATGCCCTGGTACCACCGCTGCCTCGGTGATCCTGCCCCGTCCATTGACCCTGCGCCAGAATTGTTGGTTTGATGGCTCATGAGGCTACTCCCGCGATCGGAGTCATGGAGGCTGTTCCTCACACGGTTCAGCTTGCGGAAGTAGAGAGGTTCGCTGCCCCGCTGTCAACCTCGACTTTCCCGACAGGTCCCCTGCGTGCCTAAGACTGCGTCGGAGAACGCGTTACGACGATGATCGGTCTCGACCATTCGATCCTCGGATCAGGAGGCGGACATGTCTTTCTCGGCCTTGGCCCGATGGTGTTCGAGATGCACCATGGGCGGGACACCAGAATGGAGATTGGCTCACATGATCGGTACGGGAGCCGCTGGATGATTCGAATTGGCGCCCCTCGCGTACGGCGATCCGCAAGGCATAAAAAAAGCGGAGCGCGGTGGTGCGCTCCGCTTGATTGAGCGGAAGTTGTTTACTTGCCGACGCGACGGCTCAAACCGAAGAGCCCACCAAGGACGAGCAGGAGTGACATGGCCGCCGGTTCCGGAACGATCAGCGGGGTGGTGGTGCTGCCCATCCCGGCGATCTCGCCAGTCGTCAAGGCGCGATTCCACACCGCGGCCGTGGCGACGAGTCCCCAGGCGTCTTCCCAGTCGTTATCCGCGAAGAGCAGGAAAATCGGATCGAGGGAGAACCTGCCGTCAACGCCCTGGGCGGGGCCATCGAGGTACATCACGCCGTCAACATAGACTCTGAAGAAGCTGCTGTTGTCGACGGACCAGACGATTCGGTGCCATTGGGACGAATCGAAGGTCAGGGTTGAGTAGCCGGTGTCAGCGGTGCCGATGACGGATTGAGTGCGAGACGGGCCCCTGATGAACAGATCGCCGTCATTGGAGTTGCTCATGTTCGTCTGGAACAGGCTGTTGTAGTAATGGCCGTTCCACAAGGCCGTTTCCGTTGTCTGGAGGTAGTCGACGGCGACCGTATACTGATTCACGTAGCTGCCGCCGCCGTTGGCGCCGATGTTGTGGGTGACCGTCAGGTAGTGGTAGCTCATTTCCTGAACGACACCCGCGTCGCTCATACCTGGCTCGATGACAACCATGGGACCCAACATCCAGGTACTGTTCTCGGGATTGCTGGTGGTCAGGTCGGTACCCACGGTTGCCTTCAGCTTGTCTTCGCTGGTTTGGAACCGCCAGAGCCCGGTGACGCCTGCCGGGACATTGCCGGCGGCCGCGACCCCCGCCGCCACCAGAACCGCCATGACCGAGACGATACGTGCAGACCAGTTAGATACTCTCACTTTTCCCTCCGTTCAGAACTATACACACAAGAAACAGAACCCCCAACGGACGACCCTGGCCGGACCGCCCGTGGATAGCTCATTTTATCCCGGCATCCGCGGCTTTTCAATGACCTGTGTCCGGCAACCGGCGCTGCCAACCCAAGTCCGAGTACTCCGCAGCCGGTCGTGGGCTGCGACGATGGCCGCTCGGATGGTGTCCGGTTCTTCGTGACCCGATTTATTGGACCTCCGCAGGAACTGGCTGGGAGGGCACGGGGCAGGAGAGCGATTTGCTCACCTGGAAGGACGGCGCGGGCAGATATGCTGGCGTCCCCCCTTCGGGCAGTCACGCAGCCGTGGCCGCCGGGTAGCGGATCGCTTGGCACGGCAGCTCTTGGCGAGGGAGGGTGACCATGTACGGGGAAAGGCGCAACTGGCGGTGAGACGGGGACGACAGCGGGGCGAGCGGCAGGACGCGTTTCCGGGCGTTTTCGCTCCGGTGGCGCGGCGCCGGCGTCCTGGGGCGTTGTCTCTCGGCCGAGTTGCGGGCTTCGGCCTCACTCCGGAGGCTGCCGTTGGAGCCGGCCACTTCCAAGCGCGGAGTTCGAGTCGAAGAAGCCGATCTGCGACGCAACCGCCGCCCCGCACTCCGGGCAGAATCCGCTGGTGTTTCCGGTGAGGTCGTAGTCGCAGTGGGCGCAGTAACCGCTGAGCTTGCTGGCCAATCGCCGCCTGAAGGATCGCGTCTGAGCTGTTGCCCGGGCCGCCAGGATCGCCGCTCCTGCGAGGGCCAATCCGGTGCCCGCCAGGCCCAGGACCCAGCATGGGCGAAGCTGTTCACGCTCGTATGCGTCGTAGGCGGCCGACACGACGGGTACGGCAGGGCCGTTGCCGATGAGCTTGTCTTGCAGATTACCATCTATGAGAGTCCCTGAGATCCAAGCCCCAAGAACGGCGAGCAGCCCAACGACGATCATTGTTGCGCCGATCCATGGCGCGGATGCCTCGCCGGCCTTCACCTTCCTCATCGTTGCCTCCATAACACGCCGCGGTCCGCCCCTCAGATCAGATCCATCATACGGGCTCTCCTTCGACCCGCCAAGGATCTGCCGGATGGGCAGACCTGTAGGTGACACGAGGGGGCTACAGCCTGACCATGGACAGGTACACCCACACGGTCCGCAGGAATCGAGTCAAGGCCCTGGCGGCTCTACCGGATCTGTCCCTCCCCCCTGCTCAGGAGGTGGAAGCCACGGGAACGGATGGGGCCGGCGTTGCAGCGGGTTCTGTCTGGGCGCCCAGCTGGGCGCAAAACGGCCAACAACTGGAGATGTCAGTAGGCGCTGGTGGACAAATACCACTGGAGGCCGATAGCAGCACAGCGCGCGAAAACGCCCGCAAAACCGAAGTAAAAGGCGATTTTACGGGCGATTCTAACGGAGGCGGAGGGATTCGAACCCCCGGTGCAGTTACCCGCACGCCGGTTTTCAAAACCGGTCCCTTCAGCCGCTCGGGCACGCCTCCGGGAAAGCCGTCGGCCCGCGGCCGACGATGATGAACTCGGGCAGGGACTCGGGATACCACTCCGTGCCGGGCGGTCACGCGGCTTCAGGCCACTCAGGCACCACGCGCCGACGGGGAGCCCCACTCGGTTTCATCGCCGTCGAAGCGTAGCGGCAACACGGCTCTCACGCAACCCTGCCGCACGGTCCCGGGCGGCCTGTACCTCGCGGGTCCGGTCTCTGAGGAGGCAGGTCGGCGAGAAGCCCGGGGCCTCCATACGAACCTTCGCCGCCAGGTATCCCGGCCCGCTTGGGGGAGTCTTCGCGGCGACTCAGGATCCCGGGCTCCGGGCGACGAGCTCGTTTTCGAGATCCTCGATGCGGGCCCGCATGGCATTGATCCGCAGGGCATCGTCAACCAGCTTCTCCACCATGACGGGCTCGACCACACTTGATGCCGTCGCATACGCCTGCTGCATGTTGACGATGTTCTTGATGTGCTCGATGTTGGAGGTGAGGATCTTGAGTTCCTCGGCGATGGTCTCCTGCTCGCTGGCCAGGCACTCAGCGAGTTGGCTCAGATAGGACGGCAGCTGCCGTCCTCGGGCGTCCTCGGTGATGAAGGCGCCCAGGTCCGCCGCATGCTCGAGCATCAGGCGGCTGACTTCGGAGAGACCACCCAGTCTGGAACGTCGGATCCTCTCCGCCACCACCTCTGCCGACACCTTCACGTTGTCTAGGACGTTCCCCACGTTATGAAGGACGCCACTGGCGATTTCGGCCATGCCGGCCTGGCGTGAGAGATCCTGAAGTTCCCTGTGCATGGTCTCGATCCGGGTGGCATTTGCTCGTCGCTCGGTGATGTCATCCCAGGCCGTGAGCAGGCACGCCCTTCCCTGGACCTCAATCACTTCCGCGGACAGCGAGGCCCATTTCGGCTCGCCGGTCTTGGGACGCAGCGGGACTTCGCGGTTTCGCACCGTTCTCGCCTGGGCCAGAAGCCGCAGGAACTCGGACCTCTCATCTGGCCTCACGTAAATGCCCAGATCCAGAGAGGAATGGCCGATCAGCTCCTCCCGCGAGTATCCCAGCATCCGCGAGGTGGCTTCGTTGACCTCGATGAAGACACCGGTATCCAGCCTGCTCAGACTGATTCCGCAGGGGCTGAGGAGAAAGGCCTTGGCGTACTTCTCCTCTGACAGGCGAAGAGCCTGTTCGGTACGTTTGCGTTCGGCGATCTCCGCGCTGAGTTCCCTGTTGGCCCTGCCCAGTTCCTCGGTGCGCTTGTGCACACGATCCTCGAGTTCGTCGAGGACCTTTCTCAGAGCGTTTTCGGCTCGAGTCGCCTGGATCACGTGACTTGAGCTGGCCGCCAGGCCTTCGAGGGCCCGATCGTCCTCGCTGGTGATCGCATGCTTGGCGAAGAGGGCGAGGACGCCGACAGGGACCCCGTTACTGGCCGTCAACCGGTACCCTGCGAACGACACCAGGCCGAGCCGCTTGGCCCATTCGCTATTGTGGACCCGCGGATCATTCTGAGCGTCATTGGTGATGAACTTGCTGTCCTGGCCGGCAGCTACCCGTCCGATCTTGTAGCAGCCGAAGGGGACCCGTCGATGCACTGCACCGTCCAGATGGGTATACCGGCCGGAGCTGGCCAACAGGTGAAGGCACCGATCGCGGTGGCAGCAGACATGCGGACCCTCGATGACCTGAGCGTGCACGCACCCGGATTCGCAGCGGTCGCCCGGTGCCGTCACCCAGATGCGGCAGAAATCAGCGTCGAAGGCTTCGACCACCGCATCGGTAATGCTCTGGAGTTTCTGTTCAAGTTGATGGTGCACCGGGAGCTCATCCTGCAGCAACCGGTTCAGGCGCACCTGACGTCGCAGGTTTCGCTTGAGCTCTTCCTCAGCAAGGAGAGTCCGTGGCGCGACTGGATTCTCGACGGTCACGCCACTTCGAGTGCCGTTCATGCGAATACCTCGCCGTGCCGAACGACGGCATGCGTCGGAGGGCGCCGGACCCCGTCCTGGTCGTCTCCAGCTTCGATCGGATCACGTCCTCGTGTCCTGTCGCACCGGAAGGCTCCAGAGAGCTGAGCCCGCAGATCGGCTCGAGCCCGAGATGGCCGCCCGGTCGGCCTGAGGTCGTCAACTTCGTGCGCAGGGCGCCTCTGTAACCTCCATCGGCTACGGGAAGGAGAGTGTTTACCCCCGTCTCTCGTCGGAAAGCGAGCGGAGAAAGCGGCGCGATCCAAGTATGCGTGGTTCTGACGAGGCGGCGTTTCGGCAGGCGATTATCGGTCGGAAGCGCCCTGCCAACGACACGGCTGATCGAACCCGGTCTTCGGAGGGAGCGAGTGCACTGCGGCGGCCGCCGCACGGCCCCGCGGGCTCAGTCCGGCAGGTACGACGTGTCGATGCCGTGGTAGAGCATGAGAACGACCTCAATGAAGTACGCGCTGGTATCGAGGAAACGCTCGTAGCTGTGGGCCGACTGCGTTCTGTCATCCACCCGCCGCCAGTCCACGATCCCGTTGCCCACGCCGGCTTCCCGTTCACCGGTTGCCCCGAACCACAATCCGGATCGGGCGGAGTCCTCGACCCACAGGAACCGCCACCAGGCGCGCTGCAGCGTCTCCAGATCTCCGGTCCGCGCCGCTTGGCGCCACTCCATGCGTGCCAACTGGAGACCTGCTCCGGGCGAGAGCCGCTGATTCTCAGGACGCGCGGTGTCGAAGTAGTGATGAAGATGAGTTCCATAGAAACGCCAGTCCGTGGGATCAGCCGTGTGCGGCGTCATCCGGATCGACGGGGATCGCCGGTCGCCGATTGTCCAGAAATCGCTGATCGATCTGGCCAGGGGGTCACCGGCATCGAGCAAACCGGCCTCATAGGGCAGGAGGCAGAGTTGGTCAATCTGGTCACCGTGACATGGCATGTAGCCTCCGGACGCATCACGGTAGCGAAAGAAGCCCTTCCATACTCCGGCATCGGCCATCGCTCTCACGCCGGCGGTCAAGCCCGCGGCCGCAGCTGCGTAGTCCCGAACCGGGCTCTGGCCGGCGGCCTCACTCCAAACCGCCAGGGTTCGCATGGCCGCTGCGGAGAAGACCGCGTCGGTGAGCCAGAGATCCTCGCCACTCGAGTTTGAACGGACCATTTGATGTGTTGCGTTGACCTGGCGAGCGATGAACTCGCCCCCGTCTCGGGCCACTGGCCAGGCGTCCTGCAACCACTGGTCCGCGAGGCTTGCCTGCCCGACAGCCCGCTTGTATTGGCCGTATTTCCACATGGCAACGATCATTTGCCCGGTCACCGCAGCATTCGGCCCGCTGCAGCCCTCTCGTTTCCCCATCGCGTCATACTCCACGTCGCTGCAGACGGCCCCGCGGTCGTCACCGGCGTCGGCAACGATCGGCTGGCGTCGCTGCAGAAGCCAGGTCTGGAAGAAGCGATCCAGGATCCGGTCATATCGACCGATACCGACCGAGTCGCTGTGCAACTTCCGGGCACCGGCCATCAGACCGATCGCGCCCATGGCTGCCTCGCCGGGCCGGACCCAGTCCGGGCCGTTCCAGTGAATCCGGTTGTCATTGAGGACACCGTATCCATCCGCGTCGGGAGCGGCCGCTGCGTGGTTGGTCGCATCTTCGGTAAACGAACAATCAGCAATGTAGTCGCACTCCTTGACCAGGGTCTGCCTGGCCCACTGGCGGTCGCCGGGCATCGGCAGCCACGTCCCGGACACACAGGCGGGGTTGGCCGGCGTGGCCGGACCACTGAAGCACCGTTGGAGCAGTCCGAAGTCATCCTGATCGACATCGCCGTCGCGATCGCCGTCCGCCGGCACTCGGCCGCCTGCGTCGGCGGTCAGCGCGCAGCCCGGCGGCAAGCCATCAGCCTCGAGGAGCACACCCGCACCGGCCATACAGGGAAGGAAGAGCGTGAAGTCATCACGGTCGACATCCGCATCGCCGTTGACATCGCCGGGAATGAGCGGAGCCTGAGCGACGACCCGGGCCGCCATCGGGGCAAGGGCCGAGCCGGCGATCGTGAGGCTCACCAGGATGCGCCTCCATGTTCGGATCGCCCGTTGAGGGCGCACCGCTCGGTGCCGAGCGTTTGCGCCCCCTTCCACACTCTCCACAGTCCCACGCCACACTGTCGGACAACCTCCTAAAAGAACCTCCGATTGCCCTCTGCCGCCGCCCAACAGGCCACTCCGCTTTCAGCTCGATCGCAGCGCCCGCCGATCGGAGCCCCGCACGCCTGTCGCCGGACCGGTGCGGCCGCAGACCGACACACCAGGCGTCCTCGCAGCCGACCTTCCACACCCTGACGATGAGCCTCTCTCCAACCCACAGGGAGACGGCGTTTCTGTTCGGCGTCCGGCACCCGAGCATGCCGTTGCCTTGCCTGACGGCCAACCGGCCGAACCAAACATCGCGGGTACGCCGGAATCCTGCGGAGCGGTCACCTCTTCATGATACGACACAAGGAAGGGGTGACCATCCTGTGCGAGCAAAGCGTTGCCCGGATCCGGAACGCGCGAAAGGCCACGGCGATTGAGCCATCCGGTCAGTTATCGGCCGTTGCAGTCCTGTCGCGAGGAGGCTACCGCGCCGGTTCAGTTCGCTATATCGTCTATATTCACTATTTTGAATATTTTTGACTGTACACACCATAAATAGGTAGTGTAGGATGCTTAGTAATCCTCACCCATCTTGCCTTGGGCAGGACGCTCACGTGGGGAAGAGAGCGGAAGAGAGCGAGGGTGGTTGAACTTGGAGAGGAGAACGGGATGTGGTTTGAGCATAGGTTCGAGGTGGTTGGGCATGTGCCTTTTCCGATTGACATGTTGCGGTACGACAGTTGCTTTCCGGCGACGGTGCAGGACTCCAAGGCCATCACCGAGTCGCTGGAAGGCCCGCGGAGCAGTATGAAGACCGTGGCGCTCGTGTGTCTCACCCACAAGACCGACTGGAGGCCGGCGGCGGACCGGTGGCGGGCATGCGGCTGGACGATTCGTCTGCATTCGAAGCAGAAGACGCCGAGCCTCCCGGAGCGTTGACATCCCGGCTCAGGGGTTGAGGAGCGTTATGATCACGAGGAAGACGATGCTGGTGCCGGGTTCGAGCCTTCTCGCATGGTCTCTGCTGGCGAGGTGGCCGTTGCCGACCGACGTCTGCGGTCGGGGTGGAACTTCACGGCCGTCGTTCGGGCCGTCTTGCCGTCTTCGATCTTGACCGCTACGGTACGCGCCCCGAGTATCTCGTGCCACAACTCGATCTCGTACTCGCCGGCCGGCAGCCCTTGAACGGCCGCCTGCCCTTGGGCGTCGGATACTGTGAAGAACGGGTGATCGACCACGTGGCACCAGGCGAGTTCCCACGGATGGACATCGCACTTGAGCTTGATCACTTCCGGGTATTCCAGGACCACGCGGCGTCTCTGGCCTTCGGGAATGTTGAAGCTGAACTCCTTGTTTCGCCTGGCGAAGCCGTGGGGGACCTCCAGCGTCTTGGTGTCGTTGTGGAATTCGAGCGGCTGGCCGACCATGACACCCAGCACGTGAGGTGTGAACCAGCACTTTTCGTTGACACTCACGGGCTCACTGGGCGCCGGCCATTTCCTGTTCTTGGGTAGGCCTTTGACCACAGAAACGAACACGTTTTGGAGTTCCCGATCCTTGCTCACCAGGAGCGTGTCTTCCGTCCTCGGCTTCTCTCTGACCAGCTGGGCGCAGTAGGGATCTTCGCTGCAGTCGACCTCCTTGGGCTCCGGCGGATCGCCGTCGTACAGGACCTTGACTACGAACGAAGGTGGCCGACGCTGCTCTGCGAAGAGAATGCGGCCGGCCGCCAGCCCCCCCACCGCGAGCGCCGCCCGACCCATGAAGTCCCGTCGACCTATGTCTGTCATCGGTGTTTCCTTTCGCGTCAGAGATCAAGCACTTCGTATCTCTTGGCCAGATAGGTGCATCCCACATTGATGCACTGGATATGCCCGCACCGAAGCCGGTCCAGCCTATGGCTGTGGCCGCACACGAGCATGCGGACTTCCGGTTGTCCCAGCAGTGCCCTTCCGAACCGATCGCTGCCCAGGAACGCGCCGGCAAACGCCCAAGAAGGGGTGTCCGTAGCGGGCACCAACTCGGCAAAAGGCACGTGATGCATGCCCACCACGATCGGATCGCACTGCCCGGCCACTTCCGTCAGATGTCGGCTGAGCCGATCCACCAGTCGCTGGCAGAACTCGACGTCGCTCATCTTGAGCCGAGTGTGTTCGCCGTCCATCCAGCGGGTGCCGATGCTGAAGGCCGCCTCGGGCACATCCGATCGATCAGCCAGCAGGTGCTGGAAGCCGGGGAGGCGATCAGCGGCTCCCGGAGCGATTTTAGCCTCATAGAAGCGGAGCGGAATCCCCAACTGCCGGGGCCGATAGCTGAAATCGTACCATCCGATCGAGCCGACCAGGCCGACATGGCCGAGCACCGCCGGCTCGACGTCGAGAGGGTGAAAGCCCGCCTGACGGCAGATCGCGGGCAGCTCGCGTTCCAGTTTGTCAAGGGAGTCACCGCCGGGGCCCGTCCAGATGTCATGGTTGCCAGCCACAAAGAACTTCCGCCCCCTGAAGCGGTCGAAAAGCCGAAGGGCCTCCAGTACAATGCCCGAGTCTCGCCCGGCGACATCGCCGAGGACCAGTAGGGCATCGGCCTCGAGCCCGCAGATCTCCTCGGCAATAAGTCGGGTCGGCTCGCGACTGCGAGTGATATCGTAGTGAAGGTCGGCGGTGGCAACGATCCGCATGGTCATTGACCTCGATGACCCAGTGTAGGAGTCGTTTCAGCCGACCACAAGATGGCGCGGAGTGACATGGACGCGGTACTAGCAATCGAGGATCTGGCCAAGACTTACCGCATGGGCGGTCAGGTCATCAAGGCCCTGGACGGCGTGTCGCTGAGCGTGGCGGCGGGCCGGCTAGTTGCGATCATGGGGGCCAGCGGCTCGGGCAAGAGCACGCTGCTTCACCTCTCGGGTGGGTTGGACACCTGCGACCGCGGCACGGTCCGGGTCGAGGGTCTGGACATCACCCACATGTGGGATCGCAGCCGCACGCTCTTTCGCCGCCGGCGGGTCGGGATCATCTTCCAGGCGTACAATCTCCTGCCCACGCTCACCGCGGCCGAGAACATCGCCGTACCCCTGCTGGTGGACGGCGTGCCCACCGCGGACATCCGTCGCAGGGTGGGCGACATCATGCGGCTGGTGCACATTGACCACCGTTCCGAGCATCGCCCCCAGGCCATGTCCGGTGGTGAGCAACAGCGCGTGGCTATCGCCCGGGCCCTGCTGAACGATCCGGCCCTGATCCTGGCCGACGAGCCAACCGGCAACCTCGATTCGGTCAACGCGGCGGAGATCTGGCAGTTGCTCCGTCATCTGGCCCACGAACTCAAGAAGACGGTCCTCATGGTCACACACGAACCGGCGGCGGCCTCCTACGCGGACGAGATCCACGTGCTCAAGGACGGCAAGCTCATCGGCTCGATCGAGGGAGTAGAACTCGGCGATGCGGCACTGGTGGCAACTCGGTACGCGAAACTGGCGGGCTAGGCCCGGACGGACAGCTGGTGCCCTCGCGGCCATCGCCCTCGGCGTTGGCGTGGTGATCTGGGTGACTTGCGCCTATGAGTCCGTGCGGCTGGCCCTTCGTGATCAAGTCTGGCTGTGGGTGGGGAAGAGTCACGCGGCCATTGAAAGCGGCTACGGAGCCGACGGCAACGTCTTCCAGTCGGTCAGCGAAGAAGTCCGGAAGATCCCCAACGTCAAGCATGTGACCTACCAGCTCAAGCGGCGAATGCTGCTTCGGAGGTTCGATCCGACCACCTCCCGCCCGGAGACCGATCTCCCTCTTGCGGTTCCCACTTCCCAGCCCCCGCCGCTCGCCAGTCTGCCGGCCGACGTCGCCTTCGACGACGAAGCCGACCCCAGCATGCTCGATCAACTCGTGCAGGCCATCGGCATCGAGCCGGATTTCGAGTACATCTTCCGCGACTACGACCAGGAGCGCGTTGAGGGACGAATGCTACGCCAGGACGACACCGACGCGGCGGTGGTTGACTACCAGTTCGCCAACATGCTCGGCCTCAAGCTCGGCGACAAGTTCACCCTGCGCGCGGCGGCCCTCAACGAATATGACCGCCCGACCGAGTCGGTGGCCGTGTTCACCGTGGTCGGCACGCTCAAGCACCGCCGGGTTGCCAAGACTCAGCGTCCGGTAGTGCTGGCCAAGCTCGATCGCATCCAGGCTCTGTCCGGCTACGGGCGCGATCCGAAGCGGGTCACCAAGATTGACGTCATCCTCGAGAACACCACGGACCAGGCGATCGTCCGGGCCGAGTCCAATTTGAGCATGATCGTGCGCAAGTACCAGGAGGGATACCTGGTCACCTCCTCGCGTGCCAAGATGAGACAGGTCCAGATGGCCCAGGATCAGACCGGTGTGGTCATGGGGATGTTCTCCACCGTAGCCCTTTTCACTGCCCTGTTCACCATTCTCTCAACGCTGAGCATGGGGATGGTGGAACGGATCGGCCAGATGGGCACACTCCGCTGTCTCGGCATGACCCGCGTCCAGATGGCCCTCTTGGTCCTGGGCGAAGCCCTGCCAACTGGAATGGTCGGTATCCTCCTCGGCATCCCGGTTGGACTGGGTCTAGCCAAGATGAGCGTCTGGCTGGCCCCGGAGTACATCGGTGAATTGGCGATCAACAAGACCGGCCTGGCCCTCGCCCTGGCCGGCGGGCTCGCTACAACGCTGGCCGGCGCGCTGCTGCCGATGATGCAGGCCCTGCGGGTCTCACCCTTGGCTGCTTCCCGGCCCCAAGCCCAGCCCCCTTCGGGCATTCTAGCCTGGCTGGCGGCGCTTCTCGGCGTCGCGATGATCGTCACTCACTCGGTGATGCTGGTTCGCATTCCCGCCAACCAGTGGTTCCTCAAGCCCCACCTCAGCTTCATCGGAGTAGGGCTGCTGTTCACCGGCTACGGGCTGATCATGCCCCTGACCATCCGACTGGTCGGGCCGCTCGCGGTTCATCTCATGACCGTCGTTCTCGCCCTGCCCCGGCGGCTGCTGGGCGACCAGATCGGGCGGGCGGTGTGGCGTTCGTCAGCCATCTGCTGCGGACTGATGGTCGGGCTGTCACTCATCGTGACGCTAGTTGTCTTGAGCGCCTCCCTGGCGGCGGGATGGGATTTCCCGAAGAACTTCTGCGAGGCCTTTGTGTACACCCTCCCCCCGATCGACTGGACCGTGGCCGACCAGGCCCGGCGGACGGAAGGTGTCAGAAACTCCAACATCCAGGGCAAGGAGGAATGCGCCCTCATCAATACCGGCATCAAATGCCGGACCATCGGCGCCGGGCTCTTCGACTTCCCCGTTTCTCTCTTCGTCGCCGGCGATCCGGAGGAGTTTTTCCGGATCGCCAAGCTCGAGTTCGTCGAGGGCAGCCGCGATGAGGCCGAGGCCAAGCTCAAGCGCGGCGGCTACATCCTGGTCACGCCCGAGTTTGTCCGCACCAAGAAGAAGACCTACAAGGACAAGGTGCTCGTCCGGCAAGGCGCCCTGTTCGGTCAAGGACGCTACTTCGAGATCGCCGGCGTGGTCACCAGCCCGGCCCTGGACATCGCCGCCAACTACTTCAACGCCGGGGACATGCTGGTTGCGGCCGCGGTCCACGTCGTGCTCGGTACACTGGACGATGCCAGCAAGGTCTTCGGGCTGCCCCGCCAAGCGAGCCTTTTCCTAGTCAACTTCGACATCCCCTTCTCGGCCAACGTGCCGCCCGAGTTCAAGCAGACCAGACCGCCGCTGACCAGCGACCCGCTCCGAATGGTCAACCAGCTGAGATCGTGGGCTCCTCTCATGCCCGAACGAAAGGCCGAGATCGACTCGATCATGGGTGACATCGAGAATCGCCAGGCCAGTGCCGGCAGCCGCGCCGCCTGGGACCAGGTCCCTCTCCTTCGCCTCTTCCGCGAGGCCCTCACGCCGCAACTGGCTCCTCCCTGGCCCGATCTCACCCCGGAGGAGCGATGGCAGACCTACCGCGAGGAACTGGTGATGCGGCTGATCGCCAGGCGGACCGGCAGCTCCAACACCATGCACGCCTCGGTTCGGGCACTCAAGTCCCAGATCGATCACGATCTGGGCCGAGCGACCCGGCTCTGCTCGGCGATTCCGATTGTGGCCCTGATCGTGGCCGCCCTGGGCGTGGCCAACCTCATGATGGCCAACGTCACCAACCGCATCCGTCAGATCGCCATGCTCCGATCCGTCGGAGCTACCCGTTGGCAGATCACCCGACTGGTCATCGGTGAAGCCCTGGTGCTGGGTGTACTTGGATCGCTGATCGGCGTCGCCCTGGGGATGCATGCCGCCTTCGGCATTAACGCCATGACCGAGGCCATCTGGGGATTCCGCCCCGAGGCGACCGTCCCCTGGGGCTGGCTCAGCCTCGCCATCGGCCTGACCCTGAGCGTATGCCTGATTGCAGGCGTTCTCCCTGCCCGGCGAGCCGCCGGCACGAATATCATCGACGCGCTGCGCACAACCTGACGGTCGTGCGAGCGGTCAGCGGCCAATCAGCTTCCGGCTTGGCGACTCCAGCCGAGGAGCGATCCGGGAGACGGCCGAAGGGGCTGCGGGGACCGGGCAACTCCCTTCTGCACCGTCGTTCTGACATCTCGGCGTTTCGAGGAGCCTGCCCTTTCCCTACTTCCTCTCCACTCTATGCTTCTGCGTGAAAGCGCGGCGCAGGGCGGGATCGCGGACGTCGACAGCGGCCGACTGGGCAAGCTCGCCCTCCAGAGTCTCCTGCCGAACGCGGCTCAGCCGGTCGCTCAGGCTCTTGCGAAGCCCGTCCTTACCGACGCTCTCGAATCTTGCGTTGCTGGCGGGGAACCGACGTTCCAGCTTGATGAGGTGATAGGTGTTCTGTTCATGGATGGCGGTTGAGACTTCGCCTTCCTTGAGGCTGAAAGCGGTCTCGCGGATGAGCGGCGGAATGCCCGGATCGTTTCGCGTGAACGGTGTGACCAGCCCGCCTCGAGCCGCGTTAAACTCGTTCTCGCTCAACTGCCGGGCAACCAGTTCGAAGTCTTTCCCGCTGGCGAGCATGGCCTTGGCCCTGGTGACCGCGGCCAGCGAACCGAGTTGGATGTGACGCACCTGGACCTTCTCGCCGTAAGCCAAGGCGTATTCCTCACGGAGCATCTTCTCGGTGATCTCCATTCTGGCCACTTCGGCGGCAGCGATCTTGGCCAAGTAGGCCCGCTGCTCCATGCGCAGCTGCCACTCACGCGCGGAGATGTTCTTGGCAGCCAGGAACTGATCGAGAAGCGTTTGGGCGGTCGCGGCATCAATGCTTGGGCCGTTGGAGGCGCTGAGCGGCGAGGCCAGCCGGCGAAGAGCGTCCTGATGGGCGGCGGCCACATCGGCGGCGGTGACGCTCAGGTGCAGCTCAGCGGCCCGTTTCTTGGCCGCACTGAGCAGCACGAGATGCTCCAGGATCGTCAGGCCATGACACTCATAGAGCAGCTTGTCCATTTCGGATCGGTGAATGGGCGTGCCGTCCACCAGGGCCAGGACTTCGCCCGGCTGGGAGGTTGGCGAAGAGCCCGGGTCAGAGGCAACCGGGAGGGCACTCGCCAGCGGCGCGGGTGATGGGGCCGGACCCGGCTTGGGATCCGCGGGCACCTGGGGAGACTCCAGGGCCTGCTCCACCGGCGTGCCGACCGGCTTCTCCTGCGTGGCGCAGCCCGGCCAACAGCAGACGAGCCCTGTCGTCAAGGCGATGAATCCGACCAGACCCGTGTGTTTGACTCGATCCATGGCGACCTCCACGGCCGTTCGATGACGGCCTGAGGCACACCATTTCACTCCCCCTTGCCCCGGTTGGCAAGGGGACCATGACGTGCCCGCCGAACGCACCTATAATGGTCTCTTTGGCAGCTGCGAACGGAGGCCTATGGTCCTATGAGCCACGAACCCTCGGAACGGGACTTCAAACGCCGGCTGACACGGCAGGTCAAGATCGGCAACGTCCACGTCGGTGGCAACGCGCCTGTCTGCCTGCAGTCCATGACCAGCACTCACACCCATGACGTGGACTCGACGATCGCCCAGATCAACCGGCTTGCAGCCGCCGGGTGTGATGTGGTTCGAGTGGCCGTGCCGGACCGGAAGGACACGGAGGCGCTCAAGGAGATCGTCCGGCAGAGTCCGATGCCCGTCGTTGCCGATGTCCACTTCCACTTCCAGCGAGCTCTGGAAGCCATCGCGGCCGGGGTGCACAAGATCCGGCTCAACCCCGGGAACATCAAGGATCGCAAGCAGGTGAACGAAGTCATCCGGGCCTGCCGTGACGCGGGCATCCCCATCCGAGTAGGCGTCAATGAAGGCAGCATTGTCGAGCGTCAGGACCAACAGCTCCGGGCGGCGGAGAGGGAGAATCTGGCCGCCGATCGATCGAATCTGGTGGGACTGATGGTTCGGAAGATGGAGGACTACATCCGCATCTTCGAGGAGAACGACTTCCACGACGTTGTCCTGGCGGCCAAGAGCCCGGATCCGATCATCGTGATCGACGCGTACCGGGCGATCAGTCGGAGGTTCGACTACCCGCTGCATCTGGGCGTCACCCACGCCGGGCCGCCAGAAACGGGACGGATCCGGTCGATCGCCGCGCTGGCGTCCCTGCTGGCCGAGGGGATCGGCGACACGATTCGCATCTCGTACGCCGCCGATCCGATTCACGAGGTCGAGGACGGGAAGGAACTGCTATGCAGTCTCGGCCTCCGGCCCAGGACGGAGCCGGAACTGATCGCCTGTCCGACCTGCGGGCGAATCGAGGTCGATCTGTTCAAGCTCGTCACCCAGATCCGGACGAAGCTGGCGTCCCTCAAAACGCCGATCAAGGTGGCGGTCATGGGTTGCGTGGTCAACGGCCCGGGCGAAGCCGAAGGGGCGGACGTCGCCGTCTTCGCCGGCCGGGGCCGAGGCGTGATCTACGTTCAGGGGGAGCAAGTCCGGAGCGTCAACGAAGACCAGATTGTCGAGGCGCTCTATGATGAGGCCCGAGCTTTCGCCTCCCGGGTCGAACGCGGGGAAGCCCGACTGTCGCGGGGCGAAGTCAGCATCACCCCGGCTTGACCGTCCGGCCGCGGTGCTGATGCCCACCTGCCGGACACCGCGCCGCGGCGTCCGTCAATCCCGCGACAACCCCTGCCGTCCGATGGCCGCGGGCTCTGCCTAGGCTTGCTCATCGATCATCTGGAAGAGGCCGGCGAGCCATTCCGCCGAGGAGCCGGTCGATTCAACCTCGTCGAGGAGTGATACCCCCTGGGATTACCCGCGGGCAGTGCCCATTCCCGCATTCTGACCCCCGGGCGGCGGCGGGACCGAGGGCATATCCGCCTCCATCTCCCGGTTGAATGCTTCGGCGTCCACACCGTACTGGGCCAGCACCTCCTGGACGGCCGCCTTGACGCTGTCCCGGTCATCGGCTCCCCCCTCGGCATTCTCCTCCGCCGCGCGAACCGCCTCCTCGACCGCGCGAGTGATCTCGTCGATCTGTGAGGAAAGTGATCGCAAGACTTGTTCTTCTCGCTCGCCGAATGAGCCGTAGCGAGGGGGTGAGCGAGAACGCGAGACTTGAGATGAGGATGGAGGCGCCGTCCTCAGCCGCGCGGAGCGGTCTTTCGCCACAGATTCCAGGACTAAAGGTCAGACCTTTGGATGCAGCATCGGCTTTCACCCGGCTCCCGCACCTGCCGGCCCGAACCGCTCATCTGCCCCGCTCCGAGAGCTCCGCCTTGCCGGTTCTCAGCGGCAGGCAGTCAGCAACTCTCGGAGCGGGTTCGTCGACAGCAGTCGGTGACCACCAGGCTGACGACTATGGCATATCCATGCATTCCGACGACGCGGGAATCGAGCTCCCCGCGAAGCACCGCTGCAGGAGGCCGAAGTCATTCTGGTCGCCATCGCCGTCCTGGTCGAAGTCCACCGCCTCGCATCCTTCGGCCAGGGCCACGGCCGGTCCGCGGGTACAAAGGATGAACAGCGACACGTCCACGGCGTCCACGTAGCCATCGTCGTTCAGGTCGGCGGTCGGACGAGCAGGATGAAGCAGGAACTTGGTCGTCTTGAGAGCTGCGTCGCTGATGCGCACCTCGTCGATCCAGCCGTAGAACCGATCCGTGTGCCCGCCCGCGTACATGCCTCGCCCGACGGTCCAGTTGCCTGCCAGCCAGTCTCCGCCGGACCCTGCCCCGGCGGACATGGCCGTGTCGGGGCTGCCGCTGGCGGCGATGTCGGTCTCGGCGACCAGCTGATACCCGTTGCCGGCGGCCACGTCATCCAGATACAGCCGCAACCAGGAGCCGTCACTGACCGCCGCCGCGTGGTACCACCTGTCGGCCTGGACCGCCCCGTCGATCGAGATGGCTTGGTGGAAGAACCCAGAGACATCGGAGAACTTGAAGGCGATCGCATCACCTGGGATAAGCTGGAAGTACAGGGCCGACAGATCCGTCGAGCTCGGCACGGTACCCTGGCTGTCACGGCCGACGAAGGTACGATATCCGGCTGAGCCCGCTTGCCCCTTGAAGGAGGCTTCGATGGTAAAGGCCGCGGGACTCATGGTTCGCAGGGGAGCGTCCGGATCGCTCCACAGTCCGGGGAGACCGTCCAGGTTTTGAATGCTGAAGGTGTTGACCGCGCCGGTCTGCATGATCGAACTCACCGGCACGTCGGTACGATAGTAGTTGTTGGACCAGGTCGAACTCCACGCCGACAGATTGTAGCCGTTGCCGGAGCTGTCGAATGCACCCGCCTGCCATGCGCCGTCACCGGCGGTGTGGTGGATCAGCGTGTCAGCCGGGCCTTCCTCGAACCGCCAATAGGCCACGGTGCTGGCGGGTCTCACCACCTTGATCGTCCGCTGCGGCGAATTGAGGCCGCTGAAAGAGGCTGTGATGCCGGCGGTTCCGAGCGCCTCTGCGACGATCTGCCCATCCGGCCCGACGGTGACCACGCCGGTCGGTGCGACGCTGTACGACGTTCCGAACGACGCGGCGCTGACCTCCCGGGTCCCGGCCGGGCCATAGCTGGCGATCACCCTGGCCTGCTGGGTCAGGCCGACGCGCATGGCGTCGTAAGGAAGCCGAAGATCTATCGACTCGGCGGCATGAACGTTGGCGGTCAGGGCCGGCCCGGCGCCGGCCGGACAGCTGCTGGAGGACAGCGAAAAGCGAGCCGTTCCGGGTACACCAAACGCAATCGGGATCGTCCGGGCGGTCGAGCTGCCGGCGTCAAAGTGGACTTCGAGGGAGCCGCCGGTGCCGTCGACCGGCCAGGCCACGGTCGGCGCATCGCTGGTCACGGTCACGTTCACCGCCTGAGTCGCATTGCACGCCGCCGAGATGGCCAGCGTCACGCTTGCCGGGGCATCGCCCACCGCTGCGTCGATCGCGTCCGGCAGCAGCACCATGATCTGGTTCGGGTCGAAGAAGAGGAATTGGGTGACCGGCAGAGCCGCGCTGCTGATGCGCACCTCGTCGATCCAGCCGTAGAATCGGTCCGTGTGCCCGCCCGCATATATACCTCGCCCGACAGTCCAATTGCCCGCCAGCCAATCCCCACCGGAGCCTGATCCCGCGGTCATGGCGGTGTTCGAACTGCCGCTGGCGACCATGTTGGTGTCCGCGACCGGCAGATAGCCCGTACCGGCAGCCACGTCATACAGATACAGCCGCAGCCAGGTGCCGTCACTGACCGCCGCCGCGTGATACCACTTGCCGGCCTGGACCACGCCGCCAGCGGAGACGGCCTCGTGGAAGTACCCGGAGACATCGGAGAACTTGATGGCGATCCCATCGCCTGGAACAAGCTGGAAGTACAAGGCTGACAGATCCGTCCAGGCCGGCACAGTGCCCTGGCTGTCACGGCCGACGAACGTCCGATGCCCCGAGGATCCCACCTCCGCCTTGAAGGAGGCTTCGATGGTAAAGGCTGCAGGGCTCATGGTTCGCAGAGCGCTGTCCGGGTTGGTCCACAGCCCCGGAAGGGCATCGAGGTTCTGAATGCTGAAGTGGTTGGCAGCGCCGGTCCCCAGGATCGAACTCACGGGTACGTCGGTACGATAGTAGTTGTTCGACCAACCGGCGCTCCATGCCGACAGGTCGTACGCGTTGCCCGAACTGTCAGCCGCACCCGCCTGCCAGACACCATCACCGGTGGTATGGTGGATCAGCGCGTCAGCCGGGCCTTCTTCAAACCGCCAGTAGGCGACGGTATCGCCTGGCGTTATGACGTTGATCGTCCGCTGCGGCGAAGTGAGGTTTCCGAAGGAGGCCGTGACACCGGCCGTCCCGGGAGCCGCTGCGGTCACCTGACCGTCGGCGCTCACGCTGACCACACCGGCGGGCGCGGCGGTGTAAGTCGTCCCGAACGAGGCGGCGGTCACATCCCGCGTTCCGGCGGCGCCGTAGCTCGCGATGACCGTGGCTTGTTCGGTCAAGCCCACGCGCATGATGTCATGCAGGACATGAAGGTCGATCGATTCGGCAGAATGGACCGTCACGGTCAGGGCCGCTCCCGCGCCCGAGGGGCAGTTGCTGGCCGACAGGGTGAAGTGGGCCGTCCCGGCGTCGCCAAACGCGATCGGAACGGACTGGCTGGTCGAGGCCCCGGCATCGAAGTGAACCACGAGTGCCCCCCCGGTTCCCCCGGCCGGCCAGGCGACAGTTGGAGCATCGCTGGTCACGGTCACGTTGACGGCCTGGGTTGCGTTACAGGCGGCCGAGATGGCCAGGTTCACGATTACCTGAGCGTCGCCCACGGCTGCCTCCCACGCGCTCGGCGACATGACCATAACCTGATCAGGATCGAAGAAGAGGAAGTCGGTGACGGGGAGTGCCGTATCGCTGAGTCGAACTTCATCGATGAACCCGTAGAACCGATCCGTGTGCCCGCCGCCGTACATGCCGCGCCCGACGGTCCAGTTGCCCGCAAGCCAGTCGCCGCCGAAGCCCGCGCCGGGAGTCATGGCTGTGTTTGGACTACCGCTGGCGGCCATGTTGGTCTCGGCAACCGGCAGATAACCGGTGCCGGCCGCTACGTCATAGAGATACAGCCGCAGCCAGGTGCCGTCGCTGACCGCCGCCGCGTGATACCACTTTCCGAGCTGGACCGCACCGCCGGCCGAGATGGCCTGGTGAAAGTACCCGGAGACATCGGAGAACTTGGCGGCGATCGCATCGCCTGGAACGAGTTGGAAGTACAAAGCTGACAAATCCGTCCAGGTCGGCACGGTACCCTGACTGTCGCGGCCCACGAACGTCCGGTACCCGGCCGCCTCAGCCTTGAAGGACGCCTCGATCGTGAAGGCCGCGGGGCTCATCGTTCGCAGCGCCCCGTCCGGACTGCTCCACAGCCCCGGAAGAGTATCCAGATTCTGAATGCTGAAACTGTTGACCGCGCCGGTCCGGCGGACCGTGCTCGCGGGAACATCGCTGCGATAGTAGTTGTTGGACCACGTCGAACTCCACGCCGAGAGCGCGTAGTCATTGCCGGAGCTGTCGGCCGTTCCTGCTGTCCAGACGCCGTCACCCGCGGGGTGCGGGATCAGCGTGTCAGCCGGCCCTTCCTCAAATCGCCAATACGCGACCGTTGAACCCAGGGCGATAGCCGACTGACTGACCAGTACCGCCAGCAGCACACCGACGACCCAACGTTCAGTTCTTGACCACCGCATCGTTCACCTCACAATCCTGCAACGAGAACACGTTCGCGAAGACAGAACACGGATATGGAGAGCGCTCAACCTCAGAAGATGCCGGCGATCTCTCTTGTCATTCACGGCGCCCATGAAGTGGATGCTGACGCCACCGGGCAGGCTCTTGACGGACTCCGCACGCTCAGCCAAGACCCATCGAGCCGAAAGAGGACCTCGCCACCGAGATCGGATGACCGTTGATGCTCCCATTTCCGCCTCTTCCGCCAGGCTGAATCATCGCGCCATGGCGGCCTGTCGCAAGAGTACTCATGGTATCACGCATTCCTGCTCGGCTGAATGAGCGCCAGCGTATTTAAATTGAGATCCTTTTCGATCCCACCCATAGCCTGCACATGCCATAGTGCGGCCATCAACGACAGGTCATCCCGAACAACCGGAGCGGGAACAGAGACCAGGATTCACCCGGCACCCCGGCGTGCCGACCTCCGCTGTTCTTTCCCTCCAGTGTGCCTTTGCCGAGGTCCCAACCCGGTCCGGCGATTGGCGGTCGGCCGGCACTTGGCCCTACAATGCACACGACCTCGAGGGTCTGGAGTACGATCCATGAACGGCTGGTTCGTGACGGGCACGGATACGGGTGTGGGCAAGACGGTGATTGGCGGGGCACTGGCCATGCTGGTCCGGGCGGCGGGTCTGCGCGTCGGAGCGTTCAAGCCAGTGGCCACCGGCTGTCGGCGGGACATGAGGCTGGGGCTGGTGTGTGAGGATGCCGAGTTCCTGGCTCACTGCGCGGATGCCGCTGAAGATCTGGCCACGATCAACCCGGTCCGTTACGCCGGCGACCTGGCCCCCATGGTAGCGGCCGAATGGCGCAAACAACCGATTGACTGGAACGCGATCGACCAGAGCTGGGGGCGGATCCAGCAATCGTCGGACTGGGTTGTCACCGAGGGGGCTGGCGGCCTGCTCGTGCCCATCGACCGGAACAACACCATGGCCGATCTGGCCCGGCGTCTCGATCTGCCGCTGGTCATCGTCGCTCGCCCTGGGCTGGGCACGATCAACCACACGTTGCTGACCCTGGAGGCCGCCCGAGCGCGGAAGCTCACCGTGGCCGCCGTAGTGGTCAACGGCTATCGTCCGGGATCGGCCACCTTGGCGGAGGAGACCAATCCCGAGGTCATCAGCCGGCTGGCGAAAATGCCCATTCCCCTGATCGTGCCGTTCGACGCCAGAACCGACACTCGCCAGGGGATCGTCGGCGAGTCCGTCCTGTTTCCGCTCCGCGACTTCGTCAATCAAGCGATCGGGCAACAGAGAAAGGCGAGCCGCACGCCGTGACCGCCCGCTGCCCTCTGCTCGTGGCCAGTGGGAGCCGCCGACCCCGAGCCGGTGTCATGCTCGTGTCGACTTCCCGAAGATCCTCCCTCCGCTCTCGTTTTCTCGGCTTTCTACTTCCGCTTTCCCTTCTGTCGCTCGACCATCCCGCTCACCTTGGCAGGCAGCCCGAACAAGCGGATGAAGCCGATCGCATCGGTCGAGTCGTATTCATCGCCCATGGTGAAGCTGGCCAAGTCGGGCATGTAAAGGGAGAAGGGGCTTCTGCATCCGACCACGCGGCAGTTGCCCTTGTACAGCTTGACCCGCGCCGTGCCGCTCACGTTCTTCTGCGTCGTATTGAAGAACGCATCCAGAGCCTGGCGCAACGGTGCGTACCAGAGACCGTAGTAGACCAGCTCCGCGTAGCGCAGGGCGACTTCCTGCTTGTAGTGGAACGTGTCGCGATCCAGGCAGACGTGCTCAAGCGACTGGTGGGCGGCGTACAGGATCGTACCCGCGGGCGTCTCGTAGACGCCGCGGGACTTCATGCCCACCAGGCGGTTTTCGACGATATCGACCTGCCCGATGGCGTGCCTGCCGCCCAGTTCGTTGAGCTTCTCGATGATCTTGACGCCGTCCATTGCCCGGCCGTTGAGCCCCACGGGCACGCCAGCCTCGAAGTCGATCTCGACGTAAGCGGGCTTGCTCGGCGCCTTCTCGATCGGCACGCTGATGACCAGCATCTGGTCCTTGGGCTCGTTCCAGGTGCTCTCCAGCTCGGCGCCCTCATGGGAGATGTGCCAGAGATTGCGGTCCCGGGAGTAGATCTTCTTCTTGGTCTGATCGACGGGGATGCCCCGGGCGTTGGCGTACTCCACTGCCGCCTCGCGGCTGCGGAGCTTGAACCGGGGGTCTTTCCAGGGAGCGATGATCCTGAGCTTGGGATCGAGGGCCATCACGGTGACCTCGAAGCGCACCTGGTCGTTGCCCTTGCCCGTTGCCCCGTGAGCGACGGCGTCGGCCCCGAACTCGTGGGCGACCTTGACCTGCTCCTTGGCGATCAGCGGGCGGGCGATAGAAGTACCCAGCAGGTACCGACCCTCGTAGACCGCCCCGCTCTTGAGCATCGGCCAAAGGAAATCGCTGACGAACTCCGACCGCAGGTCGCGAATCACGCACTCGCTCGCCCCGCTGTTGAGGGCCTTCTTGCGGACCGCCTTCAGTTCATCCCCCTGGCCCAGCTCGGCGGCGAAGGCGATGACCTCGCAACCGTAGATCTCGCGGATCCAGGGCAGAATCACGCTGGTATCGAGACCGCCGGAATACGCAAGGACGACTTTCTTAGGATTCTGTGCCATTTTGATGTTCCTCTTCAATCGGATCCCGTGAAAGCGGGGATTATCCGCTCCTCGCCCGCACATGTCCAGCAACGTGCCCCCGAGGCGTCGCCCCACAGGTTCCACGGTCAAACCGGCACTGCCTGCATCGGATGGCAGTCAGGCTGCCTGGCCGGTACCTTCCACGGCTTGCGCCCCCCCACCATGCACCAGAGATGGTACTTGACGAACACGTCCGCGTTCACGTAGCCGATTTCCTTGAGCCAGCTGACCTGATCCATGAACGGCTCGTGCAGGTCATCGCCCTTGGTCTTCGGCCGGTCGAAAAGCTCAACGTTGCGGCGTTTCCAGTTCTCAAAGTGCCCCGCCCACTGCCGGGCGTGCCCCTGCAATTCGGGCGGCACACGGAGCATCTGCTCAGCCACGTACCGTACCCACACGTCCAGACTCCCGCGGTACGCGTCCGCGTCCAAACCCTTCATCTCGTCGATGTTGACCAACCAGCCACCCTCAGCGAGGAGATCGAAACTGCGGGCATAGACGGCCCTTTTCTCGTCGTGCTCGAGGTGGTGAATGGCGGACATGGAGCAGATGACGTCCACAGGCGCCGACACGCGGCTAACCCAGTCTCCTTCCATCGGCGAGAGAACGTAGGTCACCTGGCCCCCGAACCTCCCCAGCCGTCGCCGCGCGGTCGCCAGAAACGCCTCCGATGAATCCACCCAGTAACATGAGGCACGCGGGCACACGGTCAACATCCTCTCCAGCAGCCGACCACTGCCCGCACCAAGGTCAATCACCCGAGGGCTTGCCAGCGAGACCAGATCCACCTGGCGAATCATTTCCTGCTGCAGGAACTCGTACATGGGCACGAGGAAGGGGGCCATTCGGTCGTAATCCTCGGCCATCTGGGCAAAACGTTGCCTGTCCACTGACTGCATGCCCGTACCTCCTTTGTATTCCGAAATCGAAGCGTCGAGGCGTGACTAGCGGCCGAGACGCTGAACGAGGTGAAGTCGAATCGTGGCGGTGGGGGCGGGAATGCCGGTCCAGATCTGGAATTGGGCGGCGGCCTGATTGACGAACATGGCGACGCCGTCGATGGTGCGGCAACCGCGCTCTCGGGCGTCGCGGAGAAGCTGGGTTTCGATCGGATTGTAGATCGTGTCGAACACGACCATCTTGCCCAAACGCGGACCACCAGGCAGCGGCGATTCGTCCACCTTCGGCCACATTCCGATACTGGTGCAGTTCACGACCACGTCGGCCTCGAGCCGCCCGCGATCGTTCCACGGCCGTGCGGTGGCCTGGAATTCGTCAGCCAGGGCCCGGGCCTTGTCGGCGGTGCGGTTGCAGATCGTCACCCGGCAACCAGCGTCGCGCAGACCGGCCACGATTGCCCGGCTCGCACCGCCGGCGCCCAGGACGACCACGGCGGCATCGCCAAGATCGCCCCCCCCGGCCAGGCCGGCCATCAGGGCGTCCATCGCCCCCCGGTAGTCAGTGTTGCTCGCCGAGACTCGGGCGTCGGAGCCGTCCGGTCTCGTGCCCTTCTCCACAGACAGCGTATTGGCCGCTCCAATCCGGCGGGCCAGCGGCTCGATGTCGCCGCCGCGTTCCTCAACGTAGCGCAGCAGATTCTGCTTGTGCGGAATGGTCACGCTGCAACCCCGCAGGTCCAGCCATGGCCGGCGCAGGCACCCGTCGACGAAGGCCCTGAAGTCGGTGTAGTCCGGTTCGACCCGCATGGGCAGGTAGACGCCGTTGTGGCCCACCTCGCCGAACGCCGCGTTCATGATTGCCGGGCTCATCGAGTGTGCCACCGGGCAGCCGATGACCCCGTAGACACGGGTCTCGGCGTTCAGCGCATCCCAGCGGTACATCTCGCGCATCTGCGTAACCGGCACCTGGCCGGGAGCGCTCTCCTGCCCCGCTTCCAAGGATGCAAAAGTCAGCACCGCCCCCCACTTGCGGGCCAGAACGCGGGCGAGTATCCCAGCCTCGCCCATGGACAGGGCGATGGTCGGGCGGACAGCGGCAGACGCCCGCAGGGCCTCGAGCATGAGCAGCGAATCGGTAATCTTGTTCGCCTTGCACGCCAGCTTGACCACGTGGGCCGGCTCACGAGCGATGTCAGCGAGAATCGATGCCGGGTCGTCGGGGGTCCTCTCGAAGTCGTGCTTGGAAAGGATGAGCCGGGCGCGCGGGCGGCTGCTATCGGTATTCACATCACAGACCAGGCCGATCTTCTGACGGATATTGGCGCTCCGCCGCCAGGCTTCATACTCGAAGTCCAGGTAATGAGCGCCGCACAACCCGGCCAGTTCCATGAGGCTGACCCGCCCCGATTCGTCGCCGTCCCACCGGCCACCCTCCTCGGCCATCCTGCAGGTGACGATGAGCTCACCCGGGAATGAACGGGCGGCGTCCATCAGGCGTCGGAGCGACGCCAGGTCGTGATCGCGAAGGTGGTCCAGTCGAAGTTCAATCATGTCGGCCTGAGCAGCGGTTGCGGCCCGGATGTCGGCGGCCATGCGCTCGTACGTATTCGCTGTCAACGGAACGCAGAGCTTTGTTGTCATAGGGTCACCTGCTGACTTCTGTTCCCCGGTCAGCGTTGTCTCCGCCTGACCGAGGAGGCCACTTCATCCGGTATGGTCGCTGGATGCTATCGTCAACACCCGGGCCGCTGTGGATCCCGCTGTCAGTCCTTGGCGGCCGCGGGCGGACTAAGCGCCTTGCCAAGCCCCCTGACGGCCCGGTTGACGGCGTTGAGGAACGCCAGAGCGCTGGCTTCGATCACATCGGTGGATCGGCCCCGCCCGCGATACGATTTGCCGCGGGCCACGAGTTCCAGCTGGACTTCGCCCTGGGCGTCGCGACCGCCGGTCAGGGCGTGCAGGTCATACTCCTTGAGCACCGCATCCACGGCGGTCATACGCAGGATACAGGTGAACGCGGCGTCGATCGGCCCGTCGCCGGTGGCGGCGTCAGTCAGAATCTCGTCGTTCTGGTGGTTCTTCAGACGAACGGTCGCGGTAGGCACGACGCCGGTCCCGCCAGTCGTCTGCAGGGCGACCAGCTCCCAAGCCCGGCCATCGTCTGCTTCGTCCAGAATCTGGCGGACGATCGCCTCCAGATCCTCGTCGAAGACCTCCTTCTTACGATCGGCCAGGCTCTTGAACTGGGCGAACACCTGATCGAGCCGGCTGTCGTCCAGGTCAAAACCCAACTGCATCAGCCGTTCGCGGAGCGCATGCCGGCCAGAGTGCTTGCCGAGCACCAGCGTCGAGGCGGTAATACCCACGTCCTCGGGATTCATGATTTCGTAGGTGGATCGGTGAGCGAGCACACCGTGCTGATGGATGCCGGCTTCATGGGCAAACGCGTTCTCCCCGACGATGGCCTTGTTCCGCTGGACGTGCAGGCCGGTCAATGCACTGACCAGGCGGGACAACGGATACAGCCGCTTGGTGTTGATCCGTGTCTGACACCCGAAGACGTCGGCCCGGGTGCGGATGGCCATGACGACTTCTTCCAGACTCGCATTCCCCGCCCGTTCGCCGATACCGTTGATCGTGCACTCGACCTGCCGAGCACCCGCCCGGACGGCCGCCAGCGAGTTGGCGACCGCCAAACCCAGATCGTTGTGGCAGTGGACACTGATCACCGCCTTGCCGATGCTCTTCACGTTGGCGAAGAGGTACTTGATGATGTCCTCGAAGTGATCGGGGGTCGAATAGCCCACGGTATCGGGGATGTTCACTGTCGTCGCTCCCGCCTCGATGACTGCTTCGACGACCTCGGCCAGAAAGGGCAACTCGGTCCGGGACGCGTCTTCCGGCGAGAACTCAACGTCGTCGACGAAGCCCTTGGCCAGCTTCACGCCTTCGACGCTCAGCTTGATGATCTCCTTCTCGGCTCGCTTCAGCTTGTACTGGCGGTGAATGGCCGAGGTCGCACAGAAAGCGTGGATACGCGGTTTGGCAGCACCCTTGACTGCCTCCGCGGCCCGAACGATGTCTTTCTCCGTACAGCGGGCCAGTCCCGCGACCGTGCTGTTCTTGATCACGCCGGCGATCTGCCGGACGGCCTCGAAGTCGTCGGGCGAGGTGATGGGAAAGCCGGCTTCGATGATGTCGACGTTGAGGAGTTCGAGCTGCTTGGCGATCTCCAGCTTCTGAGTGGCGTTCAACGACGCTCCCGGAGACTGCTCCCCGTCCCGGAGCGTGGTATCGAAGATGCGGATCATGGGCCGATCCTTCGTTCCCGACGGCTCGCTCGCGCTCATGGCCTGTCTACCTCCAACTCCCCAAAGCGTAAACGTTACCCCGGGTCCACCGGGGGTGCCAGCCCACCGGTCACCCGGCGAGGCGGCAGCTGAACTCACCAACGAAAAAAGCCCCACGCTTGTTCGCGTAGGGCTTCTCGATTCCAGCTTCTTCTTTCGGTCAGCCGGCCGAAGACCCTACGCGCAGACCAATAAGCAGCAGGCCAAGGGCGAGCCCCAGCTCTGCTGCCTCACTCACGCGCAAGGTCGAGTTATAGGCCAAAACCGACATCATACTGGGGATCATATCGGCTTGTGCCAGGCTTGTCAACAAGTGAATTCCGTGTTTTCCGGGCCGGGTAGCGGCTGGCCGGGCTCTGGTGTATCCTGCCCGCGGGCAGGGACAGCTGCCGTCTGGGCTCGTCCGGCCATCAATCATGATCCTTCGAGGTGTCTATGAAACCCAGTGCGTTTGTGAGCGTGGCGGCAATGACCCTGGCGGCGGGACTCCAGCTTCGGGCCGACCCCCCTTCGCATGCCCGATTGCAGGCCGTGCCCTTCACCCAGGTCCAGATCCAGGACGAGTTCTGGCTGCCGCGGATCGAAACCAACCGCAAGGTCACCCTGCCCCACAACATCAAGCTGTGCGAGGACACCAAACGAATCGACAACTTCGCCGTCGCCGGCAAGAAGAAGGAAGGCAAGTTCGAGGGCATCTACTACAACGACTCCGACGTCTACAAGGTCATCGAGGGCGCCGCCTACACACTGGCTCTGCACCCCGACAAGGAGCTAGAGGCCAAGACCGATGAGATCATCGACCTCATCGCCTCGGCCCAGCAGCCGGACGGCTACCTCAACACCTACTACACGCTGGTTGAGCCCAGCAAACGATGGACCGACCTGCCGGCCAAGCATGAGCTGTACTGTGCCGGCCACATGTTCGAGGCGGCGGTGGCCTATTTCCAGGCGACCGGCAAGCGCAAGTTCCTCGAGGTCTCCTGCCGCTTGGCCGATCACATCGACGATGTGTTCGGACCGGGCAAGCTCATTGGCTACTCGGGCCACGAGGAGATCGAACTGGCCCTGATCAAGCTCTACCGTGCCACCGGCAACGAGAAGTACCGGAAGCTGGCGGAGTGGTTCGTCGCCATCCGCGGCCAGGAGCGCAACCCGAAGGAGGAGTACCGTCAGGCCCATCTGCCGGTCAAGGAGCAGAGCGAAATCGTGGGGCATGCGGTGCGGGCCATGTACCTGTACAGCGGCGTGGCCGACATCGCCGCGATGACCGGCGACCAGGGTTACAGCGATGCCATGGAGCGGCTTTGGCAGAACGTCACCGGCCGCAAGATGTACCTGACAGGCGGCATCGGGGCCGAGGCCCGCAACGAGGGTTTCTCCGCCGACTTCGACCTGCCCAACGATTCCGCCTACGCCGAGACCTGCGCCGCGATCGGCATGTGCTATTGGAACCATCGTCTGCTGCTGCTGCATGCCGACGGGCGGTTCACCGACATCCTCGAGCGGGTCATGTACAACGGGGCCCTGTCCGGCGTCTCGCTGGGCGGCGACCGGTTCTTCTACGTGAACCCGCTGGCCAGCCGCGGCGGGCACCATCGCCAGGCGTGGTTCGGCACCGCCTGCTGCCCGAGCAACGTGGTTCGCTGGCTGCCCTCGCTGGGCGGATACATCTATGCCCAGAACGACAAGGGCGTTTGGGTCAATCTCTATGTCGCCAGCACGGCCAAGATGACCCTGGCGGGCAACGAGCTCAAGCTGGTCCAGGAGACCCAGTATCCCTGGTCCGGTCAGGTCAAGATCAAGCTGGAGACGGCCAAGCCCGGCAGCTTCAGCATGAATCTGCACATCCCCGCATGGTGCGAGGCCTTCGCGGTCAGCGTGAACGGAGGGGAGATCGCCGGGGCGAAGCCGGAGAAGGGCTACCTGCCCCTCAGCCGGGAGTTCAAGAGCGGCGACGTGATCGACCTCAATCTGGCCATGCCGGCGCGGCGAGTGGAGTCGGACCCGCGGATCAAGGGCAACGTCGGGCGGGTGGCCATCGAGCGCGGCCCGCTGGTCTACTGCCTCGAGGGCACGGACAACGCCGGCAGAGTCCGCAATCTGGCACTTCCCCGAGAAGCCAAGCTGACCGAGAAGCTGGAGCCGGAGTTGCTCAACGGGGTGGTGGTGATCACCGCGGATGGGCTGACCGCCAGCCGGGCCGACTGGGGCGGGGCGCTGTACGGCAAAGCGGGCGAGGCCAGAAAGGCGAAGCTGACCGCGGTGCCGTACTGCGCCTGGGACAACCGCGAGCCGGGCGAAATGGTCGTCTGGATCCCCGAGGCCACCGGCCTGGCCGAGTCGTCGCTTCCGCCGACCAAGGCAACCCGGGCTAAGGTCATCGCCTCCCGGTGCTGGGAGCATGACACCGTCGCCGCGGTGAATGACGGAGCCATGCCGGCGCACTCGAACGACACCGGCGCCCCGCGGTTGACCTGGTGGCCGAACAAGGGCACCCAGGAGTGGATCGAATACCGTTTCGAGCGCCCCGAGATGGTCTCATCCGCCGAGGTGTATTGGTTCGATGACTCGACCACCCAGGGAGGCTGCCGCGTGCCGAAGTCCTGGAAGCTCCTCTGGAAGAAGGGTGACCAGTGGGAACCGGTGCAGGCCCCGGCGGGATTCCCGGTCCAGCGCGACCAGTTCAACCGGGTGACGTTCACTCCGGTACCCACGATGGCGCTGCGGATCGAGGTCCAACTCCAGGAGGGGATGAGCGGGGGGATTCTGGAGTGGCGAGTGCCGTAGCCGCGGACCGGGCGTGCGTCGTCCCGCCGATCTCCTGTGAGGGCGAGACCTTGCCCCTCTCACAAGGTCGACAAGACACCGAGCAGCCAATCATGAAGACAAGATACACTGCATCCAGCGAGGAACGCCCATGACTCCGGCAATCGCAACCCAACGCAACCCCTGGGCCTGGATCCCATCGCTGTACTTCGTCCAGGGCATTCCGTACGTCATGGCCAACGTGGTTTCGGTCATTCTGTACAAGCGGCTGGGAATCTCCAACACGGACATTGCCCTGTACACGAGCTGGCTCTACCTGCCCTGGGCCCTCAAGCCGCTGTGGAGTCCCTTCGTGGATATGTTCGGAACCAAACGGCGGTGGGTGCTGGCGATGCAAATTCTCCTGGGCGCACTCCTCGCCTGCGTGGCCCTTACCATCCCGATGCCCAGGTTCTTCCAGTACACGCTCGCTTTCTTCTGGCTGCTGGCCTTCAGCTCAGCGACCTATGACATCGCGGCCGACGGGTTCTATATGCTTGGCCTTCAACAGCATCAGCAGGCCGCCTTCGTGGGCGTACGCAGCACGTTCTATCGTATCGCGACCATTGCCTCCCAGGGCCTGCTGGTGATTCTGGCCGGGGCGATTGAAAGCCACAGCGGTCTGCCACCGGTGGAGTTCCAGGTCATGGTCAGGACACAAGTGGCGGCAACGACTTCCGCTCCGGCCACGCCGCCGAATCCTGCCCACGACGACGGTCCGGTTCACATCGTCGTCGAATCGGCCCGCGTGGAAGTGGGCCTGACGCCGCCGGACAAGGCCGTGCTCCAGGAGCTTCTGCAACAGGCCCGATCGAGCAATATCGAGAACGGTTTCTGCCCAGCCCCGGAAACCAGCGGGAAGAAGGAGCCCTCGTTCTGGACCCGACACGTGGCCACGCCACTCAAGGAATCACTGAAGAAGCACTTTGGTGACCCGCGCAAGAGCATCGACAAGCGAGCCGCAAGTCTCGCCACGGCAACCATTCGCCTGTCGGGGCCGCCGCAACCGGGCCAGACGGTCGCGGTCGTGGTCGGCCGAACCGGAGGAGACGAAAACATCGAGGCGATCGAAGGGGCACGACTGGCATTCACCGACCAGAACTGGAATCGGCCGGCGCGGGTCATCCTCCAGGTCGATCCCAAGCTGGACAAGGAGGTGACCACCACGTTTCGAGCCTCCGCCGGAAACATCCCGTTGGCCTGGAGCACGGTATTCGCGGTCCTAGCGGCGGTGTTCGTCGTCTTCTGCATCTACCACCGGTTCATCCTGCCCTATCCGGCGGCCGACCAGCCCTCCCTCTCCACAACCGAAAGCAGCCCGCTCCGAGAGTTCTTCCGTACTTTCGCGCTGTTCTTCCAGAAGAAGCGGATCTTGGCCGCAATTCTCTTCCTGCTGTTCTTCCGATTCGCCGAAGCCCAGCTGGTCAAGATGGTCTCCCCCTTCCTGCTCGACGGCCGCGAAGTGGGCGGCCTGGGCCTGACCACAAGCGAGGTCGGCGTGGCCTACGGAACGGTGGGGATTGCGGCCCTGACGGTTGGCGGTCTGCTCGGAGGGTATGTCATCTATCGGCAGGGTCTGCGCTTCTGGCTCTGGCCCATGGTGCTCATCATGCATCTGCCGGATCTGGCGTTCGTCTATCTTTCCTACGCCCAGCCGGAGAACCTGTACCTGATCAGTGCCGCGGTCGCAACCGAGCAGTTCGGGTATGGTTTCGGCTTCACCGCCTACATGATGTTCATGATCCTGCTGGCCGAGGGGGAACACAAGACCGCCCACTACGCGATCTGTACCGGCTTCATGGCACTGGGCATGATGATCCCGGGCATGTACAGCGGCTGGCTCCAGGAGACCATCGGCTACCAGCACTTCTTTGTCTGGGTCCTGTTGTCGACCATCCCAGGTTTCCTGGTCGCGGCCCTGGTCAAGATCCCGTCCGACTTCGGGCGCAGGAAGAAGGCGGCGTAGGCCCTGGGTCAAGCCGATACGGCGCGTGGCGACCGAGGATTCCGGCGCGGGCAGTCGGGCCGCGTTTCGGTTCTCGGCCTCCTCTCCCCCATTCCGCTTCCCGCTCTCCGCCCAACCCGAAAAACGAGACCGAAAAGCCCCCTGGGTACCCGGGCGAGCGTCTGGCGTCAGCCTGGAGAACCAGAGAAAACTCGAAAAAGGGGTATGTGTCACAGGGGGGCACGGTAGTATAATGGTGGAAGACAAGCCGGCGGCGTGACCGGGCAAGGTCACATGGGAAATGTCGGACAGGCAGTGCCGGTCCATCTCGCTGGGCCCACAACCGAACAGGAGGATGCCCTCATGTACCCGAGAATCCGTAGGTCCCCCCCGGCGGCCTTGCTGTGTCTGGCTCTGCTCACCTTCGCGGTGGGCGGGCCTACGTGCTGGCCGTCACTCACCAGCCTGAACCAGAAGACGGTCACGTTCCCGGCTTATTCATTCCCGGTCGGCGAACCGAGCTACTGGTTCGACCTGACCGAGTGGACGCGGCCCGACCGACCCACGACCTTCACCGTCGATTTCACCACCACCAAGTCCCTCGATTTCGTCAACGACGCCAACGGTGACGGCACCTACAACCCCGAGGAGCTCGACGATGTACGTGCGTGGGCCATGCTCCAGAACGGCCACGGCGGCGGGACGACCAGTTACCTGCCGATGAAACTGAAGTTCATCTCGTACCGCAAATACCAGGCAACGCTTGTTGGCCTGGCTCCCGATCTGGCCACTGGACAAGGGTCACCTGCCAAATGGAAGGTCCGAGTGGACAAACGATATTATGGCGATCCGGATCTCGACTTCACCATGGAGGTCAACTGCCAAGTCACATTCACGCCGTGGGGACAGCTTTAGCCATTGCGCGCATCTCAAACAGCCCGATTGCGCAGGGAATCTCCCTGTCTCTTCCCCGATGCGGCTGTACGCGCGGAGCACCCTTGTACGGACCGGTGCAGAGACGCCGAGTACTGAGCCAACGCCTGATGGCTGAATGCTGATCTGACTGATCAGCCGCAGACCCGTGGCCGGCGGCAGGAGGATCAACGCCGCCGCTGCCGCAAATGAGCTCGTGTTCACCGGGTCAGTCGTCATTCGCGACCGCGTCCGGGTAGAGGACGCCACTCTCTGCGGCATCCGCCGCCATCAGCGCTTTGAGCAAAGCCTGCACCGCCAGAAACGCCGGAATGACCGTCGTGAGGCGCTTCCCGTCTCGCTCGCCCTCCAAGCGACCGCCTGCCCGATGGGCCTGGAAGATCCTCGGCCACCGGATGGCAGGAAACGGTCCGCGTGGTCGCCCAGGACGCGATCAGCTTTTCCGCCCCCTCCCGAGAAAAAAAGACGACGACCATGGCCGTTCCCGGCCCCTTGCCGGAAACACTTTGCAGGCAATAGCGCAGGAGCGGCCGTGCAGATGATCTCCACGACGCTGGAGCGTCTGAGGCCCGCGCTGCATTCCATCAGCCCTGGCGGCCCAATGGTACCCGGGAGGACCACCGGGAATCGAACCAGCCGCGGGACTGACCGCCCATGTAGTCCTTCCGCAGCGGTGATCCGCTGCTGAGCGGGGGAGCCCCTGGCCGCGCCAAAGGCTGGGGGCACTTTTGTACCCCTTTGTATTACATAGTAATACCGCCGTCAGCCTGGGCCATTATGCCAGACAGTCCCTTCCGGCGCGGATGGGCCACTTCGCCCCTGGCCGCTGAAAGCTCGCCTTGGCGCCCCTTGGCGCCGAGCCTCCGGCGGAATCCAACGTGACAGCCGTCTTCGCGGCATCCAGAACAGGAGAGGGTGATTGCCTCGATATCGACGAACACAAGCAAGGGCCTGCCTGGGGAGTTCAGGTGACCGGCTTGGCCAGGAGGATGACCTCCCGGCCGAGGAAGATGTCGGGCTCGTAGACCTGCCGGCCGGTTTCGGTCATGCCCATCGACCGGTAGAAGGCGGCGGAGCTGTCCACAAGCGCGGCCACGGTGGCTTCGCGATGGCCGGCGGCACATATCAGGTTGATGCCGGCGTCGAACAGGGCCTTGCCAACACCTCGCCGGTGATAGCGAGGATGAACGTAGAGCCGGGCGATTTCGTTGTCCTTGACCGCGACCACACCCAGGATGGCACCCTCCTCGCGGGCCACCAGGTGCGGGCGGATCCTGGATTCCTGCCGAACCGTCTCGACCGACGAACGCTCATCGACCAGAAACGCGGTCTGCGCCGCGGTGAAATGCTCGCGCTCGGCCAGCCAGCGGAAGCAGGCCTTGAGCAGGTCGCTCACTTCGGGAATATCCTCGGCTCTCATGCTCTCAATCAGCATGATGGTCGGTCCTTGTCATGCGCCAAACGCCACGGCAGGCAATACTCAAGGCGACAGAAGGAACACCTCGACACTGCGCGGAGCGACCTGTCCTCGAAGAACCCACGATCCGCCCTCGTCTTGATGCGCGACCGCGCGACCACTCCACAGGCTTCGAACCTGACAAGGGCTGGGCAAACGGAGAAGATCACCTTTCACATCCGTGTACCGCCCGTTGTAGACCGTGAGGATCGTCTCCGACAGAGTGGCAAACCGATTGGCGTAGACACCCTCAACCAGGGTGGGCACGAGCGGCTCGCAGTCCGGCGAACGGAACGTTGCCGCGCGATCGCTCAGGATCCGGCGGGCGCGCCGGGCAGTCTCCAGGAAGCCGGGCGCATACCACGAGTCGCCGCGGCCCTTGAGCCAGAAAGCCAGGCCGTGGAACAAGCAGCGGTGCAAGTCGTCCTCGGTGACGGGTACCGGGCGAATGCCCTGGCTGACCATCTCGATGGGTACGACCTCGGGGAACACGAACCGCGACAGGGGTAACCGGGCCACATGGCGGGCGGAATCGTCGCCGGACATGCCGTAGTCAAAAGCTCCATCCACCAGGCCCATGGTCGCGTCGCACGGCAACTGCTCGACGTAGACAGCCGTTCGTGGGGTGCGGCGATCGAGGGCGGCGCGGATCTCGGCAAGCATGGCCTGCTCCTCGACCAGGGGATTGGACGGAACGGAGTGGCCGTGCTCGGATGACCAGCAGGCCTTTGCGGCATCGGCGAAGCCGAACTCATCCACATAGACTGCGTCCGCCCCGGTCTCGGCGGCCACATCGGCAATGGCCTGGGAGAGCTCGTGCCTCCAGGCGGCCACACCGGGGCATGCGTAAAACTCCATCTCGCCGGGCCACCACATCAGCTTGTGCCGGGCGTCGAGGATCTGCCAGGCGGGCAGGGCCCGAGCCGCTAGCGGCGCCCGCCGATCGATCAGGTACCCCTCGAAATACAGGCCGACCTTGACGCCCCGCTGGTGAGCCGCCTCGATGGCCTCGCCCAGCGTCGCCAGCCCACCCAAATCGTTGGTGCGGTACTCCCCGACTCTGCCGGTCTTCTCGTGATAGGCCCAGCCAGAGATATCGATCATGTCGACGCCGCCAAAGCAGCGGACGGATTCGTTGACCAGGGACTGCGTCTTGTAGCTGGAGGCTTGCACATCGAACAGGTAGTCGGTGCCACCCAGGGGGTAGTCCCGGCGGCAGTAGAACAGACTACCCAAGCCGCCAGCCCGCCGATTCTCAACCAGGGCTCGGATCGAGTGGCGATACACCCCGTAGGCGTCGTGCCAATCGCCGAGATGAGCAAAGAGTATGCAAGGGGGAAAAATTACCTTTTTACTGGCCTGAACTGTAACTCGGGGGTACTCCACCGACATGGCCGTCGCGTCTGCATCCTGGCTGAAATGGAACGTCTTGGGCAGCAGGGAGACATCCTCGATTGTGAGACCGATCCCCCCGCCGTCGGTCGGGCTGAAGAGGTCCATCAACTGCAGCGGGAACGCCCCACCGTAAAGCTGGTCAACCCGCACAGGGCGATGGTCCAGGACGGTGCTTCGCGTACCCAGGAGATACCATCGCTCCTCGGGACGGGCGGCAATGCGACAGCCAGCCAGACGTGGACAGCAAACGGTGAGATGCCCAGGTGGGGCGACCGGGCTGGACAAAGCAGGCGTCAGGCGGATCCAGCCGTCGTCGGTTGCCTCCAGCCGCAGGTTCACCACAAAACCACCGTCCGCGTCATCCGTCGCCCAAGTGAGCTCGATCACGGTGCCGGCTTCCCGGCGGCTGATGCGGCCTCCGCGATAGTGCAGGGCGAGCAGCTGTCCCTTGTCGTCACGGATCTCGAGCAGGGCAGCGGGCGATGCGGATGACGCGATCACCTCCCGCTGTAGCGGCACGATCTCGAGGCGACGAATGCTGAGGCCGGCCTGCACGTCGGCGACCAGGTTCAGCCAGGCGTTCCGCATGATCAGCGTGCCTGCTTCGAACCGCGCAGACGTCTCGGTCGTGGCCGGCACCGGGAGGTTCAAAGGCCGACCTGCCGGGGCAGCGTCAACCGGGTGCAGAGCCGGGTGATCCGGCGGGCGAACACTCGCGGCGAGCAGAAAGACCTGACCGGCGGTCATGCGATCCTCGATCTCAATGCGGGTCAGAGTGTGATCGGGGTCGAGGGGAACAACGTATGCCTCGGGCGCCATCTGCACCGAAGACTCGCGCCGGGTGAGCGACCAGGGCATGGCCGAGCGTCGCGAACCGTCATCGTAGTACGAGTGGACGACCAGTTCATGAGGGGAAACGATCGGCCCTCGCGAACGCACCGATCCGGTGCCCGGCCAGGGGGAACCTGTGCCGAAGACGCGGGTCGCCAGAAGCAAGGCCAGTTCACATCCTCGCCAATGACCGTCCAGTACGAGACTGTGGCTTGCGTCAACGGCGGTGGCTACGGCTGCCCGGCCTGCCGAGCCCAGGCGGAACTGAGCACCACCCTGTTCGAAGACCCTCTCGTCGGACCACGAGCAACGCTGGCCGAGAGCACGAGACAGCCAGTCCTGGTTGACCGGCTGACCGGCTGCCAGCCCGATCGGCAGCCAATCACCCGCGGCCACCCGCGACGCCGCAGGAGAGGCCGGCGGCCAAGCCGTTGCCGGGGTGGCGGCAGGGCCTGTCGACGTGGCTCGGGGATCGGCGGCAAGAAAGGCTATCCGGCGAAGTCGGAGTGTCGCCGGTCCCCGTGTGCCGCGCAGAAGGATGCTGACTCGTGCCACGCGGTCGGACTTGAGCAGGCCAGTGAGGTCGACGAGATGCAGCCCCCCCGTTGCCGGGAGGTCGATTCGGGTGCGGCCGCCGCTGGCCAGGGGGTTTTCGGGATTGAGGGCGCCAGGGGTGATCGGCCCCGTGGAGTCATCGCTGAGCATGATGACGACTTCGGGCTCCTGTCCCTGGAGCGTGTAATCCACGGCAAGCCAGGGAAACGCCTCAACCCAGACCGGGCACGTGGTCCGGGTCCAGGCCATGGCCTTGCCCGCAGCCGAAATGGAGAAGACTCCTCCTCGGTCACCGAACTCGGCGCCGGGCTGGTGGTCGGGGCTGTGAACGAGCCACGGCTCCAACCGCCAAGCTTCGCTGTTGCTGAAGCGATCCTCCCAACCCACTTCGACCAACGAGCGTCCGTCATCCGCGGGGGTCGTCGGAATAACAGACATCCACAGAGCGGCGGCAAGGAACGGTAGCATGGAAACCTTCCTGATCCACTGACCGGTCGTGCCCGCAACGGCGGACGGTCAATGAATGTCGGCATGGTACTCCTGGAGTGACTTGACTCCGCTTTTGCCGCGACGGCGGGCAGCGATGCCCTCAGCCGAGGCCAGTGCAGCGCTGATCGTGGTGATATACGGTATCTTGTGCTTGATCGCTGACTTGCGTATGTAGGAGTCGTCTCGCTGACTCTGCTCACCCGCCGGCGTGTTGATCACCAGCTGAATCTCCCGGTTGGTAATCGCGTCCAGAATGTGGGGCCGGCCCTCCTTGAGCTTCCGAATAGGCTCGGCTTTGACACCGTTGGCGTTCAGGAATACCTGGGTCCCCTCCGTGGACAGGATACGGAAGCCAAGCTCCTGGAACCGCCTCGCGGCGGGCAAGATGGCCGGCTGATCATCACGGTTGACCGAAATCAGCACCGTACCCTCGGTGGGCAGGGTCTGCTTGGCAGCGTCCTCGGCCTTGTAGAATGCCAGGCCGAAACTGTCCGCCATGCCCAGGACCTCGCCGGTCGAGCGCATTTCCGGTCCGAGCACTGGATCGACCTCCGGGAACATCGGGAACGGAAACACCGCCTCCTTGACACCGAAGTGGCGGATCGTGCCCCCCTTGAGACCGAGGTCGGCCAGCTTCCTGCCGAGCATCAGCTGGGTGGCGTGGCGGGCCATCGGTATGTTGCAGACCTTCGAGACCAGCGGGACGGTCCGCGACGCCCGGGGGTTGGCCTCCAGGACGTAGACCACGTCCCCGGCTATCGCGTATTGCATGTTCATCAGGCCGACCACGCCGAGTTCGCGGGCGATCCGCCGGGTGTACTCCTCGATCGTGCGAAGGTGTTTCTCCGGTATGCTGATCGGCGGAATGACGCACGCGGAATCGCCGGAGTGAATCCCGGCCTGCTCGATGTGCTCCATGATCGCGGGCACGAGCACGTCCCTGCCGTCCGAGACCGCGTCCGCCTCGGCCTCGGTGGCGTCCTGAAGGAACCGGTCGATGAGGATGGGGCGCTCCGGGGTGACATCGACGGCCGCGGCCACATATTCGCGCAGCATCCGGTCATTGTGAACGACCTTCATGCCCCGGCCACCGAGCACGTAGGACGGGCGGACCATCAGCGGGTAGCCGATGCGGCCGGCAATGGCCAGGGCCTCATCCAGCGTGCTGGCCATTCCGGACTCGGCCATGGGGATGCCCATGCGGTCCATCATCTGGCGGAACAGGTCGCGGTCCTCGGCCAGATCGATCGTATCGGGGCTTGTACCGAGGATGCGGACACCCTCGGCGGCAAGCTCCTGAGCGATATTCAAAGGGGTTTGACCGCCGAACTGGACGATCACACCCTCGGGCTTCTCCTTCCGGTAGATGCTCAGCACGTCTTCGACGGTCAGCGGCTCGAAGTAGAGCTTGTCCGAGGTATCGTAGTCGGTCGAAACGGTCTCCGGGTTGCAGTTGACCATGATGGTCTCGTAACCCAGGTCGCGCAGGGCGAAGGCCGCGTGTACGCAGCAGTAGTCGAACTCGATTCCCTGGCCGATACGGTTGGGTCCACCGCCAAGGACCATGACCTTGTCCCGACCGCTGACCGGGACTTCGTCGGGGGCGTTGTAGGTCGAGTAGTAGTACGCGGCACTCTCCACTCCGCTGACCGGCACGGCCTGCCATGTCTCGACCACGCCGAGCGTGAGTCGCCGCTTCCGGATGTCGGCTTCCGGTACGCCCAGCAGCTTGGCGAGGTACCGATCGGCGAAGCCGTCCTTCTTGGCCCGGGTCAGCAGGTCGTCGGGCAGGAGCTTACCTTTGCACCGGAGGATCTTCTCCTCAAGCTCGACCAGTTCCTTCATCTGCTGAATGAAGAAGGCCTTGATGTAGGTCAGCTCATGAAGCTGCTCGACCGTTGCCCCTTTCCGCAGGGCCTCGTACATGATGAACTGCCGCTCGCTGGACGGCTCGCGGAGCATGGCCAGCAGTTCGTCTAACGAGCGGCGATTGAAGTCCTTGGCGAAGCCCAGGCCGTAGCGGCCGTTTTCGAGGGATCGGATCGCCTTGAGCAGTGCTTCCTTGTAGGTCTTCCCGATGCTCATGACCTCGCCGACAGCCCGCATCTGGGTGCCAAGCTTGTCTTCGGCGTCGCGGAACTTCTCAAAGGCCCACCGGGCGAACTTGACAACGACATAGTCGCCGGAGGGCGTGTACTTGTCGAGCGTGCCGTCGCGCCAGTACGGAATCTCGTCGAGGGTCAGTCCGGCCGCCAGCTTGGACGACACCAGGGCGATCGGAAAGCCGGTGGCCTTGGATGCCAAGGCCGAGGAACGCGAAGTGCGTGGGTTGATCTCAATCACCACAACCCGCCCGGTCTTGGGATCGTGGGCAAACTGGATATTGGTCCCGCCGATGACCTGGATCGCCTCGACGATGTCGTAGGAGTGCTTCTGCAATCGCCGCTGCAGTTCAGGGGCAATGGTCAGCATGGGGGCGGTGCAGTAGGAGTCGCCGGTGTGCACGCCCATGGCGTCCACGTTCTCGATGAAGCAGACAGTGATCATCTGCCCCTTGGCGTCGCGGACCACCTCGAGCTCCAGTTCCTCCCACCCGAGCACGGATTCCTCGACCAGGATCTGGCCGATCAGGCTGGCAGCAATGCCGCGGCTGGCGACCGTCCGCAGTTCCTCGACGTTGTAGACCAGGCCACCGCCTGTACCACCCATGGTGTAGGCCGGTCGGATCACCACTGGGTAGCCGAGTTCAGCAGCCACCTTCTCGGCATCCTCGACTGAATAAACCGCGGTGCTCTTGGGCATGTCGATGCCGAGCTTGTTCATCGTGTTCTTGAAGGCGATGCGATCCTCGCCACGCTCGATGGCATCGGCCTGAACTCCGATGATCTGAACGCCGTGCTTCTCCAGCACGCCGGCCTTGTCGAGTTCGGACGCCAGGTTCAGGCCGGTCTGGCCGCCAAGATTGGGCAAGAGGGCGTCGGGCCGCTCCTTGGCAATGATGTCGGTCATGGCTCCGAGGGTGAGCGGCTCGATATAGGTGACGTCGGCCATGCCGGGATCGGTCATGATGGTGGCCGGATTCGAGTTGACCAGCACGATCTTGTAGCCCAGTCCGTGCAGGGCCTTGCATGCCTGGGTGCCTGAGTAGTCGAACTCGCAGGCCTGCCCAATGATGATGGGCCCCGAACCGATGATCATGACCTTGTGGATATCGCTCCGCTTGGGCATCAAAGCCGCTCCTTGTCTGCAGGACGTGAGACACACCCTGGTTTCGTGACGGAATACTAGCGGAAGCGGCCCTGGTCGCCAATAGATCGGAGACCATCGGTCGCCTTCAGGAGCGAGAAACGCGGCCCAGACCCATCACGCTCCGGGCATACGGGGGCGCCCCTCCGGCAACGGACGCCGACATCGGCCAGATTGCTGCTCGGTCCACCAGACGATCAGATCTTCGGGTACTCGTAGCCCTTACGCCGCGGACGAGACAGCAACTTGTTGGCCTCATCGTCTCCCACGAACTTCTCGGCCTTGGGGTCCCACTTCAGTCTGCGGCCGAGGTCGCGGCAGATGTTGACCAGGTGGCAAACGCTGTTCGACCGGTGAGCGATCTCGACGTCGGCGTTCGGCCGCTTGCGGGTGCGCAGACATTCGAAGAAGTTGTCGAAGTGCCACTTGACCTCGCCGGGGACGTTGGCGGGCATGGTTGCGGGCTGATCCTTGAGCAGTTCCGGGCGATCGGTCAGGAAGGAGCCGCGGAGTATCTCGATCTTGCCCTGGTCGCCCATGAAGATGGCCCCGAGGTCGGCCAGGTCCCGCTTGGGGCCTTCAAGCTTGAGCAGCGTGCCGCTTTCGTACTTCATGGTGACCTTGGCCTGTGAGCCGGAGCCCTCGGTCCACATCTCGACCGGGCCGGTGTAGTCGGTACCCAGGGCGCACTGGACCTGGTCAAGGGCGTGCGTTCCCCAGCCGCTGACGCCCCACGACTGTCCGCCGCCATCGTAGTCCCACCAGATGCCCCATTTGCCGTAGAGGTCGGGATGATACGGCCGGAGCGCGGTCTGATTGCACCACTGGTCCCAGTCCAGCCCTTCCGGTATCGGCTGGCCGGGTTGGTCTGTCCAGCGGGTCGGCGGTTCGAAGTTGCAGGCAATGACGGTGTCAACCTTGCCAATGGCCCCCTCGCGGACCAGCTTGCTGGCGTAGACGTTCGACGGCTGAGACCGCTGCTGCGTGCCAACCTGGAGGATGCGGTTGAGCTTCCGAGCCGCCTTGACCAGTACCTGCCCCTCCTCGATGGTCAGGGTCAGTGGCTTCTCGGCGTAGACGTCGAGGCCAGCCTGCATGGCGTGCAGGCAGATCAGAGCTCGAGCGTGAGTGGTGGTCGGAACGAACACCGCATCGAGCTTCTCCTTCTCGAGCATCTTGCGGTAGTCCTGGTACTTGTTCCACCGCTCGCCGCCGGGGACTGCTTTGGCGGCATCCTCCACCCTCCTGAGATAGCAGTCGGTGGCGGCCATAATCACGGCGTGGTCGGCCAGGTTCTCGCCGGCCATCAGATGCCGACCACGGCCACCGGTACCGATGAAGCCCACGGCAAACTTGTCGTTGGGGCCCTTCCGGCCTGGAGCGGCCAGCACGCCCGATGGGATGAAGTACGGGAAAGACACACCTGCCGCCGCCGCGGCCACCGAATTGCGAAGAAAATCACGACGTCTCATCGCGTCTAGCCCCTTTCGTCGACCAAGCCTCGGAACCAAAGGCCGGATTGCGGCCAGCCCGGCGGCACCAGATGCACGCCAGCTCATACCCTCTAGGGTACGGCAGGTCGACGAGATCCGCAATCTCAGAACTGGCGGAGTCAAGGCGGACATGACCCGAACGGGTCGACTGGCAGGAACCCTGGATCCGAAGGCGACGCCGCAGGAAACCTGCGCTACCGATCGCCCGCAAGGCGGCGCAGCCCCGCTCCCAGATGCAGGCCGCACGGAACCCAACGGTACATGTCTTGTGCAGGCTGCCGACTGCGGTCATACTATCCTCGTGGTGCGAACCACGACCTGCCATCGGTTGCTCCATACCCTTCTCGTTACGACCTCCCTATCGGCTGTCGGAGGCTGCATCGGCTGCCGCGATCAGGATGCCGGTCCGCCCACCAAGCTGATCATCGCCGACACGGGGACTACCGAAGTCAACAAGGCCACCTGGGATCGGGCGATCGAGCTGTTCAAGCAGCGGCATCCGGGTATGGATGCCGAACGGCAGGTGCTCAAGGACGACGACTACACGACCTACGGCCTGCCCTCGCTGATGCGCAGCCGCCGGCCGCCGGACATCTACTTCGCCTGGGCGGGGTACTCCATTCGACGCGACGTCGGCGAAGGCGTGGCCCTGGACCTGACCTCGGCCCTGAGCGGCGATTGGCTGGCCACTTTCGACCCACGGGCCTTCACCGGCTCAACGCTGGAGGGACGGTACTACATGGTGCCGGACTCGATCGCCTTGTCCAACGTGATCTGGTACTGGCGGTCGATTCTCAGGCGCCACGGCATCGAGCCGCCGCGAACCTGGCAAGAGTTCGCCGACGCCTGCCGGCGGTTGTCGGCCGCCGGGGTGTGCCCGATCGTTCACGGCAACCAGGCGGGCTGGCCGGCCGGCAATTGGGCCGCACACCTGGTCGAGCAGTACGCCGGAGCGGAAACGTACCAGGCGGCCGGCGTGCACGGCTCAATCGTGCACCTGAATTGCCAGCCCTTCGTGCGCGCTCTGCTGCTGCTTGAGGACCTGGCGGCAATGGGGACATTCAATCGTGACATGAACACGATCAACGACGCCGAGGGCGTGGCCCGCTTCAGCGCCAAAGGGGGAGCATTTCACTTCAACGGCCAATGGCTGCTGCAGGACATCGAAGATCAGAACGACATCGGCTTCATCGGCGTACTGCCGCTGCCCGACCTTCCAGCCGAGCCATACAGTGTTCTGGCCACGGCGTCAGGTTACTTGATCCACGCGCATTCCCCTCGCCACGACATGGCGATCGAGCTGCTGAAAGCCTACATGCTGCCGGAAACCCAGCGGATCGCGGTGGCCGGCGGCGTGTTCTCCGGTACGCGGGATACAAACGTGGGCCAGGAGCGCTCGCCGCTCATGGCTCACGCCGTGGAGGTACTGGCGGGCGCGGACCACTTCGTCCCTGCGCCGGACATCTCCTGGCACCCGCGAATAGCAGACCGGTTCTATCACGCGGTTCGCCAGGTCGTGGGCGGCAGTGCGACGGCACAGGCAGCCCTGGACGCCGCCGCCGCGGACGTGGCTGGTTACAGGTAAGGGCGATCGAGCGTTACCATGAGCTCTTCCTACCACAGATCAACCTGGCGCTGCTGGTGGATGCTCGCGCCGGCCGGAGCGGTATATGGACTTTTCGTCATCGTGCCGTTTCTGGAAACGGTGTGGCTGAGCTTCCGCGAATCGTCGGGACTCGGACTGACTTCCCGCTGGGTCGGGTTGGCCAACTACCGGCGAGCGCTCCAGGACGCGGTGCTGGGCCGGGCCCTGCTCAACAACGCGACATACGGCTGCATCACCCTGATCGTGGAGGTCATGCTCGGGCTGGCCCTGGCGGTGCTGATCCATCGCTGCCGGCGCGGACAGACGCTCTACCGGATCACCCTGGCCGCCCCCCTGCTCATCGCCCTTGTCGCCAGCGCCATCCTGTGGCGCAACCTGCTGGGACTCAACGGACCGATCAACACCGCTCTGCAGGCATTCGGGCTCGACAGCCTGGCCCGGGTCTGGCTCGGACCCGAGCGGATCGTCTACGCCATCAGCATCATGTCCGGCTGGGCGTATTGCGGCTTCTACATGCTCCTGTTCTCAGCCGGTCTGCAGCGCGTCGGGCAGGAGCTGCGCGAGGCTGCCCGCCTGGATGGGGCTGAGGGCTGGCGGCTCTTCTGGCACATCGAGCGACCGCTGCTCAGACCGGTCCTGGTGGTGGCCGTGGTGCTCTGCGTCACCGGGGCGTTCCGGGTCTTTGACCTGTTCTACGTCATGGTCGGAGCGTCGGGAGTACCCGAGGCCGAGGTGGCCGCGACCTGGGTAGTCAAGTCGGCCTTCAAGTTCCAGGAGCTTGGCTACGCGGCGGCCATGGCGGTGCTGGTGGCGGTCTTGTTGGCGGTTCTGTCGGCGGTCCTGCTGAGGCTGGTCAACCGGGCCAAGGAGGTCGAGCTGTGAGCGAACGCCCCAGGCCCGTCGCCGGCTCAAACGCTCCTGGCGGCTCCGCGCGCCACGCGGTACTCCTCGTCGCCTCGGCGGCCACGGTCCTGCCGCTGGCCTGGATGGTGATGGCTTCGATGCGGCCGGGGGCGGAGATCCTGGCCAATCCCTTGGCCTGGCCGGAGAAGCTGACGCTCCAACCGTTCATCCGGGCATGGCAAGTCGGCGAGTTTCAACGCCACTTCCTGGCGAGCGCCGTGGTGTCGGCGGCGAGCGTGACCGGTATTGTCCTGTTCGGCTCGCTGGCCGGTTTCGGCCTGGCGCGGTTCAGCATCCCGGGTGGGCGATGGCTGTATAGCCTCCTGCTGTTGGGTTTCCTGCTGCCGACCGAGGCGATCGTGCTGTCGCTGGCCGGGCTGACCGAGAAGCTGGAAATCAGCGGCACGTGGCTGGCCCTGATCGGTCCGTACACGGCGATCGAGCTGCCGACGGCCGTGTTTATCTACCGCAGCTTCTTCGTCTCCATCCCCAAGGCCTTCCACGAAGCCGCCTGGCTCGATGGAGCCAGCACGTGGCAAGTCTATTGGAGGGTCTTTCTGCCAATGGCTTGGCCGGCGACGGCCGTGGTGGGCATCGTCAGCTTCCTGGCGGTCTGGAACGAGTTCCTGCTGGCCACCCTGCTGGTCGTTGACCCGGACCTGCAGACCATGCCCGCGGCATTCAACGCGTTCTACGGCTACCGGCGAAGCGACTACCAACTCATCCTCGCCGGCCTGACCGTCTACGTCCTGCCAGCGATCGTGGTGTACCTGGTTTTCAATCGGGTCATCTCACGCTCGGTCACTGAGGCAACGTTGAAGGGATGAGTCTCGGCGGATCAAGATCCAAGCAGACGGCCACAGGCCTGCCCAGCCCGGGGGGCACACCCTGAACGCGCAACCCGGCGCCAACCTGCTATGTCCCGCCATCAATCCAATCCCCGCGGGTGCAGTCATACCAGGCCACGTCATATCGCCCTGCCTCCATCTGCACCCCGAGCTTGTCGCCGATCCTCAAGTAGGCGATGCATGTCCTTCCGGCGTCGGCCAGCACTAGACCATGTACCCGTGGCGCACCACGCAGCCGCAACCACCGAGATAGCTGGCGAACGCACCGAGCCTGGTCGGGTTCATCCCGACGTCCGCCGGCGTCCGGCGAACCCATGATTCCGCCGGAAAGAGTTGGCCACGCGATGCGGAGGCGATGATGAACAAGACCACGCAAGCTCGGAGGATCAGGACCACGGTCATCGTCCCGTATGCTGCAACTGAGGACTCGATGGAGGAGTATCCGTAGCCCCCTGCCCTTCCCCATAAAGAAGGCTACAATAGAGTGTGTCATGCCGTAAAGCCCGAGGAAGAAGGTAGATGGCCGACTCCAACGCCAACCAGACCGCGGTGGCAACGCCCGAGATCGAGAAGCAAAGGAAACCCTCCGCAACCCGGCCGCGCCCACGGCTGCAGCCGCCTTACCATGTCATCCTGCACGATGATGACGATCACAGCTACGAGTACGTGATCGAAATGCTGGGCAGACTGTTCGGGCACAGCTCGGCCAGGGCTTTCCGTATGGCCGCCGAGGTCGATACCACCGGCCGGGTGATTGTCGAAACCACCACCTTGGAGCGAGCCGAGCTCAAGCGCGACCAGATCCATGCCTACGGGCCCGATCCTCGTATCCGGCGCTGCAAGGGATCCATGCGCGCCACGATCGAGCCGGCCACCGATCCGTAGGAAGCGGTCTCACCGAGAGGAAACTCTGATCATGAGCAGCATGTCGGAAGACCGCGAGCACGTGGCCCCGACGACGCCTCCTCCTCTCGGGATCGGCGCAACCCTGCGCTGCATGGGCGACACACCCGAACGCGAGCCATCGTGATTCCCGGGCAGCCGGCTTCATGGTATAACCCCGTGAACCTGAATATCCCGAGCCGGACCCGAGCGGCCTGTGGCAAAAGGATGGGCAACGTCATGACCTCGATTCGCCGACACACGCCGCCGCTCCTTGCCATCTGCATCTTGGCGAACCCGGCCACGGCCGGCAATCTGAGTTTCAAGAACGACGCCCTGGCCAGACTGGTCGATGCCGTGCCTGGCATTCTCGAGGACTACGATCCGGTGACCGGCCACTTCGGCAAGGGCATCTGGATCTGCAGCGATCAGAACGTGATGTACCCGCTCGCAGTGGCCTACGCCACACCAGGGCCGGGTAACAAGTACCACAAGGACACGAAGCTCCTCGAAGTGATCATGAACGCCGGGGATGCCCTGATCGCCGACGCGGACGCCGCCGGCCAATGGGTTTTCCGAAAGAAGGACGGCAGCACCTGGGGCAAGATCCACATGCCCTGGACCTACTCGCGATGGGCCCGGGCTTACAGCCTGATCAAGGCCGACATGCCGACCAACCGGCGCGAGAAATGGGCCAGGGCCCTCACCCTCGGATATGCCAGAATCGAACGCAGCCAGTTCGGACACGTACACAACATCCCCACCCATCATGCCATGGGGCTCTATCTGGCAGGACAGACCTTGGACCGGCCGGAATGGTGCACCCGAGCGTCCCAGATCATGGCCCAGGTCATCAAGGCCCAGTCCGAGGGCGGCTTCTGGTCCGAGGGCGGCGGCCCGGTCATCAGCTACAACTTCGTGTATGTCGACGCCGTTGGAGTCTACTTCGCTGCCAGCGGCGACAAGGCCGCCCTGGAGGCCCTGCAGCGAGCAGCCCGGTACCATCGCCACTTCACCTATCCCGACGGCCGGAACGTCGAGACCATCGACCAGCGCAATCCCTACCACGACACCGTGGCCGAGGCCAACGTCGGGTTCACGTTCACGCCGGACGGGCGGGCTTATCTGCACAACCAGTGGCTCAAGCTCGGACCGAAGAAACTGAGCACGGACCTGTGCGCGTCACTGCTGTTGTACGGACAGGAAGGAACCACTGAAGAACCCGAATCGCCAAACCGCCGCGGCGAGCCCGCCGGATCGACCAAGAATGTGGAACACCGGCTTGATCAGAGACTGGCGAAAGACGCCCCCGGTTTTGAGGCCCTCAGGCAGCTGTTCGTGCTCCGAGACAGGGGGACCAATCGGGCCATGACGGTTTCACAGGGACCGTGGTTCATCTGTCTCTCCGCCTTCACCTCACCGCTGTCCACTTCGCGATGGATCCAGGACCGCCAGAATCTGGTGAGCATCTACCACGAGAAGACCGGTCTCATCATCGGCGGCGGGAACACCAAGCTGCAACCGGCGTGGAGCAGCTTCACGGTCGGCGATACCGCCCTTCTCGCCCACAAGAGCGGCGATACCAACCCGGACTTCGAGCCCAAGGGCACACTCTTCCACATCCCATCCCGCATCACACTCGTCGACCAGCCTTCGCCCGGGCTGGATTGCACCTACGGCCAGGAGACGTGCACCATTCGCGTCCAGCCTCACAACCAGCGAACGCTAGTCTACACCGTGGAGACAACCACCAGATCGGCTTTACCCGTAGCCGCTCACCTGACCCTGCTGCCACACTTGGGCAAGACATTCGATACGTGCCGTGGAACAAGACACCAGCTGGGCAACTCGCCGATTGACCTGTCGCCCGAGGAACTGGGCGGTGGCCTCACCTTCACCGGTTACCGGCTCGGTCTGCCATCGACCGCCAGCCTGCACTGGCCTGCCCTACCGCACAATCCCTACCGCAAGGACGGCCGGGCGGAAGTGTCTGAGGGCCGAATCGAAATACGAATACCCCTTGACACCCAACACGCACGATACGACGTGACCGTCGAGGTGGGCACCGACCAGTAGCCGCTCGTCGGGCAACCCGAGGGTGACTCACCGCCAACCTGTCGGCTCACCCCAAACATGCTCTGGACTGGCAGGCAATCCCGCTTCCGTTGATCAGACGGCAATCCGTCAATCCGGCGTATTCCCATCGGCACGGCGAACAGATCAGCATCCCAGCCGTCGGCGAAAGAAAGTTCCGCACCCCGTACCCGACATGGCGTCCGCAGAGGGTATTCACGGCCGAGAGGGTTACCCGGGGACAGTCGGCTCAAGATCCCCAGCGGGCGAGAGATTGGATCCTCGGGTTGGGAGCGGTCGAGCCAGTAGCCAGCCGTGGCGGCCATATCGGTGCCCCCGGCCACACCTCGATAGGGGTCGTCTCCGCCCTCCCTGACGGGATTCGCGGCATACAGGTCGGTACCAGGAATGTGGTCCAGGCAACCCGGCAGCCATCTGTCCCAGCGACCGAAGAACCTGCCGAAGTGATGCGGCCAGGCTCGTGCGATCGGCGGAAAGGGCGGAGGAGGAGGGGTAACTACCCGAGCCGAAACGGTGCACCCCTCCGGCATGGGCCCTGGCCCGCCTTCAGGACCAGTTCACAGGCCACTTGTCCCAATGATATCACCCGAGGGCGTATCGGTCTGCCCCGCCTTGAAGATGAACGCCGCTTCAGAAACGTCGCCAGCCCCCGCGGAGAGGTCAACAAACTGGGCTGCAAGGAGCCAGCAGGGCTTGACGTCGAACCGCAACAGAGGATAATGTGCGAGTAGCGTTTGTGGGCCCCATGGGTGGTCGAATGCGGGCAGTCCGCTCTCACCTTCCCTTTCGGTGCACTTGCCAAGGCTCAACAGACACTTGGTTGGAGTTGCTTGAGACCTTCTGCGAGCCCATTTCGCCATAGGATTATGGCCTGTCCCTGAACCGGAGAATGTTGCCCATGTCATTCGAGGACAAAACGATCACCTGTGTGGACTGCGGCCAGCCCTTCGTGCACTCCGCCGAAGACCAAGCCCGCTATGCTGAGCGTGGTTTCACCAACGAACCCAAGCGCTGCCGGGATTGCCGAGAGAAGCGCAAGAAGACCGGCGGTGGCGGACGCAGTGGAGCCCACAGAACCGGCGGCGGCTCGCCCGGGAACGAGGCTTTCGGCAACCGCGGCGGCGGCGATCGGCCCTTTGGTGGCGGACGCGGCGGCACAGGCGGACCCCGCGAGTCATTCGAGGCCGTCTGTGCCGAGTGCGGCGCAACCACAACGGTGCCTTTCAAGCCCACGCAGGGCCGCCCGGTCTACTGCCGCGATTGCTTCCGCGCCAAACGCGGGTGAGCGACCGTGATACCAGCCCTCGAGGTTCCGGGTCGGACCGGGAGGGCGCCCGGGGTTCCCTATTCTCTTCTTCTCAACCTTACCCGCACACCTGCGGGCCCCACATGGGTTGACGCCCCATCTGGCACATACCATGTCGCGCGGGGATGGCTGCGGAGCCGCACGATCCGTCTGAGCCACACTCAGTCACGGACTGCTGCCCGACTCAACTCGGCGTGAGTGGGGCCTCGGTAGTGGTCGGGATGCGTTCGGGACGCGGGCAGGTGGCCAGCCCGGAGGTCTGGGTGGCGCTGCCCAGCTTGATCGCCTCGCAACGGGTACACTCCAGGCAGCGGATACAGCGGGAGTTGTTGAGGTTCCTGGCTGGAAGGACGCCATACTTGCACATCTTGCCGCAGGCCCCGCAGCTTCGGCACGCGTCACTCTCGAACCGGAGGACCAACAGGGAGAACCGGTTGAACAAACCGAAGATGGCCCCCAGAGGGCAAAACAGGGTACACCAGGGTCGCCACTTGATGAACATGGCCGCGAGGACGAGCCCCAGAAGGGTCAACTTGGCGGTGCTTGGCCAAGGAATGGGGCTGTGGGCCATGGCCGCCTTGATGACGCCGGGCACGGCACCCTCCAGCGCCCCCGCCGGGCACAGCCGGCAGAAGAAGAGCGCGTGCTCTTCACCGTACAGAAACGGCATGACCAGCACCAAGCCGATGAGCACCGCGTAGCGGAAAAGACTTGTCCAGGCAGGGAGACGGAGCTTTGGAGTCGGCACGCGGCCGATCAGATCCTGCAGGAATCCGAAGGGGCAGACCCAGCCGCAGACCGCCCCACCAATCGATGCCCCAACCAGCACCAGCGTGCCGACGGCCAGGAACGGGAACACGTGCAAGGCGCTGAAGTTGGCGATGACGCCTACCGGGCAGGCGAAGGTGGCTAGCGGGCAGGAATAGCAGTGAAACACCGGCGAGCACACGCTGTGCATCCGGAACAAGAGCGGATCGAGCCAGACCAGCAGAAAGGCAGCCTGAATCCAGGCTCGTCGGCGGCTCCAACGTCTTGCGAAGGAATCCTCGGATGGGTTGGCCATGGCCACCATGACCTTTCGTCAGTGTACTCAGGTAGGGCACAAGGAGGGCATGTCGCCGAAGTAGGTTCGCCGGATGAGACCCTTGTCCTCACCCGCGCGGATTAGAGTCAGGCCACCAACGGTAACGTCTTTCACCATCACCGGCTCGGAGAGCGTTTCCTTGACCCAGACCTTCTCCTTGCGCGGCGGAGGCCCGGGCGGCTGCGGCCGGGCACCGAATATCGACAGACCCGGGATCTTCGGCCTGGCTGGAACAGGCACCTGGATCGTGATCTCCTCCTGCACTTCCACCGTCCTGGCATGCAAGCGGACACCATAGGACACGGCCGCTGCGCCGAGGACGACAAGGAGCACGGGAGGTATCAGTCTTCGGACCACACTCAACACGAGCCCACACCCTCAATCAGCAAATGGCGGAGGTGAATGGGAATCGAACCCACCCAGGACCCTCATCGAGCCCCACACTGATTTTGAAGACCAGGAGCACCACCAGGCACCTGTCACCTCCGAGTCGAGTCGGCCCGGACAACCGGGTCAACCCTTCGAATGGGCATTATACCACACCATCAGCGGCGAGCCGCCAAAGGAAATCGCCATCCAGGCGGCTTCATCGATTTCATCCTGGCAGAAGCCCTTCTCTCGGGCTTTCTTCAGGTGCATTTTCAGGCAGGGTTCGCAGCGGGCCAGGACCGACAAGGCAATCGCGATCGCCTGCTTGGTGTGAGCGTCAAGAGCACCCGGCTGGTTCACGGCCTTGAGGAACTCCTGGTACCTTCGCTGAATCTCACTCACCCCGCGGCCGCCGGCTGCCATGCCGCCGACGGCGTCGCTGCAACAGGGCACTTCATCACCGTGTGAAGACATGCTCGGATCCTCCTCGGTTCGGGTCACGGGCCACTCCGCCTGCCTGCCGCCAGTCGATGGCACCAAGAGACACCTCTGACCTGTCGTCCGAACGGTCACCCTTCCGCTGCCCGGCGTGACCGCCCTGCCGATGACGGCCGCGCCCCCCATCCCGGCGTCACGCATACGGGCGATGAATCGGGGCGCCTCGTTCTCGGGCAGAGCGACGAGCAGTCCGCCCGAGGTCTGCGGGTCGAAGCATAGATCAAGCATCACCGGCTCCAGACCGTCAGCCGAGACATGGTCGCCGCTGGATTCGCGGTTCCGCTCGACGCCGCCGGGCAGGATACCCTGGGCCAGGCATTCCAGAACACCGGGCAACAGCGGCAGATCGTCCCACACGACCTCGACGTCCACCTCGCTGGCGGCAGCCATGGCCGTCAGGTGACCCATCAGTCCGAAGCCGGTGATGTCCGTACAGGCATGGGCGCCAGACGTGAGCATGAGCTCGGCGGCCACCTTGTTGAGCGTGACCATGGATCGTGCAGCCGCCTCCAGGGCCCCCGGTGGGCAGCGATCGATCTGGGCGGCAAAGGCGATGATGCCCGTACCCAGCGGCTTGGTCAGGATAAGGGCGTCACCCGGGCGTACACCCGCGTTGGTGACAATCCGCCTGGGGTCTATCAGACCGGTGACGGCGAAGCCCGCCTTGATCTCTCGATCCTGGACACTGTGCCCGCCAATAACGGCCACACCGGCCTCGGCCATCTTGTCGATCCCCCCACGCAGGATGTCTTGCAGGACGGAATCAGGCACTTCGCGAATGGGGAAGCCGACGATGGACAAAGCGGTGATCGGCTTGCCTCCCATGGCGTAGACGTCGCTGACCGAGTTGGCCGCCGCGATCTGGCCAAAAAGATAGGGGTCGTCCACCGAGGGAGTGAAGACGTCGACGGTCTGAACCAGGGCCTCTTCGTTTCCGAGCGAGTACACGCCTGCGTCGTCGCCGGCGGGTACGCCGATGAGAACCTTGGGATCCTCGGACACCGGAAGCCCCTGTAACACCTTACGGAGCGCCGCCTGGTCGATCTTTGACGCACAGCCGGCCTTCTCGACCAAATGGGTCAGCCGCACCGGCCCTTCCGTCGGCTGCACCCGCTCGCCGGCACAGAGACACACGTCCTTCTCGCGCAGCAGGTCGCACGGGCACGGCGTCTTGGGATCACAAATGCAGTGCCCCAGGCGGATGGACCGCTGCATGACTCGGCGGCGCTTCTCAGTCTGTCTCACGGAGAGGGTTATACCTTGAAGGGCAACGGTAAAGCAATGAGGACATGGAAGTTGCGAATGGAGAAGGAAGAACGGAGAAAGCACACCCCTCGCGCCCGTGACATGCCTCGATACCTCGGTCGGGTGGTACCAGACATTCAGCATCCGACCGTCGAGCCTGCGGGGGACCGCAAAGCCGCCTGCCCTGCGGCCAGTCTGGGGCGCACAACGCCTTCGCCGTCGGCTGGAGCCGGCAGGCTTCAGCATCTGCATCCATCGGCGTGGATCTGCGGGCGACCTGACCAGGGCGGTCGGGTGTATAATCGCCTCCTGCCCTCGTCCCGCGGCGTGATCCGGGACGAATGAACCAGGCCTCGCTGAATTTCCGAAGGCAAGGGCCCATGGACATTACCAACCCCAAGCTGTTGTATCTCAAAGGCCTCCTGTTTCTCCTCCTGGCCATGCTGGCGTGCATCCTGATCCTGCAGGAACAACCTACACTGCGAACCGCCGCCCTGCTGGCCGTCGTCAGCTGGGCCTCTGCCCGTGCCTACTACTTCGCCTTCTACGTGGTCGAACACTACGCCGATCCGGGATACCGCTTCGCCGGCCTGGGCTCATTCGTCCGTTACCTCCTCCGCAGGCGGCGAAGATGATGGCTTGCCTCAGCGTTGCCCTGGAGCTGATCTCAGTAGGTATGGCGCCGGCGTCTCGCCGGTGCTAATTCAAGCGGCTTTCCTGTCTCACGGAACCTGCTGGGCCTGGAGGCCGAGCGGGCCAGCCAGTGGAAGCAACGGGGCAGGGTACACGATGTCCGGGGGCGTGATGCTCTACACTTCTCGCTGTTCAGACCCCGTGGGCGAGGCGGAACCTGAATACAGCCATCGCCCGATCAGGGAATACCGCCCAGTGCCTTCGGGCCTTCGGGGCGGCCCGGCAAACCCGCTTGCGATACCAGCCGCCGCATCATACAATAGAAGGGAATCCGGCAGGGTGCTGCGAGCGGTTGGCAGCTCAGAAGTCAGCTCCAAGTCGGCCGATACGCTCGGTATCCAAGATGCCGCATCTCTTTGGGGGCCAACTCGCCGCCTTGTGGCGAGGTTGCAGGCGCAGCCAGGCCAATCGTGAGCCGGCCGCGAGACGGGGTATACGGCAATCACATGACCCGACAACGCATCTGGATAGCGATGGCGGCGGCAGGCGCGGTTGGCTTGATTGCCTTCGCAGCCCGATCGATGTTGTCCTCGGGCGGCTCTGAGCACGAGACCATCACCCTGCTCAGGCCGTTGGCCTGCTCCGCCTGCGGGCATCGATATGAGGGCTCGATTTCGCGGCCGCCCCTGAGATGCCCAAAATGCAGCCAGGAAGCGGTGTGGCCCGCCGTTCAATGCGCGAAGTGCGGCACGGTCCTGCCCTGCGATCGGCGGAAGTTCAGGCAGGAAGGGCGAGATCCCTACTGTCCGAAGTGCCATTCGACCCAGTTGAACTCGGTTCGGGCTGGCGGTTGAAGGCGTTCATCGGCTGGCGACTTCAGGGAGGAACCTGGGTATGAAGTCTCACATCGCAGACCGCAGGACGATCTCGACATGTGGCCGCGCAAGCGTGTCCGGCCGGACAGCGTTCACGCTGATCGAAGTGTTGGTCGTGGTAGCCATCATTGCCCTGCTGCTGGCGATTCTCCTGCCTTCCCTGTCGGGAGCCAGAGCCCAGGCCAGGGCAATCCTCTGCCTCAACAACGTGAGCCACTTCGGCAAATCGGCCAGCGCCTACGCCCATGACCACAGGGGCTTCGTCCCCCGCGACTACTACTACGGGCAATACGATTCTCGCGACGACAGCAAAGGCGGCCACGGCCTCCCGCATGTACTCGTCCCTGAGGTCATGTCCGGCTATCTCGGTGGACCGAAGTATCCTTTGATCCAGTTCGAGCAGGATCCGCACAACCAGAGCCGGGACAAGAGGCTGGCTCCCATCTTCGCCCGCATGCCGGCCCTGCAGTGCCCGGTATTCCCGCAGGGAGGTGACACGGCCAGCGATTTCGCGGGCAAACCGATCAGGGAACAGCCGTATGATTACGTGGCCAACGCCTTCAACTTCGAGGAGGAGAGAATCAACAAGCGCGGCAGCAACCAGTACTTCAACTCCCAGGGCTTGACCATGATCTCTCGGGTTCCCACCACCAGCCGCCTGATCTACATCACCGAGGCGAATGCGGATCTGCCTTTGGACATGTTCGGATGGCATGACATGTTCCAGCCCGAGCATCTTTGGTGGGGAGCGGATGCCCGCATGATCAACGACTACCGGCACGGCACCGGAGGTCTCAAACAAGCCGGCCGCGGAGTGGCCATGGCCCTCTTCTTCGATTTTCACGCGGAGAAGATGATGTTCAAGCAGATGACCATTAACCGGTTCACGAACAACTACACCAGCCGGGAAATCCCCCTTCCAAGGGAAGTCGGCAACTGAACGAACCGGTCGGTTCGGAGGGCGTTTCGCTGGTGACGAAAGGCCCCATTGCACGGACGCGTCCCTCTCTGCTATTCTTGCCCATGCCATGACCACTCAGGAGACGGACATCACGGCCCTCTCTCACGCCCCCGTGCTGCTCACCCGACCGCGTGTCATCTACCTGGACAACCTCAAGTTACTGCTCACGATTCTCGTCATCGCCCACCATGCCGCCCTGGCCTACGGGCCTTTTCGCGGAATATGGCACGTCGAGAATGCGGAACGCGCCGACGTGCTCGGCAGTCTGATCGTGGTCAACTCCATGTTCTTCATGGGTCTCTTCTTCTTCATCGCCGGCTACTTCACCATGCCCGCCTACGATCGGAAGGGCGCCCGCCGATTCGTTCTGGACCGTGCGCTTCGACTGGGCATCCCGTCTTTGGCATGGCTCGCGGCGAGCATCCTGGTGCTCCGCCAGGTGGGATACGCCCACATGTGGTTCGCCGTCGACCTGCTGGCCCTCTCGATCCTCTACGCCGTCTCCCGCCTCTGGCAAGCGCGCACCGGACGACCCCGTCACGACCAATCTGCCGCGACCCCACCGAGCCGCCTCACAATCGTGATCTTCATCATCGTGCTGGGACTGGCGACGGCCGCCGTGCGACGCTACTACCCCATCGGCCACTGGATCGCCTTCCTCGGCTTTCTGCCGCTCGAGGTGAACCACTGGGTGCAGTACCTGAGCCTGTTCCTGCTGGGGATCGTCGCCTGTCGGAACCACTGGCTGGAAGGACCCGGACTGGTGCGGAACACGCCTTGGCTCCCGATTACCCTCGCCCTGGTCCTGTTCTTCCTGGGTGGGAGCCTGTGGCCAGCGAAAACCCAGGCTCTCTTCGACGTCGGCGGCGGGTCCGGGGGCATGGTCCTCTACTCGCTGCTCGAGGCCATCCTGTGCGTTTCGCTCTCCATCACTCTGCTTTGGGCATTCCGGCGATGGCTCAACACCGAGACACCATTCTCACGGGTGCTGGCGGCCAATAGCTACGGCATCTACTTCATACACTACGCTCCAGTGCTGATCCTGCAGTATGTGCTGCTGGACATACCGCTCCATCCGATAGCCAAGTTCCTTCTGGTCACCGCCGGATCGTTCGTCCTGTCACTGGCGGCGAGCGTTCTCCTGCTGCGCAGCACTCGATGGGGACGGCGAGTCTTCTGATCGGCAATGTGGACGTCCTGCAGAGCGCAGAACTGGTCGAAGAAGGCCTGGACCTGGGGGTGAAAGACGAACTCCAGCTCATCCCGATGGTCGCCGTGCTCACTCGCTTGCTTGGCCGCCATTCCGGGCTCGGCAAACATGGATGGGAAGAAGGAATGGTAGACAGACCCATGCAGTGAACCGCTTCCTCCATTGCCGGGCGGTGGAGACTCCGCTGCGCTGCGAGCTGCGATCCGGCTCATGCCTGAGGTGCGAGGTGGCAGCGGAAACACCGAGGACCACGCCCTCCAAGACAGCCCGGTGGCGGCATTGCGGCTCCTGAGAAGGCAGAGCCTCCGCCGGGAGCGGATCCGAGCGATCGAAGGGGTCGCCGGACAGGCGACCAATCCGAGAGAGGACAAGACCTGCGACAGACCAGTCCGTCGCAGCCGAAACCGCCTGCCCTAGCCGGTCGGTTTCCGCCGGCCGGAATCCCCGTATCGACCTTCCGATGCAGCCCGACCCATCCCCACGGCTCCAGACTTCCTCAACAGCGGCCGCCGGGTTATACTATAAGGGCTATTCGATCATGAAGAGCAGTTTGGGCGAGACCGGCTGAAAGGTGCCATGTTTCGGATTCTCCGTTCATTCTTCGATATCTGGCGACCCACGCCCGAGCGAGTCATTCATGACCTCTGGGGCGTGGAGGAGTCCTCGGTCGATCAACTCCTCTCCGGCCGACTCGATCTCGGCACCTTTGTCTACGCCGGACTGGGCTACACCGAGGACACGTGGCCGCTGGTCATCGCCGGCCAGTTCTCCCGGATCGGGAGCGAGGGCCGGCGCTCCCGCAGCTATGACTTCCGCCATCACCGAGGCCGCATGGTAATTGACTTCGAGGGCCGGTCCGCCTGGGTCCAGGCCGGCTGGAGCAAGCGGAGGCTCTTTGCCGCCGATATTCGCTGGGATATCTCCGCTCTCGAGGCCAGCGCCCTGCGCGTGTCTTGTTCTGAGTGGCAATTGCAGTTGCTCACCGATCCGGGCAGATGGCGGCTGGCCGTCACGATCACCGAGGCACCTTTTCTCCTGGAGAGCATCGCCGCCCGGATCAACCACCTCTGGACGCACGGCCGCGAGACCGCCTCCCGGTTGGCTCAACTTGGCGAATGGGGCTCTCTCCGCGGCTACCGAGACCGGTGGAAGAATCCCGACTCGCGGCTGATTGACGAACTCAGAGCCCTGGGGCGGGTAGCGGCCAAGGCGGGATGAGACAGGTCGAGTCTCGGTCTGGCGCCTGAGACGGACGGGTCTCCACGGTCAAGTCCGACGCGCAATCGCCGGAGCACGCACCAAGTTATCTCCTTGCATTCCGGGTGCATTTCCCCGTCATCCCGAATAGGATGTTGCCCGTCGGCCCGGCAACGATCGGGCACAAGATCCTGATGCAGGACCTTGGCAGACTGGAGAACCCGGCATGATCCTGTCCACCCTCCGCGGACCTCTGATCGGCTTAACTCTCATTGCCGGAACCGGGGCGATGAGCATGGGGGAAGAGTCGTTGATGCCTCCGGGCGGAGTCGCGCCACCAGCGGATGCCTTACTCGACCGGTTGACGCAGGTTCCGACCCCGTTCCAGGTCCTCCAGACCTCCAGCCACAACAAGCTCGGACGCAATGGCGACGCCAACTCACCGCTGTACACGGACTTCCACGGTGACGGCGTCATTCTCGATTCGGCCGGCCCAGGCTGCGTGCGGAGCATCTGGGGCACGGCCTTTCCCAAGGACGCGCTCCTGAAGTTCTACTTCGACGGGGAGAAGGAGCCGCGCTACAAGATCAACCAGATCGAGTTCTTCTCGGGCAAGCACCCGGACTTCCCGCCGCCGCTGGCATCCTACGATGTGCGCGGCCAGTACGAAGGGCCCCAGTACGGCGGCAACTGCTTCGTACCGATCCCGTTCGAAAAGTCGTTGAAGATCACCATCGCCGGTGGAGTCTCCTTCTTCCACGTGCTCTACGATCAGTATCCGCACGGCAGACCGGTTCAGAGCTTCACCGGCAAGGAGGACCGAGCGGCCATACTGGATAGCTTCACCCGGGCGGGCGGCACACCGGCCTCACAGCCGGCCTTCGAGGTCACCGCGGCCGGCAATGGGCAGGAAGCACCGGGCAAGGAGATCATTCTCTTCGATCGCAAGCAGGCTTCGGGCATCATCCGTGAGATCGTGCTCGATGCCGATGCGTCCGACGCCTTCTTTCAGAACACCGAACTCGTCATGCGTTTCGACGGCCACGAACGCGACGACGTGCGAGCCCCGACAGGGATGTTCTTCGGCTGTGCCAACCACGTGGCCGACGTCGCGTCACTGCCGGTGACCGTTCGCAGGGCCACCGAGAAACGGGCAGAATTGCACTGCTACTTCCCGATGCCCTTCTGGCATGAGGCTCGGATCGTCTGGCGCAACCTTTCCGACAAGCCGCTCGGCCCGCTCAACGCCAAGGTGATCGTCGATCAGAACTCGATTCCGGAGAATCGGGGGACCTACTTCGCAACGCTCTACCGCAAGGGCGAGACAACGTATCGCCGCGATTGGCCGCTCTTCGACAGCCCGGGGACCGGTTGGTTCGTCGGAGTCGTTCAGTCCATGCAGAACGGGCACTACTGTGAAGGGAACGAGCACTTCTACGTGGACGGGGCTGTCTCGCCGCAGATCAACGGTACCGGGACCGAGGACTACTACCTGGGTTGCTTCTGGCCGAACACCGTATACAGCGGTCCGTTTGCCATGTGCTCGCAGGACATTCAACTCGAGGGCGGCAGCATGGCCGGGGCCTACCGGATCCCGTCCTCCTACGCCCGATTCCACCTGGAGGCCCCGATTCCGTTCTTCCGTTCGATCGACGCCCGCATCCAGCATGGCGGGATGAGCGACATCCGCTCCAACTATCGCAGCCTGGCGTTCTGCTACCTGCGCGGACGACCCGCTCTGCGGGAGACGGACTTCATCGATGTGGGCAACCCGACCAGCGAGCGCATTCATCGCTACACCGCCGAAGGCTCAGAAGCGACCGGCGTTGTGACCGCCCGGCCGGAAGGGGAGTACTTCGAGACGGCCGAAGATGAGGCCGGCCGGCGCCATGGAGGGGGCGAGATCACGTTCACGGCGGCGATCGATCCGAAGAACGCCGGCGTACGGCTGCGACGGCGGCTGGACCAAGCCGGACCGCCCCAGGCGGCCGACGTCTACGTTGACGCGAAGTTCGCCGGCCGATGGGTCCACGCCTTCCAGAACCCGCACCTCCGCTGGTTCGACTCCGACTTCGACATCCACTCGAGCCATACGCAAGGCAAGACTTCGCTCGCCATCAAGCTGGTGGTGGCTGCGGGTCAGGACGTGGGGCCTTACAGCGACTTCAGCTATCGCGTGGGGTGTTTCGAACCGGGGCTGGAGGCGTCTGGTCACGGACAGGCGGAGAACAGTTCTCGGATTCCACCATGACGTCCAGGTTCTGGGAGGCCGTCCTCTCGGGAGGTCCGATATCGCCGGGCTACAGCCCAGGCGTGACGGTCACGGTCACGGAGAAGGATCGGGCGGCCGGGAACTCGGTGGACTCCCACGGGCGCCGGTATTCCATCCGGAGCGGGGTTTGACCGGCCGCTCGTCCGCTGAAGTCCCACTGCTCGGTTCCGGAGGTGCCGGGCATGGTGTTGGAGGGGTGGACGTAGGCATTGCCGGTCTTCTCGAGAATCGCCTGGTCGACGTTCGTCAGTTGCCAGCCGTAGCCGGTGGAGGGGTTCGATGACAGGACGACTTCGACGCGCGTGCCAACCGAGATCGCGGCCGTGGTTCCGTTGTGCTGTTCTGTCAGCCTGAGCACGGTCGCGGAAGAGGCGGGAAGGCAGCCGGCTGAACCAAGAGCGACGAAAGCGGCGAGCGAGGATGCGCATTTGAACATGGGTTGTCCGCTCCCTGTATCGAGATCGTCACCAATAAGAAGTTTTTGATTCTCACCTTTCTCTCTCCGCTTTGAGCCTTGCGGCCTCCACGTCTGGCTTCACTCGAATCGTCTCAGCCGTCGGTTTGCCTTGGCGACGACGGAAGCTGTCGAGGGATTGGCCTGCACCGCCTGCCTCCAGGCGTTGAGCGCCCCCTCGGTGTCGCCCAGGAGGTACAACACGTCGCCGAAGTCCATCCACGTCTGGCCGTCGTGGGCGTTTCTGGTGAGCAGCCGCTGGAGCATATCACGCGATTCAGCATACCGCTTCAGGGAGGCGCAGGCCAGGGCGGATCCGCGGAGGGCGGAATCATGAGCAGGTTCGGCGGCCAGGACCTTGGCATAGAGCTCGAGGGCCCTGCTGTAGTCTCGCTGCAGGTAATGGATGCCGGCCAGATCATTGAGGGCCGGGAGCAGGTTGGGGTCGGTTTCCAGAGCGGCGCGGAACCGCTCAGCTGCGGCCGTGTCTTCACCACGAATCAGATGAACCGCGCCTTGCCGGTACAATTCCTCAGCCATGGCCCGTTCGAGCAGACCCGGTCCACCGGGCTGCGCTGCTAACAGCGCAATGGCCTGCGAAGGCTTGCGCAGCGGGGCTGACACCGTCGGCATCACGTCGCTGGAAACGACCGCCGGCCGTGTGGCAGGTGTTGGTGTTGCGTCGATCGCAGGCACTGGGACGTGGTCAGCTGCCAAGGAACGGCCATTCGCCGGTCGCGTGGTCGGCGTCCAGCTGAGCACTTTCGGCTCGTCGGTCCTCGGTGCGGGCAATGACTCCTGGTGAGGCTGCGTAGCCGGGGCGACTGTTGCGACGAGGTGGGCCGGCTGCGAGGCGGCGGCCATCGTGAGGCTGGGTTGCGTCGACGGGGCTGCCTGGCTGTCGGGGACAGATCGCCTGGCGTGAGCCGCGGCATTCGCATGGAAGTCGCCGGGCCTGGTCGTCGGCGACCGGGGGGCGGCGGAAGCATAGTCCTGAGGCTCGGCGGCCGGTTCGGTCTTGTGCCCCGGGCCGCTGGCGGCGAGGAGTCCCTTCTCCGCCGGATGCTTGCCGAGCCACTGGATTGTACCCTTCTCCAGATCGTAGATCGCACCCTCGATCTTCAGCCGGCCGGAGGCTGCCAAGTGGCGCACGATCTCGCTGTTCTTCAACAGGTCCTCGATGCTCTGCAGGACGTTCGCCTTGATGGCCTCGGCGACCAGAGAGTCGCCTTGTAGATCGGGATGTGCCCTCTGTGCAGCGGCCACGGCCCGAGCGATGTTGTCCACCAGTTGGGGGATGCTGCCGCCGACGTTGTCCTGTCTCGTTACCGCGGTAACGGCTCCGCACCTGGTATGGCCGAGGATCAGGAGGAGCGGCGTCTCGAGGTGTTCGGTGCCGTACTCGATCGAACCGATCTCGTCTGTGTCGCAGACGTTGCCCGCCACGCGCACGACGAACAGGTCGCCGATGCCCGCGTCAAAGAGGATCTCGACCGGCACTCGCGAGTCGGAACAGGAAACGACGGTAGCTATCGGCTTCTGCCCTTGAGATGCGGTGACCGCCCGACGAATCGCATCCGCATTGGGATGCTGGGACTTGTCGGTCACGAACCGGGCGTTGCCCTCGGCGAGACGTTTCAGGATCTCGGCCCCGGTGAGGGCCTCGGCCGGTGCGGTAGTGGTTGTGTTGGGGTCGGGTTCGGTAGCGGCCGACGCGGGCTTGGCCGGTTGGGCATGGCCGGCAGTACTGGCGGCCGACGATCCGTGGCTGGTGCCCGAAGCTGTGGCTTTCGGCTTGCCTGCGCCTGCGGCCGCTGACGAGCCGTGGCTGGCGGCGGTCGCGGCCTTGGCCGCACCGGTCTTCGCGGTACCGGCCTTGGTCGTGCCGGCCTTGGCTGGCTCTTTTGCCCCGTGGCTGGAGCTGCTGCTGGCCGCCTTGCCGTGTCCCGAGTCGCTGGTCTTCGACTTCTTCTCTGATCCGCTGGCTGCGCCGTTGGCGAGTGCCAGGGCGGCGATCAGTGCCATGATCCGACCCGCAAGGGCATTCAGTCTCGCCGGTTTCCGCATGAGAGAACCATCGCTTTCTTGGAGGATCGCCCGCCGGTCTTTCGGCCGAGTCGCATTCCGATAACCGTATCGTGTGCCGAAGCGCGGTCATCGGTTAGTTCGGCTCGATGCGCTGACGGGTTTATGCGCCGCACTCAGCGTGGCGGCGAGCCTGCCGCGGCCCTGCCTTATCGGTCGCGAGGGGGAGGAGTGGTTTCTACTTGTGGTCGTCGGGACTTGCCGGAGAGACCGACTTGCGGCCGCGCCACATGCGCTCGATATCCTCGAGCGACCGGCCCCTGGTTTCGGGCAGCACCCAGAACACGAACAGGAACATGACCAAGGACAAGGCGGAGTAGATGAGGAACACGCGTTCACTGAACTGCTCCAAGAGCCACAGGAACGTGAACGAGACGAGGCTGCAGGAGCCCCACACAGCGAACACGGCGACTGACGTGGCCAGTCCGCGGATCTTGGTCGGGAAGATCTCCGACAGGACGACCCACACGACGCCGCCCACTCCGACGGCGAAGCTGGCGATGTAGAAGAGGACGATCGCGATCTTGGCGAACAAAGGGACGCCCGCCGAGGTCATGCAGGTGCCCGCGAGGGCCATGGAGATGGTCATCCCGGCGGTTCCGATCATGAGCAGCGGTCGCCGGCCGACCTTGTCGATCACCGCCAGAGAAACGACGGTGCTCACGAAGTTGGTGAGGCCGACCAGCACGGTGGCCCACGTGGCGGAGCTTGCTTCCGGGAATCCCGCCTTCAGGAAGATGCTGGGAGCGTAGTAGATGACGGTATTGATCCCGCTCAGCTGGCCGAGAATAGCCAGGATTGCACCGATGACAAGGGCCGGGAACACCGCCGGGGAGAAGAGCTCAAGGGCGGAGCCGCTCTCGCCGGCCAGCGATGTCTTGATTTCCTGGAGCTCGCTTTCCGCATGTCGCCGTCCGCCCACGCGGGCGAGGATGGCCTTGGCCCGGTCGTACCGACTGCGCTTGGCCAGCCAGCGAGGGCTTTCAGGCACGGCGATGAGCGCGATCAGCAGGAGCAACGACGGCAATGCAGCGGAGGCGAACATCCATCGCCAGTTGTTCTTGCCGATGTCGACCAGGAGGCCGCTGGTGATGTTGGCCAGAAGTACTCCGGTCACGATGGCCATTTGCTGAAGCGTAACCAGCGTGCCGCGGATGCGTGCGGGGGCGATCTCGGCGATATACATCGGAGCGATCATGGAGGAGATGCCGACCGCCAGTCCGCCCACGAAACGGGCGATCACCAGTCCAGTGAACGTGCGCGGCAGGCCGGCGAAAACTGCCGACACGATGTAGCCGGCCGCGGCGAGCAGCAGAACCGGTTTTCGTCCGAAGCGATCGCTGATCGTGCCGCCGGCGGCGGCGCCGAGCATGCAGCCGACCAGCAGGCTGGTCGTGGCCCAGCCGGCCTCAAGGGCGGTCAGGCGAAATTCGGCTCGCACGTGCTCGATCGCCCCGGAGATGATCGCGGTGTCAAAGCCGAAGAGCAGACCGCCGACGGCCGCCACTCCGGAGACGATGTAGACATAGAGGGTGTTGCCGCGGGTGTTCGCCACGTTGGTCAGTTCGGGCTCGGGTGATGACATATCCGCCAAAGTTGCTTCTCCTTACGATCTCGTTCCGCACGGCATCCCGGACAGGTCTCCCCGGGCGGCGGAGGCATTCTAACCGGCCATCGGGCAGAGCAACACGCACGCGGCAAGGGCGACGGGCGGCATTGCGCGGGCGTTGCGTCACGCAGCAGGCGATGACCGACAACGCTGGGCCGTCAAGTGGCAACAGACTCGGCGTTCAGCCAGGCGGGCAGTTCCGCGACGCTGCCGAGTTGCAGATCCGGTTTCGCGCGGGCCAGATCCTGCTCTGACCATGAGCCGGGACGGCCGGCTACCAGGGCGGTCCTCATGCCCATGGTTGCCGGGGCGATGACGTCGCAGGTCGGGGAATCGCCCACGAACAGGACTCGGGCCAGATCCGGTCGATGGCCGTTGGGGTAGGCCCTGTTGAGGGCCGTCTCGTAAATCGTTTTCGATGGCTTGCGATAGCCGATTTCGCTGGAATACACTGTGAAGTCCATCAGTTCGGCAAAACCCTGGCGGTCCAGTTCCCGGTCGCAGTAGCGCTTCGGAACCCAGCAGTTGCTCACCAGCCCAAGCCGGTAGCCGGCCTCACGGAGTCTGCGGGCGGCGTTTAGTGCTCCCGGCAGAGGCGTCAAAGCGCCGCCTACCCACTGCTCGCCGAGGGCTTGTACTGCGGCGGCCACACGCTGGGCGTCGGCCGGCCATCCGTGAGCCTTGGCCCAGTCGGCCATCAGGATCGCCAAGTCAACCTCGCGGCATCTGGGATCGGCCGCTGCCGCCTTCTCCGCGCCGAGGGCATGGAAAACCAGAGCTCGAGCGGCGTCCGCATCGTTTCTACCGCTGAGCACTTCGCTCACCACCGAGGAGCCCGCAAGAAGGGCCTCGGGCTGGTTGGAGACATCGGCCAGCGTGCCGCCCCAATCGAAGATGATCAAATCGATCTCCACGGTGGGTCGTTTCTCCTCTCTACCGCAACATGGTATCCGAAGCCCGTATGCGGCGGACACGTGCCAGTTGTTCGGACTTGGGCCCCGGCCGCAAGCTGCGGTCACCGGCCACTCCTCACCCACTCGCTGGGACGACGGAGACGCTCGGTGACATACTCCAGCTATGCCCCTTGGGTGTTCGCACAGAGTCCTGCGGCCCCTTGTCAGGTCACTTGGTGCCCGCGAACAATCCGACCGCCGCGGCAACGCGGGCCAACCGGCGAGCATATGTCGACGGCCCGGGCGCCGGTCCTGCGCTCCCCCAGGGTCCAAGACTGCGGATCGCAGAAGCTCACGACACGGTTATACCGCCGCTGAGGAGGGCTGTTCAAGCCGCGGATGTCCGACTGGGATACGCCGGCTGAAGAGGGATCCGCCAGCAGGATAATGATGCTCACCCACACCACGGAGACGCTTCGAAATACCGATGCGCCAACGGGGTCTGACGCGGTCGTCACCCAGAGCCCGGGTGGACCCGCGTTCAGGCCCCGTTCTTGTTTGAGGCCGGAATCGGCCCCGGCAATGACGGAGACGGCCCTGCTCAGGCGTGATTCGGGCAAACGAAGCCATTGGGCGTAGGTGGCAGGCGGGGTGTGCTCACGGGTGTTGCGAGAACCCACAAGGCCAAACGAAGCCAACGAATCGCGGACGGAATTCCGTAAGCCAAGCTTCCATCGCAAGTTAAGGAATCGCCCGGGGTTCACGGCCATGGTGTCTGTCCCCTTCGCGGTGGTTGGATCCCCTCGATCCGTCTCGGATCTCGTTTTCGGCACTCCTGGTCTTGCGGTCGCCACCTGGGAGCGGCCAGGCATGGGATCGAACGGAACAACACCGCGTCCGTTCCGGCCAGGCTGGATCTCGCGGAGCGGGATGAAGAGTGGCCGCTGGCCTGCCCGGTTGAGGCGGGAGGTCGGGGCGTGGCGAGACTGGGGAGGTTGGAGCGTGGTGACAAGGTGAGTCGGTCGGCATCGAGCGTTCCGGTGACGGATTGGGCGGGTGACCGGCTTGGGGGCGTGGACCTGATCGAGCAGACATCGAAGCGGGAGGACCCAAAGCGGGGCGAGATTGGGGGGCGTTCGTTCGGAGCATCGGGCTGGACGGTCAACGCGGTGCCGAAGCTCGGCCTGGAGCGGTCGACTGGCCCGGGCGGTTGTCCACGTGAGCGGAGAGGTGAGAGTTGGCCGGAGAACGGGTGTTCAGAATAAGCGGACCCCGACCCGTGAAAAACGGACCTGTCCCCGTTATCCGAGCCTTCTCTCGGGCCAACTGCGACACGCCAAACAACGTGGTCCCCGAGGCGCAGAAAACCCCTGGTTTTGTTGGGTTTTCTAAGCATTTTCGGGGGGATTCGGTTAGAACTATCGAGAGCGAAAAAACTGGGCGCGGTAGGATTCGAACCTACGTAGGCTCACGCCAACGGGTTTACAGCCCGTCCCCTTTGGCCGCTCGGGCACACGCCCCAATGCTTACTGACTAAACTCCTGACTATTGAAGCTTCGGCAAAGGTCGGCTATACTCCACTTTTGAGCGCTCAGGGCCTCGAACCCAGGGACAAAGCCAGCCATGCCGCGACCTCGCAAGTACGTCATCCGACACGGTCAACAAGTTGACGGCGTCAGTTGGTCGGACGACGGTGGTTATTACATCATAAGTAGCCGCAGACGTCAATACTTCGGCAAATCCGAGGCCGCCCTTTGGCAGGCTCAGGCCGCCCACAAGCGCCAAACCACTCCCACACCGAAATGGGTGAGCCAGGATCCCAACCTGCTGTCGCAAGCCGTCGCCGACAGAATGGGCGAGCTTGCGGACTTGGGACTCGATCGCCAGGAGCTCCACAAGAATCCCGAGCTGTTGGCCAACATCCAAGCCCAGGCAGGTTCCGCACTTCATCCCGAGTATGTCAGGTCCGGCTCGCCGACTGAACTGACCCGGGAGATTCTGACCGACCTTTTTGGCCCCGAAGAGGCTGCCCGCCACGAGGCTCTGGCAAGCTCCACACGCCCAGATGGCGAGAGCCTGACCCTGTCGCAAGTAGGGGAGACGTATCGGCTGTGGTACCTCGGAGACCGGGGCTACGATGTGTCAGAGCTGCAGGCCCGGGCCTTGCAGGCGCGGGCTGGGCTGGTCACCCGGTTGGAAGGCGACCTCAAACGTCAGCAGACGCCGCGGTGTCGAGTCCTCCGTGGGGCAGCGAAGCGAGACGGACCCAGTCGGAAACGGGCCAACCGCATTCAAGCCATGTCCCGCAAGCTGGCCCGCATGTCGTTCGTCGATTTGCTGGAGCCGACCGCCAAGCGAGCTTACCGTGAGCATCAGAAGTACTTCGGGGAGTTCTTGCTTTTCATGAAGAGCCGCCATGGGGGAACGGACATCGCAGCCTGTCAGCTGGAAGGAGCCGATCTTAGAGCGTACGCCGCATCCGTCGTGGCCCTGGTGGCCCAGAGGAGACTGACCCAGAAGGCTCGCAACACCCGCTTCCAGGCGGTAACCACGGCTTTCCGGCGTGTCAAGAAGCGGCATCCCGACGCCGCGTGGCCGCAGGGTTTCTTCGGAGAAGACGGTACACTGGCGATCCTGGAACAGAAGGACACGGTGGCCGAGGCTCAGAAGACGCTGATACTCGCCCATGAGTTCCATGCTTTGGTCGACGTGGCCGACACCCAATGGAAGAGCATCCTCTACCTGTCGCTGAATGCCGCCCTGGAAAACACGTCGGTTGCAGAGATGGAGTGGCGGCACCTCGACCTGGATCGGGCACTCATGCTGATGCCCCGCCCGAAAACGGGGAGGCCAAGGCAGACTCCGCTCGCTCAGGCAACGGTTAAGGTCCTCCGGGCCTGGCAGGCCGAAAGCGGGAAGAGCGAGGGGCGGGTCTTTTCCACATGGCAAGGCACCTCTTGGGTGAGCGGGACGGATTCAGTCGGAAAGCACTTCGAGCTGTTGCGAGACAAGGCCAAGAAGGCGACGGGCCATCCCATTCCGGCCACGTTCAAAGCGTTGCGGAAGACTGCCGCGAGTACTGCGATGGCAGCTACCCACGACGAACGGGCGGTCGATTTCCTGCTCGGGCATTCGCCCGCCAAGTCGTGGCGGCACTACGTCGGCTTCGCTCCCGAGTTTCTCCATCAGGCGGTCATCGCCATCGAGCGCGAGTTCTTCCTGAGATAACGGGAGCCTGCAGCATCAATACCAGGCTTCTTGGCGTCGGTTCCGGTCAGGGTTCGGGGCCGAGCCATCAAGGTCATTCGCTGCCGTGCACCGTCCCTGAACTGTCCCGTGAGGGTCTCCATTGGCCCCGCCAACAAGCCACCATATCCATGGGGTGATTCACGCGGCTGTCTGCAGAATGAAGGGGTGCGAGGCGATCCCCATGCCGCCTTCAGGAGCAATTGGCCGGAACATCTTTACCTATCGCACTCGGCGGGAGGACCACGCCCCAGCCAGCCCCACTCAGGATCCACTGTACGTAGGTGCTGCTGTTCGGGCCCCAGACCAGATCGAAGCGGCCTCTACAAGGATAGTCGGAAGATCGTGTCTCAATGAACATAATCACGGGCTCGCTTTCTGCGCCGGTCAACTCTGCCAGAACGTAAGCACTGCCCGCACCCAGGTCGCCCTCCGGTGGGAATAGATCCATGCGAACGTAGCCGTACGGGTCGGCGGCAGTCACCCAAACCTCCCAGCGGTGGAATTCCGCCGAGTCAGCATGCTTGACCACAAACCATGCATGGATCGCAATGGACTCTATACCGGGAAGAGGGGCCGCGTAGAGCCGAACAACCGACTCGCCGTTCTGGTGTAACGAATCCAGCGGAGCAAACGGCGTCTGATCTGGCGGCGGAGGAGCGCCCACGCAGGCCGTGATTGATGCCATCACCACGGTGGCCAGGTTGAAGCATGCCGTTCGCGGCAGACGATATGCCCGTCTGCTGATGCCGTGTGCCACAATGCCAGCTCCGCTCTTCAAACGCGACGCCTCGGAGTCAGTCATCCCATGTGATTCGTCCACCCCGCTACCGCTGCTTCAGAGCCGTGACCTTGCTTAGCGGATACCACCCGTCGTCCGCACGCCCTTTGATCGCCAGCCTCACGACAGGAGTCGCACGGTCCCCGTCCACGATGGCGATGGACAAGGTGAACTCACCCGCAGGAAGGTCAGCGGGGAGGGAGACGCTATCCGCCACGACCACAATCTCCCCAGGCGGCAAGTCCTTCGGCTCCTTGAGGAACTCGTCAGTGAAGGGATCGACGGAACCGGGGAGCCAGCGGTTCACGGTCACGCGGCCAACGAAGACCCGGCTCACCCCACGGTCATTGCCCAGCCGGAACGCGATCTGATAGGGTCGGTAACAGGGAGCCGAGCCGACATTCTGCCACTTCATGGACAGATCCAGCCTGGCTCCCGCTGGCACTTCGGCAGGATGTCTGAGTTCCTTGAGGACCAGGCGGTAGCCGAGCCGGCGCAGGAACCGCTCGATCTCGGGCCGTACGTTCTCGCCCGGTGGTAACGGGGCCGACTTGTTGTTGATGCAGGAGGCATGGCAGGCCAGGGCATAGTCGAAGATGTATCGCAGCGACCAACCTTCATTGAGCCACTTCCGCATGTCCCAACACGTTTCCCAAGCGACCGGTGCCGTCTTCCAGGTATCTTGGATACCCGCCTCCTTGATCCAGGTGGGATAACCGTTGCACATGTGGCACCAGGTCTTCGAGAAGCCGCCCATGTCTCCCAAACAGTCCGCCCGCCAGCCCGCGCCGTGCTCCGTGGCCCGTTTAAGGCACTCTGCTCCCCCAATGAGCATCAGTAATGGCGTCTTCTTGAACGCGGCGAGATAGGCATCCACTACCTTCGTGCGGTTGGCCAGCGTGGGCAGCTTGTACTTCTTCGATCCGCTCAGATGCCACTCGCCCCACCAACCGACGGAGCCGAGATCAACGTGGTCGATATCGGGATGCCCGTCGTATCGCTGGCCCAGACGCTTGATGAAGTCGAGATGGCGTTCGAGAACGACAGGATCGTCCATATCGGGGATCGGCAATGGCTCAACACCATCGTGGTCGGCGATGAGTTCCTTCCCGCCAACGTCCTTGATCCATTTCGGATGATACGGGTGCCCCTTGCTTGTCGAGCAGCACATGACCCTGAACGCCAGTTTCTGGCCAGAATCACGGGTCGCGGCGAGCACCCTCTCCAGAAACTCCGTATTGAGCTTCCCTGGCTCCGTCTCCAACTCGCCCCAACCCCACCGGGCGTAGTGAATCGTGGAGGGAATCCAGGGCGGCAAGGTCTTGTCCTGTTTACTCGTCTGGTGAAATGTCTCCCAGCCGATGCCGGGGTTGGCGAGGATCTCATCCGTCTGTTCAGGGGCAACGACAACTTCCTGGCCAAGCGCTGTGCCGACGCCCAGCATGACGAAAAGGCAAAACACTGCCTTCGGGGGGTCGCTTCTCATAGCCAGCGTCCTCCAGAATCGTACCCTTACTCGTCGTCATCCACCGCATGACATCATATGCCCGGTGCAGCAGGTGTCGAGATGTGTCTGGCCGTGAAGACTCCGGCGATTGGTGGAACGCGGTTTGGCGTCGAATCACCACGGCCACTCGTTCTGATAGCAGCCATGGACCGTGCCTGAACTAGCCGATGAGATGAGAGCCTTCTGGTTTTCCCGCCAAATGCGAAACCAGTTTCTCATTTTCCCTGTCCAGTTATCGTTGACTCTGCCCTCTTGTCGTGAGGTCCGTTGCCGGAGGAAGTGTGAAGGTGTCGTGCTGGAGGCAGGTGTCGTGCCAGATCCCCTTGAATTTGCCCAGTTCGTGATGGCTCGAGAGAAGGCAGCCCGGATGGGCAACAGCCAAGACGTCGTTCCCAGTCCCAGAGCCTTCTTCCTTGATGACGGAGACGCCGTCACCGAACTCGACGGATCACCGTTTCGCTGGGAGACGCCAGACGGACATGTGGCGATGGCGTTGGTTCTGCGATTGTTTGCCCATGCCCTCGACGCTCAGAGCATGCTCTTCGTTTCCGAGGCGTGGACGGCCTCCCGTTGTGCTTTCTGCGGAGCCGAGACCAGCCCATCAGCCCAAGGCAACTGTCCGAGGTGTGGGCGGAAGCCTGCCCTGCCCGTGGCGAACCCGCATCGCAAAGAATCGCTGATCGGGGCTCTCAGCCTCAAGGGCCAGGAGAAACCGTTGCTGTGGGCGAGTCGCATCGAGAGAGACGCTGACGGTCGTATCACCGGCTTCGTGGACCTGTGCGGCGGCGAGCCGTCTGAGATGAGAGGCTGGTTCGTTGACCCTTGGACGCTGCAGTCGTGGATGTGCGGCCATTTTGCCCTGAACTTCCCGAACGTCCTGCGTGCCTTCGGCAAGACGGTGAGTGCCGAGTGGATCGAGACCGCCGAAAAGGCTGCAGCATTGGACTGTCCAGAATCTCCCCTCGTTCGTTTGACTGTCCACCAGCTCAGCTCGGTCATGCTGGGCAGAAACTGAATCTTGAGATCGACTGATTCATCGCACCTTCAGGATGGCGACGGTAGTATAAGAAGCAGAAACGCTAAGGAAGTCGCGGCGGTCGCTCACAGCATGTCGTTGGTCATTGAGGACTTGAAGATGTCAAGAGTGCGCCTTCCGCAGCTCTTGGCGTATGCGGACTCTCGGATAAGCAGCAATTCGGTCTCCTTCTTCTTGCGGTTGATAGCTGTGGTAACCGGGATACGTACCACACGGAAGCCCTTGTAGAGCTCCCGGATCGCCGGCCGCTCATAATAGGTTACGGCCACGGAGCCCTTAACCTGCTCAATTACGTCACGCAGCTCACGATGGTTGAAGCCACCTTGTCTGTTGACGTCATAGTACTTCGTTTCCACGTCGAGATACGGCGGATCGATGAAGTGACAGTATTGTGGCCCGTCGTGCAGTTGCAGACAATCAGCGTAGTTCCCACACTCGATGGTTACGGTCTTGAGCCTTGAAGATACCGCCATCACCACCTCGGGCATGGCCTCCCAAGATACCGACCTGGTCTTGCTTTGACGGCTCATGGACCAAGTCAGTGGCGGCGTGCCATAGAATCCCTGCCGGTTAACAACAAGGAATCGGCGAGCCCATTCAATAGGATCGTCGTCCGGAGCAGCTCCCTGGCGGATGTATTCGTAGGCCTCCTCGAACTCCCGGCGGCTGTAAAGTGTGCGGGCGATCCGCATCGCAAGTTCATTCGGCTGATCGCGAACAATCCTAAACAGGTTGATTATGTTCACATCGGCATCGTTGATGATATCGCCCTGAGGAGCAGGGTCTTTGGCAAGCGTGATGGCTGCTGACCCAGCGAAGGCCTCAGTAAAGGCCAGATGAGCAGGGAGGTGCTTGAGAATCAGGCGAGCCAGGCGTTTCTTGCCTCCGACCCGGTGAATCAACGCTCTTGGTTCTGGTGCTGTGCTCATGATGCGTCCCTCAAGGCTTGGACGGGGTGGACCTCAGGGAAGATGTCGCGAGAGACGTAGCGGTGTGGCCTTTGTCGAGCCCATGCCGAGGACCGGATGAACAGGCCCTCGGTAACTTCCTTGGTCTTCTGGCCGACTTTCGTGGTGACGATCTTCGTGACCACATCAAAGCCGTTATACAGCTTCAACAGGTAATCGCTGACGTAATACGAGACGACCGAGGAGCCCTTCACTCCCTCAAGAACCTCCCTTAGGGCCTGATGATCGAAACCCCCGTCTTTGTTCGCTTTGTAGTATACCTTCTCCACGCCTTCGTAAGGCGGGTCACAGTAAAACGTGGTGTCCTCGGCATCCCATTTACTGAACAGGTCCTTGTAGTCGAGACTCTCTATGGCAACGCCCTGCAGTCTCCTATGGATCGGAAGTACCCACTCGGGTAGGCGGGCCCAGGTCTGGGACGGCAGGAAGCCCTTTCTAGCGGTGGACCAAGTGTCAGCTCCGCCGCCGATGAACCGCTGACGAGTGCAGACAACATACTGGCGTGCCCACTCCACGGCGTCATCCGCCGGCCCTCGCTTGTGATTGACATACTCGCAGGCCTTCTCAAAGTCGCGGCGGGAGTACGGGGTGAGGGTGAGAGCACCGGCCAATTCTTCCGGTCGATCTCGCAGGACGGTGTAGAGATTGTGGAGATCGCCGTCGATGTCATTGTAGACCTCGCGGGGGCTTGGTTTCTTACCGAAAAGAACTGCACCTGTGCCGCCGAATACCTCCACATAAGTGTTGTGGCTTGGCAGATGGGACTCGATCCAGGGTGCGAGACGGGTTTTCGAACCGACGCATTTGGTTGGTATGATGATGGACATGGTTTTTCTCCTTTTGAAAGAGGTCCACCACAACCATCACATTAAAAATGTCAAGAAGCAAATCTGTTTAACAAAGCGGTAGAAAGAACAACTCAACGACACTGGCGAGGGCTCTTGTTCATCGGCTGCTCTGTTCAGTGTGAGCGGGAGGCAGGGGTCAGCAGGTCGATACGAAGGCCGTACGATAAGCAGGTACGATGGGTGGGCTCATCTTGAAGCCGTAATCGTCTGACTATGTGGTCAGGGTCGCCGTTCTCGTTCAAGTATGATGCGCTGGGAGATTTCGCCCTCGGGCTCCGCAGAGCAGAAGGTGAAAACGGCAAAGTGCACAGGGTTAGTTACCCTCTGCGGGAGCCCTGGTTAACTGCCTGACATGCTTGAGCGGTCGTGGTCAGTCTGCACAATTCGGATCAGCCATGATGTTCTCGCCACTCATGCAACGCAGGAACCGAGCAACGTCGAGATTATCCACATCGCTGTCTCCATCCAGGCGAGTGTCTTGACACGCTGGAGCGTCCTGTGAGTAACCGGCTCCTGTGAGACACGCCTGGAGATGGCCAAAATCCGATTGGTCCACATCACCGTCTTTGTCAAAGTCGCCCGGAGCGAGTTGGCATCCCTTGGTGTTTACCGGGGTGCCAGGGGGCGTGCTCGAACACAAATCGCACGCGTCACCTACGTTATCCCCATCCTGGTCCTCCTGTTGCGGGTTTGCGACCTCGCGACAATTGTCGCAGGCATCGACAACTCGATCCTGGTCCGAATCGACCAGGGGTGCTTCGGCGAGCTCATGGGCGCCCATGTCTACAATCGGCAAGTTAGGGAAAGCAGAATGAGGCACACCGCTGTTCTCGGTGCATTGGTAATCCTCAAATCGAGGGGTGTGGTCGATGTCGATCGGAATCGGCTCGAAGCTGTCCTCGTCCGCATCCAGATCCGTTGCATCAGGGACGACCAAGTTGTTGTTCCCGGCATCGATGCAGGGTGAACCCGGTACTAACGCGAGGTTGTCGTCCTGAGTGCCGGGCACATTGTCGGGGCCGTCGGCGTCGGCAAAAAGAGGGTCCTCATCGATGTTACCGCTTCCCCAAACCAGCGTGCAGTCGCCATCAAGATGAACGGCTGATCGTCCTCCTTGGATACTACTGTGGGCAACCTCCAGCCGATTCATGTCACCCCAAGTATATCTGAATGCGATTTCGGGGCCCACGGCTGCTCTGTTGCTATAAAAGATAGAATTGGTGACCATTGGCATCGATCGCTCCCAGAGGAGGCCTCCACCGTACCCGTTGCCAGCACAATTGGAGCTGACAGAACAATTCGCAAGCAACATCGCTCCCTCTGTAGAAATTCCTCCACCCCCCAATGTGGCCGAATTACCACTAATGACGCAGTTTGTTATCTGGGGACTGGCACGATACCCGAAGGACATACCGCCCCCCTTGTTCGCAGTGTTTCCGTTGACGATGCAGTTCATGATCCTCACGCTTCCGTCCCAGGAGAAGATCCCACCACCTTGGCCGCCCGCCGAATTGCCCAAGACAAGGCAGTTGGCGACGGTGGGGTCTCCACCCCCATAGAAGTACATCGCGCCTCCTCTGTTTATGACGCGATTAGCCCGGAAAGTGCAATTGACGATGGTGGGACGGCTGAACTCACTGCAGACAGCTCCCCCATTGCTGACAGCTCCCCCATTGCTGACAGCTCCCCCTGTATTGACTCCTCCGGCGGTCACCACGAAACCGTCGATGACGGAGGACTCCCACTCCTGGGAAATGAACAGGAAGCCTCGCCCCTGGCGTTCGCAGTTGATGATCGCTTCTTGCGGAATCTCGCTCCGCACCACAATGGCTTTGCCACGCAAGCTGAGGTCCCTATTGTCAGGTCCGGTGTAGACGCCCGGACTGACCAAGACCGTGTCCCCCTTGACACCAGTTGCATCTATGGCGGCCTGGATGGAGGAGTAGTTGGCCGGGACATTGAAGACACGGTTGATATGGAGAACACAGGGTAGGATTCTGCCGGAATCACCCGCTGCGGAGCTTGTTATGACGATGTCACAGAAGTAACTGCCGTACGCCAAGCTGGTAGCATCCGCAATCATGGCCAACTCCGTGACTTCACTGCCAAGCGTACCCTGAGCTACAGGCACGGATAGCCACTTACAGTCTTCCCGGATCTGCCACATGAGCGGTGCACCGCCGCAATTGCGGAGCATGATTGTCGCACGGGGGTGATTGGAACTGCCCTCTAGCGCAGAAAACTCGTGTTCAGTCGCCGACAGGGCGAGGTGGGAACACGAAGGATTGTACTCATATGCACCCATGTCCACGAGAGGTCGATCACCGATTCCCACGTCCGGCGCCTCGGGGTCGTCTGTGAAACGAGGATAGAAACCTGAGTCCAGGGGAGTCGGTTCTGCGTAGTCCCCGTCGCTGTCCAGGTCGGCGAAGTCCGCCGGGACGTATTGGTTACCTCCGGCATCGATGCATGGGGATCCACGCAGAAGGTGAGGGTCAGCAGGGAAGGCGAGCTTCGGGTCCAGGTCCATTACACCGTTTCCCCACTGTACCATACAATCACTGCCCAACGCCACCTCCGCCGCTCCACCCTGGATGTCACAATACTGAACCGTGACGAGGCACCGGCGGAAGCAGTTGAGCTGTGGACCTTCAGACGCCGCGTTTCCCCAGAGAATACAATTGGAAAGAAGTGGATTGCTGTCGATCCAGGATAGGGCTCCACCATAACGGCTGGCTCTATTATTACTGAACGTGCAATTCACGATTTGGCAGGACGATGCACTGCCTCGAATGGCAGCTCCATCCCCCGCCCGATTGTTGACGAATACACCGTTGATTATGAGCGGATCGCTGGACTGCAGATTGCAGATAGCACCTCCTTCGTCAGCGATATTGTCGCGAAGAAGGCAATTTGCGAGGAGCGGATCGCTGTTGTTGTTGTAAAGCCCACCGCCACTCATAGCTGCCCAGTTTGCCAAGAACCGACAGCGTGAGAAGTGGGGACTGGACGCCTCGTTGCTACAACCCGCTCCGTAATGTGCCGTGTTACGGATGAAAGTGCAGTCGATGAAGGTCGGGCTGCCATTCTGAACAATCAGACCGCCTCCGCTCGGGTGTTTCTCAGTGTTCGCATTGCCACCGGTTACCATAAAGCCATCTACGACGGCAGTATTGTCGACACTGGTGGCGGTTATGACGTGAAGACTGTTCTCCATAATGTTACAGAAGTCAGGTGCGTCATCCCTTTTCAGGTCGCCGCTCAGAACTGTTTTATGGCTCTCAGGAGCGCGTTCGCCACGCTGAGTCTCCCCGCCCGGGTGGGTGGCCAAGCCTTCTCCCTTGAAGCCGCCGAACAGACTCACGCCTGTGATCAGTCGAAATGTTGCCACTCTGTAGCGATTGTGAAACCCACTGACGAGGTTATAATCCGGGGTGTAGGTGCCCTCCGCTACCCAGATTTCATCGCCTGGAACAGCAACGGCCAAAGCGGACTGCAGTTCGACAAATGCGTCGTGCCAACTTGTTCCGTTGTTGACTCCCGTGGCATCCGCATCGACATAGATGACGTTTGCCGCCTGTGCTTGAAGTGAAATGACCAGGATGATGACGAGGCCGATGCCAACGCTGATCTGTCGTGATTTCATGAGATATTCCCCGCCGAACGATGCCGGGGCGAGTTAGTTCGCAGTGCGGGCGATCCTGCCTGCAACTCTTGAACCATCGCCATTCTCGTTTCGGACACATCTCCGCTTTTCGTCTCCGGGCCGGCAGATCAACGAGTAAGAACCGGAGTGCAGCGTTTACTCAGCGTCCGTGGCCAAGCGGAAACCTATGCCCGTGTACCTAAAAGAGGACGCTACCGGTATGCGGTAAGTGGTTGTACAGTATGCCGCACTGTCGTACCAACCGCCGCCCCGGATAACAAGATCCAGGTTTGCATTGTACGTACTACTGGTCCACTCCCACTGATTACCACTCATGTCATAGCAGCCATAGTAGCTCATGGCGTCCTTGCGACCACCCGTGCCGTTGTAGCTGCCCACCGGCATCGTGCCTCCCATGCACCAGCCGTAGTTGAGCCAAGAGCAGTTTATGCTGTCGCTGTGATACCCGTAGGTGTAGAGTTTCTGCTCCTCCGGGTCCCAACCAGCAGCCTTCTCCCATTCCTGCTCTGTCGGCAGGCGATAGACGCGACCCTCCTTTTGGCTTCGCCACGTGGCAAAGGCAGTGGTATCATCATAGTTAACATAGCGGATTGGATACTCCTCTCTGTCACTTTGCGCCGCGTAGGAGTAATTGCCTGCTGGTCCTGTCTGGTCGATCTCCATACGGAAATCGTAGGCATCTCCTTCTTCATCCGCTTCGTTCAGAAACTCGCAGTATGCGGCATTTGTGACCTCGTACTTGTCGATCATGAACGCGGCAAGGTAGACCGGCGGTCCGTTCTGGTAGTTGAACGCACCGGCGGGGACCAGCACCATGCCAGGTGGAATGACGGGTGCGTTCACCGCGAGGCTCACCGTGCGGGTCGTGTCCCCGCTGGCGTTCGTGGTGTTGGCGAGGGTCAAAGTGTCGCTGTAGCTGCCGGCAGCCAAGTCATTCGCCTCGGCGTTGATCGAGATCTCCACGGCGTCCGAAGCCCCGCCGGCGAGCGTACCCCCGGTCTTGGACAGTGTGACCCATGCCTGGGTCTTCGCCGCCGTCCAGGCGATCGGCAACCCGCCAGTGTTGGTCAGGGTGTAGGTCATGCGCGACGGCGTGAACGGGCCGCCCTCATAGCCGGCACTGGCCAAGCCGTCAGGCTCGGCAATCGAGAGCACACCCGGTGCTGGCGGCGGACAGGTAGCCCCCTGCTTGCCGATACCGTTGCGGACGACGGTCATATCCAGCGTATTGATCCTCCCATCGCCATTCACGTCGCAGCGGAAGTTGGCGGAAGTCAAAGATACGCCGGTGTTATTCCTGACTCTCGTCATGTCCAGCACGTTCACTCTGCCGTCGCCGTTCACATCGCCAGTCAGGAGAGCTAGGCAGATTTCGCTAGGCCCCTCTAGCGGGCGACCCTCGGCATCGATGAATCCGCTCAACTTGACTTGCAGACACGCTGCATTCGGAATGTCAGCGATCTGGATCGTGAGTTCATCGCCATTCATGCTGATCAAGGCCAAGCCATCCGAAACCCAGACTTCGTCGTCTAATGCTGCGTCTGCCGGTACCACTGGCTCGGAGAAGACCACCACCAGATTAAGCGGGGCACGCACCACTTGCCCGTCGGTGACCATTGTCGCGCACTCCAGCGGCAAAGGAATATCGAAGCTCCCAGCCGCCTGGTGCCAACTGCGCGAGACGGCAGACTTGATGAACGGAGCGTCGCATGCATCCCCGACGCCATCGCCATCACCGTCGGCTTGGTCGGGGTTGGGTATGGTCGGACAGTTGTCGCAGGCGTCGATCACGCCGTCATGGTCGGAATCAGCCTCGCACTCGTCGGGTATGTCGTTGTCGTTGCAGTCATGGTTTTCAAATGCGTAGACGTATGCCGAACCGCTGGAGGATCCGCTGCCCGGAGCCCCGATAAGGACATGTCCTCCTATGATCGAGACCGAACTGGAGAAGGCATCACTGGCCGCACCGTCTGAGGCCACAAGCTTCTGCGTCTCAATCCACTTCCCTGCTCCGCGCCGAAACAGATAAGCTGAACCACTACCGTCACCCTTGTCATCGTCCTGCGCAGCCCCGACCACGGCAGTATCCCCGCTGACCGACACACACCTGCCGAAGGCATCCCCCGCAGATGCATCCGATGAAAGCAGTTTGTCTTCCTGGACCCACGTATCGCCCGTTCGGCGAAAGACATACGCTGAGCCGGCGTCAACTCCGTTGTCGTCGTCCATAAACGCGCCGATCACAGCCAGATTCTCGCTCAAGGAGAGCGAATAGCCGAACTCATCCCCACTTGCAGCATCCGAGGCGGTGAGTTTCTGCTCCAATGCCCAACTGCCAGCCGCATATCGGAAGACGTAGGCCGAGCCGCTATTGGGCCCCGCATGGTCGTCAAGATGGGAGCCCACGAGCGCCGTGTCTCCTTGGATGGAAACGGATATGCCAAACTCTCGGCCGGGAGCGGCATCGGGCGCCTTCAGCTTCTGTTCATAGAGCCACACACCACCCAAACGTCGGAACACATATGCAGCTCCACTCCGGCTCTCGCCCTCGCCGTCGAGGTAGGCACCCACAAAGGCGACCTCTCCGCTGATCGCGACCGCAAAAGCGAATCCATCCCCTGAAGGCGGATCGGGCGAAACCAGCTTCGTTTCTTGCACCCAGCCGCCCTCGATGTGCCGGAAGACATAGGCGCTGCCGTCGTTCGTTCCTACAATGGCAACATCGCCAGCTGACGCTATCGACGATCCAAATTGCCTCCCACCTTGGGCATCAGACGGCACCAGAACCTGCTCCTGTACCCAGCCATCACCTTGATGCTGGAAGACGTAGACAGCGCCACTGTTGCTCCCTGATACATCTGCGAGAGGAGCGCAAAGGAAAGCCGTATCATTGCTGATTGCGACAGCTGAACCGAGTAAGTCATCAGGGAGCCCACCCGCAGCTGCCACCTTCTGGGTTCTGCCAATCATCATGAGCTCACACTCGTCCGGCACGCCGTTACCGTTGCAGTCACGGCTGGTGCCGCTGCCCAGATCGCACGGGTCGAGCATGCCGTTCCCATTGCAGTCGGCAACCGTGCCTTCGCAACCGTTTTCTGATGTCCCGGGAGCAACCTCGAAACGCACAATCGCGAAGTTGGCATGCCCCCCATCTTCGTTAGCTGTACGAGCGTCACCCCAGTCGATCCGCTGCGCGTATGTACTTGTCTCTCCGGCGTAGTCTGTAAGCACGAGAACACCATCCAAGAGCACATGGGCAAGACCGTTGGCATCGTCATCGGTAACGGTAATCAGATGGTAGCCAGCCGAGTTCAAGCCGGGTGAGATGATCCGACCGTCCCCCATCAGGCCGATCCCGGGACCTCCACTCCCTTGATCCGGCGTAAAGAACAGCCCGTATGTCCGAGGCCCCAAGAACACAACCCTCAAGGCAGGCGAGGTAGGCGAAGCAGCCTCGATCGCACGGACCATCAGCGTCAAACGCCAGCCTTGAGCGTATGCGTTGCTGACTTCTGTGTCGGACAGATTCCGTTGATATAGAAAGTCCCCACCCGAGTGAAAACTGTCCAGTTTCCAGCTATCGATGTAGCCAAGGTCATCCTGAACAGGACCGTAGAGGTGGTTACCGCCCGATTGGTCGAACAGCGTCCAGCCCTCGCTGAGCGGATCGTTGGCTCCCACGTGTTGGACCAGCACTCTGCCATCGGCGGGCTGCACCGACCCGGCGGCAACAATGACGACGACAACGCAAGCGAATTGACGGAAGATCGCCATGAGATGTCTCCTTTCAGAACCGAACAGGAAGTGCGCGGTCTCGGTTCCGCCGAGGCTGCCCCGTTAAGAGGTCTTCATGTTATAGCCCCGTGCGCCACACTTCAAGCCTTTTCTGTTTGAATTAAGCTACACGCGAACGATGAGCCTGGTGGCATTTCCGCTTGCCTCCTGACAACATCGAAGAGAAAACGAGCTGATTTTGGGGCGATTTGTGGCCACGGCGATTGATAATGCCCTCTTCCAGCGGGTTGCACTGACTAGACATGGACAGCAGTGTTGCGGTAATTCATCAATCTTGCTTGCCACGGAGTGTCCGTGGCAACATCCCGGTTACCCAGTGCCCGGTCGTCGGGACACGTTTGTCCCCTCTCTTTGAAACAGCCCACCGCAGAAAGACCGACCAAGCTGGACTTGTCGCGAGGGTCAGCACCCCAGACCCTAGGAACACCAAAGAGGACCCAAACCACAGATCCCCTGGCAGGGGGCTTGACCTTCGATGAGATGCTATCGATCCTATTCAAGCGAGTTGGCTCCGGCCCGCAGCAGTATCTGCCGGAGGAGGACGAGGAGCAGGAGCGCAACGCACACTACCGTGAACAAGCCAATGTACCGAGGAGGATCACGAGATGACATGGTCTAAACCGAGCAGCAAGTTCGTATCAATGCTCTGCTTGCTGGGTTCTGTGTTCCCGGTACTCGGGCAAGCCGCCGCAACAACCAAGGGCCAATTCGACGCCGCCGACTTTGGGGCCAAAGTGGATGGCAGGAGCGACGACACGGCGGCGATCCAGAATGCCCTCGATGCGGCGGGCAAGAACGGCGGTGTGGTGAACCTGCCCGCCGGGCATTACTTGGTCGCTGGCAGCCTGAAGATCCCACCCGGTGTTGCCCTGTGCGGCAGCCAGAAGGCTCCGGTCTACATCGAGCCACTGATCGGAACAGTCATTCTCGCCACCGGCGGGCGTGACAAGGAGGACGTCGCGGCACTCTTTGAATTGGGCGACTCGGCCACGGTCCAGGGACTGACCGTGTTCTACCCTGATCAGAAACCCGACGATATCCACCCCTACGCCTGGAGTTTCCATCTTCAGGGCGGTGACAACACGGTGGAGAACGTCACCCTCATCAACAGCTACAACGGTATTAAGATCGGTCCCGAGAGTAACGTGCGGCACCGCATCCGCAGCGTCTCCGGGTGCGTGCTCCGCCGGGGCATCTGGCTGGACAGTTGCACCGACATCGGTCGCATCGAGAACGTGCAGTGGCATTGCCACTGGTGGTCCTCGAAGAAGGTCGGCGGCGACTGGGAGAAGGTCTACAAGTACATGTGGCAGCACTGCGAGGGCTTCATCTTCGCCAAAACCGACTGGGAATACGTGACGAACACGTTCATCTTTCCGGTCAATATCGGTTATCACTTCGTTGCCACAAAGAACGGGGCGATGAACGGCCAATTGTGCGGTATCGGGGCCGACGCCGCCAACCGCTGCATCGTGGTCGATCAAATCCAGCCGATGGGCCTACTCATCACTAACGGCCAGTTCGTGGCCTTCGAGGGGGAGAACCCCATCGAGATCGTGATCAACCCGACCTGCATCGGTTCCGTGCGTCTTCAGAACTGCGACTTCTGGGGACCCGCCGTGCAGAACGTGGTCTCGCACAGCAAGAGCTTTGTGTCCTTGAACAACTGCTATTTCAGCAGCGGGCGACCCAACAACCCCGGCAAAGCTCTGGTCGAGGCAGACGGCGGCAGGCTTCAGGTCCAGGGCTGCAGCTTCGCCACTCCTGAGCTCTCCATTCTCCTGGGCAAGGGGCTTGGCCACGCCATCATCACCGGGAACAATGGCGACGGGTTCAGCGTGACGAATGAGATCGGCAAGAAGGCGGTCATCGCCAACAACGAGGAGAACAGGAAGAACGAGTGAGGCCTCAAGGCAATACCCCCGCCGACAGCCGCTCTCAGTTCCCTTCCCCGCTCCATCGCTTCCTTACCCCATCCTCATACCTAAGAGCGGCTGCCGCAGGTTAGAGGGAAGCATACTCGGTCTTGGCCAGACAAGCAATCGTGAACGTTGGTTGTCGCGAGATATTCAGCCTGAGTAGGCGATGTGAGCAGCGGAAACTGCCCTGTGGGCAGCGCCAGGGCCGATTCCCTTCCAGAGGCGTGACGACATTATTCTCTCCGCTTTTTGTTCAGTTGCCGTTTTCCCGGGCGTTTTCGTTTCTCTCGGCGAAATTCAAGTCGTCTACCCGCTCAAGCCCACGTGTCTGCGTTCGTGAACGGTCTCCCTCACGACCACGGGTGGGGGCAGCTTGCGACAATGCACCCGCACACCACGCAACCTCTCCATGAGCAGATCGTACGTTGTGTCACACCCGTCGTTGAAATCCTGCACGGAAGCCATGGCGGCCATCTCCCAATCACGAAATGACGGGTATGTGGACGGGGTGGGGTTGTATGAGTATGTGGGGGGTGACCCTGTTGACTTGGTGGACCCCGAAGGGCTCTGGTATTGGCCGGAGAGCTGCAACCCC